>Ga0247840_10004027_pt1 | contig 23871 bp, 23 predicted proteins | sample LaCruzMarch2015__FD_192404 | JGI IMG/M metagenome (GOLD analysis project Ga0247840, IMG submission 192404) | Freshwater microbial communities from meromictic Lake La Cruz, Castile-La Mancha, Spain - LaCruzMarch2015_17m | ecosystem: Environmental > Aquatic > Freshwater > Lake | place: Spain...
TATAGCATTAAGTTCTTTATTTTTTCTTTCCCATTTTCCATAAATAAGAAATAATCAAAAAATATATATCAGAATATTTTCAAAACTTTCTCTTTTATTTTCTTCTTCTACTCCCTCTACTATCATCCCTTTTGTTGTTTTTTGAATAGTATATGGTGTTCATAAACGTTTTAATATATTATTTTTCTCTTCTTGTTGTGTCTCTCACAATCATGGAATAAAATAATATTTTTTGCCTGTATTTTCGTCAAATCATTGAAATAATTTCATTGCTTCATTTATTTTGTTCCCCTCTATTTGTGTATTTTGTACGCTAAATCCTACCTTTTTTATATATACTACACTCATATTATCTCCCAAATTTTTTAGACTGATTATTTTCCGCTCTTTTTTGTGTAAAACAATAATTCATTTATCAAAATCAGAAAATGTATATCCACTTACATGATAGGTATATTCCTTTGTTTGTGGAATGTTTTCGTTGAAGATGGTCAGAAGATTGTTTTTGTCTTTTTCAATTTTCATTATCTTATTCTATTGATAAAATACCGAAGTATTGCTTACTGTTTGCCTAGGCAAACGACTAATAATTGACTAAAGGTAGCCGTTATTTTTAGTCGCCTCAATGTATTGGAACATTTGTCTATTTTTTTATTTGTTTTGAAGTATTTTGTAGAGTAATACTATTTCCATAAAGTTTACCATCAATGCTGTTCCTCCATAACTAATGAAAGGTAATGTTAATCATGTGTTTGGGAGAATTTTTATGTTTACTCAAATATTTACAAATGCTTGTATGAGAATCAATGAAAGAATACCTATTCCTATCATTTTTCTATGTTCATCTTTGATGTTGCGCAGATGGGTGAGAAAATAATATCCGATGTAAATATAGAGTCCCAATAGTATCATATTCCCTACGAAGCCTATCTCTTCCGAAAATGCTGCAAATATGAAATCACTTTGTGCTTCTGGGATAAATCAAAATTTTTGTAATCATTTCCCATATCCTTTACCAAAGAAACCACCACCACCGATAGCCAGCAATGCTTGTTCATTTTGCCATCAAATTTGTTTTGCTTGTGGGTCTACGTTTGAACTTATAAAATACGTGAATCTCTTTTGGATGTATGCAAATCTATCACTTACCATGCCCGCTATACCTCCTAATATTAATCCAGCTGCCATTCAGCCAAATAAAATCCAGAGAATATATTTTATTTTTGCTCAAGCATATCGACACATAATCAGTCCTACGATACCTAAAATCATTACCGTACCTAGATCGGGAATCAATAAGAAGACAAAAAAGAGGAGAGTGTTGAGTATAATAAACGAGATGAAAAATTCTTTGGTATTTGTTCTTTCGCGTTTTCTCATCAACCATCATCAAAGGAAGAGTACGTATCCCAATTTAAAAAACTCTGCTGGTTGAATACTTGGAAGAAATGGTATATTGATCCATCATCTTGCACCATTGAATACGACTCCTATTCCTGGTATAAATACTAATATCTGTAATGTCATCAAGACAATTGCTATAATCGTAGTATTCTTATTTTTTTGGAAAAATCTTATAGGAATTGCATATACTATCCCTGCCATAACTAATGCTAATCCTATATTTCTTAATTGTCTAAAAAAGTAGAAATAGTTGGAGGGGTCTGAATTCCAGGTTCCATCTGAAATGAGAGAGAGTGTTAATGTAAATGATTCATGAATACTTACACTATAGATGGAGAGTATGCCAAATATGGTTAAAATAATTCATGTTATAATGATAGGCATAAAAAACCAAAAAAAATAAAGGAAATAGGAACTAGGGACGTGGGAGAAGGAACAAGGAATTAGTGCCAAGTGCCGTGTTTCAAGTTGTATTAATTTGTTAATTTCGTCGTGTCTCGTGGTCTTCGTGTGGAATTGTCTTTAACCAAAATTAAATCTTGAGTATTTGAACTGATGTATTTCCCGTTAAATATGCTTGCTATACTATTGTATTTTTTTCTGAGTGTGCTATTGTTTTTTGCTATTTCTCTAAAGAAACTATTGTGATTGATATAAAGATTGAAACATTCTGCAAAATCTTCAAATGGATCGCTCATTCCATATCCGCTACAAAAATCTTTTTTCTTGGCTTCTGCTTTTCTGATTTTTTCTTTATCTCGTGATATTTTATAAAAAGATAGTGAAAAATCGTTGGTCGCAAAAACTACTTTACCAAATTCAGTGAAATCTCTGTCTTTTTTTAATGATGATCATTGGATATATCATAGATCTGTTATATGTCCTATCTCATGTGTAGAAAGTTCTATGAATTCTGTTTTTGATTTTAATGATCATACATTGAAAACAATAGAATCTCGTGTCGCATATCATCTTCTCTTCCCATATTCTTTGTTCATTTGAATGTCATTTATTACTTTTTTTATCGGTTTATTCTCTTTGCCATTGGTATCGATAAATGTAAAAATTTTGTCAATTATTTTAATATAGAGGTATCTATCAATGTCTGTGTAGTCTCCATTGAAAGTTATTTTTTCGCAGATATCTATCTTTGCACAGAGATTGTCTATATTCCTTTGTGTGTTTGCTGCAAAATGTCATGTCTCCTCTTGTATAGTAAGCTCTTCTTCCAGATAGCGTTGCTCTATATCTTTGTCATCTTGAATGGTAGGCATATCTATATATTCTTTAGTGTTCGGTATCAACTTTTCTCCTACATGAAAAACATTGAAAGCTAAGAGTGCATAGCATATAGCTGTTGCTATGATAAATTTGATGATTTGATTTATTCTCATAGTTCTTCTGATCTGATAAATTCTTCTGTATTTTTTTCAAAATCATATACAAATGTTCCTATTAATATTCCTTCTATATCGTTTCTTGTTTCTTGTTCGATGCTTTTTCTTTGCAATTCTGCCTGTCCTCTTCATTCGGCTAGAAGCGTTTGATTATATCTTCTTTCGCTGTCTGCTATACCAGGGAATGTTCTTTCAAATTTTCTATGTACGTTGAGTTGTGATACCATGATAATTGATTGAAAAAAATAAATAGATTGTTACGTATGGATTCCGGCCACAACCCTCTCTCACAAAACTTGACACGAGGGCGGGCTCTTAATGTCGGAATGACGTCGCTTAGTTTGAAATATTATACCACTTGATATCATCCAAAATATATTGTTCGCTAGGTCCTCTGGCGTTGAACATGATAATCTCTTTGAGCGGAACTTTGTTGGCATAGAGAAACAAAATAAAATTGTATCATCAGATCATTATTTTGTTTTTTGTTTGTTTCGCTTTGAATATATTTTTTCCTATACCGCCCGTGATATTTTCTACGAGTAATGTTGCTTTGTTGTTTATACCTTTTTTACATAAATCTTCAAATATTTTTTTGGATTCGTCTTTTTTTGGTGAAAAAATGAAGTATGAAATAGTTTCTGGTCATTTTTCTACTTCATTCACGATATATTCTATTAATTTATCAACTACTGGTGGAACTGTTTTTATACTTTGAACCCCTCCACCTTCGGTACCTAATAAAGGAATTCAATTACTTGTGATTGCGGATGATTGTTTATTGGTGTTGGAAAAGAAGATGACTTTATTTTTGAATATATCGACAAACTCTTTTCGATCCGTGAATTTCTGTGCTTCACCGTAGGTGAAATAAAATTCTCCATTCCCATACATTTTTTTGAATATATTTATCACATTATCAAAAACTTTTTGGATATGAGCAATATGCTTTTCTAGAGTTGTATAATGATCTTCAGAAAGTATATCTTTGAGTCCTTCTTTCTTTTCTAGCAATTGTTTTCGTAAAAGATTACTTTGATAAAAATCTCCATGTTCTCGAATGGGATCATGTTGTACCATTGTATTTGCTGTTTTGATAAACAGCTTGGTACTCTCACTAAATAAAATCCCTATATATACCTGAAATGTATTTACGAATTCTTGTAATTCATTGAATTGATTTGTGATTCATTGAATTTGTGCATCTATCTTTTGTTTGTAGAGAAATGATTCTAAAATGTTCAATGTATAGTACAAATCGCAGGGACTAGAGAGGAAAAAATTATAGCTTTTATATCGTTGCTCTGTATCAAAAAAACAGATGTCATATTCTTTGTATGTTTCTTCTTCATCTTGCATACTTGTGAATAATCCATGATGAGTGGTCAAGATAATAGGATATTTTGTTTGTTTTCTTGTATCTTTGATATAATAATAAATTCTATAGTCAGACTGACTATTTAACTGTAATATTCCAAGTCATCTTTTGAGATGTGAAACATATTTTATGATAAACATACATTCTTCATCACTAAAGGTTCCTTTATTTACAAACTTTTGGAAGGTGTCTTGGTTTATCATCTGATCTTCTTTGGTGAAGCCAATATTTTTGATCCCTATATCGTTGAGTACTGCTTTGGCAATATCTAGCTTTTGGATATTTTGAAATGCAAAAATTACATTTTTATTTGCTGCTAAAGCGGTAAGTATATCTTTGATTGCTATATTACCTATATAATATTTTTTCTGATTTTCTAAACTGTCGGTATCGATCCCTTCTCCTATTTTGGATATGCTTGTGTGGCCTGCCATTATCCTTTCTAATGCAGGAAAACTTATTTTTACCTGTGGAATATCTTGATAGGTACTCAATTCCAATATTTCTTTCCAAATCCCTTCTGTTTTGTTGATAATATGGATAAGATTTGGATATACACCTATGAGTCCATAGAGATATTTCACAAAATAGAGAAATAATTTATTGCTATTTTTTGTATCAAAAAAAGCATCGTGCGCTTTTTCTTCTCCATGATTTTGTTCACTGAAAATGCTGGTAAACAGTTTATCTGATTTTAAATTTTCTATCAAAACTTCTAATGCATAGCTCGGTGTGTAGTGTACTATCGTTTGTGCTAGTGGCATGGTATCTATCTGTTTGTAGTAGGTGAGTGTAGGAAAAAATTTATTCAAAAAATCGAGATCAAACGTGATATTGTGTCAGATAATAATTGAATTTTCTCAGAAAAATTGTGCTATCTGTACGAGAACTTCTTCTCTTGTAGGTGCACTTTCCAATTCACTTATCGAAAGGCCAGTGACAAATCCTACGATATGTTTGAGCTCATCTGTTTTTTTGTTTGGTTTGATAAGTGATTGATATTCACCGATGATTTTTCATTCTCCATCAAATTCTATGATTCCTATTTGGATAGGTTCATCCTTGTTGATATCTAGTCCGGTAGTTTCAAAATCTAATCAGATATATCTATATTTGTTACTTAGTATCATAGTTTTAATGTTGAAAAGTAAATTAATGAATAATGAATGATGAATGAGGTATCTTATTATAAACTATAGTAATTTACAATAGTTCATAATTAAGATAAATTCCAAAATTATTCATTATTAATTCTTAATTTTTAATTTGCGAAGCATTTATTTTCTGTCAAAGTCAGCGGGAATTTCTCCTCGTATTTCCGTTTCTCGTTTGCGGATAGGGATGGTAAAATCATGAGTTTTTATCCGGGTGACGGCATCCTGCAGTTTAGTCAACAATTCTTTCGTCTCTTCGGTGTATTTTAATGTTGTTTTTATTTTTTTTGATTTCATCCAAGCGATAGCAGTTTCAGAGTCTGAAAAAATACATTCATATCTGTTTAATGAGGTGGAACTAGGGGCGTGGGACTTGTGATCTTTTTCCAATTTTTGTATATATCTTATCGCATCATAGATAGCCAAAAATTCTCCGATATTGTTTGTTCCCATAGAGTAAATGGGCGAACGAAACACTTCTTTTCGTGTTTTGAGATCAACTGCTCTATATTCCATTACTCATGGATTTCCTGTGCAAGAGGCATCCACACAGAGGGCGTTTGTGGTGATTGGGATTTTGACTTTCATGCTCAATGACTAAATGGTTAAACGATGGATAGATGATTGGCTAAAAATAGCCGAATAATAGACAAAATGTTGTCGAAAATGGTTCGTGTTTAGTTTTATTTTTGTATTGTAAAGATTCAGTTAAGGAAAACAATTTTAAAAACACACATAAAAAAAAGCAACCGTAATAACGGTCGCTCCATGTTGTGTTTTGCTGGCATTCTTTATCACATAGGAGATTTCAAAATCCCCTATTCCGTTAAAGCGGGATAAAATCGACGTTACAATCCATTGTGGGATTGTTAGCGTCTTGTTTTATGTCTTTGCCAGCTTTTCAAATAACTTTTTTGTCCGGTCTTCGAACTTTTTCATCACCGGGTCGATGAATTTTTGGAGTTCTTCCTTCGTAAGGACTAGTGCCAATTCGCTTTCTGTCCAGGTCATTCGATTGGTAACGAAATCTTTTTGGAATGCTTTAAATTGGTTGATGTACTCTTTAGCCTCAGGCTCGAAGCCTTTGATACTTTTGAGCTCCAATATGAACTTTTTGTCTCCCTGGTGTTTGCAGGAGAAAGCTTTCCAGGAAGCGAAGTCAACGAGCATGGCTTCATAAATTTTGATTTCCAGTTCATCTTTCATTGTGGTTTCTATAACTTCTCCGGTTTTCTGGAGTTCGAAGACGTCCACAAAAAATTGCTTCATCTGGATTTTATAGGTCTCAGTCACACCTTTGAAACTCTTGGAAGAGCTCTGGGCAAAACCATTGCTTGCTACGAAGCAAAGCATCATAGCGAGTACAAACATTAATTTTTTCATTTTTTCCAATTTAGTTTTGTTTAGTGCTATTATAATACTTAAATACTAATATAAGTCAAGCTATCTTTAGTAAAAAATGTTTTTTGTGTTTTTTGTAGAACAAAAAGAAAAACCCCGTATTTCTACGGAGTTATTGTATTTTTTTGTTTTTATTGGTTTCCTGATTCTACCTGAGATTCAAAAATTATCCAATTTTCTTTACTGTTTGTATCTGATTCGAGATGTATTTTGTATGTTTCGTTTTTTACGGTAACTTCTTTATCATCACCATCATCTAGTGTACTTTCAAAAAGATCTTTATAATATCCATTTTCTAAGTCTTTCGATGTTAATTTTTTATATACATTATCATTTATATCAAGTGTAATTGTTTCATTTGCTGGTCCGAGAAGTTCTAAGACTATTTTTTTCTCTTCTTCTGCGTCTGTTTTGATAAAATCTTTAATTGTTTCTTTGTTTATATCTTTAATTGTCCAGTTTCCTGCCTTATCTCGGTCTGTTGTTGTTTCCCTTTTTTCGTCTGATCTTCTGTATTTAAACTTTATATTTTCTATAGATCCTATGATTGCGAGATCTTTTTTCATCTCATCTACTACTTTTTCTTGGATTTCTTTGGCTGTTTCATTCTTTTTAAATTTTATTGTTTCTTCATTTTTTGATGAAATATTCCAATATTCGTTTTTTCCATTGTTATTTTTAATCATTATGTTGTTTCCCTTTGTTCCTTTATCAATATCTTTATTTTCTTTAAATTTTGTCATAAATATTTCTTTTAATTCTGACTCTTTCAATCCTACGTTTTCTCCTTGTACTTTTACTCTCTCAAAGTCCCGAAGATCCTTTGCCATATCTTCATTTGTTGTTTCTTTGAGTCCATCTGGATTGTAAATGTATTTGTTGGGATTATCGTCTTCAGATTTGATAGGTATGGAAACAATATGTCCTATTTTTGAATTTCCAAATATTCTCATATATTTTCCAGAAATTTCTTTCTCGTAATTTGCAGGTTTTGCGTCATCTATTGTTTTGGTGAGGTATGTTTTTAATGTTTCTGGTTCGTCAACAAATTCTGGATATCAGTTTTTTTGTTCTTCAACATCTTTGATGGTAGTTATGGTGAGATCGTTTTTTATCTGTACCAATCACTTTCCTGGTTTATATTGTTTATTTGATTGTATATATGTTTCATTTATTTCATTGCCATTCATATCTGTTAGTGCTACTTCTTTCCCTGTTACTTTGAAGTATAAAAATTCACCATCTCTTGAGTCATTCCCTTCTTTGTATGCGTTATTCAAATTTAGATAATATAAACCTGTGCTTGTTGGTCATTTGAGATATTGTTCTGCATCAATTGTTGGTGTATTAGATTGCTTTCGTAGCCCCTCTTTTGGTGTTTCAAGTTTTAATCATGGAAATTCACTTCCACGTTGAGTTCCTATTTCTGTTATTTTATCATTAAGTTTGTTTGTAATCACTGCCTTTTCATTGTAAATTCTATTTTTGAGATATTCTTTCTGTGTATTGAATTCTTCTACGATGTATCTCGCTTTATCGTTGGAATTTGTTCCAATTATAAATTTGTTGTTTTTGATTTCAAATGGGATAGTAAGTGTTTTTTTCCATCAGAATATATCTTTGATTTCGAGTGTTTGATTTTTTTTGTTTATCTTGAGATTACGGTCTTCTGTCTCTATGATTTCTCATTTTCCATCAAACTTTATTGTCCCTAGTATGAGTTTGTTTTTATTTTCGAGATCATATCATAGCACTTCATCCAATGAAATTTCTCTTGTATAGGTAATACTTCTTTCTGTTTCTTCAATAGAAAAGTCATTATAAATTGCTGGATTATATGCGATGTTATTGAGTAATCATATGTTTCTTTCTTGTCGTCATCCTGCATTATTGTCTACTCTTTCTGGTGCTGCTTTTATTTGATTGTCGTTTGGTATATTTGTTTTTTTGAGTGCTTCTGTTTTGGTTTTTTCATAATCTAATATAATCCTTGGGTTGATTGACGTCTGTTCTCATGTTGGAATATCTATTTTATAATACAGATTATCTATCACAAAATATTTTTGATTGTTTTTGTCACTATATATTTCTGGTATTTTCAATGATTTTTCATCGAAGGTGAAATATGATGTTTGACTATTTGTTTTCTGTTTGTAGGTGAAAGGAATTTTAACATATTCACTTTCGTTGACTCATGTAATATGTGGTATTGCCAATAATTCATATTGATCTGCTCCTTTTGCATTGATTTGTCGTTTTTTGAAATTTGTATTTAGGTCTGTTGTATACTCCTTAAATGTCTCTTGAGTCTTATTAGCATTTTCTATTTGTGAGGCAATTCTATTGTCCTTCCAATCTGCCATCTTACTTCCTGGATCTATTATTATTTCGTCGTTAATGATACTTATGTTTTTTCCAGAAATCTTGATATGGTAGTTCAGATTTTTCTTTTCTTTTTTGTAATTATCGTTTCCATCTTTTTCTTGGCTTACTAATAGAAAGCTATTTTTTCCTACAAATTTTTCATAGGTATTTCCACTTCATCATTTAATTTCTCCATTTTTATCAAATATCACGTCTGCTATTACGTCTTGTGTGGTAGGCGTTTTGGAGTCTTGATTATCTAGTATACTCTTGGGTATCGTAAATCGAATATTTGTTTTGATGTTCTCTAAATCACCGTCTGTACTTTTTGTAATAGTAATGTTTTTTGTGTCGATAGTATATCCTTTATCTTGTATGGTGTAATATGTTTTAAATGCTTCTTTTGTCTTATTTTCGTTGATTGTAGCTGTTATATTTTTGTTGGTTTCGTTGATGTCATATACTTTAAATTTTTCTGTCGTTGCTGTTGTCTCGAGTTTTGCCTCATAATATTTTTTGTCTCCTTCTTTTATTTTTAGATTTCCCTCAATATCTTTTTCAAAATTCCAATCTGTATCGATTTTTTTGAATGAAAAGAGCAAATCTTTGTCCTCGATAGTTATAAGGAATTGATCAGGATTAGTTGTTTTTTTTATTTTTTTGATGTCTTTGTCTTTGTCGATTGATTTTCCGTTCCATTTGAAGTCTTTACTGAGAGAAATTCTCATTCTTTCTGCGATGAATATGTCGGGACTGTCTATTTTTTCTGGCATTGCTTCAATTTCCTCTCCTGCTACATTTACTGTTGTTGGAATTACTGTGCTTGTAGGGTCTATTGCCGTTGTTCCTGCTTGATTAGTACTGCTTCCCGTAGCTCCTATTACAGTTGCTCCTGCTTGATTAGTATTGCTTCCTGTAGCTCCTATTACGATTGTTGCTGGTTGATTAGTACTGCTTCCTGTGTTTGTTTGTATACCACTACTTGTTTCTACTTTTAAACTAAGATTCATACTAATATTTCTATCTCATTCTATGTCTCCATTCTTTCCAGATTTTCCTATGATACACTTTTCCCAATCAATCTTTAATGTTAATTTTGGTTCTGGTTGTAATGTTAATTTATCTAATGCTTCCACAAATCCTTCTGCTATCCTTGCAGCGATAAGATAACGATTCCCATTTTGATTGTTTTTTTCTTTGCTTATCTTGTTTATGTTTTCAGGATTTTTTAATTCTGTAATGATATCTGTTATTTGTTTTTTATTGTCTGTATTGGTAAATTTTTTGGCTCTTTCTTCCAATGCTTTTGTTTTTTCATCATATAGGGTGTTTGCTTTTGTTTCTTCCATAATTCTTGCATCAGCACCCGCAGAAACGTTTACTGCTGCTTCTGTTATGTTTTTTCATTGTTCAATTTTTGTTATATTTTCAATTGTTGTTATTGTTTCATTCTTCATATCTGCTTTTGCAGATTCATATGTTCATTCAATGCTTGCTTTCGGTATTTTTTCTTTGGATTCTACCACGATTACTGAAGTATTTATTTTGCTATAATATGCTTTTGCTAATGCTTTATAGTCGGGTTTATCTACCTTTCCTGTTTGATCCAAGATTGCTCCAAGAACAACTACCTCATAGAGCTCCTGATCTTTGTTTGTGGGATCATATTCAGTTTTGAAAATATCTGCTAAACCTATTTTGGTTTTGATAAATGCATCGATAGTTTCTTTCAATCCTTTGATGTTTTTGATTTCTGTGCGTTTAGCCTCATCTTCAAATCATTTTACCAATTCAGCAAAATCATCTTTGCTTGCTACTAATCTGTCAAAAACAACACGATCTTGTTCAGAAAACAGCTCTTTTTTTCCGTCTGTTTCATTAGCTTTTTCCAGTGTTTGTTTGAGTTCTATCCCAGCCATATGAATCGAGTACAAATAATAAAATAGACTATTTTTTCATAAGTTTTTTTAAGTTCTTGAGATCTATTTTGGTGTGTGTCTCGTAGATAACATCCAAAAATGTATGCATAAGTTGCATAATCTGATCTTCGTTTACGAGATTCTTTTCTACCAAGACCTTGAGTCCCTTTGCTGCTGCTCGTTTCCCTTCAAGTGCGTTGAGCATAGTGAGAAGATAGTCTCTATTCGTTTTTTTGATTGCCATTATTATGATATCAAAAACTAAATGGTATGTACTACCATTGATTATATCCCTCATATGCAAAAAAGCCAAAAAACTCTGTATTTCCTATTATATCTACTTCTCTTTTTTTTATATCTATATATAGTATGTTTTATTATTACTACTAGAAAACGATTGTAATCAGATTGATTACGCTCTATTTGTCAATCAAAAATAGACGTATTGTGCTCTGTTTTTTGATTTTTTGGGATAATACCTATATTATTTATGGTATGATTGATTTTATTTGTGATATAACAAAACATGAAAAACCATATTACTTCATGGTATAAAAAATATTTTAGATTAGCATTTAAAAAATCTAATTTTCACCTGATTATTATAACGATTGCTATCGTAATGATCCGAAGATGAGTTCGATGATTGCTAGACAAATTTTTGTTTCCCAATAATGAACTATTGAGTTATATTTTATGAATTCTCATAGGTATTTTTGTCATCTATATAGATGACAAAAAAGTAGATGAACTATGACACCATTAATTTCATTTATTACATATTTCCTTCTCCCAATTATTGTACTTATACACTCCACTATTATTGCTCGCTTTGTGTCTATTGTAAGGCCAATAGCTGCTTTTGTAGCAGGAATAGGGTATATGTCTTAAAAAACATTCTTTGCTTCTACTGTGATTGGATGATTTTTATGAGTATTCCCCCTTACTTTGGCTGGATATTCCTTTGGTCAGATTCCTTTTGCAAAAGAAAAATTTGAAAAGATTGTGCTAATTATTATATTTGTATTTGTTCTTCTCATGTTTTTAGAATATCTAAAATATAAGATTAATAAAAAATACATATATTTATCTTTTAACCACCTCTCATGAAACATATAAAAACAATTCTCTTGTTCCTTTTTACAAATATCGTCATTATTGCTGTCTTAAATGTTTTGCTTTATATAGCGTCTGTGGTGTTTTGATTTGATATCTATTCATCTAGTTCAAGTATTGTGAATATATCAATAATTGCTTTCGTCTTTGGCTTTGGATGAGCTTTTGTGAATCTTTTGATCAGCAAACGAAGTGCAAAAAAAATATATAAGATCAAATTAATCTCTGTAGATGCTCTTGGTAAAGAAAAAGTGATGTATGATACCATAGCTTTATTGGCTGCTAAATATAAAATCAAAAATCCTGAGGCTGGTATTTACGATTCGCCAGATCCCAATGCTTTTGCTACATGAGCAAGTAAAAATAATAGTATTATCGCAGTATCAACTTGACTTTTAGAATCGCTTACGGATGAAGAGCTCAAAGGTGTTATAGGTCATGAATTTGCTCATATCATCAATGGTGATATGGTAAAAATGACTTTGCTTCAATGAATAATCAATACTTTTGTAATGTTTTTATCAAGAATCATTGCATATGGAATAGATTTAGCAATGAAAAAAGATGACAATGAATGATGATTTGGGGGTATCGTATATTTTATTCTTGTCTTTGTCCTTGATATACTTTTGTGATTTGTAGGTATGCTTATCTTGATGTCTTATTCTAGAAAAAGAGAGTATAGAGCAGATGAATGAAGTTCGAAGCTATTAGGAAAAGATTATATGATTAAAGCACTTGAGAAATTACAACAACTTACATCAAAAAGATGAGATCATGCTCAACACGATGAATTTTCTAGTCTAAAAATTATATGAAGCAAAGATATTCTTCGTCTATTTAGTTCTCATCCTAGTTTAGAGAGTAGATTACAGCATCTTAAAAAATTAGTGTAGTATTTCTCTTATAATTAAACAATAAAATCAGAATAATTTATTCTTTATTTTATAAGGTCTACGACTTCGTCTGATGCTACGACTTTTTAACTTCTATATATATCTTCATAGCTCTTGTACTATTGTTTTCTATACTGCCCATTTGATAAAATAATCCATTGGCAAAGGGAGCATAAAATGGTGCTTGATAATAGATATCGCCTGTTACATTGTTTACTGTGATGTATTTGGGAAAGTAAACCGTTGCCTTAGTCTCCCACCATTTTCTTACTTTATCTCTTCATGTTTCCTCATACATTCAAGATTTTAATCCTAGAATTGCCATCTCTCTATCGGTAATCTGAATTCCATATTTTTGTTCAAAATCTTTTATACGTACTGGATAGTATTCTGGTAATGAAAATTTGTAATAGATACTAATAGTATATTTTCCGTTTTTTAACTCACGGATATCTATGATATCGCTTTTACTATCTTTTTGCATTGTCCCTTGTTCATCGTGGATCTGGATGTGTTTATTAATGAATCCATCGATTTTATTATAACTGACGTTAGTATCCCGAAAATATATATAATTTGGGTCAAATATATTGGTGAGATTGTGCTTGGTCAATATCGCATTGAATCAGGTAGATACGTTTGAGAGATAGACAGTTATAAATTGCCTATTCGCTATTTCATCAAATCTATTGATGACATTTTTTATAATATTTCATTTCTGATTATCAAAATATTGTTTGATTTCTTTGATGTAGAGTTCTTTCTTATTTCCACGGACATCTTTTCTGATGAGATCAACAGAGGCATTGAGAAACTGCCGTTCTTGTACTTTTTCTTTAAATGTTGTGAAAAAACTTTCTAATAAATCTGATCTGATAAAAATCACGCCTTTAATATTTTTGTTCAATAATTTATTGTATAAATCTGGCTGCATTGTTTGTTGTACTTTCTTTATATCGTAAGTTTTGTTGAACATCAATTCATAGAGATCTTTCAAGTTCTTTCCATCAAGATCGCTAAATCCAAATTTGTTTCCTGCAATAAACCCTATTTTGCGGTCGGGTAAAAATGGTGCTGTCCATTCTGGTGCAACAATACGTGTTTTATATGCAATAAAATCTGGATAGTAGGAGTCCACTATTTCCAGTGTTTTGATACGTCCTTGTGTCACTTGGATAAATGCAAATGATCAAAAAAATCAACCATTTGGTCTTTTTTCGTTGGTATTTTGTAAAATAACAAGATAATTGAATGATTGATCTTTCCCTAAGAGTTCAAAAAATTCGCTTTGATATGTTTTGAGATCTGAAAATAGGTTTATGAGCTTATCGTAGTTGGAAAATCATACCTTTTTGAGGTATTCTTTGTTCTTTTGTATATAGTCCCAGCATATGTTAATTTCTTTTTCTTTGCTAATGAAAACATTTTCTCCTTGTATATATCCTTGTACGATATCATCTAAGGTAAGCAAAAAGTTCGAAAGATTTTTGTCAAATATCCAAGAATAAAATGCTATTTCTCCAAGATCTTCTTTGAATACATCAACTTTGTTTTTGAAAATCATATTGGTGACATTGGAAAAGAACATGAAAAAAATAAAACAAACAAGGATAAGGATAACAAATGTCCCGTTGATATATTTTACATAATTTTTCCAGGTCTTTTTTGGGGTTTGTGTTATGCCAAAATGTTTCATATTTTATCGAAGGATAATACTTTATCACGTGTTTTAGCTATTTCTTTTTTCTAAACAAGTAATTTTTCTTATTTTTTTGCTTGAATTTGTATATAAGATTGTTATATAGTCAACCAGATTTGTTTTTTTTGTATCCTTAAAATAGTAAAGAATTCCGTTGTCATATATGTTATGCTAGCCCTGCTAAAGCCGGGTTTCATTTCATTCCAGTCGCGTATCATAGTACTATAAGATGATAAGCCAGGGTAGCTCAGTGGTAGAGCAGAGGCCTGAAAAGCCTTGTGTCGGCAGTTCAATTCTGCCTCCTGGCACCATTACTATGGGCATGTAGCTCAGCTGGTTAGAGCGCGTCTCTGATAAGGACGAGGTCGGAGGTTCGAGTCCTCCTATGCCCACCAAAACAAGGTGGATACACCTATCAAGAATATTGTCTATAATTACCGTACAATTGGTCGTTGTCAATTCAAGTCTAGTCGGGGATTAGCTCAGATGGCTAGAGCGCTTGGTTTGGGACCAAGAGGTCGCGAGTTCGAGTCCCGCATCCCCGAAATTTTGAAGATTTCGACAATTGTATGTTTTGGCTAGGTGGATGGCTAAAACAGTAAAACGTTTTCCGCATTGGCGATATCCTCCTGAAGATCCTTGTGATCTTAATATATGCTGTAAATACAATGGTTCCATTTGAGAATTAATTATGTACAGCACAGTGGTTTCTAAAAGAATGATAGCATAATTTCCTTGAAATTATTGACTACCATGTCTATAGAAATCAATATTTTGTTTAAAATTATTAAAAAATCGCTTGCAATTGACGTCTAAATTTATATCTTATCAGTCCATTCGTTTTTTTTGTATATTCATTTTAACTTTTAATATATCTATATTATGGCTAACAAAATTCACGTTAATGTTGGTACTATCGGTCATGTTGATCATGGGAAGACAACGTTGACAGCTGCTATGACAGCAGTATTATCTACTAAATGATTTGCTAAATCTATGGCTTTTGATGCAATTGATAATGCTCCAGAAGAAAAAGCAAGAGGTATTACTATCAATACTAGACACGTAGAATACGAAAGTGAAACTAGACATTATGCACACATTGATTGTCCGGGACATGCTGATTATGTTAAAAACATGATTGTTGGTGCTGCTCAGATGGATGGAGCTATTCTTGTAGTAGCTGCTACTGATGGACCAATGCCTCAAACAAGAGAACATGTTCTTCTTGCTCATCAAGTTAATGTACCTAAAATCGTTGTATTCTTGAATAAATGCGACATGGTTTCAGATCCAGATGAGTTGGATCTTGTAGAAGAAGAAATTAGAGATGTATTAAAGAAAAATCATTATGATGAAAACTCTCCAATTATCAGAGGATCAGCTCTTAAAGCTATGGAAAACCCAACTGATGAAGCAGGTGCTGCAAAATGTGTTTGGGATCTTGTTAAGGCCTTGGATGAATATATTCCTGTGCCAGTAAGAGATAATGACAAACCATTCCTTATGCCAGTAGAAGATGTATTCTCTATCAAAGGAAGAGGGACTGTTTCTACAGGAAGAATTGAAAGAGGAGTTTTGAAAATGAATGATGAAGTTGAAATTCTTGGACTTGGAGCTGAACCTAAAAAGACAGTTGTTACAGGAATAGAGATGTTTCACAAATCATTTGATTCTGCTGAAGCTGGAATGAATGTTGGATTGCTTCTTAGAGGTATTGAGAAAGAACAAATAGAAAGAGGGCAAGTGCTTTGTAAACCAGGAACAGTAAAAGCTCACAATAAATTTGAAGCTGAAGTATATGTATTGAAGAAGGAAGAAGGTGGAAGACATACTCCTTTCATGACAGGATACAGACCACAATTCTTCTTGAGAACTACTGATGTTACTGGAACAGCAACACTTAAATCAGGAGTTGAAATGATTATGCCTGGAGATAATGCAAAGATTGATGTAGAGTTGATCTATCCAGTAGCTATGGAAGAAGGACTAAGATTTGCAATCAGAGAAGGTGGAAGAACAGTTGGAGCATGAGTTGTAACTAAGATTTTATAGGAAACAATCATATAATAACTCTAAAATAACGTACGTTTTTTTATTGTTTATTGCTCCATCCCGGAGTACTCTGGGGTGGAGAGTTAAATTGTAAGAAAAATGTTTTACTATATATACCCTTATTAGTATGGCTGAAAAAGAAACTCAAAAAACTAAATTGAGGATTAAGTTAAAGAGTTACGACATAAAGATGTTGGAATCGTCTGTAGGCAAAGTTGTTGGACTTTTGATTAAGTCTGGTGCAAATGTCAAAGGACCTATTCCACTTCCAAAACAAAGAAAAATGTATACGGTTTTGAAATCAAATTTTAAGTTCAAAAATGCTAGAGAACAATTTGAAAGAATTACCTATTCTAGAATGATTGATGTTGTGGAAACAGGATCAAAAACCATGGAATATCTTCAAAATCTTGCTATACCTGTAGGTGTTATGGTAGATGTTAAAGTATTCTAAGTAATTCATAATTTAAAATTAAGAATTTATACACTATTGTTAAAAATTTAAAATTTAAAAATTATATATCATGAATAAATGATGACTTATCGTAGCAAAAAAAGAGATGACCAAAATGTGGATCGAAGATAATTTCGTTCCTGTTACTTTGGTACAATTGATCCCACAAGAAATTGTTAGATACAAAACCGAAGAAAAAGATGGATATGTCTCTGCAGTAATTGGTGTACAAAAAAAAGAGTTGAAAAAGGATAAGGGTCAGAAAATTACCTATAAGAAAATGCAAGAATATAAAGTAGATGATGCTTTTGTTTCTGCTCATGAAGCTGGTCTTGTTCTTGATCTTGGATTGCTTGAGTGAGTTACTCAGGTTGATGTTACGGGATCTGCAAAAGGAAAGGGATTTCAAGGTATGGTAAAAAAATTCCATATCAAAGGATGATGAGCTACTCATGGTCATAAGTTTACAAGAACTGGTTGATCAAAAGGAAATAGAAAACCAAGAAGAACGCTCAAAGGACATCCACATGCGGGACATATGGGTACACAAACAGTAACACTCAAAAACATTCCAATTGTTGATAAGATTACCAAAGATAATGAAACATTGATTGTTCTCAAAGGTTCAATCCCAGGTGCTTATAATTCATTAATAACATTGACTATCAAATAATCTTTTATGTTTGTTTACCTTTCTAAAAAATGGTCTATACTATAGATATATATGACAAAGGTGGTACTGTTGTTTCTAACTTTGCTCTTGATGAAACACTTTTTGCTGATTCATTGGTAAATAAAGACCTTATTCATGAATATTACTTATTGCAAACAAGTAATGCTCGTCACAATATCGCTTCAGTAAAAGGAAGAGGAGAAGTGCGTGGATCAGGAAGAAAATTGTATAAACAAAAAGGAACGGGTGGAGCAAGACCTGGAGACAAAAATTCTCCTTTAAGAAAATGAGGATGAGTTACTTTTTGACCTAGAGGCGTAGAAAATTATACCAAAAATATGAATAAAAAAGCAAGAAGAATAGCGCTCAATAGTATTATTACTTTGAAAGCAAAAGCTGGTGAACTTATGGGACTTCAAGATATTACCTTAGCTGCACCAAAGACTAAAGATGCTCAAGAAATTCTTAAAAATATTTGAATAGCTAGCAAAAAAGTGCTTCTTGTGGTGGCAGAAAAAGATGAAAACATCTTCAAATCATTTAGAAATCTTCCTAAAATAAAATATATCTATGCAGATTATCTTAATCCTGCAGATTTGATGTCGTATCATACTGTTCTTTTCTTGGAATCAGCATTGACAACACTCAATAAAAATAATGAAAAAATAACAACTAAAAATTAAAAACGATAGAAATGTTTTATTATAGACTAGCAGTCAATTAGTACTACTACTTCATACCAACATTATTAATTATTCACTATTTTTACTACCTTTATGTGTATTCCTATGACCTTTAAACAAATACTTCAAGCAAGAGCGAAGAAAAATGTTACTGGAAAAGTAATCAAAAAAGTTTCTCCTTATGGAGTTATTCTTTGACCTATAATAACAGAAAAAACTCATAAACAACAAGAAGCTACAAATAAATATTCGTTCAAAGTTCATAGTGATGCGAACAAAAGTGATGTTAAACAAGCTATAGAATTTTTGTATAAAGTACATCCTGACGGTATCAATATTGTTAATGTTGTATACAAATGAAGAAACCAAAGAAAGCTTGTCAGAAAATCCTATAAAAAGGCAATTGTGACACTTCCTAAGAAAGAAAAAATAGAATTATGATCATAAACCAATCTAAAAAATAAATTTTACCTCTTACAGTATAGTAGAACATGGCACTTAAGAAATATAAACCATATACTCCATCAAGACGTTACATGATCTGATATGACTTTTCTGATTTGACAAAAAAAAGACCAGAAAAATCTCTTACCAAATCATTGGGAAGAACTTGAGGAAGAAATAATTCTGGAAAAGCTGTATCTAGATCTATGTGAGGTGGAGCTAAAAGACTTTATAGATTGATAGATTTTAAAGGATATGATAAAGCTAATATTCCTGCAAAAGTTGCTAGCGTGGAATATGATCCTTATAGAACATCAAGAATTGCATTACTCAACTTTGCTGATGGAGAAAAAAGATATGTACTCGCATGGAAAACTGTTAAAGTAGGGGAAACTGTTGTCTGTTGAGATCAAGCTCCTATAGCTCATGGAAATAGAAAACAACTCAAAGATATCCCAGAATGAGTAAACGTATTTAATCTTGAAGTAACTCCGTTTTCTTCAGGAAAACTTATCAAGACTGCAGGATGATACGCAAGTATCGTCGGTAAAGATAATTTGCTCAAGGTTGTGTTTATTAAATTACCTTCTTGAGAAGTAAGAAAATTTAATGAAAACTGTTTTGCTACTATCTGAGAAATCGGAAATGAATTGCATCAACATGTTGTTATTGGAAAAGCTGGAAGACAAAGACGACTTGGTAAAAAACCACACGTTCTTGGAAAAAATATGAATCCGGTTGATCATCCACATGGATGATGAGAATGACATTCATCTATCGGTCTTAAGAAATGACAAAAATCATTTGCAGGTAAGAGAGTCACTCCAGGTATCAAGACAAGAAAAAATAGAAAAACATCAACAAGATTTATTATCTCTAAGAGAACTAAAAATTAAATTAGGAATTCCTAATCAATATCCCTATCATTTATAATTTATCATTTAAAATTTAATCGAAAGATGGCAAGATCGCTAAAAAAATGATTCTATGTGAACGAAAAGATACTTATCAAGGTCAAAAAAATGAATGAAGCAGGAGATAAAAAAGTTATCAAAGTACGAGATAGAGCATGTCACATAGTTCCTGATATGATATGACTTACCTTTGCTGTTCATAATGGAAAACAATTTGTCAGTGTTTATGTTACGGAAGATATGATCGGTCATAGATTGGGAGAATTTGTTCCTACAAGAACATTTAGAGGGCACCCATTCTAAAAGCATTACTAATTGCCAATTACTCATAAAAAATATTTAGTATCTTACATTTATATTATGGTGACAACTACTAAAAAGAAAGAAGATAATAATCTGACTGCCACACTAAAATATGCTTTGGTGTCTGATAAAAAAATGGCATTGATGGCTCAGATGGTAAAAGGAAAGAAGGTAGAAGATGCCTTAGTGCTTTTGCAAGTGTTGCCTAAAAAAGCTGCAAAATTTTTGTACAAGGTTATCAAATCTGCGTATGCAAACGCTACAACGAATGCTACGTATGATGCTAAGAAATTATATGTTCATAAAATAGAAGTAGGAAGAGGTCCAAAAATCCAGAGAGTTAGATTTGTCTCTAGATCTAGAATAAGTCATTATGTAAAATATAGAGCGTTTGTAAAAGTGTTTTTACATGTTAAGTAAAGAAAATTATGTGATCAAAAGCCCATCCAATTGGAATGAGAGTAGGAATCATGAAATCACGACCTGCAGAATGGTTTGCTAAATATAAAAGAACAGGTGCAGATTTTTTCGTTGAAGATATAAAAATGAGAAAATTTGTAGACGACACATTTGGGAGATCAGGTATCTCAAAAGTTGTGATTAGAAAAACACTTAAAGAATGAGAAATCATTATTTTTTCTTCAAAAGTTGGTGTTTTGATGGGTAAAAATTGAGCTAAAATAAAAGAATTTGAAGAAGCATTAAAAAGCAAATTCGGAAAAGATATGAAAGTTATTATCAAAGAAGTAAAAGTCCCTGAATTATCTGCAAAAATCATGGCCGAATTTATTGCTTCACAACTTGAAGCGAGAATGCCTTTTAGAAAGGTATCAAAAAATGTTTTGCAAAAGGTTATGGAAAAATGAGCTGCTGGAATCAAAATTCAGGTTGGCTGAAGACTTGGGTGAACGGATATAGCAAGAACAGAAAAATTTATCGAAGGAAGGGTTTCTCTTCAGACATTTAGATCAGATATTGATTATTATTATCTTCAAGCAAGAACAAAATATGGAATGCTAGGAGTAAAAGTTTGGATAGAAAAATGAATTCTTTATAACAAAGCACAAGCTAATGCTAATAAAAAAATAAGCTTATAGTCTTCAATAAAAAATCATATATATTTTACGGGAAACTCTATACTATTTTATTTGTTTTGATTAATTACTATGTTATTGACACCCAAAAGATGGAAATATAGAAAACCTATCATTAGACAACTCAAAGGTAAAAGCTATAGAGGGTCTACTGTTGCTTTCTGACAATATGGATTAAAAGCAATCACGAGTTCTTATATTTCTAATAGAGAAATAGAGGCTGCCAGAAAAGTTATTGTAAGAGCTATCAAAAAAACTGGTAAAATGTGGATTAGGGTGTTCCCCGATACTCCGTTTACAAAAAAAGGTCTTGAAATGCCGATGGGTACAGGAAAGGGTGATGTAGATATTTATACTGCACCAGTCAGAAAAGGAAGGGTCATGTTTGAATTAATGTGAATTCCAAAAGAAGCAGCAAAAGAGGCATTGATCAAAGCATCCAAAAAATTATCAGTCAAAGCAAGATTTGTAGAAAGATGAGAAGTAAAATAAACTTAGCTTGAAGCTTAAAGCTTAAAGCCTAAAGCTCAAATTTATTATTTAAATATATTATTAATGGCAAAAAAGATTAGTTTTATGGTAGAATTACAGGACAAGACTATCAAAGAACTTGTTCATATGAGAAGAATCCTTAAACAGGAGCTCTATTCTTATAAAATGAAAAACGCTATAAAGGGACTCAAAGAAACTCACAAAATAGGTGATACAAAAGTTAAAATAGCAAGAATAAATACCGTTTTAACTCATAAAATTAAAGAACAAAATGGTGGTAATATGAAATAAGAGTATTAAAGAATTTATCTGAGAAGTCATCAGTGATAAGACAGATAAGACTCGTACTATTTTGGTGAAATCTGTAAAGATGCATCCTTTGTACAAAAAAAGATTTATTGTAAGAAAAAGATATTATGCTCACGATGAAGAGAATACTTCGAAATTATGAGACACAGTAAAAATCAGAGAATGTAAACCAGTAAGTAAACTCAAAAAATGGAAACTTATAGAAGTTGTTAAGGCATAACTTTATTTATATTAACGTATTCTCATGTTAAAAAATGAATCAAACGTAATCATAACAGATAACACTTGAGCAAAAAAGTGACAGATATTCAGAATCCTGAAATGATCCAATGCAAAAACCGCAACAGTTGGTGATAGGGTTATGATAGCTATCAAAGAAGCTTTACCTACGAGTGCTATCAAAAAATGAACTATTTCTCAAGCGATGATTGTTAGAATCAAAAAAGAAATCGCTAGAAAAGATTGAACATATGTAAGATTTGGTGATAATGCTGTAATACTTATGAGTAAGGATGCAAAAGGAGAAATCAAACCTATAGGAAAAAGAATTTTTGGTCCTGTAGCAAGAGAACTTAGACAACTTTGACATAAAGCTATCACTAATATGGCAGAAGAGGTGGTATAAAACAATTCAGAATTTAGCATACAGAATTCAAAATTTATTTATCATTATCTGTTATTACCATGAGAAAGTTAAGAGCATGAGATCCTGTAATTGTGATCGCTGGAAAATATAAATGAAAAACATCTACAATACAAAGTTTTGTAGATGATGATCGTATACTCGTAAAATGAATCAACGAAGTAAAAAAAGCCGTAAAAGGAAAATGATTTATCAAAAAGACAATGCCTGTGCATGTGTCTAATGTTATGTATTATATCGAAGACCAAAAAAAAGCTACCAAAATCAAAATAGTAACTGATAAAAAATGAAAAAAAACAAGAGAAGCTACAAAAGTTAAGCTTACTCTAAAATAATTTATTTTTATTGCCTTTATTTTTCACTTCATGAATACATTAGAAGCCTTTAATACAAAAGTTGTTAAGACTCTTCAGAAACAGCTTGCTATCAAAAATGTTAATGCTGTCCCAAAAATCGATAAAGTTATTGTCGCTATCGGTATAGGTTCTTTGGCTACAAGAAAATCACTCAAAGATTTTGATGAATTTGAAAAAGTTATTACTAAAATAACTGGTCAAAAAGCACGTATCTTAAAGTCCAAGAAAGCTATTTCAAATTTTAAATTAAGAGAATGAATACCTGTTATGCTTCAAACAACCTTAAGAAAACAAAGAGCATATGACTTTCTTGATAGATTTATGAAATTGGTAATGCCAAGATTGAGAGATTTTTCTGGGTTTACTGATAAAAATTTTGATGGACAGTGAAATCTTAATATCTGACTTCCTAACTATAATATCTTTCCTGAGCTTTCGTTGGATGATATTGTAACTACTATGGGACTTCAAATTACTATTGTTACTACAACCAAGGATAATGCACATGCAAAAGCATTACTTCAAGCGTTATGATTTATTTTTAAATAATAGGTACGAGGTAGAAAGTAAAATTAATTTGGTTTAGTATTTATTCATTATATTATATTACTCATGGCAAGAACTTCATTAAAAGCAAAACAGTGGAAAATGTATGAACTAAAGTTCAATGCATGAACAGCACTTAAACAGCCTACTAAATATTATAATAGATGTAGAATTTGT
>Ga0247840_10004032_pt1 | contig 23845 bp, 15 predicted proteins | sample LaCruzMarch2015__FD_192404 | JGI IMG/M metagenome (GOLD analysis project Ga0247840, IMG submission 192404) | Freshwater microbial communities from meromictic Lake La Cruz, Castile-La Mancha, Spain - LaCruzMarch2015_17m | ecosystem: Environmental > Aquatic > Freshwater > Lake | place: Spain...
GCTCGATCACCGCCAGCGGCAGGCCGTTGACGAACAGCACCACGTCGGTCCGCCGCTTGATCCCGTTCTCGATCACGGTGAACTGGGCGACCGCCAGCCAGTCGTTGGCGTCCGGATTGGCGAAGTCCACCAGGCGCACCCGGTCGCCGCGGAGGGTCCCATCTTCGGCATAGAATTCTACCGCCACGCCGTCGACGATGAGCTTATGCAGCCGGCGGTTCTCCTCGATCAGCGAGGGCGAGGCGCTCGCGACCACCTGCATCAGGGCGTCGTGCCGGGCTTCGGCTGGGATCTGCGGGTTGAGTCGGTCGATGGCGGTCTTCAGGCGCCCCAGCAGCAGCACGTCGGAGTATGCCTCGCGCTCGGGGGCGCTGCCGTCGGGGCCGATCCGGGCGTCGGTGGAGCGGGTGTAGCCCAGGCTCTCCAAGTGCTCCAGCAGCAGGGTCTCGATGTCCGCTTCAGAGAGGTAAGCCATCAGGTGGTTTCTCCAGTCCGGTGATCCGCGCGCCTTCGCTTCGCGTGTGGCTCGCCCATGCGCAAAAAACCTGCTTGTGACTCACGAACGGACGCTTGTTATAGCCTTTGTATCTGATATCCGGACAGACACTCGTGTAGGGGCGGGTTTAAAACCCGCCCCTACAATACTCATGCATCCGCATCAAACACCGGTCACCCCCACACCGCCATCCATCAACGCGGCCTGATCATCGTTATCCTGATCGTCCAGCACCCGCAGTTCCCTTGGGTTTCTGATCTCCCACCGTTGTCCGACGGGGAAGATATCACCGAGCAGCGAGAGCGCAAGCTTTTCCTGAAAGGCCCGGATCACCTGTTGGTAGGCGTCTTGCTCGAAGTGTACGCGCACCCGCCGCGGCTTCTCGCTGATGAGCAAGACCAGCGTCGCATTGCCGTCGAACTGATCCACCGAGCGATCCAGTGCAATCACGAATCCGTTGATGCGCGTATCCGTGAGCGGTTCCGACTGTCGGAAGATCCGTGCTGCTTCCTGCAACACCTCTGCCGTCTCACTGCTGAAGTTGAACTGTTGCCGCGGGCGCCCCGCCGGCCGGGTACGCGCCCAGGTAAGACCGATGTCAATACCCTGTCCGACCTGCGCGAGTCGTGCAACGGCATCGCACAGGTTGGCGCTGACACCAAGGCCCACCGCCTCGTCGAATGGCGCGAACGCATTCTCCGCCAGTGCCCGGTTGGCCGCGCGTTTCGCGGCGGCCAGTGCATCCGCGAGCCGCAGCGTCACCGCCCGGGCAAAGGGCGGCTCACCAAGATCCAGGGTCTGCTGACCACCGATGCGCGGCTGGACCGGCGACAAGATGCTCAGCACATAACTGCCGCGCTCGCTTGGCCCGAGCCGGACCGATTTCATATACTCGGTCGCCTCAGTCACCTTACGCGCGTGGTAACTGCGTCGCGGGTCCACCACGGTACAGGCCGCCGCCAACAGCAGATTGCCCGCCTCGCGATAGAGCGCCACACCGTCGTCGATCGCAATGGACCCATCCGCGCCGCCGCCGAAGGCCCGCACCCGGACCACGTCGATCCCCGAGGTGACAAGGTCTTGATAGACGCTGAGTGCGGAACGCCCTTCCAGACGGGCCAGCAAACGGACCGCATCCGCCATACGCGAGGCGTAATCGCCCAGGTCGTCGCGGATCGGCACCAGGATCTCGACCGTCCCGTCACCCGTTTCGGCAGGGACATAGACGAGCGCCTTGTCGCCGATGCGATCGGTCTGCCGCCAGCCCTGTTGATCCAGGTAAGACTTCAGGTCGACCCAGGACAGCCGACGTAGCGCCGCTTGATCGGTCAATTCGAGTTGCATCACAGTTGCTCCTCTTGGGCCTGTGCCATCAATGCCTTCACGGCGTTCATATCGAACCGTTGATGACGCGGAATCGGCACTGTGACGCTGGCGGTATTTTCCCGCTCCGGCGCTCCGGCCAGGGACGCCCAGTACCCGCAGTGGCGCAGGATCAGCGCATCCTCGCTCTGGTCGAGCCAATCCTCCTCATTGGCCGGCAGGGCGACCACGATCAGCACGCGCGGGACCACGCAGTCGCGCCGCAGATCGTCATAATTCTTGATCGAAAGAGGGAAGGGCAGGGTCTCGTCCCCAAGGAGATCGCGTGCCGTGGCCTTCGCCTGGAACTCGATGCGGGGCCGACGGCCTTCATCACAGAGCAAGATGCCATCGATGCTGTCGCGGTCAAGTTCGGGCTTGGCGATATGGAATCCCGCGTGCGCCGCCACCGCGGCGATATAGGCCATCGAGAAGCGTTCCTTTTTGTCGTTTGGGTGCATCAGAGGACGGCCTCCGCGGCTTTTTCGGCATTTTGGATGCGGATCTCGCCGGACATCAGCTTGGGGAGGAGGAGGTCGCGGACTTGGGCGAGGGTGCGAGATTCATCCCCGTTTGCTCTGATGCGTTGGAAGAGCGGTTCTATGTTCGCTCCGAACGCGGACCAAACCTCCACATTCGGATTGACAAACGGATATGCTGTCACCGCGTCATTTCGCGCCCGCTGACGGCCCGATGTACCCGTCATGCTCTGGATCGCGTGTGCCCTAAAGTCTTTGTGGCGAGCCAAGAGGTATGTAAAGGCCGCTGGTACCGGCGGTGTTGCACGGAGGACGATGAATTCGGTCGAGCCCCAGCCGACAGAGCTCTCAGGCAGTGATTGAACGAATGCGGTCTTGCCATTCTCCAGGCAAGGCGTGATTCGAGCAAACAACGTGTCTCCGTTGCGAAATCGCATGCCTGAGGAAAAGTCACGTAAGACCGCTTGCTCGGGTATCGCGCCACTGGTCGGTAAGGCCGCCATGTCCAGGTACGGAGCAACAATACCCTTCTTGAGCGGTTCGGCGGGATTCACGTTGACGATATCTTGAAGTCGGCATTCGTGCCAGCCTTTCGGTTTACCCCTCGTGTCCAGTCGCTCCGGGAACAGGGACCACAACTCGGGGGCGAGGTACGGCTCCATGCCTTCCTGCTTGGCGCGGGTGGGGCCGAAATCGACGAACCAGTCCTTGAACAGCGCCCGCGCCATCGCCTCCAGCGTCTCGTTCATGCGGCGATTCAGGTCGATCTTGTCATCGAAGGCAGATAGCAATTCAGCGATAGCGCGTTGCTCAGCGCGCGGAGGAACCAGAAACGAAAACGCACGGATGATGCCCTCGTTCAAATTAGGCATCGTCGCCCCAATCGCATGGAACTTAAACCATTCGATTGACGCCGGATCAGCGAGAACATGCGAGAGGAACTCGCCATCAACACCATCGATCGTCGAACTGATCCGTAGGCGGATGGCGCCCGTCCCGCAAATGAAGTCTGTCTCAGCCTCACGCACGACCGCGATGCGCCCAGTTGCTTGCACGCCCCGACGGGCGAACAGAATGTCACCAGGTCGGAGTCGATGTCTTGCGAGTGTCCTCGCTTTTTCTTTCGATATCCTGGGTAGTACCGCGTGATCGATGCGCCGCTCTCGAATTGCCTCTGTAGGCACAACAGCGACACCGTCGGGTAAGTAATCGTGCGCGTGCAATTGCGAGCCGAAAGGACCGGTTTGTAGCTCGCAAACCCCTTCCTTGCATAAGTCACCGAGGCTTGTCCTGCGCCACTCATCCATTGACGATAACCCCGGCTAACCTCTCCCGAATCAGCCCCGTCAGCCGCTCAGCCTCTTCGAACTGCCCCTCCAGCCTCTCCTGCAACGCCGCAAACCGCTCGACAAAGGGCGTCTCGTCCTCCTCCACCGCCGCCGCGCCGACATAGCGCCCCGGCGTCAGCACGTAGCCATGCCCGGCGATCTCGGGCGCCGTCGCCGCCTTGCAGAACCCCGGCACGTCGTCGTACGTGCCCGCGTCCATCTCGCCCCGCCAGGCGTGGTAAACGCCGGCGATCTGGTCGATGTCCGCGTCCGACAGCTCGCGCCGGGTGCGGTCGACCAGGTGGCCGAGCTTGCGGGCGTCGATGAACAGGATTTCACCGCGGCGGTCGCGGAAGCGTCCGTTGCGTTTGTTTTTGGCCAGGAACCACAGGCAGGCCGGAATCTGGGTCGAATAGAACAACTGACCGGGCAGGGCGATCATGCAGTCCACCACGTCGGCCTTGACCATGGCCGTGCGGATGTCGCCTTCACCGGACTGGCTGGATGACATGGAGCCATTGGCGAGTACCACCCCGGCGGTGCCGTTCGGCCCCAGATGGTGCAGGATGTGCTGCAGCCAGGCGAAGTTGGCATTGCCTGCGGGTGGCGCGCCGTGAATCCAGCGCGCGTCCTCGCGGAGTCGGTCGCCGCCCCAGTCGGAGATGTTGAAGGGCGGGTTGGCGAGGATGAAGTCGGCGCGCAGATCCGGCAGTTCGTCCTTGTGGAAGCTGCCCTCGTTGTTCCAGCGGATGTCGGCATCGATGCCGCGCACCGCCAGATTCATCTTGCACAGCCGCCAGGTCACATAGTTGGACTCCTGGCCGTAGATGGCCAGTTCCCCGATGCGCCCGCCGTGCGCCGTCAGAAACCGCTCGGCCTGGACGAACATGCCGCCGGAGCCGCAGCAGGGGTCGTAGACGCGGCCCTGGACCTTGCGGGCGGGGTCCGGGAAGGGCTCCAGCATCTCGACCAGAACGCGCACCACTGAGCGCGGGGTGTAGAACTCGCCGCCGCGTTTGCCCTCGGAGCCGGCGAACTGGCCCAGGAAGTATTCGTAGACCCGGCCCAGCACATCACGCGCACGGTCCTGCGTCTCACCGAGCGCGATCCCCGAGATCAGGTCGATCAGCTCGCCCAGCATAACGGCGTTGAGCGCCGGGCGAGCATACTCCTTCGGCAGGACGCCCCGCAGGCGCGGGTTGATCTTCTCGATGGCAAGCATCGCCTCGTCGATCAGCTTGCCGATGCCGGGCTGCCGGGCCTTGGCCTTGAGGTAGGACCAGCGCGCCTCCCGCGGCACCCAGAAGCAGTTGTCGGCGGCGTACTCGTCCGGGTCCTCGGCGCCGTCGGGGTACTCCGCCAGCAGCGCGGCGTGCTTGGCCTCGAAGCTGTCGGAGATGTGCTTGAGGAAGATGAGCCCCAGGGCGACGTGCTTGTAGTCGGAGGGCTCCATGTTGCCGCGCAGCTTGTCCGCGGCCTTGAACAGCTCGGCCTCGAAACCGAGGTCGCCACCGTTGCGACCGGACGCTCCATTGCTCTTCTCATCCACCATGGTCGATCCACACCCCTGCATCGGCGACGGTCGCAGTCGACCGGTCGATTGACAACACAGCCGTCACTATAAATCGTCCAGGTTCCATTGCCCAGCGTTTACCGAAAGGCGCTTCGGTCGTATCTGAATCGTAGATGCGATCTACAATGGCAAGGCGGGAGTCATTGATCATGGCACGGCCTCGCGTTTATCCCCGATTCCTCTTCTGATTCCCGCGCTCCGAGTGGGAGTGCACTCTCTTTCCGCTCCCATTGCGAGGGCTCGGCCGCTTGAAGAACAACATAGTTTCTGCGAATGTTGTCATGAAAGCGCGCCGGCAAGTCACTCCATCCATGCAGATCCACAAGGAACGGCAGATTGCTCTCGTCCAGTGCCTCGCGTGCCGCCGAAAGCAAATGACAGTTGAATCAGTTCGCCCAGCATGACGGCGTTGAGTGCCGGGCGGGCGTACTCCTTTGGGGCCTTGGTCATCAACCCGGCCACCGAGCGATCTGCACCGTCCTCGGTCCGCACAGCGGACCCTACAGATCACGGTGTCACCGTAGGGTCCGCTGTGCGGACCGTCCGCGGCTGCGGTAGGACCAGCGGGCCTCCCGCGGCACCCAGAAGTAGTGATCGTCTCGGTCAGCCATGGGGCCTTGATCATCGCTCCGGCGGCCTTGATCGTCGTTCCGGCCACTTGGGCGCGCCGGGTGCGTACACTGTCAGGGCTGGAAGCCCTGACTACGCATAACGCCGGCCGGGATTACGATCAAGGCCGCTCCGGCCTTAGGGTGGACAAGCGCTAGCTCAGTCGACCGAATCCCGCGTCGTCGCTGGGGTGGACTGCGCTGCGCTTGTCCACCCTACGAGAAACCGCATGGCCGGCACCGTGGCGCGCTCCTGAGCGATACTGCGCCGTCCTGGCCGGACCAATCCCGTGATGACTGATCTTTCAGTCACTATACCGGCTCAGCACGACCGGTGCGAGGGGGGCTGCCGTTGCCCCCGTCCTGAGGCGCTTCGCGTCGAGAGTTCGAGAATGTCTATGATCTGATATGGTTGGTTTCCGGCAATACATAAACAATGCCGGGCTTCCCGACAAAATTCTTATGTATCAGATTTTTGAAGAATATCCCTGGAACGTTGATGCAGCCATACGAAATACGGTTATCAAGCGGCGAGGGTGTGCCTAAGCGTTGCGCCCGGCGCTCTTCGGGTCTACCTTTAACGACCGGATGCATTGAGATGGCATTTTCGTAGTTCACCCAGAGTATTTCCTTGCCATGGGAATTGCGGCCCATGGTCGCCACGAACCGACCCGCCGGCGTCGTACGCCCCGCGGGGGAGATGTGTGACATCCGCATGTTGCCAACGCCGGGGGCGACATAATCACCCTGCGCCATTCCCAGCAGCGCGGGTGCTGCGCCGTGCAATTCTCCGTCCACACCAAAGACATAGACCTTGGCGTTCACTTTATCGACAATCGAGAACGGCATATTGAGATTGTCTCTTGAGGCGACAACCCAATCCGCCATCTCCCGGGTCCTGCGCGATGCGCTCTCTGACCCAAAGTTGGCCTGCCTGGACCCATCTGCCGTGGCCGTTCTTGGTGCCGTAACGAATGGGACCTCCGCGTCTGCAGCATAGTTTGCACGGAGCATCGGGTTGGACATCCGAGTGACGGTGTCCGCCTTCGTGGCCAGGCGCGGGCCGCAACCGGCACTCAACAGACCGAGGCACAGGCATAGGGCCATGCCGGTCATCCTCGATGAGCGTCGACGCCGCGCACGAATGGAGTCAGCTAAACGGTGATCCATTCCTTGGGTTGCGGCGAGGTTCAAGCGCTCGCGTATTTCTAACAAGGCAATCGCGGCTTCGGCGTTGCGCGTCTCTGCGATGCGCACCACCGATGTCCGGCGGTCGAGATCCACGGCGCCGTCGATGTTGCGCCGCGGCCGCCCGGTGTTGGTGCGCACCTCCCGGGCGTCGCCGCGCTTGATCCAGCCGCCGTCGGCCTTGCCGAGCGGCAGTGGCGACACTTTGAAGTTATTCATGAATGTATCCTCGGGTTGCGACACTGTCCGGCCGCGTTCTGGGGGCTTGCCAGGGCAAACAGCCCCCCTGCGACGCTCTCAACCGGCGCCTCGCCTGAGACGGGGGTAGAGTCCGCTGCCATCGTCGGAGCCGTCAGCCGCTGGGGCATTGCCGCCGCGGCCGCCAGACGACCCCTTGCCGGAGTCCTCGCGGTCCAGGAATCGGCGGTTCGGGGCGTCCGCGACGTCAGGACCGGCCCGCTCAAGCCGCTCCAAGGCATCGATCGCCAGCCGCCGCAACCCTGTCGTCTCATAGCGCTCGGCGATCCTCAAGACCTGAGTCTGGGCAATCTGCGCCTGAGCGCTGTCGGCATCGTGCCGGATGACCTTGAGCAACAGGTCCATCCGCGAGCGATCTGCTGGGCCACCCGCAATGCGGGTGCCAAAGGAATCGATTCAGGGTTGTGCATGAGGGTAATTCCGCGCGGCTGGGAGCCTCGCATAGGGGGCGTCTTAGCCTGCATTCTCCATGTACGGTCGCCGAACTCCGTACGGCAGGACACATTCACTCGATTTCCCGACAAGCAGTTCAGGGCCTTGGCGCGCTCGCCACGGCCCACTGTCGATGGCTCATGACATCGCAGTGCTCGGTGCGATGCCGTACAGACCGCCACGGCCGGCGCCGCTAGTCTGTGTGCTACTCCGCAGTTTCACTTCACAAAGATCATGAGAGAAACACGGATCGCAACAGCGCGTCGGCGGCCGAGGTTGTCGGCAACACCCTGACATGACGTGCGCGAATCGTTCAGTCGTCGCCGTCGTGGGCCGACAGCAACTATGCCCTGACGGCTCAACAAGAGAAGAACAGTAATGCGCTATGGTCCATCTCAGGCACTCCGGGTGCGAGGGAATCTACTCCCGCATAGCCGGATTGCAGCGTCGGTGGCGGATCGCGCCGCGCAGGTCGCTCCGCTGATACTCAAACGCAGGCGGATCGCGTTGGCATACCGACGCACCCGCAGCGATGAGTATCGCCTCGAGTTGGAGCAGATCGATCATGCCCTGGCATGTCACAATATCGATATTCCGGCAATCCAACGTTTGACAAAGAAGCTTTAGCAGGTAATAACAATGAAACTCACATTGACCTCGACCCTGGCAGCTGTTGTCGCCTCTATCGGCCTGGGTGGTACTGCCGGGGTGTCGAAGCAGGTTCAGCACCCCTTGGCTGGTGCAGGCAGCGGCGGCGGCGCTGGCGCTCTGTTCCCCGATGACGGTGCGGTTGGGCCGTTGGGTGGCGCTGCGGTCGGTGCGATCATTGATCACCTGATCACGCCCAATGACGACGGCCGCGGCAATGGCCAACAGAGCGGCTATCGTGATACCAGTGGCCCACGTTATAGCAGCCGCAGTCGCCAGAGCAATGGCCTTGGTTATGGTAACGGCTACAATAGCGGCGACCGCTATCACAGTACCAGCAACGAATGGCTGGGAAGCTAGCTCAGGTCACTCGGGTGCGGCCTGGATCATCGTTCCGGCCGGCGACGGCCTGTTCGAAACTGGAGGTCGAGGCTTTAGCCGGTGGCGATTCCCGAGATCTGAAGGCCTTGGTCATGAACCCGGCCACCGCGCGATCTGCACGGTCGTCGGTCCGCACAGCGGACCCTTCAGGTCACGGTGTTACCGTAGGGTCCGCTGTGCGGACCGTCCGCGGCCGGCCGGAACGATGATCAAGGCCGTAGGGATCGCATATTGATCTCCAGTTAAGACCATGGTTTTTGAACCACCATCGTTGGTTGCGCCAACGCTTAGGCGTCGCGCTGACGGCCGCCGACGATCGCCATCAGGCTGGCGAGGAAGGCGCCGGACAGCAGGGCGATGAACAGCCAGAGGGTTGCGGTGGCAGCCGCCTTGCGGGCCTGCTCCCCCAGGATGCGTTCATTCCCGTCTGATGCTCCGAGCTGGCTCTGGAGTTGATCAAAGGTATCCGCCACGCGCGTTTGTGCGTCGTCCTGGCTCAGGCCCGTCACTTCGGCCACCGTCGTCCCGAGATAGCGGATATCCGCCGGCGGCAAGCGACCCTCGTGGAGGCCGTTGGTGAAGACGCGAGCAACTTCCGCGGTGACCGCGGCACCAGGTGAATAGCGCTGCCCGTTTGCGGCGTCGGTCCAATAGAGCATATCGACGTAATAGGCCAGTCGGTCGGTCATGCCCCCGCCGTTCGCGCGGACGTCAGTCGATACGGCCCCCGGCGCGGGGTCGGCAGACGCCGCGCCTGCCTCTATCCCGTCACTGACGACAGGCCCGATCATGGCTGTCAGGACGGTTGCGATAACCAGAGCCGACACGGCCCAGGCGAGAAAGCCGTGGGCGGTGTCGCGGAACCAGACCTCGTCTCCCGGCACGCCCAACCACCGGGTGCGCAGGCGCCCGGCAATATAGCCGCCCATGCCCGAGGCGGCGATCTGGCTGAAGACCAGCCAGGCGATGGTGGCGACACCGAAGGTACCGATCGCCATTTCCGCGTTTGGCCGGTACGGTATGGAAGACAGGCCAAGCCCAGCCCCCAGGATCATCAGTATCATCCACAGCGAAGCGGCCGTCGCCGCGCCCGCAAGGATGGCACTCCAGGCTACGGCACTGATATTGGATTGCTCCTGATCCACGCGCACATCGGCGATGAGCGGGGCGTCCGGGAATTGGTGAGAGGGAATCGTCTGGGCAGTCAGCATGACAGTCAACCGGTGAGTGGTAGTAGGAAGTTGCACCATGCGCCGATGGTGGTGATCGTTCTGTACGCTAACCCACACGGGCCGGCGGCCTTGATCATCGTACGCCGATCACTGGAGGTCGAGGCTTTAGCCGGACGAGGGCCGCGCCGACGCGATGTCGACCGGCTAAACGCCGCGGCCTCCGGTCTACCGGCGGCCGGAGCGACGATCAAGGCCCGATCGCAACTAGGCGCAATCCGATCCGCCGGTGGCAGAGCAGTATGATAAGCTCCCGAACCAGGGCACCAGCCTGATCTCGCGATCCGCATTGGCGGCTTTCGAGATCAATCGGCCTTAAGACATCCTTGAGCAAGGTCAAGCTCGGAGCGAATACCATGCGCGACACTAAGGTCATTTATCAGGACATCCCGAACCATTCCGCTCTTTGGGTGTCCTTGCACAGGGATGCGACCTGCCTGGGAAAGCACGCGTTCACGGCCACTCATCGCGGAACCATCCGTCGGCACTATCTCGAGATTGGGCGGCGTATCTCCGAAGATGAGGCTCATGGGATGGCGTACGAGGTTTGGTGGGATGTCCGAATACTGGGAGTAGACCCCACGGTCGGATTTCACGTGCCCCCGGCCCCCTACGAGGCGACGGCTAGCGGGAGCCCTCTGCCAACGGCGCCCGGACCGGTAAAGAGCGTCGGGCGGCCCCCCGATGTCACCCGGAAAAACGTCGGCAATACGGATCGTGTGATCCGCGCAAGTCTCGGTGTCTTCCTGATCGTCGATGCTGTGCGCAGTGGCGGGATGGGCGGACTAATCGGCGCGGTGCTGCTCGCCACCGCTTACTTCGGTTTCTGTCCTGTCTATCGCACCTTCGATTTCAGCACTTTGAAGGACCACGGCACCGCCAAGGACGAAACCCCTGAGACCAACTAGCAGCCTGTCGGACTTAGCCCCTAGGATTAGGGTATGAATCAACATAAAAGGCTTTTTGTTGCTCCACAATCTAACGTAAGGTGATTTCCGCGAAAAATCCAACCCGTAGGAGCCCGCTTGCGGGCGACGGGTGGGGCACAATGACGCGATTCCGGCAGGTCACGTCGCCCGTAAGCGGGCTCCTACGGAGCTTGATTCTTGATAGCGTCTTATTCGGAAATCGCCTAAAGTCCGACAGGCTGCTAGCGCTTGTCCACCCTACGGCCGGAACGACGATCGAGGCCCGCGGTGGCATCCAGCCTTCCGGGAGGGGGCCGCTCCCGCAGGGTCGCTGCGCGACGTCACGGTTAAGCCTCGACCAGGCGGTACCTCTGTATTATAGCCTTCGTACCTGATATCCAGACAGACCTTCGTGTAGGGGCGGGTTTGAAACCCGCCCCTACGTCCGGTTATCACGTCCGAAGGCTATATCACGTCCGAATGCGATATCCGTTAACGGGTGAATCGGCGTTGAGCGCATCTACCTCATGAGCGAGCGCTTAGGCTCGGCGCGCGCGCTTCGCGACCAGCTGCATGAATGTCTTGCTATTCTGGTGAATCGCTACTAAAACATGGAACGATATCTTCGGTGTATTTATCGACACCATACCGCCAACCACCTGCGCACTCGGTGCGGCAGCGCACTTTGGCTTCGCTTGGGGAGTCCACTGAGGTCAGCGCTGGATGAAGGGGGTTCTCGTGCCGACGGCTCAGTCGGCAGGCGGGGGGAGATAGGTTAGCAAGGCCGCATACAGGACCTCAGGATCGACCGGTTTGCCGATGAAGTCGGTCATGCCCGCCGCCAAACACTGCGCCCGGTCATCCATGAACACATTGGCGGTGATGGCGATGATCGGCACCCGCGTGCCGTTGGGCAGTTGGCGGATGCGTTGCGTCGCTTCGAGCCCGCCCATCACAGGCATCTGCATGTCCATCAGGATCAGGTCATAGTCGCTGCGCGTCGCCAGCTCCAGCGCCTGCACTCCGTTGTCGGCCGTGTCCACCGTCAGTCCCAGATCGGCCAACAGATCCTGCAGTACCTCCTGATTGATCGGTTCGTCCTCTACGAGCAGGAGGCGGGCGCTGGTGTGCCTGGTGCGCAGTTGGTCCCAGGCCGAGGGCGCGCTGGGTTGCGGCGCCGGGGCGACTGCGCGCTTGGTCTTCGCCAGGCGGAGGGTGAACCAGAAGGTGCTGCCCGCCCCAAGCGCGCTATCGACCCCCAGGGTGCCGCCCATGAGCTGCGCCAGCCGCCGGCTGATCGCCAGCCCCAGACCCGTGCCGGCGTACCGGCGGGTCGTCGAGTTATCGCCCTGCTCGAAGGCGATGAACAGCCGTGACTGATCCGCGGCGGCGATGCCGATGCCGGTGTCCTGTACCTCGAAGCGCACGACCACGGCCGCGGCGTCCTCGTCGACCCGCCGCGCGCGCACCGTGATGGACCCGCGTACCGTGAACTTGGTTGCGTTGCCGACGAGGTTGAGCAGAATCTGTCCGAGCCGTCCGGCATCGCCTTGCAGCGACTGGTGCGCCAGCTCGGGGCAAATGTCGATCACCAACCCCAGCGCCTTGTCGGCCACGTCCTGGCTGATCAGGTCGTACAGGTCGGCGAACACATCGTTCAGGTTGAATTCGGCTGTTGCTAAGGTGAGGCGGTCGGCCTCGATCTTGGAAAGGTCCAGGATGTTGTTGATCACGGTGAGCAGACGCTGGGCGGCGCCGCCGGCCTTGTGCAACTGATCGATCTGCTTGGCGTCGGTGGCGCGACGCAGCGCCAGGGTATTCATGCCCATGATCGCGTTGATGGGCGTACGCAGTTCGTGGCTCATGTTGGCGAGAAAGGCACTCTTGGCCCGGCTGGCCGCCTCGGCCTGCTCTTTGGCCAAAGACAGCTCCGCGGTGCGGGCTTGCACCAGCTCCTCAAGATGCTCGCGGTGTTGCCGCAGTTGCTGGTTGGCGTCCTGCAGCCGCACGCGGGCCAACCCCGTCTCGCCGATCATCTGGGCGAGACGGATCAGGAAGTCCATCATCGACCGCACTTGCTGCTCGGTGAAGATGGGCGTTTGCGCGAGGGCCTCCAGATAGGTCCGCTCGTCGAAACCGAATTCCTCAGCCTGTCGTCTAAAATAGGCGATATCCGGTGGTTCGAAGAAGAACTGCCCGGTGAATAAATTCGCGACGTGTTCACCGCAGACATGGATCGGAACCGCGACGTCGACCAGACCGTTCCGACAGCGATAAACGTTATAGGGCTCCCCGCTGTGCAGGCGCCCGGCGAGGACGGTATCGCTCTGGCGGCAACGCGCAGCCGTCTCGGGATTCACGCGGTGGAACTGAGTACAGATCCGCTGCCACCCCGTGGCGACAAGAATCGTGCCTTCCAGATCGAGGATTGCGGTCACCGCGCCGGTCAATTCCGTGAAGCTCTCGCAGAGACCCCGCAATGCGCCGATGTCGACCAGGTCAACAAATTTCATCTCAGGTCAGCGATGATGTCGTCGTCTTCGACCACCAGGATACGGGCGTTCTTCATGGCAATGGGTCCCGTTGTTGCTGCTGATTCCGGCGCTGATCCCAATCGTCCTTGATGTCGAGGATGCGCGGCAGGCAGCCCTCGAACGCGGCGACCAGGGACGGATCGAAATGACTGCCCGCACCCGCCCGCAGGGTCGCCATGGCCTGCTCCGGGGGCCAGGCATCCTTGTATGGACGTTTCATGGTGAGCGCGTCGAAGACATCGGCCACGGCGACGATGCGCGCCGATTCCGGAATGGCCGTTCCGGCGAGTCCTTCCGGGTAGCCGTTGCCGTCCCACCGCTCGTGATGATGGTGCGCAATCTCGGCGGCCAGCCGGAAGACCGGTGCGTCGCTGCCGGACAGGATCGCGAAACCGATCGCACAGTGGGTCTGCATCAGTGCCCATTCGTCGGGGTCCAACTTGCCGGGCTTGCGCAATATCGCATCGGGGATGCCGATCTTGCCGGTGTCGTGCATCGATGCGGCCAATTCCAGCAGGTCGCAATCCGCCTGGGACCAGCCGATGGCGGCGGCCAGCGCACGCGCATAGGCCGCCATGCGCCAGATATGCGCGCCGGTATCGGCATCGTTGTAATGTCCGGCCTTCCCGAGCATGAAGATCGCGTCACGGCTGTGCTTTTCCAGTACCTTCGTATGCACCAGTGACAGGTGGGTGCGCACCCGGGCCCGCACGATCCCCGCGCTCACGGGCTTGATCAGGTAATCGACCCCACCCGCGGCGAATCCGGCCTCCTCGTTTCCCACCTCCGACAAGGTGGTGACGAAGATCACCGGGATGCCCTCGGTGCGCGGATCGGCCTTGAGCGCCCGACAGACCGCGTACCCGTCCATCTCGGGCATCTGAATGTCGAGCAGAATGAGGGCGGGCTGGTGTTTGACGGCCAGACCGATGGCCTCGGCACCACTGCGGGCCAGCATCAGAGGGTATTCGCCCGCCAGGATCGCGCGCAGGTTGGCGAGATTGGTGACCTCGTCATCGACCAGCAGCAGGGGGCCATGCGTCATGGGCATTTCCTAAAATTGATCCCAAATCCGGAAATTCGTCTGAAAACGCGAAGCAAAGGGCCCTTTCTAGTTTGGCATGTCCAAGTCACGCACCAGTGCCCGGATCAAGCCCTCGGCCCCGCGAAAATCGAACTCGGTCAACCGCGACGCGACTGCCGCCAGGGGCGCGGGAGCAACCAGACCGGGCAACTGCGCGAGCAGCGAGTCACAACGGTCCGGGTCGTTGTGGTCGAGGGAAAGCAAGAATTGAGCTAGCAATGCACGCAGGCCGTCGGGCCCGGCAGCGGCAGACCTCGCCACGGCCTCGGGTCGCTCGACCATGGTCCCGGCGACGATCCCGGCGCAGACCGCGTCGATGGCGGTTTGCAGGGCCGCCGCCAATTCCCCGATCGGCTCCTCATCCCTGATGCACCGGTCCAGTTGCCGGGTGAGATCCAGAACGCGCGGCAACGCGAGACTACCCGCCACCCCGACGAGCTTGTGGGCAAGCGCCCCGGCCGCGGCTCGGTCGCCTTCATGGCAGAGGCGCGCGATCTCCCGCCCGGCGCCGGCGTAGCGGGAGACGAACTTGTCGAGATAGGTCAGGTAGGTCTCGATTTTGACCCATTGTTTGAGTGCGGCCGCAAGGTCGATGCCGGGCATTGCCGGTGTCAACGTCGTCGCTGCCGCGGTGCGGGGGGCGAGGGGCGGCTCCGCCAACGCCGCGACGGCACCCGATCCACCGGCCTCGGGCTCGCGCCGGCGGCCGGTCCAGTGCTGGATGAGGGCGATCATCTGGTCGACCTGGAACGGCTTGGCGATGAAATCGTTCATACCGGACGCCAGTGCGGCATCCCGCAACTCCTGGAAGGCCCCCGCGGTGAGGGCGAGGACCGGCAGGTCTCGCCAGCGTGCGTCCGCACGCAACCGGCGGGTCGCCGCGTAGCCGTCCAGGCGCGGCATCTGCACGTCCATCAGCACGATGTCGACCCCGGCCGGATTGTCCTCCAACCAGTCCAGGGCCGCCTGACCGTCGCCGGCCAGGTGGACGAGGGCACCCTCGACTTCCAGAATCCGCTGCGCCACCTCCCGGTTGATGTCACTGTCATCGACCAGCAGCACCCGCAACCCGGGAAGGCGCGGCCGGTGGGTCGCCATCGGCACGGGTGGCGCCAGGCCCAGTCCCTGCCGACGCCGACTCAGTGCCTCGCCGACCGCGTTGTACAGGGCCGAGGGCGTGACCGGCTTGCTGAGCAGGGCGTCGACCGCGGCGAAGCCGGGCTCGCCCAGGAGTGCATCCTGCGAGTAGGCGGTGACCATGATGACGATGGGCGGTCTCTGCGATTCATCGATCCGCTCTCGCAGGGCGTCGCGGATCGTCTGGGCGGTGGTCAATCCGTCCTGCCCCGGCATTTGCCAGTCGAGTAACAAGGCGTCGTAGCGCTCCTGCCCATCCAGCCGCGCCAGGGTCCGCACCAGGGCGTCCGCGCCTGAGGTCACCAGGTCGGCGGTCCAGCCCAGGGCGGCGGCGGTGTTCACCAGCGCGGCCCCGGCCGGCGCGCTGTCGTCGGCCACCAGCAGGTGGAGCCCCGCCAACTCCGGCGGAGTGGCGGTCGCGGCCTGATCGCACCGCAACGGCAGCACGAACCAGAACTCGCTACCCTGGCCGGGCACACTCTTGACCCGCAACTCGCCCCCCATCAGGGCGACCAATTCGCGGCTGATGGTCAGCCCCAGCCCGGTGCCGCCGAAGCGGCGGGCGATGCTGCTGTCGGCCTGGCTGAAGGGGGCGAAGATCCGCTCCTGCTGGTCAGTGGCGATACCGATGCCGGTATCGCGTACCGCGAACCGCAGGCGCACATCCGACCCCTGCACCGAGTCCAGGTCGATGCGCAGTTCGACCTCACCGCGTTCGGTGAACTTGACGGCGTTGCCGAGCAGATTGATCAGCACCTGCTCGAGGTGTCCCGCATCGCCGGTCAGGGTGTCGTAACGCCAGGAGGGATGAGGGGAAATGACCAGCTCCAACTGCTTGTCGCGCGCGGCCGCGGCCATCATGGCGCCGAGATCATCCAGCAACCCGGACAGCCGGAAGGGCGCGGATACCGTTTCCATACGGCCCGCCTCGATCTTGGAGAAATCCAGGATATCGTTGATGAGTGTCAGCAGCGAGCGGCCGGCGTTGCGAACCTTCAGCACCAGATCGTACGCCGCCGCTGCGAGCGGCTGGCGCTCCAGTAGATAACAGAAGCCCAGCACCGCGTTCATCGGCGTGCGGATCTCGTGGCTCATGTTGGCCAGGAACGCGGACTTAATGCGCGTCGCCTGTTCGGCCAGGGCCCGCGCCTGCAACAACTCGGTCTCGGCCTCTTTGCGTGCGGTGACATCGACATAGGCGATAAGCACCCCATAGTCCGGATGCGGGTAGGGCATGGCGCTGACCGAGATCCACAGGACGCCATCGGGCCGGACGATGCCCATTTCCACGTCGCGCACCGTCCGCCCCTCCACCGCGGCGCGCACGCTGGCGAACTCCGGTGGCGGCATGGGGGTCCCATCCGGACGGACGATCGCCCACTCCTCGCCGTCATAGGTCCGGCGGAACTGTTCTTCCCGCGCGATCCCCAGCAAGACCTCCGAGGCCCGATTGCAGTCGACGATCTGACCGGCACTGTCCGTGACGGCGATCCCGATCGGCATGAGGTCATACATGGTGCGCAGCTTGGTCTCGGAGGCCTGAAGTTCCGCGGTTCGTGACGTCACCAATTCCGCGAGGTGCGCCTGCTGGTCCTGCAGGGCGAGCTGCGCCTCCCGGGCCTCGGTCGTGTCGTGCAGGCTCACCACGATGCCGAGCACGGCCCCGTCTTCTCCCCGGAAGGGACGGTAATCCGCCTCCAGCCAGCGCAGCCGGCCGTCGGCTCCGGTGGTGCGGATGCTGAAGCGCTGGGCCTGACCAGCCAACGCGGACTCCAGATGGGGACACATCTCCGCATAGGTCTCATCGCCCACGACCTCGCGCACCAGCCGTCCCTGCAACTGGTCTTGGCTGGATTGGCGTAGCGCGGCATAGGCGCGGTTGATCAACCGGAAGCGCAGGTCCCGATCGATGAAGACCAGCATCGCGCTGGAGGTCTCAACGGTCTGCTGGTAACGACGCAGATCCATCTCCGCCTGTTTGCGTTCGGTGATGTCGCGACCAACGAGCACCGCGCCGATGATCGCGCCGTCGGGGTTGCGGATGGGCGCGAAGCTGTAGCTCTCGGTCCAGGTCTCGCCCGTGTCTTTCCGTCGCAGGCCGTATTCGAGATTGGTGGCCGTCTCGCCCCGCAGTGCCCGGGCAACCGCCCACTGCTCCATGGGGGCCAGCGAGCCGTCGGACATGAAGAGGTCCAGGATCTGCGCGTGCTCGCCGATGGTCTTGGGGCAGGTCTCCTGGTCCGTGAATTTGTGAGAGGTCGCGAAGGCCTCGTTGAAGTGGGTGAAGTGGCCCTGGGTATCGGAAATGCAGATAGCGTCGGGGATGACGGCCAGGGCCGCCTCCAGTTGCGTCTTGTTCGCCAAGGTCTCCTGCTCGGCCAGCTTGCGCGCCGTGATGTCCTCGGAAAAGATGACGATCCCACCCACGGCGCCGTCGCCGCGGTGCCAGGGTCTCACCTCCCATCGCACCCAGTGCACGCTGCCGTCCTGCCGCTCGAAGGGCTCTTCCTCGGCGCGGATCACCTCACCGGCCAGGCAGCGCCGGTGCACCTCCCGCCACGACTCCGGAATCTCGGGGAAGACCTCGTAATGGGAAAGCCCGATGATGTCGTGCCCCTCCAGTCCAAAGTCACCCAGCCAGCGCCGGCTGACCACCAGGTGACGTAAGTCGATGTCCAGCATGGCCAGGGCGACGGGGGCGTGCTCGATGAAGATCCGCAGTTGCTCTTCCCGCTCGGCGAGCGCGGCTTCGGCGCGTTTGCGTTCGGAGATGTCACGCACGACGCTCAGCATGCAGGGCTTGCCGCCGAACAGGGACCTGGTCGCGCTGACCTCGACCGGGATGGGGCGTCCCTGTGCATCCTGATGCGCGGCCTCGAAGGTGGCGGTACCCTCCTGCTGCAACAACGCGAGGCGCTGCGGGACATTGACGACATCGTCGAGCCTATCGATGTCGCGAATATGCAAGGTCAGGAAGGTCTCCCGATCGTATCCGTACCGTCGGCAGGCCTGGTCATTGACCGCGAGGAAGCGCCCTTGCAGATCCAGAATAAAGATCGCGTCCATGACGTTGTTGACGATCCCGCGATAGCGTTCCTCGCTCTCCTGCAGGGCCGCCTGGGCCTGCTTGCGTGCACTGATATCGTTGACCATGGCCAAGGCGTGCGTGAGGGTCCCGCCGGCATCGCGGATGGCGGTGACCGTGACCTCCGCGACCACGGTATGGCCGTCGCGGTGACGGTAGTGTGTCTCCCGCTGGTAGCTCGGGAACTCGCCGGCCAGCAGCCGTGCGAACACCGCAGTCTCCTGTTCGCGGTCGGCAGTCACGACGAATTCGCTGAAGTGGCGCCCGATCACGCTCGGCAGTTCCCCCTGGTAGCCGAGCATTGCCAGTAGGGCAGGGTTGACCAGCACCAGCCGGCCGTCGAGGTCCCGCAGGCAGATGCCGGCCGGGGACGCCTCGAACATGGCGCGCATGAGACCCTGGTCGCGTACCTGCTGCCGGGTATCCCGCAGCGCCTGGCCCTGCTCGGCGATGGTGCGACGCAACCGGCGCAAATGGACATCATGGACGTCGCGCAAGAGGTTACTCCGGCTGAGAATCCCGACCAGTCGCCCGGCACTGTCCTCCACCGCCAGGTGCCGGACCCGCGCGGCGTGCATCCGCGGGGCTGCCTCGTAGGCGAACGCTTCGGGATGAATGGCCTGCAGCGGCTGGGACATGACAGCGGCAACCGGGGTGGTTTGCAGGTGCAGGTCGAGCGCGGCCAGCCGGATCGCATCGCGTTCGGTCAGGGTGCCGATGACACAAGGTCGCGAGCGTGAGTGTTTCGATCATTGAACAGGATTTTCCGGTAATCGCCTAAGCTGACTTGCTCGCCGGCATGTATAGCGTTCGCACCTGATATCCAGACAGACCTTCGTGTAGGGGCGGGTTTGAAACCCGCCCCTACGTCCGGTAATCACGTCCGAAGGCGATATTAGGGCCGCCGGCATGGCCTGCATCATCAGAATCAATCCCCGCGCTGATCCAGTTCCAGCCCGGCCGGATCCTGATGGATGGTGATGTCGGCGTCCGGCCACTCGGTATGCAGGACGTCCTCCACCCGATCGGAGGTGGCATGCGCCTCCAGTAGGGAGATGTCGGGGTCGAGTTCCAGATGGAGTTGGATCACCGCGATATGGCCGGAACGGCGGGTGCGCAGCCCATGGACACCGCGGACTCCCGCTACCGTGAATGCCAGGGCCTTGATCCGCTGGCGGTGCTGCTCCTCGATTTCGCGATCCATCAGCAGGTCGACCGCCTCGCGCGCGATCTGGAAGGCGCTGTAGAAGATGTAGACGGCGATCCCGAGCGCGAAGAGCGGGTCGAGCCCCGGCCAGCCCATGACCGCGAGGATCAGGGCGAGGAGGGTGGCCGAGTTGGTCGCCAGGTCGGTCGCGTAGTGCAGCGCGTCGGCGCGGATGGCGGTTGAGCCGGTCGCCCGGATGACCCGGTGCTGGAAGACGAGCAGCACGCCGGTGGCCGCCATCGCAAAGAGCATGACGCCGATGCCCACACCGATGTCCGACAGGGGGGCCGGGTTGACCAGCCGATCGACCGCGTGCAGGGCGAGGAACAGGGCGGACCCGCCGATGAAGGCGGCTTGTGCCAGTCCGGCCAGGGCTTCGGCCTTGCCGTGCCCGAAGCGGTGGTCCTTGTCCGCGGGTTGCAGTGACCAGTGGACCGCCAGCAGGTTCACCAGGGAGGCGCCAACGTCCATCAGCGAGTCGATCAAAGAGGCCAGGACACTGACCGCGTCAGTGACCAGCCAGGCGGCCAGCTTCGCCAGGATCAACAGGGTCGCGGTGGCGACCGAGGCGTAGGTGGCGAGGCGCAGCAGGCGGGAATTCTGCTGGTGCGGCGTCATGGCTGGTGCGGGGCAATGGGTGGCATGAGGAACTCCGAATAACTCCTAAGGAACGGGTCACTGTTCCGGCCGGCGCACTGGAGGTCGTGGCTTTCGCCGGACGCGGGCCGCCCGGACGCGAGGTCGACCGGCTAACGGCCATGGCGCCCGCGCACCCCGGAACATGAAAGTCGTCTCAACTGCCGGCGTGTGAGGCTGCGTAGTCAGGGCTTCCAGCCCTGACTGTTCCAGCCCCGTCGCCGCCAGGCCAGGATGGCGTGACTACGCACTTTCACGGTAAGGCCTCGGCCTCCAGTTTTCTTGAGGCCGGAACGATGATCAGGACGTTCCGGGCGACCGGGGGTCCGGGATGTCGCCAGGCTGCCCTGAAGGGCGACCTGCATTCTTGCCGGTCATGATCCAGGCCAACACGCGCACTCTGCGGATTTCCACGGTTGGGGATACTATGCCGGGCGTCGGACAATGTCGAGATTGTCCTTGCTCATAGTGCGACCATTGGCGCCAACTGGTCGGTTGATGACCGCTCGCCTTTGCACTGTTTCGGCCAGGCCGCCGAGGGTGTGGTGTCGCGATTGTGCACCACCTCAACCGATGACGGGAGTACAGACAAGATGAACTACACCAAGCAATTGATCGTCGAACCAGAGGCCAGGGTACGGCTCAAGCAGTTCGATCCGGCCGGTCACGGCAAGGGCGGCGCCGAGCAGGACGCGGACCAGGAACTCGCGGCCGTCAAAGCCCGCATCGGCGATCTCCAGCGCAAGATGTACGGAGACAATCGGCACGCGCTCCTGATCGTCCTGCAAGGCTTGGATGCGGCAGGCAAGGACGGCGTATGCTGGCACGTGATCGGCGGCATGGATCCCCAGGGCTGCAAGGTCCAGGGGTTCAAGGCGCCCACGGCGGCCGAGGCGGCGCACGACTTCTTGTGGCGCATTCATCCGCACGCCCCGGCTAAGGGCGAGGTGGCGGTGTTCAACCGCTCGCACTATGAAGACGTGCTGGTCACCCGCGTCCATCAACTCGTCCCGCGCACGGTCTGGGAGCGGCGCTACGACCTGATCAATGACTGGGAGCGGCTGCTGGCCGTCGAGAATGGCACGACGATTCTGAAGTTCTGCCTGGTCATCTCCAAGGAGGAGCAGTTGAAGCGGTTCGCCGAGCGGTTGAATGATCCTCATCGGCAATGGAAGATCAGCGATTCCGATTACAAGGAGCGCGCCTGCTTCGACGATTACCTGGACGCCTTCGACGAGGCGCTGGAGCGCACTTCCACGGCGCATGCCCCCTGGTTCACCATCCCCTGCGATCACAAATGGTTCCGCAATCTGGCCGTCGCCCATATTGTGCTCGATGCCATGGAGGCGCTGGATCTCCACTACCCCGAGCCGACGGTCGACCTCGAACAGATCCGGCGCGAATACCATGCGGCTGCGGGCGGCAAGGGCAAGCAGCGCTGATGCCGACCTCACATCAGATATCTGACCCAAACCCAGGCGATCAGCAAGGTGCTCAGGGCCACCGGCAGACCCACCTTGGCAAACTCCCAGAATGAGATGTTGAGGCCCCTCGCATTGGCCGCATCGACCACGATGATGTTCGCCAGGCTGCCGATGACGATCAGATTGCTGGAGAGGCCGCTGGCCAGCGCCATCAGGGGTCCGGCCTCGGGGTCGTTGGCATAGGGCAGGAGCAGCATCACGGTCGGAACGTTCGAGGTGATGTCGCTCAGCACGGCGCTCAATACGAAGAGCACGTCACTGTGCTGGAGGTTGAACCCGGCCGCTTTCAAGTCGCCGACCAGTTGCTGTGGCATCCCGGTATTCTGGAAGGCACCGTTGACCATGAACAGACCGACGAACAGGATCAGCAGCCCCCAATCCATGCGATGGAGCATGCTGCGGGACATGAAGCGGGCGTTGAACAGCATGAAGGCGCCGGCGCTGGCCGCTACCAGGCCGCGACTCCACTCGGTGAAAATGAAGGCATAGAGGACGAAGCCCAGGACCAGCAAGCCCTTGATGGTCTCCCACCGGTCGAATGGGGGTGCCGCCGCGCCGGCGGAATGGGCGCTGCGGTCCGCCGCGTCCGGCCGCTGGAGTTGCCAGTGGGCGCGGTAGAAGAGCATCAGGGCGAGCCAGACGACACCCAAAGACAGCAGGGCGGGTACTGCCGCGTACGCCATATAGTGGACGAAGGAGAGTTGCAGTCGCTCGCCGATCAGCATGTTCTGGGGGCTGCCGATGAGCGTCGCCACCGAGCCGGCATTGGCGGCGAAGGCGATCGCCAAAAGGAACGGCACCGGATTCAGTCCACGGCGCAGACAAATGGACAGCACGACCGGGGTCATGGCGACCGCCACCACATCGTTGGTGAGCAAGGCGGACATGACGCCAACCAGCCCGATCAGCAGGGCGAGCAGGATCGCCGGCCTGGTCTGGACTGCGCCGACCCTGGCCGACACCGCGCCGTAAAGTCCGGACAGCTCGAACTGGATCGACAGCAGCATGAGCCCGAACAGCATGCCGATGGTGCCGAAGTCGACACTGGCGACCGCTTGCGCCTCGGTGAGTTCGGCGGCGGCCAAGAGCGCGATGGCGCCGCCCAAGGCGATCGCGGCGCGGTCCACCTTGAGCCACGGCAAGTGGCCGAGCATCATGCCGAGATAGACGACGACGAAGATGATCAGGACGATGGACATGAACCAACTCCGCGCGGTTGCGATTGTAGGTAGCGAGTCATAAATCGGCCCGCAGGCCCCGGGGCGCAGAGCGCCGAAGACCTGCGTGACATCGCCGGAGCGGTGTCACGAGAGCAAATAACCGGCATCGACCACGACGATCATGGCCTCGACCCCCAACACCTCTTTCACCGCAAGGGCTTGCGGGGCTAACTGCTGGGTGTCGTTGCCGGCGTTGGTGACGTCGTAATGGGCGGTGAGCCGGTGCTTGCTATCGACGGAGTTCTGGACGTTGTAGCCGACCAGTTGCTGGCCGCCCTTGCGCAGGGCGCGGGCATCCGGGTTGGTGCGCGAGATCTGGGTTTCCCCGCTGTCCTCCAGTTGCTTGAGCAGGGCCGCGTGGCGCGCTTGGCGCGCCTGGAGCTTCACGATCTTGGCGGCCAACTCCGGGCGCCGACCACGGTCCGAATACTTACCCAATCTCGGGAGCGCGGTCACGAGTGAAGGGCTGGGAACAATGCTGCCGTTTGGGCTGATGGCAATTGCCCCATGTTTGCTCAGGCGGCCAACTGCTGATCGTCGAGGAGCGTCAGGCACAGGGTGCGGATCG
>Ga0247840_10004033_pt1 | contig 23838 bp, 24 predicted proteins | sample LaCruzMarch2015__FD_192404 | JGI IMG/M metagenome (GOLD analysis project Ga0247840, IMG submission 192404) | Freshwater microbial communities from meromictic Lake La Cruz, Castile-La Mancha, Spain - LaCruzMarch2015_17m | ecosystem: Environmental > Aquatic > Freshwater > Lake | place: Spain...
AAAAGCATGGAAGTAGGAACATACGGTGTTTTACGTTGGTTTGGCAAAGTTAGCCAAAATAAAATATATGCAACAGGCGAACACTGGTCACTTCCTTTTAAAGGTTTTGGAATGGAAATTATTAATATGAAAGTTCAAAAACTTTGCGTTGATGCAATTGTTTACTCAAACGATAAAATTCAGATGAAAACACCAATGAATTTATCTTATAGAGTATATGATCCCGTTGTATTTATTAATATAGAAGACTTCAAAGATAATTTTGAAGCAATGATTAATAATGCTTTCGTGGACATTTCAAACGATCACAGTGCTGAGGGAATGCTTGGACTAAGTAAAACAAAACTTTTGGAAGCTGTAAAAGAGCACTTAGCAAAAATACCTCCATCAGATGATTATCGTATCTCAGATTTCGGAATTGAAATTTTAGAAAACACAATTGCCATTGAAGGTTTTGACTTTTTGAGCAAGGAAGCCAGACAAGCTTATGAAGCTCCTCAAATCGAAGCAAAACGAGTTGAGGCACAAAAAATAGAATGGGAAGGATTTTTAGCAAGAGCAAAAGAAGTTGAGATGGCTCAAGGAATCAGTGGTGGAGAAGCTTTACTTCGAATTATGCAAAAAGACCAAGAAAAACTCCCTGATGAAAAGGTAATAAATATCCCTGGTCTTTTTTCTCCAGAAATTCGTGAATTTCTATTAAGTATTTTAAACTCACAAAAAACAAAATAAAGATGAAGCAAAAAATTGTATTTTTTTTAAAAAAAATAAACATTGCAGTGTATGTTTTCATTGGACTGACAATCCTTTTGTGTATTGTAGGATTTTCACATTTTACAAGCACACCAACCTCAATGAAGGTTTCGAATGGGAATCCAACTGAATCCAGTACTGGGTCTACAGAACCAAATGAGAACAGGGATGATAATGGGTACATTATCTACAAAACCCAAAGTAATCTAAGTCTTAAGAAAGGTGAAACTTGTACTTTTGAAATACCCTTTGGGACAAGAATTCAAAGACACAACACTGAAGGTCGTGTTATAAAACTCTCAAGTAAAGGTAAGAAATACACCTTACAAGCGGAGACTGATGCAACTTTTGATCTTAAGTGGGTTATTGAAAAAGGTTTTGAAAATGAAGTTAAACCAGCACAATAAACCAAAAAGCTCTTTAAAACCCTGCAAACATGCAGGGTTTTTCTTTTGCCTTTTCAGATTCTCAATTTAAAAACTCGCCGTGATGGCGAGTTTTTATTATTGAACCTGAACTTCTCCAGTGTCAACATTGATTGTGTTTGTATTTTCATTAATCTGCACTTCATCGATACCAAGAGTCGATGTAAGAATTCTGAGAATAAAAAATACCGAAGTCATGATTGCAAGTCCTACAAGACCCCACATAATATGATCTCTTCCTTTTATTTTCGCGTCAGCACTATCTTTATTGAGAGTATATTCAATAATACCCCAGATAAAGATAATGAAAGCGAGAGCGAAAAGTATACGGATTATTGGGTTTATAATGTAGTAGTTTATCTTAAGCAGAGCTTGATCAAGATTCATTGCATATGCTGTTTTAGCAAAAAGCTCGAACATATATAATACTAACAACCGCCTTCAACCTGCGGAATTCCTTGAATACAAGGCACATCTTGAATTTGTATTTGGTTGCTATCATCAAGACCAAAAGTATTTTGCACAATTCGGATGATTCCCCAGAAAGCAACAATCACAAAGAGTCCAATAAGACCATTTACAATTGCAGCACTGTCGCCCTTACCCATAATATATTTTACAACTGTATAGATGAAGTAAGCAATAGCAGCGATAATAAGGATAGTAATAACTGTGTTAATAAGATCAATAATGGTAGTTAAAACACCTTGTGCATTTTGAGCAAATGCCGCAATTGGTGCAAGTGACAAAACTCCTAACACAGCAGCAAATAATGAGAAACTTTTTTTCATAATTATGTAAATTAATTTAATAAATTTATATATAAATATCGTCTTTCAACGCTTGGTTAGATTATATCACGCAAAAACCCCTATTTTTAAAAGTAAAAATAGGGGTGTGGAAATCAAACTATTGGGTTTCTGGGAGAAGTGGAATACCACCACCTGAAATTCCAAAAGTATTTCGAATAATTTCAATAAGGCCAGAAATTGAAAACAAGACAAACATACCAATCAAAGCGCCGATAATATAAGCTCTTGCTTCTTCTCTTTTCTTTGCATTATCAGGATTGAGAAAGAATTGAATAACTCCATAAATAAACACAGCGAGCGCAATTATATACAAAAGGGGTACTATTGATTTAATAACCAAACAGGTAGCATAGTCTATTATATCTTTAAAAGTATTAATACTTCCCCCAAACAAAGCATCACAAGCTGGCGCCGAAGAAGACGGGGTTGTTTGACCAAAAGAAACTAATGGAATAACTAGAAAAGAAAATATAACACTATGTACTATTATTGAACTTAATTTTTTTTTGATTTGCATATAGTTACGAAACAATAAGATTGATAGTGTTTGTAAGGATTGTTGCAATAGTCCAGGCCCCGAGAACTACCGCCGATCCAATAATTGTATATAAAAGTAATTTTTTCGCATCAGCGATTTTTGTTGGATTTCCACGCGCCTCAACAAACCTAAATCCTGTGTACACAAGCGCAAGGACAATAATTGGTATTCCAGCTCGCATAATTATACCGAGAAGAGATTCGATAAATGCCGGGAGACTACTTCCATCGCCTAGTGGATTTTCTATTTGTTCTGTTATTATCAAAGGCTCAAAAGATGTAGTATTAGACTGTTCGTCATCAGGTGTTCCGACACTCGACTGTTCGTCATCAGGTGTTCCGACACTTGTCTGAAGATCTTCATAGGAAATAAAATCAGGATCATTGTCTGAAAAAAAGTTTCCCAGAACATATCCTGGAGTATTTCCAGCATGAACAGTTCCCAAATACTGCCAGTTCTGATTATCACAAGATTGATGACAATCATATATAGCACTCAAAACCACACTTTCAGAATAACCATATTCTTCTCCATCTATATAAACTTCCAAAAAATAACCACAATCTGGTGAGTCTCCCCCGTCGCAATTATTATCACCGGCTCTAAAAAAACTTGTTCTTTCTAGAGTAGTTGAGGAAAGAGGCGGATCAAAAGAAAATGGACCTAAAACATTATCATTCGGATCAAGTGTGTCATATTCTTGTATAGAAAAACTTACAGATGTATTCCCGGCGCAATCTGGTGAAAATTTCATATCAAGATATATGTATGGTTGGGCATTATTTTGATTAACAGAAGATTGAAACCAGTTAACTTGAGTTCCGGAACCGAAGTCATAAGTTCTGAACTGACTACCAGAGGTTACAAGCTGACACGCTGCAAATGTTTTGTGAGGAAAAGAAAATATAACCAAACCAAAAAACAACAAGAGACCGTATTGAACTATTTTTTTGTTTAAAAGTGATTTCATAATTTTCTTTATACGAAGAATGTAACAATTGAAGCAGTGAGGTCAATAAGAGTTGAGTGAATAAGTTGAGCAATCGCCCAAGCAGAGAGAAGTATAGCGCCTCCGATTAAAGTATACAAAAACATATCGTGAGCTTTCTTAATTTCACCTGGATTACCTCGAGCAAAGAGATACAACCAACCTGAATATACTATCATTACCACAAGAAGAGGTATTCCTATTTTTATAAGAAACTCAAAAACTTTTTCTACCAATTCTGGTACAGAATTTATAGAAATAGGATTTTCAATATTTATTTCTGTGTATTCCAAATTTACTGAAGGTTGAGTATCTTGGTTAGAAGAAGTATTTTGTGGTGGACATGAACCTTGTGTAGGCACAACTTCTACATAGCTAGAACTATCTTGAAAGTTTCCATTTGCGTTATATTCAGACATTTGGAGTCGATATGTAGTGAGAACATTAATTGATTGAGATATGTTTATTGTTTGATTTGAAACCACCCCATTCATAGGAACAGTAACCGCATGATCTTGACTACTACTTGTAACATTACTTGTAGCTGTTCCACCTTGCTGGTAAATAACTTCACCATCTTCATCAAGTGGATTTACACTTACCACGAAATTATTACCATTTGTCATGGTTGATGGATTTATCGAAACACTGAAAGTTAATGTTGGTTGACAAGAACTTGTAAAACTAAGAGAACCAGAAAAACTTTGAAATTCAGCAACGGCAAAACTAGTACTTGGAGAAACCAAACCAATGAAGGCAAACAATATTATAAATATAGCAATTTTTCTTTTCATTTTATTGTGTACTAATTCCAAGAATTTGAGTCAAAAGACCACTAGCATCTGTATAACCCAAGATTACAAGAATAAATTTTACAATCACCCAGGCTCCCATAGCGAATACAATACCCAGTAATACCTGACCAAACAAACTTTTTGCTTCAGAAAGAGCGGCTTGTTTTCCTTGTGATTTTGCAATAATAAGCTTAATACCTGACCAAGCAAACATAATTGCAGCAAGAGGAAGAACTACTACATACAACATAAACTTGATAATTCTATCTATTGTTGCAAGTAGTTCATTAAAACCACAATCATAGACATCTTCATACCCACACTGAGTAAACCCATCCTGAACCTCTTGTTCTATAGCAGTTGAACCAAAATCTCCATTAAGATTTACATTAATAGTACCAGCTACACCTAATCCTGTAACACCGTTTGAATCACTTCCAGTTCCATTACTTTGAGCACCTGTAGTGAAAGATTCGTATGGGAGATTTGAATTTGTATTTATAATAATAGAACCACCAGTATTCATAATAGTAAGGTAGTATGTTGTATTGTTTTGTAATCCAGATATTTCAAGTGGGACATTGCCTCCATTTGTTGTAAACAAAAGGGTTTGAACTGGCCCTGTAAAATCAGGATTCACAACTTGAGGATCAGAAGAATAAACTACAGGAAAAGTTAAACCTGAATCTAAATTTGAAGTATCAACAACAAAACTAACGCCGTTTTGATTTGGTGAAATATTTTCAATACTTGCTGTTCCAGGAATATTTTCCCCACTTGCTTGTAAGGCTTGATTTACACCTGCTGGACTACAGTTTGAAACCACTGGAGTACTTGGCTGACAAGATGAACTCACTGTACCGTCATCATTTGGTGTACAAATTGTAGTTATGTCATCTGTTTGGTTTTGTGGTGTGATAATGTGATAAGTTCCATCTGAAGCAACTTCAACAAATTGAACAATGTATTTTGTTGCTGGTTGTAAATTACTTCCAATTGACATATCAATAGCAGTCTCAAGAGGTCCCACACTTGGAACATGTACACCGTATGTCCAAACAGGATTATCAATAGTACTATAAGGAGCTGTTCTAGCACGAACATTGGTTGGTGTAACCGAATAAAAAGTTGCAAGAAGACACATGCCAGGAGTGTTGCCACTCACAAAAGCAGAGTAGGCGTTAAATTCTACAACTTCCCCGATATGAAGAGCTTCGGTTGATACTTGAGCCTCAGAATAAAAAGGTAAAAATAAAAATACTAATATCCCTAATAAGATATTATGTAGTATTTTTTTAATTGTAATATTAGAAAGCATCATTTATTTTTTCACTTGCCTCATTAACAGCTCTGGTTGGGTTTAATCTACCCGAAGTAATATTGGAAACCATATCTGTAAAAATGTTATCTAAGAGTCTAGGGTTAGGGGTTATCCATGCACGTGCAATTATTGCAGAATCAAAAAATATTTTTTGATATGGATTTGGTGGCTTAATCGCTAGTAAATCTTTTCTTACAGGCTGAAGTCCAACAGCAGACAAAAATGAGGCTGTATAAGAACCACTTGCAATTGCACCAGAAACAGAGAATGCGCCTGTTGTATTCTTACTAATTTTAGGTACCGCTAAAGCATAGAAGTTACCATATGTGAGACTCTTATTCAATTCTTCAATTTGAGGAACTTGAACAACATCAAAGTTCAAGTTTGGATTTTTTCTTTGTATTTCAAGCAATTCTGAAGCAAAACCAAAATATAATGCAGTTTTTCCAGCAGAGAATGCGTCTCTGGCCTCTGGCATATCATTATTCCAAGAATAATTCTCATGTGAAGGATTTGAAAAGTTCGTGAAATATTCAAGTGAAGAAGATACCGGTGCATTTGTAACAAGTGAAGGCTCTGTAAACAATGATTCAAAACCAGCCTCACCTTCTATAGTCATAAGACTACCTAACTGCATTGCAAGAGTTGATATAATCGGAATAGCATGTTTAATATTTGAAGTTTCACCCAAAGGAACAGCAGACAAATTTATTTCTATATCATTATCAAGTTTTTTAGTAATTGTTTGAGAAAAAGTAATAAAGTCTCCATTCCAAAATGAAGGTGGATTTACAAATCCAGCAGACTCTATAATGTCTCGATTATAATACATAACCAAAGGATCAACCCCAACAGGAAGCCCAACTGTCCCTTGTTTTATTTTAAATATTTCAGAACCTTGAGAATAAATATCTCTAAAGTTTCTTACCGGAAACGTTACCTCATCAAGAATTATTAATTTATCTGAATATCTTGAAATAAGAGTATGAGGTAGAATGACCACATCAGGCACATTTCCGCTCGCAAACGCCTCAAGAAGTTCTTCATCATAGGTTTCTGGATTTATTGGAACATAAGAAAGTACACTATTTTTATTTTCTCCATTAAAATTATTTACAAATTCAGATATATAGACACTAGGAAATGGACCCCACATAGTAATATCTCCTGTTGCGACAACAACTCCCTCACTACCCCTTTGTGGTGTTTTTATAAAACCAGAAAAAATCATAAGACCAAGTACTAGTCCGACACCAAGAATAGCAAGTAATATTGTTTGAAATTTTTTTGTTTTTTGATCCATAGAGTACTTTAATTGTATCACTAAAAGAAAAGATTTTATGGGGATTTACTCAACATGTCTAAAGACTAAACCATAATGATGCGCACCAGCCTCAAATCTTTTTTCCAAAACAAAACCATTATTCTCAAAAAGACTTCGTGTTATTTCTTCTGAAACAACATGTAAAGAGTCAGGACCAAGTCCCGCAAAAGATTCAGACCAATCAACCACCACAACTTTTCCATTTTTCTTCAAAATTCTTTTTACCTCGTTTACTAATCCACTTTTACTTTCTGTTTGAAATAAAACATTTGAAATCAAGACGACATCAACAGCCCCGCTTGTTAGTTTTGTTCCCCCAACGTTTTCAGCATCACCCCACATAGCATGTATATTTGATATATTTTTTTCAGCGGCCTGCTTAATAAGTTTTTCAAGAAGATCTTTTTGAATATCAATAGCATATACAGAACCTTCCTGTCCTACCAAAGGTGAAATAAGGAAACTATAGTGACCAATCCCCGCTCCAATATCAGCAACAGACTTTCCAGCTGAAAGTCTAAGATGTTTTATTACCTCTTCTGGTTTAATGAAAGACATATATTATATTGTAGCAAATAAAAATACACATCATTGTACAAAATGATGTGTATTTTTATTTTATAGAAGTGTCGCTGATGCAAGTTCGTCACCTTCACGAAGTTTCATCACTCTAACACCCTGTGTATCTCGTCCAAGTGTTGGAATAGTTTCGATTTCCATCTTTATCACTTGTCCTTTCTTTGAAACTACAATGAGTTCACTTGATTCTGGTGTTACAAGATTTGCAGAAATAAGTGGACCTGTTTTTGTTGTAATTTTTGCAGTTCGAACTCCAGAACCTCCTCGTCCTTGAATTTTAAATTCAGAAAGCTCTGTTTGCTTACCATAACCATTTCCCATAATCACAAGCCATGTTGCTGTTTTTGATGCTTCTTTTGTGACAACAGACGCACCCACAACAGTGTCATTTTTCTTGAGTTTAATTCCTCGAACACCAGCTGCACCTCGCCCCATTTCGCGAACATCCTCATCCTTGAAACGAATAGCTTGCCCTTGCTTTGTTGCAATAATAACTTCACTATCTTTTTGCAAGAAACATGCAGAATATAGTTCATCTTCTGGAGCAAGCTTGATTGCAATCAAACCACTTCGCCTTACATCTTTAAAGCTTTCAGCAGAAACTTTTTTAGTTGTTCCCTGTTTTGTTACAAAGATAAGATATGGAGCAGTTTCATTTTTATTTTTCTCCATCGCAACAATTGAAGTGATATATTCTTCAGCCTCAAGTTGCAAAAAGTTCATGATTGATTTTCCTTTTGTAGCACGTCGCCCTTCTGGAATTTCATACATTTTAATTTGATATGCTTTTCCTTTGTTTGAGAAGAAAAGCAGGTCAGCATGAGTACTTGCATTCAAAAGATGAGTTACAATATCTTCTTCTTTTGTTGAAATATCAACCACTCCAACACCTCCACGCTTTTGTGTTCTGTATTCGCTTGGATCTGTTCTTTTTACATATCCACCTTGTGTAAATACCAGTACACTTTCTTTCTCTGGAATCAAATCTTCTTGAGAAATGTTTTTTACTCCACCTTTGATGATTTTTGTTCGGCGAGTATCATTAAACTTCTCTTTGATTTCTTTCAATTCATCTGAAATTACTTTCAAGATTTTTGCACGAGAAGCAAGAAGAGCTTTCAAATCTTTAATGATTTGTTGTTTTTCTTTCAGCTCATCTTCGATTGCCTTTCTTTCAAGTCCGGCCAATCTTTGAAGTCTCATATCAAGAATTGCCTGTGCTTGAATGTCTGTAAATTTAAATCTCTTAATCAAATTTACCTTTGCTTCATCTTTATCTTTTGATTTTCGAATCAAAGTGATGATTTCATCAATATGATCAAGTGCTTGTTTCAAACCAAGGAGAATATGCTCTCTTGCTTCAGCCTTATCAAGATCAAATTTTGTTCTTCGAACAACAACCTCTTCTCTATGCTTAATAAACTCTACCAAAAAATCTTTAAGTGAAAGAGTTTGAGGAACACCATCAACAAGAGCAACGAGGTTGAAGTTGAAGTTTTGCTCGAGTTGAGTATTTTTATACAAAAAGTTCAAAACCTTTTGAGGAAAAGCTCCAGATTTAAGCTCTATTACAATTCGGATATCATCTGTTGATTCGTCTCGAAGATCTTTAATTCCTTCAAGTTTCTTTTCATGAACAAGATCAGCAATATTTTCTACTAGATTTGATTTATTTACTCTATATGGAATTGAGGTAATGATAATTTCAAACTGCCCTGCTTTTGTTTCAACAATTTCAGCTTCTCCACGAGTAACAACTCCTCCACGTCCTGTTGCATAAGCTTGAAGAATATCTTTTTGGTTATAGATAAGTCCTCCTGTTGGAAAATCTGGAGCTTGAACAAATTGAACCAAATCTTCTGTAGTTGCGTCTGGGTTTTCAATCAAATGAAGTGTTCCATCAATAACCTCACCAAGATGATGTGGTGGGATATTTGTCGCCATACCAACAGCAATACCAAGTGTTCCATTCAAAAGAAGAGATGGAACAGCCGCTGGAAGAACCATTGGCTCAGTTTGACTTCCGTCATAGTTTGGACGAAAATCGACTGTATTTTTTTCAATATCACGCAGAAGCTCTGCGGCAACCTTACTCATTTTTGCTTCGGTATAACGCATCGCCGCTGCTGAATCTCCGTCGATTGACCCAAAGTTTCCCTGTCCAATTACGAGTGGATATCTGAAAGAAAAAGTTTGTGCAGTGTTTACCATGGCGTCATACACAGCAGTATCACCGTGTGGGTGATATTTTCCGATTACGTCTCCCACAATACGTGCAGACTTTACGAATTTTGAAGAAGGAGTAATTCCCATTTTATGCATCGCATACAAAATACGTCGGTGTACTGGCTTAAGACCGTCTCGAATATCCGGAAGCGCCCGCTGTGTAATAACAGACATCGCATAAGCCAAATACGATTCTCGCATTTCTTGAACAATACTCGTAGGAAGAATTGATTCACTTGGAACCGGTTGTCCTTCTATTTTTTCATTTGTTTTCTTTGCCATGGCTAAAAATCAGAATTTATTAATACTAGTGTATTATACCATTTTCAAACCTAATTTTGGCTTGATAAATCTGTATTTTGTTGTGTGAAATATTGGTCAATCGGCTCAACAAATTCGTCAGCTTCACTTCGTGCATCTGAGAAAATATTTTTAAAATACTGCGGTTTAATGAGTGTGTACTCAGTTCGAGATTGTTTTTTATATGGAGCTTCATACACAAACCAACCAATCAAGATAATAACAAGTACAAGAAAACCAGAAATACCAGCAACAATCATGTTTCTGGTTTTTTCTGGTTTATTTCTTATTGTTTCAATAAGAGACATTTGCAAAATTAGCTACTTGAGAACAATTACATTTCCTTTCATTTCAGCAAAGTCTTTTTTCTTGAGTGTTGCCTTTTCTGTCGGTTCAATATTTTCTCCTGATTCCTTCAAAAACTGCGCAAGGTTTGCTTTATCAAAATCCATTGGAACTACAGCCTTTGCCTCAAGTGAATTTGCAAGCTTGTGAGCTTTGACTGGGTCAATTGTATTGTTTCCATTGATTGGAACAAACAAAAGATCAGGTTCCACAATTTGCTCTTTGATTTTTGGATCAAGATCAGAAGAAATATTTCCACAAAAAACAATTACCATTTCTTCAAAACGAATTTTATATACTGTGTTGTAGTATTCTTTTCCATCAATTACAGACTTTGTTTCAAATCCTGTAATGAAAATATCACTGATTTCATATTCTCCAGGACCTTCCACAACAAAAGGTTCATTGTCTCCATATGTTGCATTTTCAATCCCGTTGAAATCTGGATGGTTTGTTGTTACAAGAACAATATTTGATCCAAACTTTACCTTGTTAAATTCTTTTGAATCTTTACTGATAGGATTGATAGCGATGACTGTGTCACCTTGCTGTATTTTGAAAAATTGTTTTCCGTGGTTTGTGATTATCATGAATCTAGTATATCACACTGAGAATAAACAAAAAAAGCCCACTCAAGGGCTTTTTTTGTTTACACCATAAATTCAATTTACCCGAATTCGACCCAGGCGAGGTCTCCGCTGAGTGATTGAATTTATGATATACAAACTCAGGAGTTCTATACCATAAACTCAATCACATCCCCGTCCTTCACAATATATTCCTTTCCTTCAATTCGAAGTTGTCCTGTTTCTCTTGCTTTTGCAAATGAACCAAGTTCAAGGAGTGTATTCCACGCAATCACCTGGGCGCGAATGAATCTTTGTTCAAAGTCAGTGTGAATTGCTCGTCCAGCGCGTGGTGCACTTGAACCCACAGGAACAGTCCATCCACGTGTTTCTTCTGGACCAGTTGTGAAATATGTCATAAGTCCCAAAACCTTATAAGCTTCTCGGATAAGTTTGTCGATTCCATCATCTGTGTGGTCAACTCCAAAATCTTTTTTAATTTCTTCTTTTTCAGCCTTTTCCAAATCCTTCAAATCTTCTTCTGTCTTGGCGTCAATCACAACATATCCAGCTCCCATACTTTCAATATGTTCCAAAACTTTTTTAAAATCTTCCGGGTGAGATTCATCCATATTCACAACTCCACTTCGACGATTAAGTCCATAGATAAATTTCTTTCGAGTAAGGAGATTAAAATGCTTTGCGTATTCTTCTTCCTCTTTTGAAAGATCCACAGTGTTTGCCATTTTTTCTTCTTGAAGCGCTGTCAAAAACTTTTGCAAAACTTCTGTTTCTTCAACAGCTTGCTTGTCTCCTCGTTTTGCATCACGTCCGAGTCTTTCGATTCTTTTTTCCACACTCGCCAAGTCTGCTAGGATAAGTTCCATATTAATCACCTTAATATCTCGAAGCGGATCAACACTTCCATACACATGAGTAATACTTTCTCCGCCACCAACAATTGGGAAAATTCGAACCATTTCCAAAATCGCATCTACTTCTCGAATATGTGAGAGGAATTGGTTTCCAAGCCCTTCACCTTTATTTGCGCCTTCTACAAGTCCGGCAATATCCACAAACTCGATCGCAGCTGGAAGAATTTTTTTTGATCCAGAAAATTCTGCAAGTTTTGAAAGTCGTTCATCAGGCACGGCTACCACCCCCACAGATGGATCAATTGTCGCGAAAGGGTAGTTCGCAGCCAAAACACTCTTTTTAGTAAGAGCGTTGAAGAGAGTTGATTTTCCTACGTTTGGTAGACCTACGATTCCGATACTAAGCATATTATTTTCCGAGCATTATTTTTTGAAGTTCACCTTGATGTTTCCGCATTACTTCCATCATTGCAGCTTGTTGATTCATTCCTTGTTTTTCCAAAACTTGTGCTTCTTTTGCAATTTTTTCAAAAAATTGAGGATTTTTGAGAACAGCTTCAATGATCATATCTTGCTGCTCTTGTGGAAGACCTGTTTTTTTAAGTTGGTTTTGAAGTAATTTCTTTACAAAAAAATCTTTAATTCCCATAGTGTTTTTTTAATTTAAAGTTATTAGTTTTAAGCTTTTTGATAGTAGCAAGAATTGAGAAAATAGACAAAATATTAATACTTGACAAAATAGATATAAATGTTATATAATTTTAACATAACCTGGAGTACCTTATACAAGCGCAAACGATAGATTCCCTATCCTTTCTGTCTTCTATCATGTATTCCGCAAAATAAAAAATATGCAAATGATCTTTTTTTTGTCTGGAATGTTTTTTGTAGGTGTCACGTTTTATTTTTTAGGAAAAAATAAGGCATACGGTAAAATGAACTGGTACGACTCTCTTCCGCCAAATGAAGTCTTTGAAATAGTATTTAAAGACAAGAAAAGAGTTTTGCTTGAGTCCAAAAACAAAGAAACTTTTGTTGTCCCCGTAGACGAAAACTATGTTCCTAAGTCCTTGAGACCTGGAGATAAGATCAAGTTTACGAAAGGTGTGGGATTTACAAGATACTATAATCCCGACACTGAAACTTGGTAAAAAACTTTGTGTTACTCTTGCGTCCGCATTTTATGCGGACGCTTTTTCTTTGTTATTTATTTTTCCCGACCCTTCGCAGAAAAGACGTGAGGAAAACAGAGATAAATTCTGATAAGAGATTTGTGTTTAAGCGGAGCGTTTAACAAATCTCCAGAATTTCTCTCTGTTTTTTAGTCTTTTCAAGGGGTCTAGATTTTTTCATTCTTTTTCATCAATGGAAAAAGAATAGCCTTTTTTCTTTACAAAAAATTATTTATACTGAAAGTATGACAAGTCTCCAAGAACTCCACCAAAAAAATCATGAGCTTTGTGTTTGCGGCCTCAAAGAAACTGCGACTCAAGCAGTTTTTGGAAATGGCAACGAAAAAGCCGAAATTGTATTTATCGGCGAAGCACCGGGAAAAGACGAAGACTTGCAAGGGATTCCTTTTGTAGGACGAGCAGGACAGTTTTTGAATGAAATGCTTTCAATGATACAAATGAAGCGTGAAGATGTGTATATTACAAATACCGTGAAATATCGCCCACCAAACAATCGTGATCCTTTTCCAGAAGAAAAAATATCTTGCCTTCCCTGGCTTATAGAAGAACTTGAGTACATCAAACCAAAAATAATCATTCTTCTTGGGCGACATTCTCTCAACACATTTTTCCCTGGCGAATCAATCTCACAAGTTCATGGAAAACTTCTGAAAAAAAAGGTTCATTTTGTGGTGGGAGAAAAGAAAATTTCAATGCCAAATGAATATTACCTCCCTCTCTATCACCCAGCTGCTGCGATGTACAATGGGGCACTTCGAGAAACTCTGATTGAAGATTTCAAAAAAATTCCTATTATTTTAAAACAAATATAAAAAGAAGCTCAAGTAGAGCTTCTTTTAATATTATAGGAACCATACAGCTTGTTTAAACTGTCGACCCCTGTCTTCATAGTTTTCAAAAAGATCAAAACTTTGACACGCGGGAGAAAAAACAACAGCGTCACCAGATCTCGCTTTACGATGAGCGATTTGAACTGCTTGCATTATTGAAGTGACTCTGGTTATTTCGGGCACAATACCCTGAAAAAAAATACCCACACGTGAAGTATCTTGTCCAAGAAGTATTAAGGAAATAACTTTCTGTTTAGCTAACTTCAGAATTAGTTCATAATCACTTTCTTTATCAATTTCTCCAGTGATCCAAATAATTGGTTTTTCTATTATCTCGAGTGTGAACCATGCTCTATTAATATTTACAGCACCGCTGTCGTTCCAATACTCAATGCCTTCAACTATTCTAAAAAGTTCCCGTTGGTGCTCCTGAGCAAAAGCATCCTCAAAAGACTCTCGAATATTAACTTTACGAATATCGAAAATTTTTTTTTGATCAATCAAGGAATTCTTTTTCTTTGAAAGGTTTCCAGATTCAAGAATTAGAAAGCTAGACAGAGAAGAAAGACTTTTTATGCTTTTTTGTAACGTAATAGAAAAAGGTAACGAAATATCAGTTTCAATTAATTTTTGGGATGAAGGAACTTCATGTTCGTCTGTTACTGCAATAATAGCTTCTAATTTTTCTTCCCCTGACAGAGAAACTATTTCTTCTACAGGTTTTTGTATTCCCGTTTCTCTTTTTTTTCTTTCTTTTCTTTCTTTTGAAATTTCACACTCAACAATTTCGGGTTGCTTATTTATTTCCAAATAGAAGTGTTTTGGTGTGACTGAATCAAAAGCTTTTTGAGAAACTGACTCAGTCTTGAACGAAAAAGACTCTGAAGAAAAAATAAGTTTCAAAATATTTAAATCAACATCCGCAAGATCAATAAATCCATCATCTCCATCTAAACAAGCCCAGAAACCTAGACTTTTTATGAGATTAATAATTTCATTTTTATCTTGAGAAGCATTCGTAAACTCAATAGTTAAATATTGAGACCATTCATCTGGATCTAAAAAAGTAAGTTCTTCGATCCCAAATTTTTTCAAAAAAACCCGAACAAAGGATGCGAGGACCCTATATTCATCGTGCGAGGAAGGACATATTTTTAATTTTATATATTCTTCTTCAGACTCTTGATGAAGAATATCTATTTCTTCTTTTGTTTTTAGACGGTATAAGCCGCCCATAATCATTTGTGCGGTTGTCATAGTGTACAGTTTTTTAATTTAACTAAACAGTACGCCTTATCATCAAGTTTTTCAAGTTGACATAACCAAAACAAAAAGCCCTTATGAAGGGCTTTTTAGGTATTAAGAACTGTATTTTTTTGTAAAAACTTGCCGAAACTTATCAAGTTCTTCGAGATTATGTTCTATTTCTTTCAATATATCCAATTCCTGTTTTTTAAATTCGATCATTTCTTGAAAAATATTCACATCTTGCTCAGTGTGACGTTCTACTTGTAATAGAAAACGCTCGATAATTTCAGTGAGTTCCTGCAAAAATCTATCTTGCAGGAAGATAAGTCCTTGCTCAATACTTATCGGCTTTACAAGCTTCGAATTTGTGCCAAGATTTGTTTTTTGGGAAACACTCACAACTTTTTTAGAATCTAATTTTACATTTTCCTTGTGTTTATTTTTCCCTTTTTGAGTTGAATCAAAAACCAAAGATTTCACCCGCACACTATTTTTATTTTCACCAACAAGATCAACGTCACAACCTTGAGACTTGAACAAGTCAAAAACTTTTGAAATATCGTCCGTATTCAAAATACGAACAACAAACTCTGGCTCATTTCCCTGGTATTTGTAAGCAGTGCGAGGAAGTACTTCATATTCCGTGATTTCATTTTGTTGCAAATACCATTTAAAAAACTGAGAAATGGTACGAACTTTCTGTTTTGGTTTCAACAAAGAAACTACAATAAGTTTTTCGACTGTTTTAATAGTTTCATCATCATTGTCGTTGTTGAAATCTTGATCAGTGTCTAGAGTTTGATTTTCAATCTCCCGAGAGTCTTCTAGAGGAACTGAAGAGACTTGAGTATTATCTACTGAAGCCTGTTGTTGATCTTGCTGGTTAGGTCCTCCCGTTAAGCCATCGTGTTGATTCTGGTCATCATCTTTAGAAACAAAATCTTTACAAAAGTTTTTAACCTTGTCATCCCCATACTCCAAAAGAAATTCTTGAGGAAGATTAAGTGAGATTTTAAATTTCTTAATATTTTGTTTTGAATCATGAGGAGTTAAATTTGTAAGTTCCAAACCTTTTCCTTGCAAACAATCCCATAAAGGAGTGATATCTTGGTTTTCCATCAATGAATGAAATTGTACGGAACTGGAATCAAGACTGATATTTTTAACAGGTTCAGAAATACGGAAACCATTGTAAACTGATTCACCTAGTGCATTACGTAAAAAAGTAATAATTGCTCCTAAAAAACTAGAGGCAATCAATCTGTCAGGCTTAATTAGTTGTTGTGTCATGAGATATGTATTTTTAAATTGAACAATTGATTTTTAGACACCTTACTCTTTTTAAAACTAAAAATCAATAAATATTGCCAAAAAAGCAATAAAATGGGATAATTTTTCTATCTTTTCAAGACTGTAATAAAAGCAGTTTTGAATCGTCTATATATATGAGTGACATGGAAATTGAGAAAATCAAACAACAGTACCTAGAACACTATGACGAGCTATCCCCTGCTTTGTATCGATTTTTCGTGTTTCAGACTAGCAATACAGAGGTCGCAAGCGATCTACTCCAGGAAACCTTTCTTAAAACCTGGGAATATATATCCCAAGGGAAACCAATACAAAATCTTAGGGCTTTCTTATATCAAGTAGCGAGAAATATCCTGACAGACTACCGAAGAAAAAAGAAATCGAGCTCACTTGAATCTCTCACGGAAACAGGTCTTGATTTTGAATCAGAAACAGACATTCTGGAAGAAGAAAGTAAACACGATGATTTTCGATACGTTATCGAAAAATTCAAAATTCTAGACACTGAACAAAAAGAACTCATAACCCTTCGCTATGTCGAAGATAAAAGTATTTCAGAAATTGCAGAAATTTTACAAGAAAGACCCAATACAATTTCAGTAAAAATTCATAGGGCTATAGAAAAACTCAAAAACCATATCAATCAATAAAACAACATGCATGATAACTTCAACAAGTTAATACAGTCAGCAAAACAAATAGAACTTTCTTCAGAAAAGAAAGGTATTATTCGTACGCGACTTGAAAGTTTTATTGAACTTACCCCAATCACACAAACAGTTTCAAAACCTATCAAATCTCCATTCACACCTCGAATTTCAATTTCATATTTTAGCAAGGCAATTAGTTTTGCTTTGATTGTTCTCATTGCAGGAGGGAGTACGATTTCATATGCGTCAGAAGACACACTCCCAGGCGACACGCTTTATACAGTTAAAGTAAATGTTAAAGAACCTCTTGAACAAAAACTTGCTCTGACTCCACAAGCAAAACTTGAAGTAAAAACAAAACAAGTAGAAAAGCGTCTCACTGAAGCCCAAACTCTTCTTCAAAAAAATGATACTAGCCCAGAAAAACACAAAGAAGTTGAAGTACGAGTAGAAAAACAAGTAGAAGAAATCGCACAAACGATTAGTGAACTTCAAGAAAAAGGAGATGTTGAAACAATTCTTTCTGCAACATCAAAACTTCAACCTGTTCTCAAAGCTCACCAGGAAGCACTTCAAAAAGAAGTTAATGAACCAAGTACTGAATTACTAGCGAAATCAGTTAATCCTGTTGAGATTTCTACTTTTATGGATTCTGAAAATGAATCTTCAGACATAAGTCGTGTTAGTCTTGTTCAAGAAATGGAAATAACTGAACTAACTGAAACATCAGATGTATCCGAACTCAAATCATCTCTTGCTGATAGTCTTCTTAAAACAGTGGAAAAAACACTTCTTCAAGTTGAAGAACAAGAAACTAAGGCACTTGAATCAGTTGAGAACCTCGAAGTAACAGAAATAAACAAAGAACTTATTTCTTCTGTAACGGACAAAAAAGTAGAAGAAGCGACAAAAGAAATTGAAGAGATTAAAAATCAAATCTCTCAAAATGAAACTATTATCTCTGAATCTTCGAATGTATCAGAACCTGAATCAACTCTTGAGCAAACTATTGAAGCTGAAGTTATTGTTCTCGAAACAACAATTAAACAAGATGAACTCATTCTCACTCTAGCTGACGCTGAAATTCTCCTTGCTGAATCTAAAAATCTTTACGAGCAAGGTTTATACAAAGAATCATTAGAAAAAGCACAAGAAGCAATCAAGATCACAGCAATGATTGAGGCAAACAAAAAAATTGAAGCAGCTAAAGAAATAAAAGTTGAAACAAAACTAGATATTTCTGAACCTGTTACTATCCCAGAAAAAATCATTCCTTCTGAAACTCAAATACAGATTGAAGATCAAGCAAGTCAAGCTATACAATCCCTTGAAAACTCACTTATTCTCAAACAAAATAAAAACGCACAATAATCATGTGCGTTTTTATTATTCTTCTATAACTTCATAACCAGAAATCTCTTCTTGAGATTGTTTTTTTGAATTAAATAAAATCCAAATAATGATTGAAATTAATACCGCTAATAGTGCGAATAATCCAACATACATGGTTTTTTGATCTGAATACGAAACAAGGGATACAGCATCCTCAGTATTGCTCTCAATAAAATTATCAGTCACAACCGGACTAGTCTTTGTATCCTGTATTTTTGATACCGTAGAACTTTTTTCTACTTCTGAAGCTGGAGACTTATTTTCTTCTAAGATGACAGGTACCATCTCACCTCTAGCATCCTTAATGACAATTGAAGAATTTTGAAGTTTGGTTACACTTCCAGGAAAAGTAATGGTTTTACCAGCTCGGACGAGTGTATATTTTGGAATTGTAAATATCAATGAATCACTTTGTATTGACCAATATGACATATCTAAAGTATGTGAAGATGTATTTTTTAAAACAATAGTTCCATCTGTTTTAAAAGTTTCAAGTACAAGAGAATGGTCGGTTATGGAAATAATATGTTCATCATAGATATATGGATCAAGCTCTGAAAGATCTTTTCCAAAAGTAAAACGGTAGTATGAAAGTGTTACAACATATTCGCCAGGATATTGATAAATATATGCAAAATCTTCTTTCTTTGTTTTATACAACACAGTTCCATCTCCCATGTTCCAAGCATAAATTCCTTTTCTAATCTCAGTATTATCATCATTAGTTAGAAAACTTTCAAACAAAACAGGAACCCCGACAAAAGATTGTTTAACTGCTTCTATTGTTCCTTTTGGTGCTGTCTTTTTTGTTTTTTCCTGAATAGATGATGAACTTGATTTTGTTGTAGTAGCAACTTCTTCTTCACCCTCTTCTTCATTTTCAGAATCACCATCTTCACTCTCATCTTCTTCATCGTCATCAGTTTCTGTTTCCAAAGAGATATTTTGAGATTTCGGAGTTGCCTCTCCTTCTCTCCATGAAGAACCAAAGCGCGATAAGGTTCCGGTTGAAGAACTTTGCATTTCACCCCAACCCGAAGAGAAATTTGCAGAATCGATAACCGTTCCCACGCTATTTTTTAAGACCAGATCCTCTCCTTCATTTGAAAGTGCACCAGAATAAAATTTGGATGCTGTTTCTTCTGGAACAGTTGAATCATCTGTTCTTTCGAGAAGAATATATTCGGAAGGATTAACTGATATACCCGAAAGATTAATTGATGGAGCTCCGTCAGAAGCCTCCAAAAGCCAACCGTCCAAATTTATAGTTTCTGATCCTTCATTATATAATTCAATCCATTCATTATTTGCATCCCCTAAATATCCTTGCCAAGCAATCTCATTAATTACCAAAGATGCCGAAGAAATATTCGGCATCCAAAACAACATAATAAAAATAAACAATCTTACACACCTCATGATATTAATCTAAAATACTCCGCAATACATCTTCTGGAACTTCTTTGTGTGAAGATGTTTTTTCTTCATAATGAACCTTTGTATCAAAAGTATTCCAGTTTTCATCATCTGATTGTTTAGTATATTTTTCTAAAATAGACTCAGCTTCATTTACAAGATTTTGAAGTGACACAACATGATCGACTTCTGCTTTTTTTTGTACCGGCTTTTGAAGTATTTGTGGCTTGTGAGGAAGTGTCGACTGCAGGTCTTCTTTCTTAGGCTGAGCATTCTTGAGAGCCATCGCTAATGCATTTTTGAGTGCATTTTTATTTTCTTCACTTGCTTCTTTTTTACTAAAACGAAGATTAGTATTTGGAATATTTTTAGTCTCTTGTTTTTGAGTTTCAGTAGACTGGATAAAATCCCTCACACCTTGTGGAAGATCTTTTTTAATTGGGGGTGTTTTCGGTTTAAACACTTTTGGTGCCTGCTGAATATTTTGTTTTTGAAGTTGATTTTCTTCCTGTCTTGGAATTTCAATTTTTGGAATAACTATTTTACTCACAATAGGTGGTGGAGTATCCTCAACAAGCTGTGTTTTCTCTTGTGAAATGGTTTGCTGTATATCAAGAGGAATAATTATCTTCGAGGGTTTTTCTTCTTCTTTTGGAGTATCAAATCGTGGTTTTGAACCAAACTTCTCAATTCTTTTTTGAGTTTGTTTCATTTCCCTATTTGTTTCAAAGTGTGTACCGTGCCAATTATTAATAAATTCTTCAATTTCAGCTCGAGGTTTTGCAAATTGAGCACGAGAAGAATCAATCACCTGTGTTCGGTAGCTAATTTCGGGTTTTTCAAGTGGCCCAATTCCTACAGCAGAAAAAGGACGAGATCCCACATCGTCAATCATGAGAGAAAGATAAAATTGAAATCGTCCAAGATTCACAATATCTTCTTGGGTAAATACCGGCGCAAAAACTTTCTCCAAAACCTCAGCATCCATCGGACCAACTCGATAAGAAATTGTTGTTCCCACGTTACCAAATACAGCATCTGAAACCGGCTCATCCATTTGAGCAATGTATTGGTGAGCAACAGTCAAAGCTAGTTTGTATTTTCGAGCTTCGGCCAAAATATCTGCAAAAGATTCATTTGCAAAGTTTTGAAACTCGTCCACGAACAAATAGAAATCCGGGAGTTTTGCAAGTTCTGACTTTGGAACATCTGCACGACTCATCGCGCCAAGGTAAATTGCAGTAATAATCATACCTCCAAGAAGAGCTGCATTTTGTTCTCCAATTTGTCCTTTTGAAAGGTTTACCAAAAATATTTTTTGGTTATCCATCATATCTCGAACATTAAAAGAAGACTTTGGTTGACCAATAATATTTCGAATGACTGGATTGGTAGTAAATTGTCCAATCTTGTTTTGAATTGCAGGTACTGATTCTGCTTGCATACGTTCTGTATAATTTGCAAATTCATCAACCCAAAAAGATCGAACACTCGGATCTTTTACATGCCTTACCACTTCATCCCGAAAACCTTTATCTGAAAGCATTCGGTTTACAGAAAGAAGTGTTGAGTTTGGATATTCAAGAAGCGCAAGAATCGTATTGTTCAAAATATATTCCATTCGAGCAGACCATGCGTCAACCCAAATCTTTTTAAAGGTAGACATAAGTCCAGACGATACAAGGTATCGTTTTGTTGGATCAATATCTTCCATAACATTAAAAGCAATCGGATACTCAGAATCAAAAGGCGCAAAATATACAACATCTTTCATTCGATGTTCTGGAATATAATCAAGCAGAGTTTCAATAGCAGAACCGTGCGGATCAATAAAGCACATACCTTCTCCATTTTGAATGTCTTGCGCTGCCATGTTTTCAAGTAGAGTAGATTTACCCATACCTGTTTTTCCAATCACATACACATGTCTTGCTCTGTCTTTATTTTTAATACCAAAACGCTTTCGTTCATTACGAAAGTCTGTAAGACCGAAATATGTAATTTTGTTTCCATCTGACATTATTGTTTTACTTGTTTTTTAGTTACTGTTTTTCTTTTTCGAACAAGTGCTTTTTTTACAGGTTCTCTTTTTGTTTCAAGATATGCTTGCACACTAAAATATGTTGAGAGTATAAATACTGCATTTAATATTTGACTGATCCAAAATAGAAATAGAGACAGCGCATTTGTGCTATCTTGAATAAAAACAGAAACAGCAAGTATAAATGAACAGATAAAACCTGTTATAGAAACCACAAGGTTAAATACCGCAACCTTCTTCCCTTCTCCTAAAAGAGTTCCAAAAAGAAGCGCGACCCAAAGCACAATAGTAGCCAAAATCGGAGCCTCTTCTATCAGCATATTTGGTGGTATTAAAACAAGCACCGTCGCCAAAACAGAAACAGCAATAAGTAGTGCTGCAACGACAAAAAGATAGATTGTATTTTTTCTATAAAAATGGAACAGTTGTTTATCCATAGAGAACAAAGATTTATTTAGTAATACACATAAGTAATTATATATCAAAATCAAAAAATATTATTCAAAAACTGTGGGTATTTACAAAAAAGAAAGATTATAGTAATCTACAAGAACAAACAACTTGTTTAGGTTGTTATATATATTTATTAGTAAACGGTTTTTTAGGCTAACCTTATTACCATTTTTCGCAGTGAAAAAAGTAATAAAACCTATAAAGCTTGCATGAAATCGCTTACTCACAAAGTAGCGAATTTTTTAATTATGGATACAAATACAGAATATAAAGCACTCGTTGACGCAATGCCAAAAGGTCTTGAAGTTGACGCGATTGTAGAAGGAACTGTTATCGCATTTGGAAAAGCATCAGTATTTATTGATGTTGCGCCATATGGAACAGGAGTTATTTACGGACGAGAATACAACAACGCTCGAGATGTTATCAAAAATATTAATATTGGAGATACAATCAAAGCTAAAATTGTAGATCGAGAAAACGAAAATGGATACATCGAACTTTCTTTGAAAGAAGCACGACAAGCGCTTATCTGGAAAGAAGCAGATGAAATCATGAACAATAAACAAGTTCTTGAACTTCCAATCAAAGAAGCAAACAAAGGAGGTCTTATTGTTGAATGGCGAGGAATCCAAGGATTTCTTCCAGCATCACAACTTAAGGCTGAACATTACCCACGAGTTGAAGATTCTGACAAAGATAAAATCTTGAAAGAATTGAAGAAACTTGTTGGACAAGTTCTTCCACTTATGATGATTACAGTATCACCAAAAGAAGGAAAGCTTGTATTCTCTGAAAAAGAAGGAAACCAAGAAGAACGAATTGAACAAATTTCTAAATATGGACTAGGCGATGTTGTAACATGTGAAGTTGCAGGAATCGTAGACTTCGGAGTATTTCTTAAAATTGAAGAAGGAATCGAAGGACTTGTTCACATTTCAGAACTTGATTGGGGTCTTGTAGAAAACCCACGAGAAATGTTCAAACTTGGATCAAAGATTCAAGCAAAAATTATTGAAATCAAAGATGGAAAGATTTCACTTTCAATCAAAGCTTTGAAAGAAAATCCATGGAAAGAATTTGAAGGTCAACTTAAGAAAGGTGATATCGTGAAAGGAGCAGTGATTAAATTCAACCGACACGGTGCACTTGTTTCTATCAAAGAAGGAGTTGCTGGACTTGTTCACAATTCACAATTTGGTGGAGAAGAAAAACTTCGAGAAGCACTTGAACTTGGGAAGTCTTACAACTTCCAACTCACACTTTTCGATGCATCAACACAAAAGATGACACTCGAATACTTGGATGCTAAAAAGGCATAAATAGTAACAAAACAAAAAGACCCGCAAGGGTCTTTTTGTTTTGTTAAAATAATCATTCTTTTTCCATTGATGAAAAAGAATCAAAAAATCTAGACAGTCTTTCAAGAGTGTTTTATTTTTTGTATGGACCATACAA
>Ga0247840_10004034_pt1 | contig 23829 bp, 29 predicted proteins | sample LaCruzMarch2015__FD_192404 | JGI IMG/M metagenome (GOLD analysis project Ga0247840, IMG submission 192404) | Freshwater microbial communities from meromictic Lake La Cruz, Castile-La Mancha, Spain - LaCruzMarch2015_17m | ecosystem: Environmental > Aquatic > Freshwater > Lake | place: Spain...
AAGAAAAATTTAGAGGACGCTTATATGCTCGCGAAGATAATGTAATGTTTGTGGCTTGTGCCCTTCATAATTTAAAATTAAGATTAAAAAATGTGGCATAAAAATTTAATCGGTATAAACTCTAATGTATTTTTATTTATTATTATTATGATGATGATCTTTATCTCGTGTAAGAAAGAAGATCAAGAAATAATATCAGTACCTCAAGCTAAACTTAAACCAAAATTCTCAGTTGGTGTTAATGTTTGGGGAACAAAATGTTGTAGAATAAATAATAAGATTGGTCAAAAATGTGTGAAAAATAATGCAAAAGATTGCAAAAAAGAAGCCGGATGCAAAATATTAGGACCAAAAGCTATCGAAATGCTTGGTGGTGAAGAATACTTACGTTCTTTGAATGATGATGAATTATCTAATATTGATGTTACAAACAATAGAGAGTTTATGTTACTTCTATGGGAAGAAGAACCAGAATTACATTATCATCCTGATAGTATACCTAAAGAATAATTTAAAAGCCTATCATTCCTAAATGATAGGCTTTTTGTTTAATCCTTTTCAATTAAATTTTATGATAAAAAAAACAATCCTTTTAATCTTATTAATGTTTTTTATTTCCCCATTTTATTCTTGCAATAATAAAAAAACTAATAATAGTAAAATAACAATAAAAAATATAAAATATTCATTATTTAAAATCAAAAATACTTATGCAGAAAATACTGAATATAGATTTATTGATTATTCGAAAAATAAAAATCAGGATATCTTAATTTATAATGAATTTTCAAATGAATTAGAATTCTATAATATTAAGCAATTAAAAATAACTTCACATCTTAAAATAGATTCTTTAATAACTAAATATGGAGATTTAAATAGTTTGAATTATTACAATAATGATACAATTTTTTTATTATTAGAAAATGGCTTATTGTTATGTGATAATAAAGGTAAAATAAAGGATACTTATTCAACCGAAGTTAATTATAAATCAAAAAAATACTTTATTAGCAATACAGGATATTATAATATTACATATAATCCAAAAGAGAAAAAACTATTTCTTCCTATTTATTCATTTGATTTTGCTTTTAATTCAAAAGCATTTTTTCAGGAACCTATTTGTGCAATTTATAATTTAAATAATAGAACTTTCCAATTTTCTAATGCCTATTATTCCGATCTTTATAAAACCAATTATTTTGGATATGCTTCAGATATTAGCCATACAATAGATATTAACTATTTACATTATTTCAATTTTCCCACCGATGATAATATTTATGTTTATGATTTTGAAAAGAACAAACTTAAAATTATAAATTGCAGAAGTAAAAATAAAGGTATAGAAAGTGAGGGTATTGAATTTAGTACTAATTCAAATGAAAGGGCGGGATTAGATTGTATAATTACAAATCCATTATATGATAATTTAGTTTATGATCCATTTAAAAATCTATTTTATAGGTTTTTTTATAAGGAATTAAAAATCAAAAATGAAAAAGGGATGTATAATACTTATGACGATAAAAATGAATATTTAATGATTTTTGATAATGAGTTGAATATTATTACAGAGTTTCTATTACCTAAAAATTTATTTAATTCTTCTGTTAGTATTCCTACACCTGCAGGATTGTTAATTTCATCATCAAATTATAAAAATATAAATCATGACAAAAAATATTTTTCTTTTTATATGCTTACTTTTAACTAGCATCCTATCTTCTTCATGTAAACAAAAATACAAAAATGATGTAGCTTATGATCGGAATGATGATGTAAAAAGATATTTAACAGATGTTATAATTAAATATCCTTATCAAAAAGATTTTTATTTAATATTCTTAGAGAACTCCTATTGTAATGCATGTTCAGAGAATGATTTTTCTGAGTTTTTTTCAAAGAGGAATAAAAAGCTCCCAATATTATTAATTGCATCAAAAGAAGAACCTTATTTTGTTAATCTTTCTGAATCTGATTCTAATATAGTAATCTTTAATGATTCTCTTAGTATTTATGAAAAGTATGGATTATTTAATCCAAAAACTTTATATTTTTTAATTGAAAAAGATTTAAATATTAATAGAATAAGATAATTAAATTAAAATATAAAAGTGTGTCTGTATATGATAAATATGCAGTAACGCAACAATAGCTAGTAAGGAATCTAAATTCCGAAGAAAATTTTAACTTCCACCTCTGTTTTTGTATTTCCGTGCTATAGAAATAGGCTTCTGCCTTTGCTTTATAATTAAAAGACAAAGAATATTGATTTTTTGCGGGAAGAAAATGGGGTAAAGAGGAAACAACCATTGTCAAAGTTTTAAACTTTGACAATGGTTGCAAGTATTTTTGATTAGCTAATTATTGGTGGAGTTGACTAATCCAATTAGCAACTATTATTTTTTAAAATGGGAAATCATCTTCACAGTAAAAACTATTTTGAAAAGATGCCGGTCTAAATTGTTTAAATGTTCTTTCTTCTATTTGAAGAATAATCTTGTTTATAAAATTTTCAATTACTGATAAAAATTCACGTATTAGCTTTATGTCTATAATATGAAAGTCATTTTGCAACTCATATGTCTTTATACCATTAAATTTTTTTAATAATTTTTCAAATGAATCTCTATCCTTTATTTGAGAATTATTGTGTACAATGAGGTTTCTAAGCTTCTGGAAATCTGATATTCTTATCCATTCCTTATCAACGTTTTCAAAATCAATATTTGCAACCTTTACCAAAAAGCTTCTTGCTTTCTCTAATAAATTATGACCTGTTAAGTCATTTAATCCAATTACTAAGTTTGTGTCAGCTTGAATCTTAATACAAAGGAAACTCAAATTATTTTCTAAAAGTGAGTATAGAGTTACTATTGAGGAATGGTAAAAATAGCTAGGTATTTTTAGATAATCTAAATGATACATACCCCTAAGCCCATATTCTAAGGTCGGATTTTCTTGAATATCTAATTCTAAGAAATTATCCAGTTCTTTTTTCCTTTCTTCAAGCTTTTGTAAATTAAAATCAAAATATTCAATTATGTATGACAATTCATGCTTAAACATAACCTTAAAATCGTCAAGATTAATTTTAATATCTTTGTTTTCATTAAAATCTAAATAATTCACTCGTGTATTATTATTATAAATATAAATACTTCTAAAATCAATGCCAACATATAATATAGTTATATAAAACAATACTGTATTATTGCACCCATTAAAAAAACTTTATCGTTTTAATTTTCAACAAATATATTGCATTTTTTATATTTATGGTTATGCAAATATATTATTTCTGTAATGCCTTCGATTATACTATTATTTTTAAATCGTTTTATTCGTTATCAATGGTTTCGACCAAATGCCTATGCTTAAAATATAGCCTAATGTAACAAAAAGTAATACCATGGCAAATCTCAGCCCGATTAAATCGGCAATTCCTCCAATCAGCAGCGGAACAACAGCACCTCCGAGTATGGCCGTACAAAGTATGCCCGAATAAGTTCCGTGGTGCATGGCAACAGAGTTTAATCCCAGCGAAAAAATAACCCCCCACATTACCGATAAGAAAAAACCACTGACAGGGAAAGCATAGATTGCAATTTCGGCTGTGCCGAATAAAGCAAATGCTAGCGAAATAATGGCTCCAATAGCAAAAACAATTAAAACTTTTCGGCTGTCGATAAGTTTCAACAACACTAAACCCAGCAAACAACCCAATGTAAGCAGTCCCCAGAAATACGAAATTACATCAGCTCCTTTGGTGGCAGGATCAATACCATGATACGTCTGTAAGAATTTGGAAGCCCAGTTTGCAATTCCCTGTTCGGTACCCACATAAGCAAATATCCCCACAAAAAACAATATTACCTGCTTATTTCTGAGCAAATCGCTGAAAGCTTTTCCGGTTTCTATTTTTTCGTCGGCAGTAAGCTCAACCTTTGGAAAACGAATGATGGCAATGATAATAATTACCAATACTACCATTGCAGCAAAAACCCAGTACAACGAAGCCCATTCGAGCTGTTGAGGTACGATAGGGTTCAGTATGTTTAAAATAAAAGAAGTTTTAGCGGTATGCAGATTGTTTACCAGATAACTGTACAATTGCGGGCTGAGAAACGATGCTAAGCCGAAAACAAATTGTGCCAGTACAGAATAAAACGCAAAGTTTTCTTCACCACCCGATTGTCGTAACAATGGATTGATAGCTACCTGCAACATAGCCATCCCGATGCCTATCAGAAAAAGTGAGGGCAATGCAACCGCAAACACCGGAAACATGGCAAAAAGCAATGCACCGATTAAAGCCAGCAAAAAAGCAAAGAGTATCACCTTTTTCTCCGAATATTTCTCAATCAGCAAACCTGCCGGCACCGACATAATGCCATAAGCCACAAAAAAAGAAAAAGGTAAGAAGCCTGCCATTCCCAATCCAAGGCTGAAACTTTTGATAATATCGGGTATGATAGGTCCCAATATATTGGTCAGAAATGAAATTACAAAGAATATAAACAATATAAGGCTGATCATTAAAGTGCTTCTGTTTTTCATTTTGTGGTTGTGTTTTTATAGTTTGTTATCATCTTGGATCTGAAAGGTGCGGTTTAATAGCGGTTGTTTTTAATTAATTTCTTGTTGGTAATGGATAGCGTAAGGCGTTCTTATTTATTCCGTATAGGTATCCATATTTCTTCTTCCGAATTGGGGTCTGCATTTTTATATTTAGCACCTAATACTTCAAAATGGGGTCTGTCGTCCAGTAAATAATCTGAATCGAGAAGCCAGGTGCCAAAAATATATTGAAAAATACTACTGTCGTTGCTTGAACCTTTATAGTCGAAAACAGCATAAAGTCCAGCTGTCAATGTAAACGTTTCCATGCCATTTGGCAGGTTGTCAAAATCTGTTACTTCTACAGTTGCCAATTTTTCAAATTCGTTGGTAGGTTTAAATGCTGCAAAATAGGTCGGTTGATAAACAGCCATCGAAATAAAATCGTTGGTAAGTTTGTTGGCTATTTCATTGCGAAGAGACATAAAGCCTTTCCAAAGCTCAGCCGTATGGTTGTCGGCTAAACTCATAGTTATTCGTTTGCCTACTAATTTTTTTTCTTTACAATGTTCTATTCTTGCTTGCATATAGGCTTTTGTTTTCAGGGATTGTGGAAGTATTTGTATGTATTTGTTTTTATATTTTAAATTCTGTTTTGCAATTCTGGCAGTAATAAGCGTTTCTGATGTTACCAAACGGAATCCCGGTAAATAATGAAATCAATACCACAAATATCTTTTTTAATTTATTAGTACCAAGTCCGAATACAACTTTTGAAGAATTGCAATTTGGACATACAATTTCACTCTCTTTTAATATTGGTAATATTAGCTCTTGAGCTTTCTCAAGATCACTATCTTCAATTATTATTTGAACTCCTGCACCCATCATTCCATTAAAATAAGGCATTAAATTGGAAATGTTTTCATTTGCCAAAAAACAGCTGATGCCATTATTTTCCAATTTGCCTTTAATAAGGTTTGCTTCAAATGAATTGTTACATGTTGTCAATACGATTGTGTTCATATCTGTTTTTTATTCATAAATGCTAACAAAAGCTGGCAGGCATTTCGGAGCACTTCACAGTCAAACTGCGATAAAGTTTTTAATTGTACTGCCCTTTAAAATACCACTTTCTGCCCTCTTGATTTCTGCCTTTGTTAGCACATGTAGTTTTATTTTAAAGTTAATTTTAATTTTTCAACAAGCTCTCCTTCAACTATCATTTTGCAGTTAATGACTATTATTGCATCATATCCTGTTTCATTCTTTTCATTTTCTTTTAGAATTGTCAAGCCATGAGGTCCATGATATTCAGGCAAAACTTTTTGAAAAAATTCCTTTTTTGTTATATATTCATTCTCTGTTGTCTTTGAGCAATCAAAAAACGCAATTCTTTTTTTATTGAAATCGAATCCATTAGTAAAACTACCTAATTCACCTTTTTTCATCTCATATTGGGCAAAGAAAACACTGTCAATATATTTTATTTCAAATTTATTCATTTTAGCACAATTGTCAATTCCACAACTGTCAGTTTTCATTTTCTGTCCAAAAGTTGTAATTGTAACTAAAGAAAGAAAAATCAATAACGCAATTTTCTGTTTCATGCTCTTAGTTTATGTACTAACATTATTATACCTTCCAAAAAGGAAGAAAAGTTTCAAATTTTGGGTGGTTTTGCTTAGCTCTTTATTGATAGTTTATGATGTAATAAAAGCATTATTATTAATATTAAACTCCTTTATTCAACAATAGATTTAGAAATTTTCAGGTAATCATCTTTGAGCATATTTTTATTATCCATAATGGTCCAACACATAATATTGTAAAAATGCTTATTGGTTTCGGCTGTGGTGAGCAACATATAAAATTCAGTACCCTCTTGTTCCCAACTAAGTTCTACCTGCGAATGTTTGTTGCCATTGGATTCAAAATTTACATACCCACTTTGCTTACGTTTTTTGCTGTCTTTTTTAAAGTCATTTAAAAAGTTTTCCAGAAAATCTTTAGGGCTAACAAATTTCATCCCCTTGCTTTCCAACTGCTCTTTCGAATCTTCAATTACTATCATATAAGCTTCTTTGGAAACATTGATATATTGAATGGATGAATTGTCGTTCAATTCGTATGTTTTGGTCATATAATCGGGAATATCTATCGTAAAACAGTTGCCCCCTTTTTGGCTTGAAAACGATTGCGAATAAAGATGGAAACTTATGCATAAGATACTTAAAAAGAGGATGGTTTTTTTCATTGATTAAATTGTTTGTTGGTTAAATGATAATTAAAGTAAATATGTTACAAACTTAAAAATAATTATTAATATAAATCAGCATTTTATAAAAATCTTAATCTTCAATTTAATCTGTTCAACCCCCTATTATGGCTTTTCAACGAATAACATTTAATTGCTGTATTCATAATATATAATTTTGTAAAAAAATATATTGAATATGTTTGAGTTATTAGGAAAACAGTTAAGAAAACCATCAGGTTTCTGGGGGAAACTGGTTGCAAAAATGATGGACAAAAGGAACAAAAAGATCTATTTAGAAATCATCAGGATGCTAAATGTAGAAAACGGCGACAGGATTTTTGAGATAGGCTACGGACCAGGATTAGGTATTAATTTATTAGCAAATTCCGATATTATCTGCACTATTCATGGGATAGATTTCTCCGAATTAATGTATAAAAAAGCAAGCAAAAGAAATAAAATATTTATCGACCATTGCTTGGTTAATTTGAGCTATGGAGATTTGCTTACTACTGATTTTAAACGAGAAAAGTTTAATAAGATTTTCTGCGTTAATGTCATTTATTATTGGGATGATTTGAGCATTGCATTTAAAAAAATTATATCGATGATGAATCATGGAGGTATGTTTTGTATATTTATGACCCATGAAAAAGAATTTAAACAACCAAAATTTGCACATGATTTCTGTAAATATACAATCGAAAACGTAGAACTGGAGTTAAAAAATGCCGGCTTCAGCAAGATTAACCATACATTCGATAACGGTTACTTTATTACTGCTTTTAAATAACAGATAATAAAATGAAGAAATTTTCTTCCCTAAAATTCCCACGAAAAGTTTTACGCATAATGCTTTATTTATTTATAAGTTTATTGGCTTGTATAATTATTCTTTTGTTTGTTTTACAAGTTTATAGTTCCGAAAAAGTTATACCATTTAAGGATAATAATGGTAATCTAATACAAGGAAGTATTTCCGAAAAGATTTATGTTAATATAAATGGTTTGAAGCAAGGTATGTTTATCAAAGGCAAAGATAAATCGAAACCAGTATTGCTTTTTATACATGGCGGTCCTGGTATGCCCGAATATGCTATTAGCCGTAAATATCCAATTGTTCTAGAAAACTATTTTACAGTTTGTTGGTGGGAACAACGAGGTAGCGGATTGTCATATAACTCAGAAATAAAACCTGAGCAATTAACATTTGAGCAATTAATTTCCGACATAATTGAAGTAACATATTATCTCCGCAAGCGATTCGGACAAGATAAGATTTACTTGATGGCGCATTCAGGTGGAACATTTATTGGGATTCAGGCAGCTGCAAAAGCACCTGAACTTTACAAAGCTTATATTGCCATTGAACAGATTTCAAATCAACTTGAATCGGAGAAACTTGCATACCATTATATGATTGAACAATACACCAAATTAGGTGATAAAAAAATGTTGAAAAAGTTTGAAAAATATCCAATCAGCCAGATAAATACGCCTTCATATTATACTATGCGTGATGCGCCAATGCATGAACTTGGTATAGGTACTACACATAAAATGAAATCAGTTTTAAGTGGAATATTCCTCCCTGTAATGTTTAACAAAGAGTACACTTTAATTGAAAAAATCAATATCTGGCGTGGCAAATTCTTTACAACCAATAAAGCAGGTTTATGGAACAAATTAGTTGTAACAGATTTGACAAAAAAGGTGAATAAACTGGATATACCCGTATTTTTCTTTCATGGTATCTATGATTACACTGTATCTTATCCTTTAGCAAAGGACTATTTTGATAAACTTCAGTCTCCTGAAAAATGTTTTTATACATTTGAAGAATCAGCTCATAGTCCGTTGTTTGAAGAAACCGAAAAAATGCAAAATATATTACAGGAAATACTTATTAAAACAAATAAATAATATAGAAACAATACAATCAGCATTAAATTAAAATAAAGAATGAAAAAGGAATTAGTTAAAGGGCTTAACAAAATGGTTTTATGCAGGGTGTTGCAAATGCTGAAACTGATTTTCAGAAAACCAATGCTAACTGTTTTTGCAAGTAAAGTATTTATAAATCAATATAAGGCTTACAACAAAAGAAAAAACTGGCTTTTAGAGGATGTGATTGTTCCTCCGGTAATGATAGTAAGCATCACTCAAAAATGCAATTTACAATGTAAAGGCTGCTATTCAAAAGTATTGCATACTTCAAATGCTAACGAACTCAACGAAGTTAAATTCCGCCAACTATTGGTTGAAGCAGATCAACTGGGTATCTCAACCGTATTTATTGCAGGAGGCGAACCTTTTATAAAGAAAAGATTAATTGAAACTACCTATAATTTCCCCAATATTCTATTTCCGGTATTTACCAATGGATTACTTATCGACGATAATGCTATTACCGAATTGAATGAGCATAAAAATGTAATTCCTATTATCAGCCTCGAAGGCGATAAACTACAAACTGACGAAAGACGTGGAAACGGAATATTCGACAAAACGGATTATCTGATGCAGAAACTAAATGAAAAGAACACATTATGGGGTGTTTCAATTACATTAACTTCGCAAAACTTCAGTACAGTAGTCAACAATAATTATATAAAGGATGTAATTGCAAAAGGATGCAGTTTTGTTTTCTTTATCGAATATGTCCCTGTTGATGAACAATCGGAATATTTGGTGTTGACTTCATTGCAACGCGAAAACCTAATTTCAAAAATAAAATTATTCAAGAAAAACATCAATGCTGTATTCTTTGCTTTCCCCGGTGATGAAGAGAAAACAGGCGGATGTCTGGCTGCCGGCAGAGGGTTTATTCATATAAATGCACAAGGAAGTGTGGAACCTTGCCCTTTTGCTCCTTTTTCGGATATGCAGATAAGCAATGTAAGTTTAAAGGAAGCTTTACAATCAAAAATGATGAGCACTATCAGAGAAAATCATCATTTACTTACCGAAACAAAAGGAGGTTGTTCACTCTGGGCTAACAAAGAACTAATAAAGGAAATGATAAAAGCTGAGACTTCAAATTAATTAAATTATTACTTAATTTAAGCTATTAAAAACCATATTTTTAAGAATTTTTAATCGATTTCATTGCTAAAACATACAACTTTTTGGCAAATAATCTGTCTTTGAAATACGTTTAAAATTTCAAGTATGAAAAAATACAATACTATTGTTTTTATAGCTCTTTTTATTAATGTATTGGCTTATGGCCAAACCAACACCGAATTCTTTAAAAGTTACCGTTTGAGTAGCACCTTATGGGAAAGATGTGAAAGTATTAATATTTTGCAAAATGGGAATTATATCGATATTGGAGAGTCATCGCACTGTAATGGAGTAAGTACTTGCAATAATTCTTGTTCATTTATCTGGTTTGATAAATACGGAAATATGATTCGAAATAAAAAAATTGGAAGTAGTTCAGGATTTTATGGGGTAGAAATAGCAGAATGTAATGATCATTCGCTGATTGCTCACGGTAATGTTTCAAACAATTTAATGTTTTTGAAAACGGATAATACAGGAAATGTAATCTGGAGCAAAACTATTGATCATGTATCTGATATGAATGCAAAAGATTTAGTACAAATTGACACCATATATTTTGTTAATGGGAGTTTAGGTTATAATGCATCTCAAATCTATTCTTTTACTGAATCTGGTAATTTCAGATGGATGAAATCCTTAGTTGCTGCAGACAGAATACAGGTAAAAGCAATTACAAAATCTTACAACAAATCCTTAATCGGCATTGCTCAGTTAACCAATACCACTTCTTATTATGGTGCAGCTGCATTATTCGAAATGGATGTAAACGGAAATATATTGAATTCAAAAATCATTACTCCTTCTTTTACCAAATATACACGAGAATCGGCCTTTAATATCTGTAAAACCAGTGATGGAAATTTTATTGCTTGCTATGCTCTCAGTAATGGCGGTTATTTTATGATAAAAATAAATTCAGCATTATCCATATTATGGTCGGTGAATATTACAGCAAATCCATTATTGGGTAGTGGATACCGCGATGTATTAACAGCCGATAATGCCGGGGGTGTATGGATAGGATCTCACTCACAATACTCAAAAGCCATCGAATTAATACATATCAGCAGTAATGGAAGTCTGCTCGAAAAAAACACTTACTCAAACAACGATTTAATTGAACTTTCAGGCATGAGTTATACCTCTGACTGTAATCTGCTTATAGGTGGTGCAAGAAGAGATGGTATTGTATATAGTCATTTTCTGGCTGCTCTGGGTAAAGATGGCAAAACCAATTGTATTGACAGTTTGTACAATGTAAGTTTACAACCCATAACATTTAATACACAAGCTTATACAATAAGTATGGCTAACGAAATAGTTACTGTTAGCAACATTAGCTTGTTTCAAGAAACAGGTGACTATCAAGAAATTAATTATTGCAGTGCAACTGCTGATAATTGCAACTCAAATTCAATTAATGATTTTACTGATGAAAATGACATTTCCGTTTTCCCTCAACCAGCTGAAAATCTTTTACAAATTAGATGTAAAAACAGCAATCTGGTTCAATTTTCACTATACAACGAATTGGGTATAAAAATTATGTACAAGCAATTTAATACAGTTTTAAGTAATATTGATATTTCCGTATTATCAAGAGGTATTTACTTTTACAGTATAAGTTCAGGGAATGATTTATTAAAAACAGGAAAAATAATAAAGCAATAATAACTAAAATATAAAACTCCTGTTTTTTTCGGATATTTAAAATTGAAAAATGAAAATACAAAAGAAGATATTTGATTTAACACAAAACATAAGAAAGCAAAATACATAGTTTTAAAAGAAGCTACCTTATTAAACGGCAGCTTCTTTTTGCTAGTAAATAGATTTTATATCAATTACAAAAAATAATAAACATCGCTTTTCAGCATTCTTTCATAAGTTTTATTAATATCTTGTATTTTGAATATTTCTATTTCAAAAAAGACTTTTAAATCAAAAAGTATATTACTTTCTTTCTGCTCCATCAAATAGCTTACCTACTTCATCCCAATTTACCAATTTCCAAAAACTATCAACATAATCTTTGCGTTTGTTCTGATATTTGAGGTAATAAGCATGTTCCCATACATCTAATCCTAAAATTGGAATACCTCTTTCTTTGCTAATATCCATCAATGGATTATCCTGATTTGCAGTAGAACTAACAAATAATTCGCCAGCTTTATTTACACTTAGCCATGCCCAACCACTTCCAAAACGGTTGGTAGCAGCCTCACTTATTTGTTTTTTCATGGCTTCAAAAGAACCAAATTTTTTGTCAATAGCAGCTGCCAGTTTGCCTTTGGGTAAATTGCTTCCACCAGGCAGCATAATCTGGAAATACAATATATGGTTATGATAACCACCTGCATTGTTCTTTATACCTTCAGAATACTGGCTGATATTATTCAATATTTCTTCAAGACTTTGCTGAGGTTTGCCTTCTATAGCATCTAAGTATTTCATAAAATATGATTTATGATGGCGATCGTAATGAATCAGCATGGTTTCTTTATCAATATTGGGTTCTAACGCATTAAAAGCATAAGGTAATTGATAAAATGTAATTCCTTTGTAAACAAATTCAGAAGGTTTTTTACTGTAGTCAGTAGCGGTATTTTGGCTAAATACCTTAATATTGCATAAAAAAAGCATTGCAATTATTATAGTTGAAATCTTAATTTTCATGATGATTGTTTTATATAAATTTGATAAGTAAACAAATGAAAAGAGCTTTTGATTAGTCATAAAATGAAATTCAATGAGTTTAACACTTAAAAACAGACTGCTTGTTTTTAGTTTTTCCAAGTTTGAACACAATTGTCAATATTATAAATCTAAAGATATTTACAAAATATTTCTATAATATAAAGCATGATTTAAATATTCTTTATAAATTTGCTAATCCGAAAAACAAAAAATGGTCAAGAAAAGAGGAACGATATCAGCCAATTATGAATATGAGTTTACAATCATTGGGATTGCTTGCCATATTCCTGAATATAGGGTGGTTCATTTCTTAAATAAAATCTCAAATTTTAATTTTATCCGTCTCAACGACCTAATATTAAATAAAGGCGAAGTAAAAGAGGTAGGGTTTCCTTTTTATTTTTTTAAAGATATTGAAAATTGTGCCACTTTTCATTTTATTGCCAACAGATTCAACGAAAGGGTTTTAATAAAGGAATGGAAGCAAATAGATTTCTTACTCATAGCCTTTGGCTCAAATCATAAGACTAAAACAGAAGAAATTGTGAGAGAAATTAGAATCATTCCAAATGTTATAGCAGTTTCGGAAATGCCTATTACAAAAAAGCTTGCGATTGATAATTTTATGACCGATCTTGAATTGCATATCAACGAAATTCAAAAAAGAGAAAAAGAAAGGGATAAAGAAATAAGCAATAAGCTTAAGACAAATAGGTTTGGTTTTGTAAAATTTAAAAATTAGTATTTATGACTATACAAGAAGCACAGGATATTGTTGACAAATGGATTAATTCAACTGGTGTTCGTTATTTCAATGAGTTGACCAATATGGCTTTGCTTTCTGAAGAAGTAGGAGAAGTAGCTCGGATTATTGCCCGTAAATATGGTGAACAATCGTTTAAAGAATCAGATAAAGATAAAAACTTAGCAGACGAATTGGCCGATGTATTATTTGTTTTAATTTGTATTGCCAATCAAACAGGTATAGACTTAACAGAAGCTTTGAAGAAAAATCTGGAAAAGAAAAATACAAGAGATGCTACACGGCATTTAGAGAATAAGAAGCTAAAGTAAGCAAAAAGAGTTATTCCAAAATTTCCGGAATAACTCTTTTTACTTAATAAACTAAAAGAGAAAATACTATCAATGATTACATTGATGTTCTCCGCCATTTTCATGATGACTGCAACCAAAACCAGAGTCGGTAATAATACCTTTAATATAAGCATCAATAACCAATCTTGCATCACCCGAACAACCTCTAACTACCTCAATACCTTGCATGTTTAATACATTCATGGCTCCAGCTCCCATATTCCCAGCTAACATAATACTAACACCTTTTTCTTTTAAAACTGATGCAATATTCGATTTGCATCCACAACCTTGTGGTGAAGGTAGAATTTCAGTATTTGTAATTTTACCATCATTAACGGTAAAAATCGAATACAATTCACAATGACCGAAATGATCGTCCACTATGTTTCCTCTTGTTGGAATTGCTATTTTCATTTTGTTTTTTTATTTATTATTATATTTCAAACGTTTTGCTCGCCCTTCACCACCTCCTGAATGTCTGCGTTTCCCTTGTCCTTTGCCAAGTTCACCAATACCTTCCTTATCAGATTCATTTTTATTACATAAACCTAATTTTCTTCCGGCTTTAGAGTCTTCACTTTTTGGTCCGGTTTTATCAAGATGTGGCATATAATTATACCTTTTCTAAACCATGTTTCAAATCTTCAATAATATCATTTGCATCTTCAATTCCTACAGCAAATCTGATCAAATCATCGGTAATTCCAGCTTTTAATTTACCTTCTTTGCTTACTTTTGAATGAGTCATCGAAGCAGGGTGTTGTATTAATGTTTCCACTCCACCTAATGAAACAGCCAATAATGCTAAATGAACATTATCCATTAGTTTTTTAGCTCCTTCAAAACCATCTTTTAAACCAAAGCTAATCATAGAACCATTCCCTGTCATTTGGCGTTTGCCTAATTCGTATTGTGGATGTGATTTTAATCCGGGATATTTAATCCAAGCAACTTTAGGATGATTTTCTAAAAATTCAGCTACTTTATCTGCATTTTCAGATGCTCTGTCAATACGAATACCAAGAGTTTTAACACCTCTTAATACCATATATGCTTGATGAGGATCCATATTGCAACCTAAGCTTACCATCATACCACGCAATTTTTTGTAGATAACTTCTTCTTTGGCAATTACAATACCAGCTACAATATCAGCATGTCCGTTGATGAATTTTGTCATTGAATGAAATACGATATCAGCACCTAAATCCAAAGGAGTTTGTATATAAGGACTGCAAAAAGTATTGTCAATTACCAGCAATGCACCATGTTTGTGGGCTATTTCTGCACAAGCCTTTATATCACTAATATCCATAGTAGGATTGGCAGGTGTCTCGATAAACAAAACTTTGGTATTTGGTTTAAAAGCTTTTTCAATCTGACTTGCATCAGTAGTATTGATATAAGTACTTTCTACTCCGTATTTAACGTAATGGTTTTCCATAATAGCTCTGGAAGGACCATAAACAGCATCGGTACTTACCATGTGGTCACCCGAAGCCAATAATGCTTGATAAATAACATTCACTGCAGCCATACCTGAACTTACTGCAATGCCCCCAAATCCGTTTTCCAATGTTGCTATTTGGCGTTCTAATGCGTCAATAGTAGGATTACCAATACGGGTATAAATATAACCATTGCTTTCGCCTGCAAAACATTTTGCACCTTCTTCTGCACTTTTAAATGCAAAAGTTGAGGTTTGGTAAATTGGTGTTGTTGCTGAACCAAATTGGTCATCAATTTCTCCAGCATGGATTAATTTGGTGTTGAAACCTGATTTTTCGGTATTCATTTTGTTTGATTTAAATTTATTAATTCATTATTATTATAAGTAGTGCAATGTAGGCACTTTTTATGATTTTCAATTCCTTCTATTAGTTTAAAGCATTTTTTGCATTTATACCAATCCTTTTCAAACGCAACATTGCCACCTTCTATCTCTATAGATTGACATTCAACAAAAGCTTTTGCAATTTTTTTCAAGGCATTGTTGTAAACTCTTGTAAATGTTGGTCTCGAAACATCCATTTTTTTTGCAGCAATATCCTGAGATAAACCTTCATAGTTTACCAATTTCAAACTTTCATATTCATCAAATTGCAAATTCACACTTTCTACCTCACAAAAATGCATCCCAAATGGTTTAAAACCATTCATCATGGGTGGATTACAAATTTTACGACTCTTGAATGGGCGTGACATATAAAATATTTTTGCAAAAGTAATGAACTTACGTTCATAAAACAAATAAATAGTATTAAATTTGCAAAAAAAAATATGAATATTGAAGAACGGATTGCTAGATCTGAAACACGTCAATTTAAGGTAATAATCCCAGGAGTTTTAAATGCTCATAATACTTTATTTGGAGGTATTGCAATGCAATGGATGGATGAAGTAGCTTATATAACAGCTACTCGGTTTACACGTCAGAAAGTTGTAACGGTTTCTTCAGATAAAATTAATTTCAGGCATGCAGTTCCTTATGGAACTATTGTAGAAATAGTTGGAACAGTAATTCAGCTAGGTTTAGTGAAAATGGATGTAAAAGTTGAAATTTATCTTGAACAGATGTTCTCTGAGGGAAGAGAAAAAGTAATTGAAGGAAAATTTACTTTTGCTGCTATAGATGAAAACAATAAACCAAAAAAAATAATTTAATTATTAAATTGCATTAAAAAAAACAGCCTGATAATATTAATACTATTATCAGGCTATTATGTTGTTTAGATTTTAGGATATAAGCTATTTAAAGTACAAACAGCTTATTATTTTACTTAATAATTAAGCTCCTAACATAAATCTATAGAAAGCTGTAACTTTTAAATCTTTATCAATTTCTTTGATGTGTTGTTCTACACTTTTTTTACCTTCTTTGATAAAATCTTGATTTAATAAAGTACTGTCTTTGAAAAATTTATTTAATTTTCCTTGTGCAATTTGTTCAACCATTGATTCGGGTTTGCCTTCTTGACGAATTAAATCTCTGTAGATTTCTAATTCTTTTTCAATAGTTTCTGCTGAAACTAAATCTTTGTCAATAGCAACAGGAGCCATAGAAGCAATTTGCATAGCAATATCTTTACCTAAAGCTTCGTCGCAAGTTTTGTTGAATCCAACAATAGTTGCTAAACGAGAACCTTGGTGAATATATGCAAAATTCATAGGACCATCAATGAAATTATAATGAGCTAATTCCACTTTTTCACCAGTTTTACCAGTTTGTTCAATTAATAAATCAGCAACAGTGGTTCCATCAATCGTTAAACCTTTTAATTCTTCTTCAGATTTTGGCATTTTTTCGATTGCTAAATCTAAAACAGATTTGCAAAAATTAACGAATAAATCAGTTTTAGCAACAAAATCTGTTTCGCAATTTATCATGATAACAGCTGCAAAGGTCTTATTTTCGTTAGTTTTAGCGATAACAACTCCTTCATTAGCATCTCTATCAGCTCTTTTGCTTGCTAATTTCTGACCTTTTTTTCTAAGGAAATCAATAGCTTTATCAAAGTCACCGTCATTTTCAACAAGAGCATTTTTGCAATCCATCATGCCAGCACCTGTCATTTGTCTAAGTTTGTTTACTTCTGCTGCAGTAATAGCCATCTTATAATGATATTTTATAAAAGTTTTTAAATTTATTTAGTTGTTGGTTTTTTCTTTAAAGTTGTTGGTTTTGCAATCGGTTTACGTGGTCTTTTAGTTGGATCACCTCCCATTGTAGCACCTTCTTCTTCTTTCATTTTTTTAGCTAAATTTCTTTTAGCTTCTGCAATACTTTCTTCATCATCTACATCACTTAAAGAGCGAATTTGAGTTGTGTCGAAAGAATCTTCTGTTGCATCTTCTGCATCATCAGTAGCTTTTTTGTCTTTATCAAACTTTCTTTCGTTTAAGCCTTCTTCTATAGCATTCACAATAGCTTCCAAAATAACATTGATTGATTTTGAAGCATCATCATTGGCTGGGATAGGAAAATCGATTAAATCAGGATTTGTATTGGTGTCAACCATTGCAAAAGTAGGAATATTTAATCTTTTAGCTTCTGCAACAGCAATATGTTCTTTATTGATATCAATAATAAAAAGTGCTGATGGCAAACGATTCAAATCAGAAATACTACCTAAGTTTTTTTCTAATTTAGCTCTTTCGCGGCTAATTTGAAGTCTTTCTCTTTTTGAAATATCTGTAAATGATTTATCTGTCATTAATCTGTCTATTGAAGACATTTTTTTAACAGCTTTACGAATAGTAGCAAAATTGGTTAACATACCTCCTGGCCAACGTTCAGTTACGTAAGGCATGTTTACTCTTTTTACCTGTTCAGCAACGATTTCTTTTGCTTGTTTTTTAGTTGCTACAAAAAGTATTTTTTTACCTGATTTTGCAATTTGTTTTAAAGCTGAAGCAGCTTCATCAACTTTTGCTACGGTTTTATGTAAATCGATGATGTGAATTCCATTGCGTTCCATAAAAATATAAGGAGCCATTTTAGGATTCCATTTTCTTTTAAGGTGGCCAAAATGAACACCTGCATCTAATAATTGATCGAAATTTGTTCTTGACATTTAATTAATTTTTTATTGTTTACATTCACTAAAGACAATTATCAAGTAGCCCTTTTAAAGGAGTCTTGATAATTTAGATACTAAACTGTTCTATACAAGTCTTAACGTTTACTGAATTGGAATTTTTTACGGGCTTTTTTCTGACCTGGTTTTTTACGTTCAACCATTCTTGGATCTCTTTTCATTAATCCTTTTGCTTTTAGTGGTGGACGGTTTTCTGCATCAAAAACGCATAAAGCACGAGAAATAGCTAAACGGATGGCTTCAGCCTGTCCGGTAATACCACCACCATCTAAATTTGCTTTTATATCAAAACTTCCTTGATTTCCTAAAACTTCAAATGGTTGAGTTACGATATATTGTAATGTACCGGTATTGAAATATTCTTTATAATCTCTATCATTGATAGTTATTATTCCACTTCCTGGTTTCATATAAATACGTGCAACAGCAGTCTTCCTTCTTCCTATTGTATTGATAATTTCCATGTTACTTTAATGTATTTAATTTGGTTACTTTTGGAGATTGTGCTTGATGAGGATGCTCTGTTCCTGCATAAACATGTAAATTTCTGAAAAGTGTGCTTCCCAATGTATTTTTAGGTAACATACCTTTTACTGCCATTTCAATTACAGATATTGGTTTACGGGCAAGTAATTCTTTAGGAGATGCAAATCGTTGACCCCCTGGATAACCAGTGTGGCGAACATAAACTTTATCGTTCATTTTGTTGCCAGTCAATTTGATTTTTTCTGCATTCACGATTACTACATTATCACCACAGTCAACATGAGGTGTAAAGCTGGGCTTGTTTTTGCCTCTTAAAACATTGGCAACTTTTGATGCCAAACGTCCCAAAACTTCATTTTCAGCATCTATCAGAATCCACTCTTTTATTACGGTTTCCTTGTTTGCTGATACTGTTTTATAACTTAATGTATCCATTTGTTTGTTTAAATATTTCTTTTTCGCTACTATACCTTTTTTAAAAAGGGAGTGCAAAATTAGTATTTATTTTTTATATAACAAAATTTACAAACACAAATTTGTTGATAATTTTAATATTATATAAAAAGTAGACCCTTTTGTATGGAATGAATTGCTTTTTTAATTTTATTTTTCTAGCCAGATCCAGCAATCAGTTGATGTTCATCAAAGGATGGGCGAAATTTCCAAATTTTTCAAAAACCTTTTTGATTGTTTGCTAATTTTCAATATTAATTAAATCAATCTCATAGATTAAAATTGAAAATGGAGGAATTGTTTCACTATCTGATCCTCTTTCTCCATAACCCAATTTTGATGGAATAATAAGCTTTGACATACCTCCGACTTTCATCCTACAGATTCCTTCATCCCAACCAGGAATCACTTCGCCAGAGCCCAATGAAAAAATTAAAGGCAAATATTGATAATCTTTTTTAAATATTCCTGCTTCTTTTGCTATCTTTTCAATATTAGTGTCAAAGATTTTTCCATTTGTTAACTTTCCAATATAATTAATACTGACTCTTTTAGCCATTTCTGCTTTTGCACCATTTCCTTCAATTATCTCTATATAATACAATCCTGTTGCACTAGGATTTGATTTTATATCATTTATTTCCAAATACTTTATTAAATCTTTACTTTCTTTTAGTATGGCTGAGTCTCTCAATATTTGTTGTTTTTCTTCTTTTGCTTCTTTTTCTTTTTCAATTTCAGCTTTCGTAATTATGTCTTTAATTTTTATATCATAGTATAAAATTTTGTTTTTCTGATTAAAAGGCAAATGCATAATTTTTTTCAAAGAATCTGTTAGTATAATAAATGTAGCTTTTTCACCTTTGCCCATTAGTCTTAAACCTTCATTCAGATCTCCTTTATAATTCGATGTATCCACCCGAAATATTTTTTGTGGTTTACCTTTGTTTGTAAATATAATTGAATCTGTTGTCCTGATCGTTAATTCTGCAATTAGAATATCACCGAGTTGGGCTTTAATAGCCATCTTATTTCTAATATGAAATTTGTAATACAATCCATTTTTTGTTTTTGAAAATTTAATGTGTTGCCCTTTAACAGAATTGCTAAAAAGAATTATTATAAATACAAACAAAAAAGCTATTGTTTTTAATTTCATTTTTAATCGTTTAAGTCTTTTATTTCTTTTTTCTGATTAAATCCAACAAACCATTAATAATAGTTAAAGGGTGTGCAGGATTTCCGGGAATATAAAGATCAATGTGATATTTGTTTAAAAAACTCCTTTCAATTGCTTTAGTATCATTAAAAATACCTCCGCTAATTGCATCAGTTCCTATAAGAACAATAATTTTGGGCTCAGGAACTGCATCGTAACAAATTTGAACGGCTTCGGCCATATTTTCAGAAATAGGTCCTGTAATAGCAATTCCGTCAGCATGACGGGGTGAAGCAACGAATTCAATACCAAAACGACTCATGTCAAACTGAACATTATTACTAGCGTTGAGTTCCCATTCGCAACTGTTATCACCACCAGCACTAATTTGTCTTAATTTTAATGATTTGCCAAATAGTTTGTGGATTTCAGCTCGAACGCTTGCGGAATTAACTTCAATTGGATTTTCATCTCCTTCTTTTACAATTAATCTGTTACGTTCGTTAGTGGCTATTTTATAATCTTTTGTAAAACTAACTTTTTCAGGGAATTGCATGGCACATTCACCACAGAAGCTGCATTTTCCTAAATCTATTGCCACTGGATTTACAGAAATTGCTTGCATTGGACAAATTTCTCTTAATTTTTCCTCATCAACTTTTTCAAGGCTTATAATAGGTCTTCCTCTGAATATTCCTGGTACTTTTGCAGTGCTTACATCTGGAATATATTGTTTTCCTTGATGGTATAAAATTTTTAAATTATTTATCATGTTTTAAATTAAAAACAAATTAGTTTATTCTCTTTATTTAAAATGTTTCTTTGCAAAACACTTAAAAAGTTCAAATTTGGAACGCAGATTAACACAGATTTAAAATCGTTTTTATTTGTGTTTTCCTTTAGGAATCTGTGTCATCAGTGTTCTATTTTTCATTTCGACTTCGCTCAATGACCACGACTTCGCTCAATGACCAAACTTCGGTCTTCCGTCTATTTTCTCCACATTATATTCACTTACTTGAATGTCAATATTTATTTGTCATGGATGTTTCATTTATCATTATTTTTGTTCAGATAATGTTGTTATTCTTTTTTACAAAATTACAATAAAATTGACTTAGTTTAAAAAGTAAAGAATTTTTTATGTGTTTTCGTATAATTGATGAGAGCGTCTTGATGAATTTGAAGAATTAGGAATTAGGATTGAAGAATGAAGAATGAAGAATGAAGAATGAAGAGTGAAGAGTGAAGAGTGAAGAGTGAAGAGTGAAGAGTGTCTTGATGACTTTTGGGGGATAGACTAAGGCTCTTGGATGCTAGGCTAAGGAAACTACCACATAAATTTCTTTGTTTCTTTTGATGATTTTGTAAATTACAAAATAGATTTCTTAGGTTGCCGGTGTTGCGATAACACAATAATATCGAATGGTAACTTATTTATATTTAACTTTTTGCTTGAACAAAAAGTTACAAAAATTCAAGACTGAAAATAATTTACTTCAAAACTACGCTTTTTAAATTCCCTGCGCAATACAAGCCGTAGCGAAAAAAACTGTATTGCTTTTATTTTCCTTTTATGCCTTCGCTACTACTGTATTGCTTGCCAGTCCAATCGCTATTTAAAAAGCTTGTTTTGGCACGTAAATTATTTTAGGTCAATCCTCTTGCTTGGTGGCAAAATAAAGAAGAAGAATTAGGAATTAGGGTTGAAGATTGAAGATTGAAGAACGAAGAACGAAGAGAGCGTCTTGAATACTTCTGGAGGATAGACTAGGACTTTTGGAAGAAAGACTATATCTTTTGGAAGCGTCTTGATAACTTTTGGGAGCGTCTTGATGGTTTTTGGATGCGTCTTGAAGGTTTTTGGATGCGTCTTGAAGACTTTTGGAAGGTTAAGGAAGGTTTTTGGATGCTTAAGGAAGACTTTTGGATGCTTAAGGTAGTTGATTTGTAAAGAAATGAAAAAACGCATAAACTATACCAGCCTTAGCGAAGACTATTTCTGTTTTGGGATTTTTGTTAAATAATATACAGGATATTAAAATTATTGTACATTTGTCGGGTGAAAAAATATGACATTTATCAGTAGGATATAATAAGCAGGGGAAGAGCGAATTTGGTAGAAGTATATACATATTAAAGTATTTTTTGCAGGAAATTTAGGATTGTATTTTCCTAAGTATTGAAAAAATGAATTAATCAATAAATAAAGATAAAATATGAAAAAACTTTACATTTTAATGATTGCAGTATTAATAAGTAATATTGCGAATGCACAAACTTACCTGATTAATTTTACTTGTACCGGAGCTGTTTCAATTGTTGATAGTGTTAAAGTTGAAAATCTTACACAAGGAATAAAAACGACTTTGCTTGGTTCAGATATTCTAAATCTAGGTTCTTTAAGTGTTTTAGATAAAGGAATTAACGACAAACAATTGAAGGTTTATCCAAATCCAATGGAGGGTGAAGCAGAAATTTCTTTTTTTGCAAAACAAACAGCTAATGCAAATATTAGTATTTTTAATATAACTGGTGCAAAAGTAATACAGATTAGCGAAAAGCTCAACAGAGGTATCAATAAATACAAAATATCTTGTTTAAGACAAGGGATATATCTAATTTATATCAACAGTGACGAATATACATATGCAACTAAATTATTAAGCCAAAATACTATAACTTGTGTACCAAAAATTGAATATTTAAGTGGATTAAATGCAAAAGAAAGTGTTATCAGGTTAAAAAGTACAAATGCAACTGTAAACATGGCTTTTAACAATGGTGATTTAATGCGTTTTACAGGTTATGCTAATAATTATTATTTTGTAATCTCATTAATACCTACTACTAATCTTAATATTACTTTCGACTTTACATCTTCTATAGCTAGTTTAACAACCAAAAATGCAACAAATATTGATACAACTACTGCTAAATCGGGTGGAAATATTAGTAATGATGGTGGTGCTTTGATAACAGAAAGAGGGATTTGTTATAATACATCACTTAATCCAACTATTTCAAATTTAAAAATTATTTGTGGAAATGATACTGGTACGTATATTGCTAATATGATAAATTTGACTCCAAACACAACCTATTATGTTAGAGCTTATGCAATAAATAATAGTGGTACAGCCTACGGAAATCAAATAAATTTTACTACAAACAATGTTGGTCAATTAGCATCATTAACTACTACTTCTGCTTCAAATATCACAGCAACCAGTGCATCTACAGGAGGTAATATTACTTCTAATGGTGGTTATCCCGTAACTTCAAGAGGGGTATGCTATAACAAAAACCAAAATCCTACAGGTGGGTTCTAAAAATCCATTTTTTTGATTACTTCATGCACAAATTTGAACCCATTTAAATCTGTGCTGAAAAAGTAAGACAAATTTACATATTATTTTTAGTATTTGTTGAAAAAACTTAAA
>Ga0247840_10004038_pt1 | contig 23813 bp, 26 predicted proteins | sample LaCruzMarch2015__FD_192404 | JGI IMG/M metagenome (GOLD analysis project Ga0247840, IMG submission 192404) | Freshwater microbial communities from meromictic Lake La Cruz, Castile-La Mancha, Spain - LaCruzMarch2015_17m | ecosystem: Environmental > Aquatic > Freshwater > Lake | place: Spain...
ACTGAGGATTTTCCACCAATCCCTGAAATCAAAAGCTCAAAAATAGTTAATATAAAAAGTAGTCAATTTGTTGAAGGTTTAAAGTCTGTTTGGTATAGCTCTTCTGTTTCAAACATTAAACCAGAACTTTCCAGTGTTTTAATTTATTCAAACGGAGAAGAGTTGGTTTTTGTGGCCACAGACTCTTATAGACTTGCCGAGAAAAAGCTCAAAATTGCCAAAATTGGAGAGTTTGAGAATGTTTTGATACCTTACAAGAACGTTGTCGAGATTATCAAGATTATCGAAGATTTAGATGAGGAAATCGAAATTATTTTTGACCAAGATCAAATTGCGCTCAAGACAGACAAGATTAATATTATAACCAGAATCGTTAATGGTTCTTTTCCTGACTATAAACAAATTTTACCCAAAGAATTCAAGACAAAAGTAACTGTTTTGAAACAAGATTTTATTCAACAATTAAAAATAGCTAATATTTTCTCTGATAAATTTAATCAAGTAACACTAGAGGTTAATAAAGACACTTCTAAAATGATGGCTTTTTCTGAAAATCAAGAAAAAGGGGATTCTTTAAACGAAATAAATATTAAACCAGAAGGAGATTCTGTTAAAGCCAATTTCAATCATAAATACATTGCAGATTGTTTCGGGTCTATTGATTCAGATACTCTTGTTTTGGAATTTAATGGAACAAATAAACCACTTGTAATCAGAGGATTGAAAGATAATACTTTTACATATCTTGTGATGCCTTTAAATAAATAATTTAAATGGAATTAATTTCTTTATATTTTTCTAAGTATCAAAACATTGGGGTTGAATCTAGAACCACCAAAAAAATTATGATGGAAGTTTTGAAAGAGGTAAGTAAAGTCGAAATAGATTCAAAACAAATAAAAATAGAAAAAAACGATATTAAAATAGCAGTGACTGGTGCGGCAAAAAGTCAGATTTTAATTAATAAAGTAAAAATCAACAAAGAGTTTATAAGAAGATTAGAGAGTTTGGGTTTAAAAACCACGACAAAACAAATTAATTAATATTGAAATTAACTTTTGCTTGATAATTTTTTCCACCCTCATCTTTTGCGTTAACTATAATTTGATTTCCTGAATTTCTAATGTTTTCCATTTCTTGAGGGTAGAAGCTAAAAGAATTTCCTACCACATCTAACTCTCCGATTTTTTTACCATTCAAAACAATATCACCACTGGTAATTTTTTTACCATCACTAATTGAAACAGCTACCACAAAAATAACATCTTTTAAATAAGTCTCATTATTGTTAACAGTTAAGATTTTTAGTTGAGGACCTGGATTTGTTGCTGCATTAACCGACTTCAAAAATGAACCCGCCGATAAATTTTGATTTTTAGACCACTCATTTACAGGACCTTCCCACATTGCAAACTGAGGATCACTATAAGGATTGTTTGGTTTTGGACCAAGAGGATTGTCTTTATCTACCCAATATAAAATCGAATGAACGCCACCGTCTTGCCAATCACCAGCCAAAATAGGTTTAATTTCCGGATCTATTGGTTCTGGAGAAGGGAAGTTTTCGGTTGGTCGTTTTGACATAGCAAACTGCATAAATTCATTCCACATAGGAGCCACAATAAAACCAGCCACCTTTTTCTCCATCGGAGTATTATTATTATTTCCGGCCCAAGCGGCCACAGAAATATTTGGTGTATATCCAACAATCCAAGCATCACGGTAGTCGTTTGTGGTACCTGTTTTTACTGCCACTTGTTGATCAGGAAAATTTAAATAAGAATTTGATCCGAAAGCTGGAGTTCTAGCGACGTTGTCAGATAAAACATCAGAAACTAAACGAGAAGTTTGTTCAGATAAAACTCTTGTTTTAATAATTTCTTCATCTTTTGATTCAAACAAAACTTTTCCAGTATTGTCTTCTATTTTTAAAATATCTCTTTCTGGATTTTTAATACCATCATTAGCAAAAACAGAATAAGCCAGAGACATATCAAGTGGGCGAACTTCACCACCACCGAGAACCAAAGTTAAACCATATTGATTTACATTTGTAAGAGTTCCGATTCCCATTTTCTTTGCTAAATCTAAAGATTCTCTAATTCCAGCTAAATACAAAACTTTTACAGCAGGAATGTTTACTGATTGAGCCAAAGCTTCACGTAAAGACATTGGACCTCTAAAAATATTGTCGTAGTTTCCTGGGTTGTAACAAGAGCCACCCGCGTCATTACATGTTGTTGAAAATTCTGTTGGAAGATCAAACACCACTGTTTCTGGACGAAAACCCTTATTAAAAGCTTCGGCATAAACAAAAGGTTTAAAAGCAGAACCAGGCTGTCTGTTTGCTAAAGTAATATTATAGTTTCCATCAATTTCTTTATCAAAGAAATCTCGAGAACCAACCATTGTTAAAACACCACCATTTTTTGGGTCTGTGGCTACAATTGCACCATTTTCAGCGTTATATGTTGTTTTGTTTTGAAGAGCGTGTTTTTTTACAATTTCCTCTGCTTTTTGTTGAAGTTCCCAATCAAGTGTTGTGATGACTTTTAGGCCATTTTCTTGGATGGCATCTTTTCCATATTCTTTTTCAAGTTTATCAAGAATATACATTACAAAGTGCGGTGCCTTAATTCCAAAATTTTCTTGTTTCACAAAAATAACTTTTTCAGCTTTGGCTTTTTGATATTCATCATCTGTAATTGAGCCAACTTTTTTCATTTCACCCAAAACTTGGTTTTTGCGGGCCTCTAACTTATCCAAATGGGCGCCATAAGGAGAATAATAAGTTGGAGCTTGAGGAAGGGCAGCAAGATAAGCTGCTTCCGCTAAACTTAAGTCCTTGGCGTCTTTTGAGAAAAATCGACGAGAAGCTTCTTGAATTCCATAAATACTACCTCCAAAAGGAATTTCATTTAAATAAATTTCCAAGATACGATCTTTGCTCATTGTTTGTTCAAGGCGAGGAGCCAAAATCCACTCCTTAATTTTTCTAGTAAGAGTTTTGTCTTTTGTTAGTAATGCGTTTTTAATAACTTGTTGGGTTATTGTTGAACCCCCTTGTCCACCCAAAAGGTCTCCTTGTAAAAGATTATTCCTAACAGCTCTGAAAATAGAAGAAATCTCAACGCCGTGGTGGGTGTAGAAATTTTTATCTTCAATGGCAATTGTTGCTTTTTTTGAGTAATCACTGATTTGGTCTAAAGAAATAACAGTTCTTTTGTATTGACCATAAACATCATAAAGAATAACTTTACCTGTGCGGTCGAAAATTTTAGTTGATTGAGCAATTTGGCGCTCGTCAAAATTATCTAGGTTTGGCAGACCTATTGTTGTGGCCCATAAAACAAAAACCCCAACAAAAAGGAAGATACAGACGACCGCGAAATAAGCCACTTTCTTATAATGATTTCTCAAAAAGCGAGATAATTTTTTACGTTTTTTTAGCATTACATTAAGTATATCGCGAATTTGTTAATAAGGTGTTAATAATTGGTGGAAAAATAGTGGAAAAGTTTTAAGAATATATCAAAAAGACAAAAAAAGGCAAAAGTGATAAACTTTCGTTATATGTTTGGTAAAATTTTTAACAATAACAAAGTTGTAAAAGACGAAAAATTAGTAGAAGATATTTTAAAAAGAAGTGTTTCCGCAATTTACCCCAACAAAGAAGACTTAAAAAAGAAATTACTATCAGGTGAAAGATTACGTATTTATACAGGGGCTGATGCTACAGGAACACAACTACACCTTGGCCACGCGACAAACTTCATTGTTTTAGAAAAATTTAGAAAACTAGGACACGAGATAATTGTTTTGTTTGGAGATTTTACTGCAAAAATAGGAGATCCTACTGATAAAAATTCAGCAAGAGTTCCTTTGACTGATAAAGATGTTAAGAAAAATTTAGAGACATGGAAATCACAAGTAGAAAAAATAATTAATTTTAAAGATAAAAATAATCCAGTTAAGATAGTTTATAACAACGACTGGTTGTCAAAATTATCTTTTAAAGAGGTTGTTGACCTAGCTTCAAATTTCACCGTCCAACAAATGATTGAAAGGGATATGTTTAAAAAAAGAATTCAAGAAGGTAAGCCTATTTACTTGCATGAATTTTTCTATCCTCTTATGCAAGGATATGACTCTGTTCACTTAAATGTTGATTTAGAGATTGGAGGAAACGATCAAACTTTTAATATGTTGGCAGGAAGAACACTTCTTTCAAAAATGAAAAATAAAAACAAGTTTGTTTTAGCTACAACTTTGCTGGAAAATCCTGTGACAGGTAAAAAATTAATGAGTAAAAGTATTGGTGGTAGTTATATTGCAATTAACGACGAACCAAATAATATGTTTGGAAAAGTTATGGCTCTACCAGATGAAACAATTTTCCCAATGTTTGTTGATTGTACCAATGTTGAATTAGATGATATTGAAAAACTAAAAAGTGACGTTTTAAATTTAAAAGTAAATCCAAAAGATGCCAAAATGAAATTAGCTAGAGAGGTTGTAAAAATGTTTTGGAATGAGGGGTGTTCATTAAGTGCCCAGAAAAATTTTGAATCCGTTTTTTCAGGAGGCGCTATTCCAGAAAACCTTGAAGAAGTTTTTGTTGAGTCTGGATCAAAATTAGTTGATGTGTTGCTTGATAAAAAATTAATTAATTCAAAAGGTGAAATGCAAAGATTGGTTGGGGAAGGTGCTATTAAAAATCTCGACACAGATACAAAAATTGATAACAGGGATTTTACAATTAATGAAACAGTTGTTTTAAAAATCGGTAAAAAAAGATTCATAAAGATTTTGATAAAAGGTTAATTTTAAAAATAAACAAAAACCGCATCTTGTTTAAAGCATTGCGGTTTTTTGTTTTAATTAGAAGTCGTCGTTGTCGTCGTAAGAATCTTCATCAACAGCGTCTGGATCTTCTTCGTCTTCAAGATCTAAAGGATCCAAACCTCCAGTTGTTAAATCATCGTCTGCAAAATCTGCTGCATCGTCATCGCTTAACAAAACAGCACCTAGTGTGTTTTGATCAGTTGTGAAAATATCGTCTGTCATATTTAAATTAAAAACTATTAATCTCTTATTTTGTACCAACAACCACGCACTTTAACAAGATGTCGTTGTGGATAAGTAGAATATATACCAAAGTTGTTTTTGTTTTGCAAGGGGTAAACAAAATTTATTTTCGATAAGTGGCAAAAAAAGTAATTCCAGTAGCGATAGCATCGTACTCATCGTCGTGTTTTATTGTTTTTTTAATCTGAATTATTTTTGGTAAAAAGTTTATGATGGTTTTTTTGTCACTTTTTCCATAACCTGTAACAGCGACTTTAATAGCGTTTGGAGTGAATTCATGAATTTCTAAACCGTGAGATTTTCCGGTAACTAAAATGGCACCACGAGCCTCAGCAACCAACAGGGCGGTCTTTTGATTCTTACTAAAAAACAGTTTTTCAATAGCTAAAAATTCCGGCTTATGTTTTTTTATAATTTCATCAAGACCGGTTTTAATTTGAAAAAGTCTTTCAGGATGATCGAATTTTCTATTGGTTTGAATACAATCAGAAAATAATAAAACTTCTTTTTGTCCAGTGATTTTTTCTAAAACAGCAACACCAAGCCTTTCATAACCAGGATCGATAGCAATAATTTTCATAAAGTTATTATACCAAAAACGAAAGAGTTTTTAGAAAAACAAAAACCAATTTTTTTCGTTGGTTTTTCTTCGAAACTATTCCGCGTTAGTGAAAACCTCTTGAACATCTTCAAATTCTTCTAGGTTGTCGATAAGGTCGCCAAGCTTTGAGCCGTCCTCTTCTGAAATTCCCACTGTAGAAGTTGGAACCCATTTATTACCCTCACGACTAAAAGCCCAACTAGCTGCGCCTTGGGCTGCCAACTCAAAACCTTGTTTAGCAAGAATGTGGCGAACCTCACCAGCCGTTCGGTTCTTATTATCAGTTAATCCCTCAATAATAATTGCCACACCACCCGGACCATAAGTCTCATAAGTAACATTTTCCATGGCAGCAGTGTTCACATCAGTTCCTTTTTTCACAGCACGCTCAATTGTGTCCTTTGGCATGTTTTCTTTTTTTGCAGTTTCAATGACTGTTGCTAAAGAAGGGGAATTAACATCACCGCCGCATTTCTTGGATTCAGCAGTAATCATCTTGGAAATTTTTGAAAAGACTTGGCTTTTCTTGGCATCTTCCGCACCCTTTTTGTTTTTAATTTTTGACCATTTATTATGTCCTGACATAAAAGCAATACGTTAAATCTGATAAGTTGTTATGTGTATATAATACTTTTTGATAAGCGAAAGTCAAAGCTGGCGCTAAGTTTGATTTGGCCACACCTCTGTATTATCATTGAGGAATGAATTTTGAATTACTAAACACACCACCAACCCCAGAAGAATTATCAAGACAAAAAACCGCAGAAGTTCTCAGGGTTTTTGAAGTTTCAAAAACAGCAGAAGAATTAAGGGGATTTGCCGAAGAAGCAAATCAAGATTTACAAGAACAAGAAGTTAAAAGATTTAAAAGACGCAAGAGCTTTTGGAAAAAATATTCAGATCCTTTTATTAGATTGGCCGGGGTTGTTGCTTTAGTGGTTGGTGGGGCAATTAACTTTCCGAAATTTCAAAGAAATTTTGAAGATACAAAAAATATTTTAGGCGGAGTTGAAAGTGTTGACGATGCTCTGGAACTAACTTCTCTTGGCTGTGATGCCGTTCTTAAGACAGGAGAAAATTCTTTAAAACTTATTATTGCCGGACAATTACTTAATAAAATAGAAGAACAAGACAAAAAAACAGAAGAAAAACAAACCGCAGTTTCTTTTGAGAACGAAGATCTTTTAGATCCAAAAACTCGAAAATTTATTTTGGAGTTATTTTCAGTAGAAAACACAATTTTTCCAAAAGAACAATTAAAAGAGGTGGAGCATTTTATTTTTTCAAAAGAGTATGAAAAGATGCCAGAACAATATGGGAGCAATCTTTCTCAAAGTGGTCACAAAGCGGGTCAGGCCGAGGATTTTGGTAGAGCTGTTCGAGTTTATTTTAATAAAGAATTATATGGAGAAAATAAAGATAAACTTTCCAAAAGGCTAAACGCTATTCAGATAGCCGCCGTGATTTTTCATGAAGTTGGCCACTGCAACAGCTGGATTAGTGATTCCGAAATGAGTCTGATTGAAAGACTAAGAATGCTTAAATTAATTACCGAAAGAGTTAATTCAGAAGATAGATTCAATAGTGCGTATGTCGAAGCAATAGAATCACCAAACGGTAAAAAAGAAACCCAATATATTAAAGCTACAGAATATTGGGCAGAGATTTGCGGAAAATATTTTGCAGCGCCAGAAGCTTTTAAAACAGAAAATCCTAAAGATTTTAAAATCGTTGATGAGTTTATAAAAAAGCAAAGTCCAGGATTTGATATTTTTGAGACAATAAAGAAAATTCAAAAGCTTGCTAATAAACATTTTGGTAAGCCCGCTGTGGAGTTGGCCGGGTTCGTAGAGTCTGGTCAGGGAGATTTTTTATATGACTATGTTTCTAATGACTCCCAACAAAAAAATAATTACACACCACTTACACAAACTCAAATTGATAAAGAAGTTATTAATAAAAGAGCAGAAGGTAAAAAGTTGGATAAAAAACCAAATATCAAAAAAACCAATAATCACTTTAAATTTCCTTTTAAATAAAAAGCTTTTAAATCAATTTTCCTTGAATATGATCCGGGGGGGTAATTTCGAAATGCTCGTAACCTTTGACTGTGACAGTTCGTCCTCGCGGAGTTCGCTCAATAAAACCAAGTTGAATTAAGTAAGGTTCATTAAACTCTTCTAGGGTACTAGGTTCTTCAGCTAAAGAAACCGCAAGGGTGTGTAAACCAACAGGACCTCCATTAAATTTATTAATAATAGTTTCCATCATAGAGCGATCTGTTTTTGTTAGTCCCAACTTATCAATATCAAGCATGGCTAAAGTTTTGTTAACTGAATCAACACCCATTTCAATTTTATTTATTTGACAAAAGTCGCGACAGCGCTTTAACAAATAGTTAGCAGTTCGTGGAGTTTGGCGACTACGTTTTGAAATTTCAGAAATCGCTTCAAGAAAATCTTTTTTATTTTCTTCGCTTTTCAAACCTAAAATTTTCGCAGAGCGCTCAATAATTTTTTCAATCTCATTATCTTTATAAAATTCTAATCGAAAAACGCCACCAGAAAATCGGCTTCGTAGTGGGGAAGAGACCATGGCCACTTTTGTGGTTGCGGCAATTAAAGTAAATGGAGGTAATTCTAATTGCAAAGTTCTGGCCGAAGGACCTTTACCAATAATAATATCGAGTACGCCAGATTCCATAGCAGGATATAAAACCTCCTCGATGGCTTTGTTCAAACGATGAATCTCGTCAATAAATAAAATGTCTCCAGGATTTAAATTAGTTAAAATAGAAGCAAGATCACCAACTTTTTCAATTGCTGGACCAGAAGTGTTTTTCATTTGTGCCCCAATGTGTTTTGAAATTAAATGAGCCAAAGTTGTTTTACCTAAACCTGGTGGACCATAAAAAAGAATGTGTTCAGGGGGGTGATTTCGCTCTTTAGCAGCCTGTAAAAGAAGAGAAAGGTTGCCTTTAATTGATTCTTGGCCGATATATTCATCCCAAGTATCAGGACGTAATTGTTGGTCTAAAAATATTTCGTCTTTAGATGAATTTTGTATGCTTTTGGTGGGTGATTTATCAGGGGTTGACATAAACAATATTTATGCTATTATTCTACATGAATTTAGCCGTTGACACAAGATTGTATATCCAGGTCATAAACCTCTAAACAAAAGGGATTTATCCTTACAAGGTACTATACGAGGACGCGTTGGTTTTCAGCACGTGTGTTGTTTTGCTGACGCCATCCTTAGCGTAGTGCCTGCCTTTGAGCGAGCATGTTTGAAGGTTTTGTTTAGAGGTTTCTGCTCTGGATCATTGCTTATTTTTAAAAGTCCTACTTCCATCCTAACTCTCTCGTTGTAAAATTCAACCCCAGAAAAACTTAAACAACATCTTTTCCTTCTCGTCTAACCAAATCAACCACGCGCACAACTTCTTCAAAAGTGGTCATACCGATTACAATTTTTAATACACCGTCTTGAGCCATATCTAATTGACCTTCTTCTTGCATAAGTTTTTTAATTTCGCGTTCGCTTGGGTTATCTTGAACAATATCTTCTAGTTTTGAACTGTTCAAAACAATTTCAAAAATACCAATTCGACCTTTGTAGCCAGTGCCATTACATTTATCACAACCAACACCCTTGAAACTTTTTCCAGTGAAAGGAGGTTTGTCTGGATCTTTAATACTGTCATAAATATTTTTTACAATTTCCAAATTTTCACCTTCTAAATTAATTTCTTGATGACAGAATGGGCAAAGTTTTCGAACAAGACGTTGAGCGATCACCATAGTAATAGCTGAAGTTAGAATTTTCGGATTAACACCAAGGTCAATCAAACGAGGATAAGCACCTGCCGCCGTGTTTGTGTGAAGAGTTGAGAAAACAAGGTGACCTGTTAGGGAAGCATGAATAGCAGTTTCAGCAGTTTCCAAATCTCGAATTTCTCCAACCATCAATACGTCTGGATCTTGTCGCAAAGAAGCACGTAAACCGGCAGCAAAATCGTAACCTTTTTTTGCATCAACTTGGGTTTGTACAACTCCAGCCAAATGATATTCAATAGGATCTTCAATAGTAATAATTTTTAGGCCAGGGTTTTTAACTTTATTCAAAAAAGAATAGAGGGTTGTTGTTTTACCAGAACCAGTTGGACCAGTATTTAGAATCATTCCGTTTGGTTTATCAATTTCTCGCAAAAATATTTTTAGAAGTTTATCGGAAACACCCAATTCTTGAATAGGGGTAGTCAAACTGTTTGGATCGAGTAGTCGCATAACGATTGATTCGCCGTTGTTACCAGGTAAAACAGAAGAACGAATTTCAATTTCGCGTGTACCAATTCTCACAGAAAAACGACCGTCCTGAGCCATATTTTTTATGTTAAGTTTTAGCCCGGACAAAAGTTTTATACGCGATAATAGTAGTCGATAAGTTTCGTCGTCGAATAAAGTAACTTCGACTAAAATACCGTCAATACGAAAACGCAAACGCACATCATTGTCTTCTGGTTCTACGTGAATATCAGATGATCCTGTGGCAATTGCAGCGGCCACCACAATTTCTACGATGCGGGAAATTCTGAAACCGCGATTCATTTTCATAATGTCTGTAATAAGTTTTTTAGCATCAACAACCGATTGAACATTGGAAATAAATTTTTCAATTTCTTCGCTAGAAACTTCTAATGTGCCAGCTTTTGATTCAACTGCAAAAGAAATATCCTTGTATAACATCCAAGCTTTTTCCAAACTTTTTGTTGAAACTAAAAACGGTTCAACTAAATAGCCACGATTTTCTAAATCTTTTATTTCGTTTTGAGTCTCTTCTCGATTAGGTGATTGAATGGCTAGGTTTATTTTTTTATTTAAAATATCGAAGCCTGCAATTTTTGCTTTGCGAGCATTTTCTTCTGGAATAAGCCGAAGAGCGTTTGTATTAATACTAGTATTGTATAAGTCGGCATATTTTATTCCATAACGAGAAGAAAGCATTTGAGCAAGTTCTTCCTCCTCTTGTCTTTTCAAGAGTTCAATTTTGTCATCAACCTTAGCGTTTTTTAAAGGGTCAGTGAATTGCAGTGCCATATGTGAGTATTATAGCAAAAGTTTTAAAATATTCTCATATCATTTGTTCTACCACTCAACTTTTTCTAGCAAAAGTTTCGCTCTATCCTCGACAATTTGCAAAAATCTTTTACAAGATTTTTGAACAAGCCAAATTGTCTCCGGAGCAGAACAAATGATACGAGAATATTTAATACAACACGGACATTAAAATATTTTAACAATCTATTTTTATAAAATAGCAAAAACAGGGGATTGTTTTTAGAGGCTTGGTTGTGGGGAATATTGGAAAAAGGACTGTAGAGTGGGGTGATTTTGTGTGGTTGACAAAAGCCTAAAATATGATATTATGTTGTGTAAAGTTGTTTTGGTCTCACTAACCAATAAACAAAGCAACAAAACCTTGCTTTTAGTGGAAGCAAACGCAGTTCTTTCCAAAATTATGAAAACGTTTAACCTTATGTTGGCCTTTTTGGTCGGCATTATCACATTAGGAATGGTTGGATGCGACAGCGCCACACCCTTCATTCAGGTAAATCTGGGACCCGCTTCGAGTGGATCCATGAGGCGACCAATGTCCGTGATGGCACCGCCACGTATGATGGCACCCCACAGCGGCGGTTATCCTGCCGCAGGAGGGAATGGTGGTTACTACGGTGGCTACCAACAGCCATATGGGCAATCGTACGGCTACGGACCTTCTTATGGACATGGCGGTGGATATCGCCAACCATACACGAGCAGTAACATGCTCATGCGGTATGGAAGCTGGATCCCGCAATGGAAATTGCATAGTTCCAGATATTTCCTGCCGCACTATCCCAGCGGATTCATGCGGGGCAACAGTGGTTGCCACCGCCCACCACCACCCCCGAGGTGTGATGACCGGCATCGCCGCCGGTAATTTCCCCCGAAAAACAACCTCTTTAGCACAAAGTTCTCATTTGAGAATGGAGTGCTAAAGGGGTTTTCTTTTTATGCCACAAATTTTGACTGACGATATCTTTTGAAAATGTTAAAATAAGCACAATTAAAACTTATTTAAATGAAATATCTAATTAAAAGCGAAAAAGATTTAGAGAAATTGGCGGAAGAAATTTTAGTTTTGGTTACTGAAAAAAAATATAATCATGCTACTGTTTTGGCTTTGCAAGGTGATCTTGGGGCAGGGAAAACAATTTTTACAAAAAGCCTAGCTAGAATTTTAGGTATTACTGAGTCTGTTACAAGTCCAACTTTTGTTATTCAAAAAACTTTTTCAATTTCAAATAAAAATTTAGTCACAGAAAACAAAACTCTTGTCGAAACTTTTTCTAATAATTCTTTTGCACAACTTATACACATCGATTCGTACCGATTGGATCTATCGGCTGAGTTGGCGCATCTTGGTTGGCACGATTTGTTAAATCAAAAAGAAAATTTAATTGTAGTAGAGTGGCCAGAAAGAATTGCTGATATTTTGCCGGTGCAATATGTTCTATTAAAGTTTGCTCATGTCGATGAAACTACTCGCGAGGTTGAAGTGTTTGTGGTTGATGATAAAAAATAGTTAATGGAAAATTTTTCGCCAAATTTAAAATGTAAATTATAAAATGCCTGCTAAAAAAACTTCACAAAGAAAAAAAATCGTTTTACTTGATTCGCACGCGATTTTGCATCGGGCTTATCACGCTATGCCGGACTTTGCTTCGTCTAACGGGGAGCCGACAGGTGCACTTTACGGAATTGCAACCATGATTTTTTCTATAATCAAAGAATTAAAACCAGATTATGTGGTGGCGGCTTTTGATTTACCAAAACCAACTTATCGTCACGAAGCTTATGCTGATTATAAAGCCGGCCGCAGAAAAACTGACGATGAATTAATTAAGCAAATAAATCGTTCTCGTGATTTGTTTGCCGCTTTTCAAATTCCAATTTATGAAAAAGAAGGTTATGAGGCTGACGATGTTTTAGGAACTTTGGCGAAACAATTAAAAGATGAATTTGATGTGATTATTGCGTCAGGCGACATGGATACTTTGCAGTTGGTGGATGATGATCGAGTGAAAGTCTACACTTTGAAAAAAGGCATAAAAGACACCATTTTATATGATGAAAAAGCCGTGATCGATCGTTTTGGTTTCAAACCTGTGCAGATTCCAGACTACAAAGGTCTACGCGGCGATGCTTCTGACAACATTATTGGGGTAGCGGGTATTGGCGAAAAAACCGCAACAGATTTAATTGTGAATTTTGGAACGGTTGAAGGAATTTATAAAGCACTGGAAAAAAATAATTTAGAAAAGTTTAAGAAAGCCGGCATTAAGGAACGTATAGTTGGTTTATTAAAAGAAAATCAAGAAGAAGCCGAGTTCAGTAAAATGTTGGCCACTATTCAGTGTGATGTGCCAGTGAAATTTGAAGCGCCAGAAAAAACTTGGTTTACCACTATTAATCCCGAAAAAATTAAAGAACTGTTTCGTGAATTGGAATTTCGTTCCTTGCTTGTGCGAGTCGATTCTATATTCGGCGAAGCGAGTGCGGAAAATTTAATGGAAGCGACAGTTGAAGATGTTGATCCAGAAAAATTAGGCGAAGCAAAAATTATGGTTTGGCTTTTAAATTCTACGATCGCTAATCCAACCCTAGAAGATATTTATATTGTGGCAAAAACAAAAAACTTCGACGAAGCTTATCAAAAACTTTTGGCAGAAATTCAAAAGAAAGAATTGGAATTTGTTTTTGAAAAGATTGAAAAGCCTCTGATTCCAGTTATTCGTGAAATGGAAAGAAACGGAGTGAAGCTTGATATAGATTTTTTGAAAAAGCTATCGGAAGAATATCATTTTGATTTAGATAAAATTCAAAAAGAAATTTGGCAGGACACCGGCCACGAATTTAATATTAATTCTCCATCACAAATGGCCGAGGTTTTATTTGATAAATTGGGTTTAAGTTACAAAGGAATGCGTAAAACTGCGACTGGTAAATTTTCCACTAAGGAAGATGTGTTGCAAAAACTGGCCGAAGAAAATCCGATTGCTGAAAAAATCCTAGAATATCGTGAATTACAAAAGCTTTTATCGACTTATATTGATAACTTTCCGCTACTTATTGGGGAAGATGGACGATTGCATGCCACATTTTTGCAGACGGGCACAACGACAGGTCGTATGTCTTCGAATAATCCTAACTTACAAAATATTCCTGTTGGATCAGAAAGAGGACAGAGAATCAGAAACGCTTTTACGGTTGAGACCGGCAAGAAAATGTTGGCTCTAGATTATTCTCAATTCGAATTGCGCATTGCCGCATTTTTATCTGGCGAAGAAAAATTAATTGAGATTTTTAAAAACGGTTTAGATATTCACACTGCCGTAGCCGCAGAAGTTTTTGGAGTGTCTCTCAGTGAAGTGACTAAAGAAATGCGTCGCCAAGCTAAAGTCATTAACTTCGGCATGCTTTACGGAATGGGTATCAATGCTTTGCGGCAAAATCTAAAAACTGATCGTAAGAGTGCGCAAGAATTTTATAATAAATATTTTTTGGTTTATGCAGAGCTTTCTAAATATTTAGAAAAAGTTAAAGTCGAAGCGGCTGCTCGTGGTTACACCAAAACTCTTTTTGGTCGCCGTCGTTATTTTGATGGCTTTAATTCAAGCCTGCCTTTTATTCGAGCCCAAGCCGAGAGAATGGCTATTAATGCGCCAATTCAGGGAACTCAAGCCGACATTATTAAAATGGCCATGAAACAGGTTGATAATTTTTTGCACGAGAAAAAATTAAAAGATCAGGTAAAACTTATTCTGCAAATTCACGACGAAGTAATTTATGAAGTTGATGAAAAAATAGTTGATGAAGTTGCCGAACAAATTAAAAAAATTATGGAAGGAGTTGTGACGATGGAACAAACCGGCGGTGTACCGATTGTGGTAGAACATAAAAAAGGGGAGAGTTGGGGTGGATTAAAATAGTTGACGATTTTCTTTTCTGACGGTAGATTAAAGATCGACGTACAAAAATATGCCACAACAGCAACCCACTCAGCAAGAACAGAAAAAACAACAGCAACAAGTCAGGATCGAGGATGAATTTCCTCATCCCACAATGGGACACGGATGTGAAATCGGCCATTGGGACAATAAGCAACCTCTCGAATTGGAGGATCTTTTGCCACCAGCCAGAGCCTGTTTGCCAGGACAACGCGACGGAGTTTCTGTCGAGGGATAACTTCAAATTTTAATAGCAGCGTCGTTAATTCGGCGCTGTTTTTGTTTGTAATTTATTAAAAACCAAGGCCAATTTATTTGATATAATAAGCACTAATGATTTATTTGTTTTTAGGACAATATAAAAAAGCCTCACAAAAAGCCATTGGATTGGTGGATGCTTTGGTTAAGAAGCAACCAGATGCGTCAGTGCTTAAATTTAATGTGGAAAATTTTGATTCAAAAAATATTGGCGATCTAATCGCTATCCAAGGTTTATTTTTTAGTAAAAATGTTATTGTCCTTTCAAAAATTTTTGATGACGCAGAAAATAAAGAGGTTATTGTAAAAAGTTTGGCAGACATTCAGGCTTCTCAAAATATTTTTATTTTTATTGAAGAATCTCTTGATAAAAAAAGTTTAGAAAAATTTGAAAAATTTTCGGAAAAAATTCAAGAAGTAAAAGGCGAGGAAAAAAAAACGAAAATGCCTTTTAATATGTTTAGTTTGACTGATGCGCTCGGCAGGAGAGACAAGAAAAATTTATGGTTGTTGTATCGTGAAGCTTTAAAAAAAGGAGCCGCTGAAGAAATTTATGGAATTTTGTGGTGGCAAATGAAAACTTTATTAATTGTGAAGCGAGCCAAAAATGCCGCCGACTCTGGTTTGAAACCTTTTGTATTCAGTAAAGCCTCTGATTTTTTGCGAAATTTTAAAGAAGACGAAATCGAGAAAAAAGCTTTTGATTTAGTAAAAATTTATCACAACTCCCGTCGTCAAAGCGCTGAAATGGAAATAAGTTTAGAGAAGTGGATTTTAGGGTTTTAGGTTAAAAAATAAAAACGTCGTACCCGAAGGTCGTACGTTTTGTTTTTTATAAGGGTTTCATTTCTTGGCCTGAGATCACTCTTTAAAAAGTTTCTCATATTCTCTGGCCCAATCAGGATAACTCCACTCAAACAGAGTTAGTGCAAACCGACCAAGTTTTTTAAGAGCGGAGCACACTTCTGGTTTATCCTTGTTTTTTTTGAGCCCCTTCTTAATTTCAGTCACAATCGATTTAATTGTGCTTTCTGTGGCAATTTCTGTAAACATTCCCATATTGTTTGTTTTGTTGAGTTTTAATGTACTGTTCTGATAAAGACAATAACTTAATTGACATATAAGTTCAATGATGTATAATAATGACTATACAACTATGGATAAAAAGGAAATTATACAAATATTAGAAGATATCGGAATGTCTCCCGCCGAAATTTTAGTTTACATCTCATTGCTCGATGGTTCTCAATCGGTGCAACAAATAATGAAAGTGACAAATGAAAAAAGACCAACCATTTATTATTCTTTGAACTCTTTAGAAAAAAGGGGATTAGTTTCAAAAACCGGTAAAGAGTATGGAAATAAATTTCAAATTGAATCAATTGATAATCTGTTGGAATTAGTTAATAGAAATATTAGAAAACAAAATGATTTATTGGAAAAAACTAAAAAACTAAAAGATTTTTATCCTAAGAATAAAACCGATGATAAAGTTTTAGTTTCTCATTTTGATAATTTAGAAGCCATTAAAACAGCCGTCTTTTATAGTCTTTATGGAAAAGGAAAAACTATTAGAACCATTGTTCCTGCTAATAACTTTTTCCATCAAATGGGCAAAGATTTTATTGAAGAATATGTTAATGAGAAATTAAAAAGAAATATTAAAACAAAAGCTTTGTGGGAAGATATTCCTAATAAAAGTATCATTAAAAATTATTATCCTGATTCAGAAATAAAGCAGTTGCCAGTTGATATGCATAATGACTTTGAAACAACGGTTTTTATTTATAATGATAAAACTTTATATATTGGCCCAAAAAAGGAAAACCACGCCGTTTTAATTCAATCAAAAGATCACGCCCAAATGATGAATTCGTTGTTTGAGTGTGTTTGGGATAAGGGGATTGAGGTTAAATAAAATAAAAAACTCCACACAAACTATTTTGGTGAAGTTTTGTTGCTGTTGGCTTCTTCAAATTCCCGAAGAAATTTGTGTAAAAAACATCTTCCAACATTTGTGGCTAACCACTGGATTGTGGCGGCAACAACCTGAACATCTCGCTCATTCGGTTCTGGGTTATAAACATGACCACCACTTTTTACCAGCGCAAGTAGACGTTCTTTTTCCGATTTACATTTTTCACTGCATTCGTGAAGAATGACGTCTACTGGCACGAGACCAAAGTTCATGTTGCCACTTCTGACATTTTCATCTTCCCACAGTTGGGTAATGATATGTTCGGCATCTTTGGCCCTCAAATGTTCATCGAGATCATCTAAGCGACGAGCTGAATTTGGCAAAGTTTTGCCTTTTGGTGCTACAGATTTTTTGTTGGGCATTTTGTTAAGTCCTCTCTTTCTGCGAATGATCTTAGATTAATTAAACCAAAAAGCAAGTTTTGAAATTCTTTGAAAATTGTCCGCCCAGTAGGACTCGAACCTACGACCCTCTCCTTAAAAGGGAGTTGCTCTACCACCTGAGCTATGGGCGGAAATACCATTCGAAAACGGTTCGTTTAATATAACCGAAAAGAGCTTGGAATTCAAGTGCCAAAGAGGTTTTGGAAAAGTGAAAATAAAAAACCCACCAACCAAACTTGTCTTGGTGATGGGTTTAAAAGATTTAACCAAATGAAACTCCGACTCCTCGACCATGAGGAAACGATTTTTTCGCATCTGGTTTTGAACCGCTTGCCGCAACATTTTGTTCTGCAAGATCTGAAAGTTGGCAAAAAGCCAGCAAGTCTTTGACAGGGAGCTCTTCCTTCATAGGCTGAATTTCTGGACGATCAAGAACCCAGCGGATTAACTGTATCCAAGGCACACCTTTGCTCTTGAAAAAAATTTTCCAGGTTCCGTAGTCTTTGACTTTTTCTGCCAAGACTTTGGCCAGACTCCAGACAATTTCATCTCGCAAATCTTCCTCCAGTCTGCTGAAGTGGATATCGTGATAAGTTGCGAAAATAGCATTTAGATCATTTGTTTCTGGCAAAACTCCTTTTTTAATTGACCAAATAATTCTTTGGGCAAATAACCTGACAATTTCTTTGGAGCAGGTCATATTGAAAATATCTTTCCTTGTAAGAATTCCAAACGGAAGATCCTCAGGAGATTTTCTGGAAGCAACAGCCTCCATCAATAAAGCCCGAAGTAAAAATTCTCTTTTTGGTCCAGACCTTGGTAAATCGAGACAAAGACCAATAAGCTCTCCGTCGTCCAATGATTTTGTAAAGAACCAGAATGAGTTTTTCTTACTGAGTCTGATCTTCAAGTAAGTCAGAAGTATGCCGGTCAAGATGGCCGCAAAAATAACCGCAATGAGTTCGTTGTTCATTTTTTTTTATTTGATTTTGTTTTTGGTGTTAAGTAACTGTTCAGACAAAACACTACAACACTTTATTTAGAGAGTCAATTAAAAAGGTAAATCGTAAGCAAAAGTGCCTGGACCTAGAAACAATAAAGAAAGAGAGATTACAATTAAGCCGACATAAAAAACGGTGCTGTTACCAGAGAAATCTTTGACAAAAAAGTCGATGAACAGCATTTTTATAAATAAATAAGCCATGACGATGCAGGCGATTTGGGTGTATAAACCAACGATCATTAGACCGCCCGATATAATAAACAAAACAAAGAGAATCCAAGGAGAAATTGCGGCAAAAATGGCCAGCGGTAATTTTATAGAAGCCACATAATCTACAAGTTGATTTCGTTTAGACAAAACTTTAAAAGCAAGGTAAACTCCCAATAAACCAAGAGTGACACGAATAATAGTCACACCAAGAAAGTTGTAAATTAAAAGGTCTGGAAAAATACTTAACATAAAATAAGTATAACAAAAGAATGAAAAAACGACAGGTAAAATGGAAAAAATAAATGATAAAAAAATAAACAAAAATAATCGCCGAGTATTTTTGGCTATGCACAACATTCGCAGCACTCATAATGTTGGAGCGATTTTTAGAACAGCCGATGCGGTTGGAGTTTCTGAAATATTTTTGATTGGCGTAACTCCAGATCCAATTGATCGTTTTGGTCGCAAGCGAAGTGATGTGGCTAAAGCCGCACTTGGAGCAGAGGAAACTATTAAGTGGCAACATTTTGACGATGAAAAATTTTTAGAAAAAGTTTCAGATTTGAAACGTGAAGGTTTTCAAATTATTTCAATCGAGCAATCAGAAAATTCGGTGGACTATAAAACCATTGAAGCTGGTGAAAATATTTTAATCGTTGTTGGAAATGAAGTCGATGGCTTACCAAAAGAAGTGATTACGCTGTCAGATTTTGTGGCAGAAATTCCAATGCTTGGTGAAAAAGAATCTTTAAATGTTTCGGTAGCGACCGGCGTGGCTTTATTTAGGATTTTGAATATCTAGTTTGTAAATTCGGCGTCGCTATTTAAAGTTTTATTTCTGATGAGTATCACAATAATGAGCACTGCGAGTGGCAACAACTTTTCTAAGAATGGTTCCAGAACAACCTTTTTTCTTACATTTTTGACCTTTTAATTTATAGGCATTGTGATGATTTTGGAATTCGCCTCGCACGCCAAGAGGATTTCGATAATCGCTCATAGAATCACCGCCAAAATCAATACCTTTCGATAAAAGTTTTTTTGTCCATTTATACAAGTCTTTAAATTCAGCATCAGTAACCTTTGAGATAAGTCTTTCGGGGTGAATATTTGTAGCCCACAAAATCTCGTCAGAATAAATATTACCGATACCTGAAATAACAGTTAGATCCATCAAAACCGTTTTAATTTTTCCGTGAGGTTTTTTCAGTAAAGCTTTTTTAAAATCAGCCACACTAAAATTTTCATCCAAAGGTTCTGGTCCAAAAGGCGCAAATTCTTTTTCCAAAGCTTTTTTATCAGAAATTAATTTTACTGTGGCGAATTTTCTCATATCAGAAAATGCGATGTGTTTGTCATTACCTAATTCAAAAACTACATGAACAAATCTATTAAAAGAATCTGCAAGAGGACTTTTTGAATCAACGGGTGTCCATTTTCCAACGGTGCCTTTGTTTATTTTGGAAGCGCTTAATTTTTTAGCTTTTTCAAATTTATATTTTCCAAACAGCAAATGCCCGGTCATTTTCATGTGTATTAAAATTGTCTTGTTGCCAGAGATATCAATCAAAACATTTTTAGCTCGCCGCCAAACTTTCAAAATTTTGTGACCAGAAACTTCTTTTTTAAAGCGCGCAAAATATTTTGGATCTTTAATATTATTTTTGCCGTAGAAATAAGGGCTATTATAATCAGTCCAAACAGAAATAATCGTTTGATTTTTGACCAAACTGTTCAACATTTTTGCGGTTGTTTCAACTTCTGGTAATTCGGGCATAAGTGTTATACTTTTTTGATGATTAAGATTTCATTTAAGAATTTCTCAAAAATTATTTTAGTAGTTCCAGCTTTTGTATTTTTAGCCGGCTTTTCTTTTCCTCAGGAAGCTACTTCGCAAAATACTAGCACAGAAACAAAACCGACAAAAATTTTAGTGGTACCTGGTCATGATAATGAATATCCTGGAGCGATTGTTGGTTATGGAAAAGCTGACGGAAGTGCGATTCGAGAAGCCGACATTAATTTAAAAATAGGAGCTTATTTGAAAAGTTTTCTAGAAAAAGATCTCGCATTTGAAGTTTACACAACACGCGACGCTGATTTTATTAAAACTGATACAGAAAATAATCAAGATAAAAATGGCTACACTGATTATTTTCAAAAATATCTAGATGAAAATATTTTAGACGTTTTGAATTTTAGACAAGAGTATAAAAAACAAACAGAAAAAACTTTAAAAAATAAAAATAGTCGAAAATCGTCTGATCCAAAAATAGAACACAACCCTGCACCTGGGGAAATGGCCTATCGTTTGTATGCGATCAATAAATTTATTGAAGATAATCAAATTGATATAGTTATTCATATTCATCTAAATGATTATCCTGGAAGGACTGGTATTAGTGGTGAATATAAAGGATTTTCAATCTATGTTCCAGATAATACGTTACGTAACGGAAAGAAAAGTCAGGCTTTATCAAAATACATTGCCAAAACTTTGGATGATAATTTCAAATATAGTAATAATCCGGTAGAAAAAAAGAAAATTATCTTAGGGCACGAATTAATTGCAAATGGATCTAATAATACTATTGCTGCTGCATCAGTTTTAATTGAATATGGTTATATTTATGAACAAAAATTTCAAGATGAAGAGACTTTGAAAATGGCCGCCGAACAAACTTACGCAGGAATTAAAAATTATTTAACTAAAAATTAGTTTTTGCGATTGCAAGCGATTCTATTTTTCCAAAACCTTTTTTATTTCTTCTGTCGCGACCTCTGAATCAAGCCAAGGAGTCTTTGCGCCTTTTGGACCCATGATATAAGGATCTGTCCCTTTACCGGTAATTAAAACCACAACGTCTGCACCGTCTTTTTTGGCTGTATCAGCTTTAGAAATAGCTTTGTTTATGGCCGTACGACGATCCATAATGACTGTTACTGGTTTTTGAGTAATAGTCGCTTTCATTTCTCCAACTATTTGATTAGGGTCTTCGTCGTAAGGATCTTCATCAGTCAAAATAATCTCATCACAATATTGATCAGCAATTTTTGCCATTTCAGGACGTTTCCATTTGTCGCGACCGCCGCCAGTATTTCCAAGGACGCAAACTTTCTTTTGATTTGGAAAAGATTTGTATAAAGCCTCAAGAGATTCTTTGGTGTGAGCGTAATCGACATACACTTCAAATTTTTGCCCAGCTTCAATTTTTTGAGCACGACCAGGAATTTGTTTTAGATTTTCAATAGCTTCTTTAATTATTTCATCGCTAATTCCAATTTCTTTGGCAAAAGTCGCAGCCGCCAAAATATTATATGCATTGAATTCTCCAAGTAGTGGGGAATACAAAGTAGTTTTACCAAATCTCATCTTAATACCGTTTGTTAAATCAAGAGGTTTGGAGTTTGACATTGAATATGAAATTTTCTTGTTAGCATTTTTTTCTAAAAATTTTTCAGCCTCGGCTTCGTCACTATTAACAATTAAAAGAGTGTTTTTCTTTTTACTTAAGTTATCTACCAAACTTAATTTAGCATTCAAATATTTAGCAAATGATCCGTGAGATTCAATATGTTCAGGGGCAATGTTAGTAAAGATAAAAGCATCGAGCCAAATAAATTTATGACGAAACATTTTTGAACCTTCGGAAGTCATTTCTACTACGGCGTGAGTACAACCAGCCTTAACTGCGTCGTGCAGAAATTTTTGCATAAAGAAACGTCCAGGCATCGACATCTTAAACTTATTCAAACGACTTTTGTCACCAATTTTAAAGCGAATACCATTAGAAAGAGCGGTTTTTTTGCCAGAGTGTTCCAAAATTGCATTAACGATTTCACTGGTAGAAGTTTTGCCTTTAGTTCCAGTGATTCCAACAATATAAAGTTTTTTAGCAGGGAAGCCGTAAATCATGGCTCCAGCCAAAGTCATTCCGTAATGATAAACCGGCTGAAAAAAACGATAAACTTTTTTGGGAATAAACTTTTCAATTTTTCTTAAAACTTTTTCCATATTGATAATTTTTTATTTACTCTTACCTAAATTTTTTAAAGCCTGCTTTACAATGTCTTCTGTGTTGTCTTTATCTTTAATTTTTTGGACCGCGTCACGAGCATCTCGTTCTGAATAACCTAGCGCAGTTAGGGCATCAATTGCAAATGAACCAGCACCTTGAGCCGAAGTGTTGTCGATAACACCAATTTTATCTTTCAGTCCGATCATAATTTTTTCTGCGGTCTTTTTGCCGATGCCAGTAATTTTTGAAAGGTAAGTTGAGTCGCCAGACATTAACCCGTCGGTAATTGTTTCCAAACTAGCAGCACTCATAATAGTAATCGCAGATTTTGGACCAATACCATTAATCGTTAGCAATAATTCAAAAAAACTTAATTCTTCTTTATTTAAAAAACCATAAATGTCGATCGCTGTCTCGCGCACTGATGTATAAAGCCACAATGTCGCCACTTTTCCAACATGAAAATGATTGATAGTGTTTGGAGCGCAAAAAACTCGGTAGCCAACGCCACCAGTATTAATAATCAGGTCATTAAACCCCTTGTCGACAACTTCTCCTTCAATCCATCTAAACATACTTAAATAATATCATATTTTGGGTTGAGGATTTATATTGGTCCGATGCTTTACAAAAAGCGAAAAAAGCATAATATTCTTTTCAGAATTATGAAAAGACATACCTTATCCCAGTTGGATAGGCTTGAGTGTTTGCTCTGGCTTATTCGTGTCCAAAAAGTCGAGATCTTTAAAAAGGGGAAAGGATACGAAGTTCTTTTGCCCAGTCTTCAGAACCCAAAACCAGATCAGGAGTTGTTTTGGGAAAATATTCTGAGGGTTTGTGGCCAAAAGCTTCTTTATATCCAAGATTTGGGCCGACTTCAGCAAGTCGCAAAAGGGTCCAAAATTATCAAAGATCTCCCAATTCATAACGGAGTTCTTATTTTGGATCAAAAACCTGAAGCCTTTGATATGGCAAATATAAGAAGGATTGATTCTGCTTTTGCGGAAAACTTGCAGTATTTTGTTGGCACCATTTCCACCTTTTCAAGGGGGAACGCTCCAACTTATGTTTTTAATAACTGACCACGGGGTCAGTTTTTATTTACCAGGAAACCCCGCATGAAGGCGGCGTCCCTTTTAGGACGTAGCCGCCGTGAATGCGGGGATGAATGGAACCTTGCACCTCTCATACGAAGTGTGAGAGGCTTGTTACATGAGGATA
>Ga0247840_10004041_pt1 | contig 23797 bp, 18 predicted proteins | sample LaCruzMarch2015__FD_192404 | JGI IMG/M metagenome (GOLD analysis project Ga0247840, IMG submission 192404) | Freshwater microbial communities from meromictic Lake La Cruz, Castile-La Mancha, Spain - LaCruzMarch2015_17m | ecosystem: Environmental > Aquatic > Freshwater > Lake | place: Spain...
TACGAAGCTTCGATGCAAGCAAAAACCGACTTTTCAGCTCGATTGAAAAGTAAAATGATGAAAACAAATCACTAACACCTGCCCCCTAACCCCCTAAAGGGGGAATAAGCGTGCGGATAAAGATACACATGAACAATATTATTTACCATACACCAGCATTATTACCCGAAACCATTGAAGGTCTGAATATTAAACCCGATGGAATTTATGTGGATGTTACTTTTGGTGGTGGGGGTCATTCGCGTGAGATATTGGCTCAGCTTGGGCCAAAGGGAAGATTGCTTGGATTTGACCAAGATTTGGATGCCGTAAAAAATAGCATTGATGACAAGCGCTTTACGTTTGTGAGGAGTAATTTTCGTTACTTGAAAAATTTTTTGAAATATCATAATATCGAAAAAGTGGATGGCATTTTAGCCGATTTGGGTGTGTCGTCGCATCATTTCGACGAAGCTGAACGTGGCTTCTCATTCCGTTTTGATGGTTCGCTTGATATGCGCATGAATACCGAATCGAAACTGACAGCAGCCGTAATTTTGAACACCTACACCGAAGAGCAATTGGCAGATGTTTTTTATTTGTATGGTGAATTACACAACTCACGAAAAATTGCTCGCACGATAGTTCAAAACAGAGCTGAAAAACCAATAGAGCGTATTTTTCAGTTTATCGAAATACTGAAACCCTATTTCGGTCGCGAAAAAGAGAAAAAAGACATGGCTCGGGTATTTCAGGCGTTACGTATTGAGGTAAACAAAGAAATGGAAGTGCTCGAAGAATTATTAATTCAAAGTTTAGACGTATTGAATAAAGGTGGTAGGCTCGCAATTCTGACCTATCATTCGCTCGAAGACAGATTGGTAAAAAACTATTTTAGAAGCGGAAACTTTGAAGGAAAATTAGAAAAAGATTTTTACGGAAATATTATTGCACCGCTAAAACCGGTAAATAATAAAGTAATAATTGCTTCGGATGAAGAGATTGGCAGAAACCCGAGAGCACGAAGTGCAAAGCTGCGGGTTGCGGAGAGATGATGTGATGATGTGGTGCCCCGATAGCTATCGGGGTGATGATGTGGTGAAAAAATGCAAGAAATGGTAAATTGTAAATTGTAAATGAATAAATTGTAAATAAAAAGGTGAGTTGGATACGAAAAATAGCAGAAGGCATTAAAGGCAATGAAGATTTCAATGACTTGAAATCGAGTACTTTGCGCGATATTATCAATGGGAATATTCTTACAAAAAATTTTTTAAAAAAACAATATCCTTTATTGATATTAATTGCATTTTTGGCTTTTTTGTATGTCGATAATCGCTACTACAGCGAGACTCAATTATCGAAGGTTTTAAAATTAAAACGTGAAATTCAGGACATAAAATACGAATCGCTTACCATTTCGGCTGAGCTAATGGAAATTAGTCGACAATCGAATGTACGCAAAATGATTAAAGAACGGGGACTCACACTTTCGGAATCGAACACGCCCCCGGTGGTAATTGAGGTGAAAGTAGCCCCAGAGAATTGACAAATGTGGTGATGTGATGATGTGATGATGTGGTGATGTGATGATTTGATAATGATTCGATTAACATAATTTCTTATTTTCAAATTTCTAATCCCGATAGCTATCGGGACTAATTTCTAACTTTTAAAATGGCAGGCAAACGCGATAGCATAGTTTTACGATTTGGGATAGTGTACTTCGGTATAGTACTCCTTTTTGTGGCTGTACTTTTACGAATTATTTATTTACAAACAGCCGAAAAAGAAGAGTGGCTGGCTGTGGCTGCAAAAAGTAAGAAAACCGATATAGTTGTAAAACCCAGCAGGGGAAATATTTTTGCCTGCGATGGACGATTAATGGCCAGTTCCATCCCTACCTACTATATATATATTGACACCCGCGTACCGGCATTGCGCGAGGATGACGGGAAACTTTTTAAAGAAAAGGTAGATTCGTTGGCAACAACCATGGCCGCTTACTTTGGCGACCGAACAGCCAGCGAATACAAGTTGATGTTTAAAAAAGCTTATCGTGAGAAAAAAGGGGAATTGCGTTTATACCCAAAAAGAATTACTTATGCGCAGCTGAAGGAAGTAAAAAAAATGCCGCTTTTCAAACTTGGACGCAACAAAAGCGGACTCATTACCAAAGAGATGCTTCGCCGCGAAAAACCGTTTGGTTCGTTGGCTTCGCGAACCATAGGCGATATATATGCTGACGAATCGAAAGGTGGTAAAAATGGATTAGAGCTGTTTTTCAACCGTGAATTGTTAGGTACTCCAGGCGTATCAATAAGACAAAAAGTTGCGAATAAACTTGAAGAAACAGTTACAGTAGAGCCAATTAATGGACTTGACATATTGACCACCATCGATCTAAATATGCAAGACATTGCCGAAAAAGCGTTGGTTGATAGTATGCGCTCGTTCAATGCCGGCAATGGTTACGCCATTGTGATGGAAGTAAAGACGGGCGAGGTAAAAGCGTTGGTAAATATGTATCAAAATCCGGATGGCACATTTACCGAAAACAAAAACGGCGCAGTATCCGACCAAGTTGAACCCGGCTCGACATTTAAAACATTCTCGCTCATTGCATTACTCGATGAAGACAAAGCAAAAATTACCGATGTCATGCATACCGGAGGCGGTGTTCACCAATATGCCGGACGAAATATGAACGACCACAATGCTAAAAAAGGAGGTTTTGGAAGTATTACACTTGCCGAAGCAATGCATGGCTCCTCTAACGTTGCTATATCGATGGCTGTAGTAAATGCATGGGGTAGTAATCCAGAAGGATATGTAGAAAAGCTGTACAAAATGGGTATGAACGAGAAATTTGATTTGGAAATTCCCGGAAACTCGGGTCCAAAAATTCGTCATCCGAGCGACAAAGCAAACTATTGGTCAGCTACAACATTGCCTTGGATGTCCATTGGATACGAGTCGCAGATACCACCTATTTATACATTGGCTTATTACAATGCTATTGCTAATAATGGCAAATTAATTCGTCCGTTTTTTGTAAAAGCTATTATGCGTAATGGATTAATAATTAAAGAATTTAAAACGGAAACCGTACGCGAACAGATTTGTCGCCCTTCGACTCGTCAGATTGTACACGAAACTTTGATTGGTGTGTTGGAAGCACCTAAAGGAACAGCCAAAAACGTCCGTTCGAAGTTTGTTAGAATAGCAGGTAAAACCGGAACAGCGCAAATTTCGAAAGGTGCAGCTGGTTACAAAGCAGGAGGAAAAAGCTATCAGGTATCGTTTTGTGGTTACTTTCCGGCAGATGACCCGCTTTATACTTGCATTGTGGTAATTCGCGAACCAAAAAAAGGATATCCGTCGGGCGGTTTAATGGCCGGTTCGGTATTTAAAAGTATAGCCGAAGAAATTATGTCGCTGAAATCAAACCTGAAACCCGAGAATTTAAAATTGGATTCAACAAAGATTTATCCTTATATGCCTGCGATAAAAGCCGGTTATGCAAAAGCAGTAAATTCTGTGATAGCAGGCGTTCATCTCGATATTCCAACAGTAAAAGCAAACTGGGTAAAATCGGAAGCCAACGACAGCATTATTGATATTACACCAATAAAAGTGTACAAAAACCGCTTACCCGACTTACACGGCATGGGTGCAAAAGATGCCTTGTTTCTGCTCGGCCAAATGGGATTGCGGGTACAAGTAACAGGACGTGGAAAAGTAACAGCGCAAAATATTTCGGCTGGTTCGGAAGTTCAAAAAGGGCAGTTGATACAGATTAAGTTGGATTAGTTTGAAAGGTTTGAAGGGTTTGAAAGTTTGAAGCCCCGATAGCTATCGGGGTGAAGAGTTTGAAGGGTTTGAAGAGTTTTTTTAAATGGTAAATAGTAAATGAATAAATTGTAAATAATAAGATGGTTTTAAGCGATTTAATCCAAAACATAAAAGTAATTTCAATTTCGGGAAATACCGAAGTTGAGGTTTCGGGCATACAATTCGATTCGCGAAAAGTAGAAGTCAACTCTGTATTTGTTGCTACTTGCGGCTCGGCTGTTGATGGTCATGATTTTATTGGCATGGCTATCGAAAAAGGAGCAACAGCTATTGTTTGCGAAAAACTGCCAACTGAAAGTGCTGAAAGTGTATGTTATTTAGTTGTCGAAAACAGTTCGGACGCTTTGGGTAAAATGGCATCAGCTTGGTACGATTTTCCTTCGTCGCAACTCACGTTGGTGGGCGTAACAGGCACAAACGGCAAAACAACCATTGCCACTTTACTGTATAAATTATTTCGTGAACTGGGCTACAAAGCCGGATTGCTTTCTACCGTTTGCAATTATATTAACGACGAGGCAATTGAAGCCACACATACCACGCCCGACTCGTTGGCGCTCAACGAATTATTAGCGCGAATGGTTGATGCCGGTTGTGAATACGCATTTATGGAAGTAAGCTCCCATTCGGTTGACCAACGCCGCATTGCCGGACTTGAATTCGATGGCGGTATTTTCACCAATATAACGCGCGACCATATTGATTATCACTTGACTTTCGAAAATTATTTAAAAGCAAAAAAAGGATTTTTCGACGCATTATCGTCTGACGCTTTTGCGCTTACCAATGCCGATGATAAAAATGGACTGGTAATGCTTCAAAACTCGAAGGCTAAAAAACATACATACTCGCTGCGTGGCATGGCCGATTTTAAAACCAAAATTCTGGAACACGGATTTGATGGTATGTTGCTGGATATGAACGACCGCGAAGTAAATGTATCGTTTATCGGAAAATTTAATGCCAGCAATCTTTCGGCCGTATTTGGAGCAGCTGTGCTTATGGGCGAAGATGAATTGGAAGTGTTGCGCATCATTAGCTCGCTTAGTTCCGTTTCGGGACGGTTCGAAACATTTCACGCACCACAAGGCTTTACAGCTATAGTAGATTATGCGCACACGCCCGATGCGTTGAATAATGTGATTTCGACTATTAATCAGATTTTGCAGGGCAATGGCCGATTGATTACGGTGGTGGGTTGTGGTGGCAATCGCGACAAAGGCAAACGCCCTATGATGGCACGCGAAGCAGTAGATGGAAGCTGGAAATCAATTCTAACGTCTGATAATCCACGCAACGAAGAGCCACAGGACATTCTGAATGATATGGTTGCCGGACTTGACGTTACTCAAAAAGCAAAAAGCCTGACCATAGTTGACCGCCGCGAAGCCATAAAAACCGCTTGCGCTTTGGCACAAACCGGCGATGTAGTGCTCGTTGCCGGAAAGGGACACGAAGACTATCAGATTATTAAAGGTGTAAAATACCATTTTGATGATCGGGAAGAGGTGAGGAATTGTTTTTGATGTGATGATGTGGTGATGTGATGCCCCGATAGCTATCGGGGTGATGATGTGATGATGTGGTGCCCCGATAGCTATCGGGGTGATGATGTGATGATGTGATGATGTGATGATGAAAATAGTAAATCGTAAATGAATAAATCGTAAATAATAAAATTATGCTGTACCACTTATTTACCTACTTAGACAAGTATTTTGATATTCCCGGAGCGGGTATGTTCACATCTATTTCGTTTCGTACGGGAGTCGCATTTATTTTCGCTTTGATACTTTCAACCTTGTTTGGTCGAAGAATTATCGACTATTTGCAAAAAAAACAAATTGGTGAAACCATACGCGATTTGGGTTTGGAAGGACAAATGAGCAAAAAAGGAACACCAACAATGGGAGGTGTTATCATAATTATTGCCATTTTAATTCCAACATTGCTATTGGCAGCACTAAATAATATTTACGTTATTTTGATGATAACAACCACCGTGTGGATGGGGTTGATTGGATTTTTGGACGATTATATTAAAGTATTTCGCAAGAACAAAGAAGGGCTGAAAGGTAAATTTAAAATTGTAGGTCAAATTGGGTTAGGATTGATAGTTGGGCTTACAATGTATTTTAGTTCGGATATTGTGATACGTGAAAACACCGAAATAAAAGGCAAAAATACACGTGTTGAGGGAGTTACTTATGCCAAACACGATATAAAATCGACAAACACAACGATTCCATTTTTCAAAAATAATAACCTCGATTATGCCGATGCATTTACGTGGGCAGGCGAAAAAGCGCAGCAGTACGGTTGGATTTTATTTGTATTGGTTGTAATATTTATCGTAACAGCTGTTTCGAACGGCGCCAACATGACCGATGGGCTGGATGGACTGGCAACAGGCTCATCGGCAATTATCGGGGTGATTCTCGGTATCTTAGCGTATGTGTCGGGCAACGTCAACTATGCCGGTTATCTGAACATTATGTATCTTCCGGGCACAGGCGAATTGTTAATTTATGCCGGTTCATTTATTGGTGCAACGATTGGATTCTTGTGGTACAATGCCTTTCCGGCTCAGGTATTTATGGGCGACACCGGCAGTTTGACAATCGGTGGAATTATTGCTGTATTTGCCATTGTTATTCATAAAGAATTATTGATACCGATACTTTGCGGAATATTTTTAGTTGAAAATCTATCGGTTATGCTACAAGTAAGTTATTTTAAATACACCAAAAAACGCTTTGGCGAAGGTCGACGTATTTTTAAAATGGCACCGCTACATCACCATTTTCAGAAACCCGGAAATGCAGGAATTCAAGCATATTTCCAAAATCCGCTACAAGCAATGCCCGAATCGAAAATTGTGATTCGCTTTTGGATTGTAGGGATTATTTTGGCAGCAATAACTATTATTACATTGAAGATTAGATAAACACCTCACCCCTAACCCCTCTCCTTGAGTAGAGGGGAAAAAGAGGAATAAGAAAATATATGAGTAGAATCGTAATTTTAGGTGGTGGCGAAAGTGGTGCTGGTGCAGCCATTTTAGCCAAAAAGCAAGGCTTTGACGTTTTTTTGTCCGACTTATCGGAAATAAAACCCAAGTATAAAGCTCTTCTGGATGAGTATGGTATTGAATGGGAAGAAAAACAACACAGCGAAGACAAAATACGCAACGCTAACGAGATTATCAAAAGTCCGGGAATACCTGACAAAACGCCGCTAATTAAAAAGTTACACGCTCAGGGAACACCTGTGATTTCAGAAATTGAGTTTGCAGGTAGGTATACAAGCGCTAAAATGATTTGCATTACCGGTAGCAACGGTAAAACGACAACAACCATGCTTACCTATCATATTCTAAGAAATGCAGGATTCAATGTGGGATTGGCCGGAAATGTAGGAAAAAGTTTGGCGCTACAGGTTGCCAACGAAAATTTCGATTATTATGTAGTAGAACTAAGTAGTTTTCAGTTAGATGGCATGACCGAATTTAAAGCAGATATAGCCATTTTGCTAAATATTACGCCCGACCATTTAGATAGGTACGAATATAAATTTCAAAATTATGTAGATTCGAAATTTCGAATTACGCAAAATCAAACAAAAGACGATGCTTTTATTTTTTGGGAAAATGATCCCGTGATAAAAGACGAATTAGCCAAGCGAAATATTCAATCGACTATGTATCCGTTTGCCATTGAGCGCAACGAAAAAACGAAAGCATTTATCGAAAAAGACGAATTGATAATTAAAACATTAAAACCAGTTTTCACTATGCCTCAATCAGCACTTGCAATACAAGGACTACACAACACCTATAACTCTATGGCAGCCGGACTTACTGCCACCGTATTGAATGTAAAAAAAGACAGTATTCGGGAATCGTTAATGGATTTTCAAGGCGTGGAGCATCGGCTCGAATATGTGGCCACTGTGCGCAATGTGCGCTATATCAATGATTCGAAAGCTACCAACGTGAACTCGTGCTGGTACGCATTGCAAAGTATGAAAACGCCTTTAGTGTTGATTTTGGGAGGTACTGACAAAGGAAACGATTACAGCGAAATAGAAGAATTGGTACTCCAAAAAGCAACCGGACTGATTTTTATGGGTATGGATAATGCGCCATTGCATAAATTCTTTGATGGAAAAATTGCCAATATTGTGGATGTAACTTCGATGGAAGAAGCTGTGAATGCAGCCTACAAGATGGCAAAATCGGGCGAAAGTGTTTTATTATCACCTTGCTGCGCCAGCTTCGATCTATTTCAGAACTACGAAGACCGTGGCACACAGTTTAAAAACTGTGTAAGAAACCTATAATATTTCGTGTTCCATGTTTCATGTTCCGTGTTGCAAACATTTACACGAAACGCGAAACGCAAAACGCGAAACAATAAATATAAAATGGACAGTTTATTAAAAAAATATTTACGTGGCGATGCTACTCTATGGATAGCATTTATCATGCTCTGTGTGGTTTCGATTATCGAAATGTACAGTGCTTCGAGTACATTGGCTTACAAAGCTGCAAACCACACCGCACCCATGATGCGCCACGTAGGATTTCTGGCGGGTGGTGCGCTTATTGCCATTATTGTGCATCTTATCCCTTACCGATTTATTCGATTATTATCGTACGTCGGCTTATTGCTTTCGATTGGATTACTCATTTTAGTTCAGTTTATGGGTCAAAGTGAAAACGATGCTACGCGCTGGTTAGTGATTGGTGGAGTACAATTTCAACCTTCCGAATTAGCTAAATTATCGGTAATTATAGTTGCTGCCGATTTTATTTCGCGAATAAAAAATCCCGAAACCGACGAAAATCGCTATTTCTGGAGTATCATGATAATGCTCGGAATTATTACCCCACTTATATTAATCGAGAATTTTTCGACAGCGGGCATTCTTTTTGGCGTTGTATTTATCATGATGTTTATTGGTAAAATTTCGTTAAAAAAACTTGGAATAATTGCCGGAGGTTTAATTGTAGCAGCAATAATGGGCTATGGTGCTATCAAGGCAATTCCAAGCGAAAGTATGCCAAAACCATTGAAACGTGCTTATACCTGGACAAGTCGCATTGATAAGTTTTTTGTAGAAGATACTGATAAAAAAGAAGATAAATATGCCATTACCGACGATAACTTGCAGGTACAACATGGTAAAATTGCCATTGCTCGGGGAGGAATTTTTGGCGTAATGCCCGGAAATAGTGTGGAGCGCGACTTTTTGCCGCAGGCTTATTCCGATTTTATATATGCAATTATTGTGGAGGAAATAGGACTAATTGGCGGAGTTGTAGTAATGCTCTTGTACCTGATTTTGCTCTACAGAGCCGGTAGAATAGCCATGGAAAGTCCAACGGTATTTCCGGCAGTGGTGGTAATTGGACTTTCGTTAATGATTGTTATTCAGGCATTTGTAAACATGGCGGTTGCCACAAGTCTTGGACCGGTTACCGGACAACCGCTACCATTAATCAGTCGTGGTGGTACTTCAATTTTGATAACTTGTATTTATTTTGGAGTAATTTTGGGTGTTACCCGTCAGATAAAAGAAGAGGGGCAACCTCAAGATAAAGAGATGGACACAACACCCGATTCAGCTATTCCTGTTGTAAATTTGGAAGAGTTTTAGCCCCCGACCCCTAAAGGGGAGTTAATTACAAATATTTTTTTACGAAAAAGTTTATAAATATGGATACTCAAAAGAAAAATCAAAACGATACTAACTCAATTCCCCTTCAGGGGTTAGGGGCCTATCGTTTTATTGTAAGTGGCGGTGGCACTGGTGGCCACATTTTCCCTGCCATAAGCATAGCAAACGAATTAAAAAAACGATTTGCCGATGCCGAAATTTTATTTGTAGGTGCTAAAGGCCGCATGGAAATGGAACGAGTTCCTGCAGCTGGTTATCGCATCGAAGGATTGCCAGTAAGCGGTTTCGACCGTAAAAACATGCTTCGTAACGTAAAAGTACTGATTAACTTAGCAGTAAGCATACTGAAAGCGCGAAAAATTATTCGCACTTATAAACCCGACATTGCCATAGGTGTTGGTGGTTATGCCAGTGGTCCGTTACTAAAAGCGGCATCGGGTTTTGGCGTTCCAACGCTACTTCAGGAGCAAAACTCGTACGCGGGAGTTACCAACAAACTCTTGGCGCAAAAAGCATCTAAAATTTGTGTGGCTTACGACGGTATGGAAAAGTTTTTTCCAAAAGATAAAATTGAAAAAACCGGTAATCCTGTTCGACAGGATTTATTTAATGTGGCACCAAAAGCCGCTGAGGCATACGATTTTTTTGGCTTTAAGCCCGCTAAAAAAACACTACTCATAGTTGGTGGTAGTTTGGGCGCGCGCACCATCAACCAAAGCATTATTGCTCAATTAGATGCATTAAGCAAAGCCGGCATTCAGATAATTTGGCAAACCGGAAAGTTTTATATCGAAGACGCCCGAATAGCTGCCAAAAACTATGCTTCAAAAACATTTTTGGTAACCGATTTTGTTTCGCGTATGGACTATGCCTATTCCATAGCCGATTTGGTTATTTCGCGCGCAGGAGCAAGTTCAATTTCGGAACTTTGCCTGTTGGCAAAACCAACCATTTTGGTTCCTTCGCCTAATGTAGCTGAGGACCACCAAACGCAAAATGCATTGGCACTGGTAAAAAAGGATGCGGCCATCATGGTAAAAGATATCGAAGCCAAAGAACAGTTGATTAAAACAGCTTTGCAATTGATACAGAATGATGCTGAATTAAAAAAATTAGCTGTAAATATTTTAAAATTAGCCGAGCAAAACTCTGCTAAACGTATTGTTGACGAAATAGAAAAAATAGTTACGAGATAAAAAGTTACGAGTTACAAGATTTGAAAATAATAATAAACTAATTAACCTATAAGTCAATCAACTAAAATTAACTAAAAATGAATAAATACAACCGTTATTATTTCCTCGGCATTGGAGGTATTGGCATGAGTGCTTTGGCACGTTATTACAAAACGAAAGGTTTTGAAGTAGCGGGCTACGACCGCACTGAAACCAAACTAACAGCAGATTTAACTGCCGAAGGAATAGACATTAATTACAACGAAGAAGTCAATTTTATTCCAGTAAATTACTTGAATCCTAAAAGTACGCTCGTAATTGTAACACCTGCCGTACCCGAAAGCCAACTGCAATTGAAATACTTCAGAGAAAAAAACTACAATATACAAAAACGGGCACAAGTATTGGGCGACATTACCCGCCAAAGCAAAGGAATATGCGTGGCCGGAACGCACGGAAAAACGACCACATCTACAATTGCTGCACACTTATTGTATCAATCGCAGGTAACTTGCAGTGCATTTTTGGGTGGAATAGCCAACAACTACAACACCAACCTGCTGCTATCTAAAGACAGCAATTTTGTGGTGATTGAGGCCGACGAATACGACCGCTCTTTTCATCAACTTTCGCCCTATATGGCGGTCATTACTTCGGCCGATGCCGACCATTTGGATATTTACGATACGCCCGAAGCTTTTCGCGAAAGTTTCGAACATTTCACCTCGCTTATTCGCCCCGGAGGAGCTTTGATAATGCGCAAAGGCATTAATATTGAACCAAAATTACAAAAAGGCGTAAAGCTTTTCACCTATTCGATGAACGATGGTGGCGATTTTAGTGCCGATAACGTACGCTTTATAAAGGGCGAAATACATTTCGATTTTGTAACGCCAACAGACCGAATTGCCGATGTACGACTTGGAGTACCGGTAATGATAAATGTGGAAAACAGCGTTGCAGCCATGGCATTAGCTTGGCTAAATGGTGTAACTGCCGAAGAAATTCGTGTAGGAATTTCTTCATTTTCAGGAATTTATCGTCGATTTAATATTGTATATAAATCCGACAAGGTAGTGTACATGGACGATTATGCTCACCACCCAAGTGAGTTGAATGCCAGTATTTCGTCGATAAAAGCGTTGTACCCCGACCGTAAAATTACCGGCATATTTCAGCCGCATCTCTATAGTCGTACGCGCGACTTTGCACCCGAGTTTGCCAAAGCCTTATCGCAATTAGATGAATTGATTTTATTGGACATTTATCCCGCTCGCGAGCTACCCATCGAAGGTGTAAGTTCTGAAATTATTTTATGCAATGTAACACTCGAAAACAAAGCGTTATGCAAAAAAGAAAATCTTTTATCTATGCTTAAAGATAAAGAGTTGGACGTGCTGGTAACTTTTGGAGCCGGCGATATTGATAAGATGGTACCGCTTATAAAAAAGCAATTGAAAGAAGATAGGAAATAGAGTCAATAAGCTGTGAATCTGGGCAATATAAACTTTTTAAAACTCATTACATTAAAAAACCTTTTTAGTTTCAATCCCATTTTTCGAATAAATTTTCAAAAAAAAGATTTCTTTTTGTGGTAATGCAAAAGTAGCAACAGTTGTTGTATGTTTTTGGGTAGCTATCAGGCAACCTTTATTATCAAATAATTTTAAAGTAGAAGCGTCGGGCAAATTGCTTATTATCAATTTCTTATCTGTAATTTTCCATTTAACATTACTATTTTTCAATTGACTCGAAGTCGATGTTGTAATATCGGTATGCACTTTTATGGCATTCGATGTTTTAGGGTTTGCAATTCCTATGGGCGTTACACTATAATAATAAGTAGAATCAGAATTAAGACCATTAATCCGATAATTTGTTGTGAATCCGTTATTTACAGTAAAATTTGAAATGGGAAGCGTATTCATAACCGGCATTAACTCTTCTACTTTTACATAATCCACATACAATCGCTTTCCGGCAATAGCCGATAATGATAATACAGTTGAGGCATTTTTGCGGGGTATATCGGTTACAAAAGTTTGATTTCCGGTAGTAGTTGTCCAAGTTATGACATCTGAATTATTAGCTAACAATGTAAGTTTTGCAGCATTATCATTCGAGTACTGACGGGCAGTTGCAGTAATGCGCGCACCATTTTCGCTTAGGTTTAGTGGTGGTAAATTTACTTTACCATTGGTGTTGGTAGATGCCAAACGGATAGTGCCAGCGGTTGCTTGGTCGGTATAGCCTTCGCGAGTCCATGTATTGGGCAGCGTAAATGTAAATTCTTCTTCTATCCGTTTTTCGAGTGTAAACGCTCCACTTGGTTGTAACGAAAAAACAGCTATTTGGTATCCGGTGGCATTTGGCGCAATTGTCCAATTGGCATTAAAGCTGTTTGAAGTTATATTTGTTGCTTTAAGCGAAATAAATTTATCAGAAATAAATGAATGAAGTGTAACATTCGTCGGAGCGATACCTCCACCAGTGATTGTGAGTGTCGAATTTATTTCACCTGCCGTTGCACTTGTAACTATTATTTCTAAATTTGTTTCACTTTCGGCTTCACCTTTGGAAATTGATGTTCTTGATAATGTGTAGTTTGAGGCATTAGTTCCACTCAAAGCAAAGAAAAGAGAACCAGTTAAGTTTGTTGCTTTAATAGGAATTGTTATGGTTTTTGATTGTTGTAAATACAAAGTGTCGCTTACAAAAACTTCGTTTCTTTCAGGTAAGTTTAAAAATGGATAAGTAACAATTCCGTTTTCGGCAAAAGGTATCGTCGAACGATTTCCCCAAACATATTCGGCCATAAGCGGGTAGTCGATATATGGATTCCGATTGCCCTGAATACTGTAAATGATATTGTTTCGGGCTATTTCTTTTGCGCTTACAGGGTCTTGCCTTGTCCAATCAAGAAGGATGTCGAGTATCCATTTTTCGAAAACAGGATAAGTATTATTGTCTAATAAATGTTCCGAGTCGTTTGTCCATAAAGTTGCATAATCTTCGTAAGCCGTTACCATATACATATATACGCGTGCAAAATCGCCTTTATACTCATCGGCAGGTTCCCACGAGAAGAATAATTGTCCCGGTTTTCGTTTTGTTTTACCAACTTTTATAACTCCATTTTCATAGGTAATTACAGTATCTACAATTGAAATTATGTAACTGCTTTTGCGTTGATTGGCTGTTGCATCGGATGGATTAAGGTGATGTAAATCTTTGTAAGCCTGTATTTCGGTACCTCCCCACCAACTTTTTGCAAACGAATGTTCGATGTTCATGCCCGTAACAGAGCCTGTGCCATTGAACTGACGAACAACATTGGAATACATATCCCAAACAGAACCATCAGGGCGCATGTCTGTTTGCACAAACCCCGACCATGTTTTGCCTTCGCCACTTCCATAACCAAGTACTGTAGCAGCTTTAATCTTTTGATGAAGAGCTGTTTTAAGAAATGCCTTTCTAAGCCCGATTGCATCGCTGTAGTAGCCTGCCGGAATTTGGGTGTAGCCGATAATACAAGTTACCAACCAAAATAAAGTTAATAAAATATAGCGCATTCTATTGTTTCAGATTATATCCTTTTTCAATTATGGACGAACTGTTTCTGAAACAAATAAACTATTTCAAAAAGTTGTAGGGTGTATTTAAAATTATGCTAATTAAAAAAAACGTTTTGGCATTTTTTTTTAATAAACAACTTTCAAGCAAGCACGTTTGTCGGCAGCTTGAATTTGAATAATATAAACGCCTTTATTTTGCAGGCTAATATACTGATTATTAGAATCGTATTTAAACATTTTTATCTTTTTTCCTGTAAAGTCAGAAACTGAAACGGTACTATTTTCGGGCATTCCGTTAAGTGTTATTCCGCCATGTACAGCATGCCAAGTAACTTTATATGCATCAATAGTTGTCAGTGCATTAGGTAAAAGAGTACGAACAGCAATAGCATCGGTTTTGAGGCTGCTATTATTTTGCGGACTAACTGTATAATAATAAGTTGAATCGCTTTCGAGACCTGAAACTGTATAGCTTAAAACATTGCCAGTAAGTTGAGGATAGCCTGAAATGGAAATAGGAGTAGCATTAGCCGCTACATTTTCAACCTTTACATAATCAATATATACTCGATTGCTTTTATCGGCACTTAAACTAATGGTCGAAGTGCTGTTAGCTTGTGGTATTTCGGTTGTAAATGTCTGAAAATTAGCTGTAGTAGCATACGATTCTAATTCTTGACCATTTAGTAGTACGATTACTGGTGCTCCAGTGTCGCTTCCGAATTGTTTAGCCTTAAAAGTGAGTAAATTATTTGTTCCTGTTAAGTTTATTGCCGGCGTTACAATACTACCAGCATCATTGCTCGAACCTAAACGCATTGAGCCGGCAAGGTCGGCTTTACTTGTGTAACCAGTACTTGTCCAAGTAGTTGGAAGTCCGCTTGTAAACTCTTCTTCCAACAGCTTTACAGTTTGCGAAGCGCCACTTAATTGTAAGGTATAAACATCTAAATTATAGTTGGTTGCGCCACCCGAAAGCGTCCATTTTGCCGTAAAACTATTGTTTGTAATATCGGCAGCAGCCAAAGCCATAAAATTATCCGACGATTGAGCTGTGAGGCTTACAGTAACTGGCGTAATGCCGCCACCCGAAAGTTGAAGTGTGGCCGTATGGTTTCCCACCGTTTGCGCGTTGTAGTCTATCGTCAAAGTATATCCTGCTTCAGCTTGAGTTTGGGTAATTGTAGTAGTTGACAAACTAAATAACGATGCATTTGTACCAACAACACTTGCTGTAAGGCTTCCTGTGAGGTTATTTGCTTTAATATTAACTGTACCCGATTGCGATTGCTGAAAGGCAATTTTACCAAAATCGAGCGTTGAACCATTTGTTGGGAGCGAAAGATAGGGCGAATTTGTGTTCGTTGCCGACCAAGCCTGTCCTTTTTTATTACCCCAAATAAACTCGGCTAAATTTGGATAATCAATAAATGGATTTCGATTTTTTTGAAATGTATAAATAACATTGTTTCGATTGATTTCTTTTGTACTCACAGGGTCTGCGCTATTCCATTGTAGCAATAAGGTGTAAAACCACGTTTTGTAAGCTGGGTAAGTGTTTCCGGCAAGTATTTCGCCAGCAGAACCATTATTTGCCCAACTGGCAATTTTCGATTCGTAGCGAGTTGCCATGTAAAAATACATACGGGCAAAATCGCCTTTAAACTCGTCGATAGGTTCAAAAACAGTCCCCGAATATCCTGTGGCAGGGTCGGAAGAACCTTTTTTACTTCCGTTGGTGGAAGTCCATGAGGCTGTTTTCACTTTACCGTGCGGAAAACTGCTACGCTGGTTGTTTACATAGCCATCAGTTGGTATTAAATGATGCACATCCGAACGCTGAGGTGTAGCAGCTCCCAACCACGAATCGCAAAATGTATGTTCGCGATTGTAACAATCGGCTTCTTTTTTATAACTGCCACATTTATCAGAACCATGCGTAAAGTAATAATTGGCTGTGCCATCGGCTTTTATCGAATACATATCCCACACTTTGCCGTTTGGTAAGTTATCACTTTCCTTATAAATATTATAGGCGCCGTCGTAACCATTGTCTTTGTAGTTAGCCGAAATAATGCTTGATAATTGAGATTTTAAAGCAGCATCCACTTTACCTTCGGCGGCAGAGTAATATCCTGAAGGAATTTGAGCGGTAATTGAAAGTACAAGGAGTAAAAAGAGCTGGAAAAATAATGTTTTCTTTATCATTGTTTTCTGTTTTTGTAGACAATAAAAGAGAAACTGCTTTAATAATCGCAATTTCTCCTTATATTTGAAAAATATTATTGCATTAAAAATTAATTAGTTATTACAATCTTTTTGTTTGATTTTCGATTACCCGATTGAACTTCAACAATATACATGCCTTCATTAAGTTGCCTCGTTTGAATTTCGTTTGAATTTGCAGAATTATTCTTATCCACCATTATACCATTTAATGATAAAACCCGATAATTGAAATTTTGTTCGTTGGTTTGTATTTGAATACTTTTCGAACCTGATAATTGTGAAACACTAAATTCAACTTTCAAATTATCGATTCCTGAAGTGAAAGACCATGGCGTTCCTTTTTTGTTGCCCCAAATATGTTCGGCCATTGCCGGATAGTCAATAAAAGGATTGCGGTTTCTTTGAATGCCATAAACAGCATTGTTTCGATTTAATTCCTTGGTACTCACAGGGTCTTGTCTGTGCCATTTTAGAAATAACGCAACCGAATAGGTCGATAAACCATTATTTGAGCCATACACCACCGTTGCTCCAGAGCCCCAGTTCTGACATACACTTGCATAGCAAGTTGCCATATATAAACATGTTCTTGCTAAATCGCCTTTAAACTCATTAATTGGTTCAAAAACCACTCCGCTATATTCGGACATGCTTGATGAACCAAGTTTGGAGCCATTGCCCGATATGTAACTTGCAGTAGATACTTCGCCATAAGGGTAATTAGAACGCATTCCATTTACCTTAGTGTCGGTAGGATATACATTAAAGAGGTCGCTAACCATAGGCGAGGCCTCTCCAAACCAACTTTGAGGAGATGTATGTTCTCTATTATAATTTGTACACTCCGATCCATTCGTACCATGGTTTTCATCGGAGCCATAAGTAAAATTGCAGTTTGAGTACATGTCCCAAATCTTTCCTGTTGTAGGGTTTATATCAGTTTTGTTGTATGCAACATATAAGCCCGAATAAGAAGTGACATTAAATGATGTCGAATTGATTATTGATGCTAAGGTTGTACGAAGTGTGTTATCCGTTTTCCCAACGGCTGTATCGTAATATCCTGAAGGTATTTGAGCTAATATTGAAAATGAAAAAAGAAATAGGATTTGTAATAATGTAATCTTGCGCATTTATTTAAATTTATTTGGTAATGCAAAAGTAGTGATTTTGTTGATTGAAATAGTATCATTTTGTGTTTTTTCACAGAAATGGAATAAATATACATTCCAAAATGACTGGATTTTTGCTTGTAATATATTTTAAATTGCAACAAATATGTTTTATAACATATTTATCTTTGATTTATATGTCTTTAAAATGTTAATCGTAACATCTTTGTAACATGCCAATTTCCACCTCTAACTTATTGTATATTAGCAATCTATTTGTACTTATTTCAAAAATGTTATGTTAAGAAGTAGTGCATTATTGAAATTAACAAAAGAATGATGCAAAAAACATGTTGTAAAGCATGTAATTTTGCATTGTCAAATAAAACAAGAAAGTTTGATACTAAAATTTATAAAAAAAAAGGAACTTCTTGATTCCAAAAAAAGAAAAATTATTTATTAAAAAAGAAAAGGTATGAAAAAGATTATTTTATCAGTAGTATTAGTGTTGGCTGTTTACGGAAATTCATTTGCAATGGAACTAAATGATTATAAAGTATTCAGCAAGTTAAACAACGAAACCACATTGCGTTCTTTGGTACGCTATTTAGATGCGGACGTAGAACAACATGGTCAGTTAAAGTATGTGTTCGAACTCACCGAGCGCAAGGTAAAAAGTGCAGTTAATAATGGCGACGAAATTGCTGCCGAAAAAGCACTGTATTTTAACCTTGCTAACTTAAAACATTTGTTGAGCAACGAACAATACAAAAAGTATTTAATGGTACTTAACCTTACGGTTGCCGGTAATGAAGAAGTGTTACTTGCCGAAAAGTAAACTTTGCCACATTTAAACAACCAAACGCTCCGGACATATTATTCGGAGCGTTTTTTTTTCGTCTTGGCTCTTGGTTCTTGACTCTATTTTATCTCTGTTTAATATCGTTCAGTTCCACCAATTTGTTCACTATGGCATAAATGGTAAGCCCAGCCGTACTATGAATTTCGAGTTTTCGGGCTATATTGCGGCGATGGGTAATAACAGTATGTGCTGATAAGAAAAGATTCGTAGCTATTTCTTTGTTGGTGTAACCTTTCACAACGCCAACAATAATTTCTTTTTCGCGAGGTGTAAGTGACTGAAATTCTTCACTTTCAGAATCTAAAATATCAAAAAATCGGTCTAATTTAGCTTTTACACTGTCTACATCGTCGTACAGATGAATCTTTTCTTCGTAAGTCTCAAGAACTTTTTCGTCGACAGCACCTGTTAATAGTGCAAAAAAATGGGTAGAGCTGTTTTTATTTTCGGTTTTTAATTTTTCAATATCTATTAAGCCCCAATAAGTTGGATTTATAATAACTAAATCGGGCTTATGTGTACGAATATTATTTACCAAAAACTCAACCGAATTAAGCTCAAAAGTATGTACATGATAGCCTTGAAGGCGCTTCAACAAAACCGACAGACCACTTCGAATAATAGACGAAGGATCGACAATTGCAATTTTAATAATTACATCTGTCATGCTTTTTTTGTTTTTAAAAGTCTATTTTCGATTAGTTCAACTACTGGTACAAAAAAGAAATCTTCGACCATATTGTGTGATGCAAGGTCTTTTTCGCACCAAAGAAGTTCAAGAAGTACATCATTGAGCTTAAAATTTACCTCGTTGGTTGGGTGATATTTAATGAGGATGTTTTTTAGCTCCGCAATTTTCGAGTCCACATCGGTATGATGATCTTCGAAATCGGCAATGCTATAAGTTAGATTTTCTTTGCCGCTGAGTAAATTCATTACGTAAGGAAAAACTAATTTCTCTTCATACTCAATGTGTTTGGCAACTTCGATTACATACTCATCGAAAAACTTTAAAAGCACCACTTTGTACGAATACAAACGTTCATTTTCCAAAACGGCATCGTTCAGTTTTTCGCGAATAATAGGCAATTTATAATTTAAAAAATACGCATGTGCATTTTTAAGATAGCCAATAACGGTTTCCAAGGATATGTTTTCGACCAAATCACTTGGTTGAACATTTTCTTCTGCTAAAAAATTCATCACGGCTAAAAAAGTTGTACAATCAATGTTTTTTGCTTTACAAGCCTCTTCCACCGTTTTTTCGCCAAGCCCGAGCGAAATTCCAAACCTACTCACAGACGATAGGAGCGAGGCATCGTCGTTTATAAGGTTAAACATGCGTGTGCGAGCAGTAAATTTATGTTGCATAATTGTTTATCTAAAAAAAATGTAATACTTTTTCATTAATTAGAACAAAGGTCGCTAATTAATGTTTTACAGACAATACCTTATTATGGGTATTTTTTTTAACTCAATTTTCAGCTTCATAATTATCATTTTAGGTGTTGCCAATGTTGAATTTAATAATTCTATATTTTTTATTTACGCTAAGTATTTTTATTCTGCCGAAGGCAATAAAATCTCAAAAAGGGATTCTACTTGCTTTTGTGCAGTTGGCTGCTTTTGTGTGGTTTGCAGTTAAAGTACCTTTTGTTTCGGCCAATAATCCAGAATTATTGTTTATGAAATGGATTCCCGAATTGGGTTTAAATTTCGAATTCTTGCTCGATGGATTAAGTATGGCTTTTGCTTTGCTAATTACAGGTGTTGGGGTGTTGGTTTTTTTGTATGCTCATTCCTACATGAAAAGTTACGATAACAGTGCAAAATTCTTTTTCTTTTTGCTGCTTTTCAGTGGTGCTATGCTGGGTTTAGTACTGTCGGCCAACTTAATACAGTTATTTATCTTTTGGGAATTAACCACCGTTCTCTCCTTTTTCTTAATAAGCTTTTTTAACGAAAAGGAAGCTGCGCGCAAAGCTGCATTTCAATCGTTGGTAATTACATTTTTGGGTGGCCTTTCGCTATTAGCCGGAATAATTGTAATTGGCAGTGCTGTAGATAGTTATTCAATTAACGATTGGGTTACTGGGGCGGATAAAATTAAAAGTAGCAGTGCTTACGTTCCGGGCTTACTACTTATTTTGATTGGTGTATTTACCAAATCAGCCCAATTTCCATTTCATTTTTGGCTACCGGGAGCCATGCAAGCCCCAGCACCCGTGAGTGCATACCTACACTCTGCAACTATGGTTAAAGCGGGTGTGTTTCTACTTGCCAGACTTAGCCCAGCGCTTGGTGGCACCGACGAATGGACTTTTATCGTTCCGTTATTTGGTGTTATTACCATGCTTGTAGGTTCGTATTTTGCCATTACTCAAACCGATTTAAAAGCAATATTAGCCTATACCACTATAAATGCACTTGGCGTTTTGGTATTATTAATTGGCATCGACACCAACCTATCGATAAAAGCTGCTGTATTATTCCTATTTATACATGCATTTTATAAGGCTTCGTTGTTTATGATAGCTGGTTTTATCGAAAAGAAAACCGGAACGCGTGAGATAGATGAGTTAGGTGGTTTAATAAAGTCGTTTCCCATCACTTTTGCAATTGCATTGTTGGCGCTGTTGTCTATGGCAGGCTTGCCACCCATGCTCGGTTTTTTGGGCAAAGAGTTAATATACGAAGCCAAAGTACAGTCGCCGGGATTTGGTTCGCTCATTTTTATTTTTGGATTTATTTCTAATGTTTTCATGTTTGCAGTTTCGATGAAGGTGCTTTTTAAGGTATTTTTGGGAAAAGCAAAAAAAACATATCCCGTTTCAAGGTTCAAAAATATATTTTTTGTAATTGGGCCCGCTATTTTAGTTTTAATAAGTTTGGTTTTTGGTATTGCTCCCAATTTGTTTGGAAAATGGATTATAGAACCAGCAATAAATGTAATTTATGCCTCGCCTGTAACTGTTGAATTAGCATTGTGGCATGGGTTTAATCAAGTGCTTCTATTAAGCATAGCCACCGTAGCAATAGGGTCGGTTCTTTCGTATATACTAATTAAATACAATCGAGTTGAAGTGCAGTGGCAGAAATTTAATAATATTGTTTTTCCTGTTAAGCTTCCCGAAGTATTTACCAAAACTATTGAAAATTTTGTGGCTATTTCGGTTAGCAAAACCAAAATGCTTCAGCACGGCTATCATCGATATTATATACTTACAATTATAGTTTTTACGGCTCTTTTATTGTGGCTGCAACTTTACGTAACGCAAGGCTGGCAATTAGAAATTCCGTTTACCTTTAAACCATTTTACATTTCCGGTTTAGTTTTAATTATTCTTTTGGCAACGCTGTTTTCGGTTCTTACACGCTCAAGAATTGCGGCTATAATCTCAATGGGTGTAACTGGTTACGGTATGGCTTTAATTTTTCTTTATTATAGTGCTGTCGATTTGGCAATAACACAAATTCTATCCGAAACGCTTATTGTTGTTATGTTTATGCTTATTCTTCAGCGGCTACCAATATTTTCAAAGTTATCGTCAAAAGCAACCAAAATACGCGATTTAATCGTTTCAATTATTTTTGGTAGTGCAATGACTTTGGTAACTTTAAAAGCCATTAACGTTAATTTGAGCAATTCTATTTCGGAGTTTTTTATGCAAAATAGCTTTCAGAAAGCTTATGGCGAAAATGTTGTTAATGTAATTCTTGTCGATTTTAGGGCGCTCGACACACTTGGCGAAGTAACCGTTTTGGTAATAGCGGCAATAGGAGTAGCAACATTATTATCCTCAAAAAAATCAAAATCATGAATTCGGTAATACTACAAATAGCCTCAAAATATGTCAGGTGGCTACTGGTGATTTTTTCTGTAATCATTTTACTTCGAGGGCACAATGCGCCCGGAGGTGGGTTTATTGGCGGGCTGTTGGCTGGCTTATCGCTTGCCTACAAAGGTTTTGCATTTACGCCGGATCTTCTTAAAACCGAAATGAAAGTGAAGCCCGAAAGTTTTATGGGACTTGGCTTGTTGCTTGTTTTTATTAGTATTTGGCCTGGATTATTCTTAAAATCGACATTAATGGAAGGTGTTTGGTTTACTATTCCATTTCCGTTTACCGAGGGTTACAAATTTGGCACCCCTTTTCTGTTCGATATTGGTGTGTTTTTTACTGTAATTGGAGTTACCGTTTTATTTTTATTTTCATTATCAAACAATAAATCATGGAAGTAATGCTATCCATTTTAGTTGGAGTTTTGTATACTGCAGGCGTTTACATGCTACTACGTAGAAGTATTCTGAAATTTATTATCGGAATAATTTTTATGAGTAATGCTACCAATCTGTTGGTATTTATTGCTGCGGGTCTTGTTGCCGGAAAACCAGCTTTTGTAAACGGAGCTACAACCAATGTTTCTCAATTAGCCGACCCGATGCCTCAGGCTTTGGTTTTAACAGCTATTGTAATTGGATTGGGTATGGTTGTATTTATACTCGCACTCAAATATAAATATTTTGAAGTTACCGGAACCGATGATTTAGACCAATTAAAACAAACCGATTTGCAAAAATGAATATAGTTGCTCTACCTCTGTTAATTCCGTTTGCGCTGGCTATCATCCTGTTGCTGTTTCGCTCATCTGCTTTAAGCCGTTGGGTTGGGTCACTTGGTAGCTTTGCCATTTTTATTGCTTCGCTATACCTTTTTTCGAAACTCCAAAACAATGGTATTTTAACGCTTAACATGGGCGGCTGGGATGCTCCATTCGGAATTGTGCTTGTGATTGATTATCTGAGTGCACTTATGCTGGTTGTTTCATCGTTTATTCTTGTTGTGGTTTCGCTCTTTGCGCTTCGATTTTTAAATGACGAAATACCGCTACATCGTTTTTATTTTTTCTTTTTTACGCTTGCCATGGGCATGAATGGCGCTTTCATCACTGGCGATGTTTTCAACCTTTACGTGTGGTTCGAAGTAATGCTTATTTCGTCGTTTGTGTTAATAACAATGGGCAAAAAGAAAGAACAATTAGAAGGTGGTATAAAGTACTTAGCGCTCAATCTGATAGGTTCGTTTCTGTTCTTAGCAGGGCTTGGCTTACTTTATGGAAAAACAGGAACTCTCAATATGGCTCACTTAGCCGAAATACTTCGAAACGACAATCAGGCGGTGTTGATGAATACCTCTGGCATACTGTTTTTTATGGCATTTGGTATTAAAGCGGCGGTTTTTCCACTTTATTTTTGGCTGCCATCATCGTACCACACGCCAAACATTACCATTACAACCCTATTTGCCGGATTGCTAACAAAGG
>Ga0247840_10004043_pt1 | contig 23792 bp, 22 predicted proteins | sample LaCruzMarch2015__FD_192404 | JGI IMG/M metagenome (GOLD analysis project Ga0247840, IMG submission 192404) | Freshwater microbial communities from meromictic Lake La Cruz, Castile-La Mancha, Spain - LaCruzMarch2015_17m | ecosystem: Environmental > Aquatic > Freshwater > Lake | place: Spain...
TAACTTTTTCCTATTTGTACATTTTCATTTTTGTAATGTTTTTTAAATTGTTAAAAGCCAGGTTAAGGAGTAGCTCCCATTTTCCTGGCTTTTTGTTTTCCGATAAGCAATGGAAGAAATTAGAAGAGCCTAATGAAAAAGAATTAAGAGAATTGAAAGAATTTATGGAGAAACTAGTGAATAATAAATGGGTAAAAAATGGGTAGAAAAAGAATACATCCAATAGTCGAAAGAACTCCTGTAGTTCCAAAAGAAAAAGAATTCACCAATAAAGTAAAATTTGGAAAAGGTTTCACATTACCGGAAGTAGAAGGAATAACTTTCAATGTGTATGTTCCAAATGTATTTCGATATAAAAGTATTCAAATAGACTTCGGGGCATGGATACAGATAGATCCAGAAATTGAAGACCACGATATCAACCGTATAGTTAATTTGACAGTTAGAAATTTAAGAAACTATGTAGAACAACTGGCAAAAAAATATCCATTCTTCTATTCAAAATGTATCGTGGATCTCGATACAACCAGAAAACAAAGACTCGAAACTCAGAGTAGACCCCAGTTCCTTAATCTTGATATCACCTTATTTGTAAAAGACATCCAATATGATCGAGATCAGATGGAACCTATAATGAAAAAAGTATCAGAAGATATCGTCTATGATATCCTAGTTGATGAACAAGTATTTAATTTCATCAAGAAAGCTCCGAGGGAATATGATATACTTAGAAAAAATAAATAGAAAATATAATAATTTGAATATGGAAGAATGGTCAACTCAACTTGAAAATGCATTGTAATGAACTTAAATTATACGATGAGTTCTATGTAAAAGAATATCGTTATCTTAGAGGGTTTTGTAAAAGCATAGATCCAAGAGAAGACTATGAGTCATTACTTCACGACTGCTACATAAAATGTAGGGATAGAATAGAAATTAATGGTTACCAAGGAACGGATTATATGAATTTTGTTCGTGTGACGATCATGAACACATTTAAGTCCGAATATCGTAAAAAAAAGAAGAGAATGTCTGTGGACGTGCTGGACAACAATTATTACTCCCACATTGAAGAAATGCTATTACTAGCACAAACACAGAGTGAACAGGATCAAGAAACATACCACGAGAACCAGTGCCTGGTGACATACATTTATGACTTCATCGATAAATATTATGATCCTAAGTCTGTGATGATCTTCAAAACCTACTATTTACTCAAGAGGAAACATCTCAACTACAGACAACTATCTGAGGCGACTGGGTATAGTATGACGGCAGTCAGTAACACTATAAAATGTATTAAAAAAGATTTAAAGGAAAATTTACAAAACTATATATTATATGGAGAAAGAGTTATATTAATATGATAGAACGAGTTAGAATATTACTTGAAAAAGATGTAAATTCATATTGGTCTGAATACATGGAAGTCTACAAAGAAATATATGGATCAAAATGGGTTGGGTGTAAATGTAAATCGGGTAGACTACGAGAAGTCATTCAGGATTACTATAATAAAAATAAAAACTAAATTTATGAAACCAGAACAAGCATTAATTTTGAAATGTTTCCATCAATTACAAAATGGAATGACACCAGTAGATCTTAATGAAGCATACAACGCACTCCCCAATAAAATTATCGGGATCGATACTTCAAATAGAGCTAAAATTCTGGCAATAACCAGGTATGTTATGTTCAATCGTGACGACCTATTAAATACGATAGATATGCCAACAACACTTATTAACGAACAATCTGAAACTGGAAAACAAACTTCAGATCAATCTGAAACTGGAAAACAAACTTCAGATCAATCTGAAACTGGAAAACAAACTTCAGATATAAAACTTCCATCTCCAGCAAAGAAAGCTGGAAGACCTAAAGGAAAGGGAAAGAAATAATGACCATTCCGGAATTATATAACCTAACCCTTATCCACGAGGCCCTCGTCAAGAACAGTTCTGAGGTAAGTCTCAAGGATATTGACTTTGTTTATAAAAGTCTTCCAACAAAATACAGTCATAAACTGAATAGGAAAGAAAAAATAAAAATGATATTATCTGAATTCGAGAGAATTTCTACTGAGACCCTCCAGAGATATCTGATAGACAAACAGTTAAAAGATGAAGAAAAAAGCAACGAAAGTTGTAGTTAAGAAACAACGATGTGACAAAGTTCAAAGGGATCTTGTATTACTGGAACTTGCAGAGATGATGTTGAAAGGTAGACCTAGGAGTGAAATGGTAGATGTATTAATTAATAAACATAATTACTCTATCAATACTACGGGGGATCTAATTTCAGACGCAATGAAAGTTGCGGCAAAACAATTTAGTACCGAGGAAATAGATCTTGCTAAGAGACAGATAAAACAATTATCAGAAGATATAATGTTTGATAAAGAAGAGTTCTCAATGAGCCGTCTCAAGGCAGCAGAATTACTGGCAAAACTTATGCGTGCATTTCAACCAGAAGTAGCCATCCAAAATAACACAGTTAATAACTTGAATTTCAAGGACATGAGTCTTCAGGAATTGAAGGAATTATTAAATGTCAAAAACTAAAGCAAACGAAAATGGAGCTTACTCCAGAACAGAAGCAGGATATTCGTAGACAAATTGAGTCGGAAATTTATCGTAGGTCTTTCTATGAGTTTGTTCAAGTTGCGGTAAAAGTTCTGGAACCCAGTACAGACTTTAAATGGAATTGGAATATTGAATACCTATGTAATGTTGCTCAGGAACAGATAGAGAATGTTGGTAAAGGTATCCCAAAGGAAAAAGACTACATCATTAATCTTTGTCCAAGAAGTATGAAGTCCCTCATATGGTCTATATGTCTCAACGCCTGGGCTTGGATCGACTACCCGCATCTGAAATTTATGACTATCTCATACTCAGATATACTAGCAAGTACATTCGGGTATAAAACAAGACTACTAATTACAAGTGAGTGGTACACAAGTCATTACGGAAATATATATACAATTAATTCGGATGATAACAGAAAGACATCATATAGTAATTCCAAGGGTGGGACTAGAGAAAGTTATGGAACTCATGGGTCAGTAACTGGTGCGGGAGCGGACATAATAATTATCGATGATGTACAGAAGACAAATGAGATATCGGAACTGAAATTAAAGAATGTTATAGAGACATATCGAGATGTAATATTCAATAGGTTAAATGATCCTGTGGTTGGAATAAGGTTTATAATCGGACAGCGTACAGATGAATCCGACCTATGTGGACATTTATTACTTACTCAGCCAGGACAATATAACCACATATGTATTCCAATGGAAGATACCGGGATTGTATCTCCGATAGAATTAAAAGAAAAATATATTGATGGACTACTATGGCCTGACAGATTTAATAAGAAAGTATGTCAGGAATATAGGTTAAATTTAGGAAGTCGAACTTATCAAACACAATATCAACAGTCTCCAAGTAGTAATGAGGGTACGATAATAAAAAGAGACTGGTTCCCAGTTGTTGAATACGACACTCAGACTATGAGTAATATCAATTGGGAAATATTTATTGACTCAGCGTATACCAGTGATATAAAGAATGACGCGTCCGCTATTCTTGTTGCAGGAAAATTTGGTAATAATATCTTAATTAAAAAAGTATATACATTTTATCTGGAGTTCCCCGAATTATGTCGTAAGATACAGGAAATTTCAACTCAAATTAATAGTGGAGGTAGAATATGGATCGAGCCTAAAGCTAGTGGGAAATCTATTGTTCAACAATTGAAGAAAGAAACCAGTCTTAATGTGGTTGAACTATCTTCTCCAAAGGATGGAAAGTTCGTAAGGGTAAATTCTATCACCGCAAAATTAGAGTCGAAGAGATGTATGTTACTCAAGGATGCCAGTAATTCATTATTTTTACAACAGGTTACCGCATTTCCATATAGTAAAGCGGATGATATTGTGGATGTTATGTATTATGCGGTTGACAAATATTTAAATAGTGGTAATAGTGCGCCAATTTATAGATAAAAGGTCCACTAGAATAAAAGGTCCAGCAGAATTAAAAAGTAAAAAATAAATAAAGAATTTATCAAGATGAAGACAATTAAATTTAACGACAAGGATTACCAGGTACCCGAAAATTGGGGAGAGGTAACTATAAAGATGGTGGTTGATGTTGATGACTATAGTCAAATTGTCCCCGACGCACCAATTATCTCCATCATATGTGGGTATACTGGTATCCCGATGGAGGAATTAAAATCCGGTAATGTACCCGAAGTTCAGAACATAATGTCCATTATGGAATTTATCTACCACGAATACCAACCAGAAATAACCAATTCATTCACATATTTTGGTAAGACATATAGTTGTAACGCTGACATTGTGGAACAGAAATTTGAGGACTGGGTGAGTATCCAAACAATACTTCATAACTATAAGGATGCACCAGTAAGAGGACTGTCTAGGATGATAGCAGTATTATGTAAGAAAGAAAGTGAAACCCTGGATAGTATCAATTTGGATGAACGAGCAAGGATGTTTGACGAGTTACCAATAACTGATGCGAAGAACATTGAGGGTTTTTTTTTGACCAGTCTAAACGCTTACAACAATTTTACCCGACTGTCTTCGGTGTTGGAACATCAAGACATATTAATCCAAGCCAAATTGACAGAATTAAGCAATATAATGAAAGCACGAAAGGCGGAGAGTGGTATATCTTTGCTTACGAAATTGCGGATTGGGTATTACCAAATTTATCTCTGGTATATAAAAAGTCTGTTGGGGAGATATTTCAATTTTACTCCTACAAAACGCTCAAAGAAAACCTCAAATACGATCTGGAAGAAATTGCGTATAAGCAGTCTCAGAAGAAATAAATTAACTAAATAAGAATTTCGTTATATTCATATAATGATATGAAATATGACTATCCAAAATTTAGTTGACACCTGTAAGGATATTGCTCTCAATAAACTAGATTGTAAGAGTTTCTACATAGGGAATACCTTTGATATGTCACTGGGTAAAGGTGATAAATATCCAAACTGTTGGTTCGAGATGCCAGTCCTAGTTGACTATAACACCGTAAACAAACTTACCAAGACATTTACTTTCAGTATTGACTTCTTGGAATTACCCAAATCCGATAATACCGATGATGAGATCCTAAAGATATCCGAGTGTGAAGTCCTTGCCGATAAATTCCTGTACTATCTAAAACGAGATCCAGATTATAAATTAATGGATATCCCAACAGGGTTAAGTGTTAAGACCATCAACGCGGATAACGCATGTGGAATAAGACTCGATATTAAACTTTACTCAAATAGAGAATGTCTGTAATAGCTGTAGATATAAATAAAGAAATTCTAAAGGAATTAACTGCTGCCTGTGACCAGATATTAATTATCTATAAGTTGGGTAAGACAGACCTTATTGATAGTATTGAATGGACTTACAAGGACAATGCGTGGATACTAGTAGCCAATAACTATTTCAAATGGGTTGACTCAGGGAGAAGACCGAGGGTTAAGAAAGTTCCAGTTGAGGCATTGATAAAGTGGATAAAGAAGAAAAATATTAGACCAAGACCCGGGCAAACAATAAACTCTTTGGCGTTCGCAATCCAGAATAGTATCTACAAGATAGGAATTAAAGCAAAGAAATTTATCGACCCGATGATCGGTGCGTCATTGGATATTATCAGTGAATACATAAGTGAAGATCTGAGTGTACAAATATCGGATCAAATAGCAACTGACCTAACAGTTACAATAGGAAATAAATAAATTAATAATTATGGCAGAAACTTATATAGTATGTAGTGGAGCAACTTCAGTAGAAATAAGTGTCGAACTAGCTCCGGCTGGCGGATGTAATTTATCTGAGCAATATTGGTTGGGTGGAAAATTATATAATATATACAACCAAGTAATTGATGTTACATTAGATGTTGCAGCCGCAGAAGAATTCTTTATTGAATATACCTGTGTACAACAGTATTCAATTATTATCAATGGAATATTACAACCTGGGTTTCCATATACATATGATGTACCAGTACAAATTACCATACCCGCGGGTGTAACTACATACCAATTTGACCATGAGTGTTTAAAAGTTATTGAACAGGGAAATACCCAATGGGCTTACGATACTGATACAAGTGAATTAGTACTCCTTCCTCAACAAGACGAGCCAGTATGTTACACCCCTCCTGCTTGTCATTTATCAGTTACTGGCTCCACAGCAACATCTCCATCAATTAGAGGTGGTTCAGATGGACAAATTTATGCTGGAGTAAGTGGAGCTACTGGAACAACAATAAATTGGTTTTTAAATGGGGTGTCTCAAACTGGAACTACTCGTACTCATGTATTTTCGGGACTTACTGCAGGAATATATTATGTTCGTTCTGTTGAGGGGATATGTTCTTCACAGGTACAAGTACAAATATTCGATGGTGAATTTAGAACCTCAGACTTTCAAACCATATCCCCAACCGATAAAATTGTTGCGGTTGAAAATCCTATTATCTTAAATGTAAATACTAGTACCAACTCAGTTAATCCGTTGGTAAGTATTAACGAGTTTAGAGTAACTGGAACTATAAGTGATGTCGTGGTTGTATTCAACCTTGTATATCCATATGTATATACCGCTGAGTTTAGAAGTAAAGAATACCCAGACAGAAGTACATATTTTCTTGAAAGTATTTTATCAGATGAAATTGGTAATCCAGTTGGAACGAATTCCGGGGAAGAAATTACCACAAGTTTTTCAGAAGTATTACAGAAAGATCCAATTATATCTAGGTTATATTATATCTCATCTTCAGGAAGTACAATTACTTTAAGGTCGAAAGAAACTGGGAATATGTATGATCTAAGTACAAGTAATGTAACAATTACTGGGTCTAATTTAACCCTTACAAATACTCAGGGTGGGGTAACTGAATTCGATGGTGCTCTGGTTTCAAATTATAGTATCTATACTGAATTATTTGTTGATGAAGAACTGAAATATGGGGACACTCCAAACCCAGTAAATTACAAACGTGTGCTTGAACTAGAACTTCCATACAATAAAACTAACCAGCATCAATTTGACTTGAGTTCATCGTTGAAAAATTTTGTTAACACTTCAAAATTCGACTTTAATTTCACTGGTGCAACATATCTTGCGGACATGATGTGTAGTTATTACCTCAAATATGGTGAAAAATATCCTCTAGTTCCAAATAGTAATACAAAGAAAAAGAGATATAAAGGTATTACATCATATGGGTGGGTAATTAATTCCGCATTGAATTTTGAGGATAGTAATACTATGGAGTCATATAGAGGTCTTTCAGGGACGACTTGGAGATATGATACTCCATTCTTAAATACCGCTCCCAATACAAAATATTCCCACAGGGACAGTGATGAACTTTATTATGTTGTAATTCCAAAAAATTATGGGTTTGCAATGGCTGTAAGGGGTAATATCTATATGTACGATGGTACAACTTATTCTAATGTAAATTTCTTCTCAATACCAACAACTACATTAAATAATTTTGGTGGAGTATGTTGTTTAAATATGGGATACAATAAATTAGGACTATCGTCTTATGAAACATCCGGTAATAAAATAAGAAAAGTAGAATTCTGGATCCGTCATGTACATATCAGTCCATTATACACGGAGAAAAAATCCTACTTATTGGAAATTGACGAACAACCATCTTACTTCAATGTAGCGTTCCTTAGTAAACTTGGGACATATGAAACATTTTCATTCGTTGGTGAGCGTCAGGAACAGCAGGAAATATCCAGAAGTTCATACCAGAAACCATATCCAATTAGTGATGATGGTAGTGCGGGTCTGGGCTTCCAATATAACTCAATTTTCAATACTATGTTCACAAAAACATATGTTGTAAATACTGGAATTATATCTGAGGATGTTTATTATTATCTGATGGGGTTACTCCAAAGTAATAAAATTTATAACTATACTGATGTACATCAAAATTATATTACCGTTATTGGACAGACTGCTACTAAATCTAGCAACGAAAACCAGTATTCTATTCAGTTAATATTTAGAGAAACAATTTCAGAGAACAACATAAGTACTTAATATATAGATAGATGTCTACAATATCAAATATAAGAATTTTAACAGAACTTGGTGAACTCATATACAAGGAGGTGAATGATCTTAATCTTTCATTTTCCAGAATTGTGGATGACTTCACTGATATCAGCAATAAGTACGGGGACTTTTCCTATGACTTTAACTTACCAATAATAAAAGAGAATTCTCTAATATTTGGGAGTCCTGAGTCCATTGGTAGCAAGAATTATTTCATGAGAAATAGAAATATCGGTTGTCAGGTATATAATAACCAGCAATTGATATTGGATGGGTTAATTAATTTGGAATCCGTAACTACGGATACATACAAATGTAAATTCTATTCAAAGTTTAAGGAACTGGTCGATACTATCAATGGGACTACTGCTACTGGGGATAAAAAGACATTGAAGGACTTAAATTTTCCTACGATAATTAACTGGGATTATGAAAGTAGTATCATTACCCATATCAACGCAAACTATAAGAATAGTGATGAGACTTTCTATCAATATCCACTCAGTTTTTACAGTACGCATTATACCGAGAACGCAGTATATACTGGGAAGTTAAGTATGGATGGTAGTACATTTACATCGGATAACACCAAACAGAATTATTATCACTTATTGAATACTGTTGAGACTACCCGTAAGAACAGGTTTTATTTTCATCAATTACCTCCAGCACTATATCTGGTATCAATTGTAAAACAAATTATCAATGATGCGGGATGGAGTCTTGGTGGACAATTCTTCAATGATGATAATATCAAGAGAATTATTTATCTATTTAGTGGAACGGACGATATATATGACCAGGCAATTAGCGGGGATACTGCTTATGGAAGTGCTCCACTTAATTTAAATATGGGTAAATTCCTTCCGGATATGTCACAGGGTGAATTCCTGAAAGGAGTAATGAATTACTTCAACCTATACTTTAGAATTGATGCAGGTAATAAAATAATTGAATTTGAAACATACGATACTTACTTTAAAAAGACGGATGAAATAGATCCATATGACATAACCTATAAGGTTGATAGAAGTACATCTACATTTAATAGTTCATATTTTAGTAGTAACAATCCATCGGTACTATTTAAACCCGCATTGAATAGGAAAGTATTTGGAGATAATAAAGTTATGAGGTTCGATACGAATAACCCCACAACTGGACTATGGTATAGTGTTAGTAATAAAACATTTAACCAGACATTTAATAGGGTAGGGTTTGTTGAACAGTCGAATGTAAACTTAAATAACTATGTAAGTACTGTCACCAAGATAGATCTTCCATTTAGTGAACCTACTATTAAGAAACATTATATTTGGAATGACTATAATAGTGCTGGTAGTTATACCAGTGCCGGGATGCAAGTTTTTTATTTACCGATACTTTCGAAACAAACTCCACAGGATAATAATTCTGTAAAATTTAATAAGGCGGACGCCGACACATACTTGATGAACAATGAGAGTACCATTAAATTCCAAGGAGATGGTTCTTTGATGTATTATTATGGCCCGAGTACTACTGACTTCGAGAATGTAATTTCAAGAGGACCCCTAGCGAATTATTTATTCTTCAGTATGTATACTGGTTCAACTAGATTTTCAGTTCCAATTCCAATAGTAAGCCCATTCCAGTTATTATCATACAGGACAGTAATTACGGATTGGTTATCTCAGGTTAATACAGATAATATTGAGGACAGAAGAACACCAGTAGCGTCATATCTCCAAGCCCTGTGGCAGATGATGGGGAATAGTACTGGAGTTACCGAGTCATTATGTACCGACTTTTCTCTAGTATTTGATGATAACGGGTATTTCCATGAGACACTTTGGTCTAGGTTTCACAAATATAAATGGGATCGTTATCAAAATTCAGAATTAGTTACTGCCGACATGTTGATGACGAGTTATGACTGGAATGAAATGCAGATAAACCGTCCTTTGTTATATAGAGGAGAACTATATTCACTGGTGGAAATTCAGGGTTTCAATCCGGTGACTCAGAGAGCAACAATAAAAATTATTAAAAAGTATTAACAATGGCGACACGCACGGCTCAAATTATAATTCAGGTAGATGATAAGTCATTAATTGCGTTAAACAACGAAATTAAGGCAATGGAAACATCCATGAAGGGTCTCAAGATTGGGACTACTGAATGGGTGGCACAGAACCAGAAATTAGGTGACCTTAAAAATAAATTTAAGGACGCGACCGATGAAGCAAAAAAATTACAGAATGTTGTTCAAAAAGTAAGTGGCGACCAACAGTTAAAAGCAATAGTAAAACTTGGACAGGGTATGGTTGGAGCATTTGCTGCTGTGAATGGTGCCGTAACATTACTTGGTGGAAGTTCAGAAACATTTGATAAAATTACAGCCAAAGCTGCAAGTTTTCTTGCTGTGATGCAAGGACTCAATGCGATATCTGAATTATTCTCCGCAACCAATATGAAAGGACTGAAAGCCGTTGGAGTTGGGTTTGGACAATTGGTTACAACTGTTAAGGCAAGTTCATTGGCTATGAAGACTGCATTGATATCAACAGGAGTCGGAGCTTTAGTTGTGGGTATTGGGTTGCTTATTTCTAATTGGGAGAAAATAAAAGACTTAATAACTGGTACCAGTAAAAAAGAAGAAGAAGCAAATGAAAACTCAAGAAAGTTTAATGAGGAATCCGCTAAGAACCTTCAAAATTTAAATAAGTTTTATTCAGAAAGACTCAATTTAATTAAAGAAATAAATTTCGCGCTTGGTACTGATGCTCTGACCACTGAACAAACTGCAAAGTTAACTGAAGATAGTATTAAAACACAGATAGAAGAATATAAAAAATTAATTGCCGTTAAACAATTATCAATTGAAGATCCTAAGAAAAAGAAAGAAAATTTATCTCTTGATAAAGAAATATTGGTAAACCAAGAAAAAATTAATAGGCTTAAAAATAATACGGATAATCTTTCGGTATCAATTGTAAAACAAGCAAGAACTGAATTACAACTTGCTCAAGAAAAAAGAATATTAAACAACGAATCCACTATAGCCGATAATGTTGAATTGGGGTTATTAAGACAAAAGTTAGTTTATTTTGAAAAATTCGTTGCTGAAAGATTGAGATATAATGAGTCCGAAAAACTTGCAATAAAAGCTAGGGAAGATGAAATTAAAGGAATTGAAATACAACTATTAAAATTAACGGGGAAAAAAGATGTTGAGAATGAAATTTATAACTTAAAGAAAAAAGCTATAGATGAGGAACTAGATGGTTATGCCACGTTGGGACTTAGTGTTTCTAGTTTTACTGAGCAAGAAAAAGAAAGAATAATAAATTTACAAGCTCAATTAGTAGTATTAAAAACCGAGAACGACTTATATAACTACCAAGTTGAAATAAGTAAAACAAAATATGAACAAGATCTGAAGGACTTAAAGGTTCAACATGAACTCAGTGCAGCTATTTCAGAACTTGAGTTTAAATACCAGTCTATCAATGAAATTAACAAAGAAATTAGTGACCAGATAAAAAACGCAACCGATGCAATAGATAACCAATTAATTGTTGAGAAAAACGCTGAGGAACATCGTCAGAATGTGTTAGAGATAAATAAAATTATCGATGAGAACCATAAAATTGGTTGGAAGGAACGAATTGATGCTCTCCAAACTGAATTGGACTATTTTATCCTGATACAAGAAAAGACTAAAGAAAAATTAGAACTTGAAAAACTTGGGTTGGAGAACCAGAAAAAAAGTAACGATAATAACATATTAAAACTTCAGGAAGAAAAAGATAACATATTAAAAGATCAGGAAGAAAATGATGCGACCGCAATTCGTTTGAAAAACGAGTTAGATAGTGTTAAAAACGATAAATTTCTTTCAATTGAAGAAAAGCAACAAAAAACTTTAGACCTTCAGAGTAAAATAAATGAAACTGAAGTCAAAAGTCTTGAAAATAAAACACAAATTGCTAACGCTAATAATGAAATTGTTAATTCTAATAATGAAAATTTAAAATTAAATAACCAAATTGATAAGGTTAGTATTAGTATTAATAAAACCGTTACTGATACAGCCGATAAAACAGCGGAAACTACTGCTGAAATTGAGAAACAAAGTCGTGGATACGAGAAACTTCAAGGGTTTATTGCAAACTATGGGGAAGAAATTGATATTATCATGCAAGGTCTAGGACAGTCCATGGAACTTATCGCTTCAATATTCGACGCTGAGTCTGAAAAACAACAGACCAAAATTGATAAATTGAATGCTGAGTATGAGGAAATGAATTCTGTGGAAGCAGATAGACAGGATAGACTACTTGAGTATGAAACAGAATTAAAGGACGCCAATGGTGAAAGATATGATGAACTTCTAGGGTTAATTCAAGAAGAAAAAGATGCTAAGGACGCCGCATATATTTCCGAAGAATTACAGAGAGCTAACATTAAAAAGTTAGAAGACGAGAAAATGATAAAGGAACGCAAGGCGGCACAATGGCGTAAGGCGGCAGCAATTGTTGAGGGTGTTGTTCAAGGTGCACTAGCAGTTATCAAAGCATTACCAAATGTATTCCTTGCTGTGGCAACAGGTGTAGCCGCAGCCGCAAGTATCGCTACGATAGCGGTACAGAAAGTTCCCGATAAACCATACGCTAAAGGTGGTATCATTGAAGGTGCCAGACATTCTCAAGGAGGAGTAAAAATAGAAGCTGAAGGAGGAGAGTTCATTGTCAACAGAAATTCCACAGCCAAGTATTTACCATTACTTAGAAGGGTAAATGATGAGGGTAACCGTAAATATGAAAATGGTGGATATGTTTCTCCAGTACAAAGTATTAATACTAGTGGGATGATAGACTACGATAAATTATCTCAAGCATTAATTTTGGGAATGAGCGCGTTACCAAGTCCACAGGTTTCACTTGTCAACATTTCAAATGGTTTACATGATGTTGAACTTACGAAACAAAATGCTAGTATTACAAGGTAGTCCATATTTTTCTTAATATAATTTTCCATAAAAATAAAAATTAGTATTCGTTATATAATATATTGCAAATGTAATAATAAATATCTTATTATCCAAAAATATGTCTCATAAACTTCCTGTTTTTGAATTTTTAATTAACGATGATGATGATAGTGGGGTAAAATGTATATCGATGGTTAACGATCCCGCTATGGAGTCTATGTTTGTCGCCTTCGATAAAGATAAGCCCAGTCCTAAGTATGTTAAATTTAACCAGTACGAACAAGTAGTCCTTGGTGTTGCCATTCAACCTGATCTTCTTATTTATAGAAATGACGGACAATTTGAATATTATGGAAAATTCAGTAAAGAAACAATAAAGAAAATTGTTTATAAATTCCATAGAGAACAACAAACTAAAAATATGAATTTAGATCACAATGAAAATAAATTCATCGATGCTTATATGGTAGCGAGTTATATTGTTGACTCTGAACTACAAATTGAGGACCTAAAGAACAAAGGAATACCAGATACGAAGATCGGGACATGGATGGTGGCCTACAAAATAAATGACCCAAAAGTATTTGAGAAAGTATTATCCGGGGAATTTAGAGGATTTTCTATTGAAAGTTATTTGGACTCAATATTAGTACAGATGAATAATAAAAGTAAAAAAGAAAAAGAAAAAATGAATAAAAAAAGTATTTTAGATAAGATAATTAATTTATTCCGCTTAGATGTATTTGAAAGTAGTCTAGTACCGGAATTAGGTTTTGAAATTGAATGGTCTGAAGTAGGATTACCAGTTAACAAAGTTGAAGTTGACGCGAATGGTAATGAAACTACAAATCCTGTTGGACAAGGTGAATTTACAACTGAAATGGGTGTCGTTGTAGTTGATGAGTCATCAAATCTTGTTGAAGTAAGAGAATTACCCGTAGTAGAACCAGTAGTACCAGAAGCAACTCCCGAAGTTCCAATAGAAGAAACTTTATCGGAAGCCGTTGCATTGGTAGATCCATTAGTTCCTGAAGTTCCAGAAGTGGAAGTTCCCGAAGTAGAACCCGTAGTTGCACCCGAAGTCCCAGTTGTTGATGTTAAGTCAAAAACTATTGGTGATGTTGTAGGTATAAACGATGGTGAATATTGGATAAAAGTATGTGTTGTTGGAGGTGAAGTTACCGAAGCTGAAGTTAGTTCTGAAACTAATTTACTCAAGTCACAGGTTGCTGAACTTTCGAGACAAAAAATGGAATTGGAAGAAAAATTGAACGAACCAATTGGTGAACCTATCTTGACACCTGAAGTTCCTGTAAAAGATTATTCCAAAATGAGTGCTTACGAGAAGGCCGTATATAAAGCTAACAACCGTAAGTAAAAATAAAAATTAATATTCGTTATATAAGTACGAATAAATAAAAAAAATAAAAATATGAGAAAATTAGATTTCGCAACAGCTTTGACTGATAGTCAGTCATATATTGGAGAACAGGCGTTGAATTACATCCTTGGAGCATTCCTTAAAAACAGAACTGCTGACTCAGGTGCAACTATCGTTCAGGACATTAAACAGTCTGCTTATGTGGCAAAATTAACTGGTAGTTCATTGGTACAAGTTGGTGACAACTGTTCATTCACTGCTGCTGGTACATTGGTAGCTGGAGAAGTTCAGTTGATCCCTAAAACAATGTTCATCAATGTTGAACTTTGTTACAATGACTTGGAAGCTCTTTGGAATGCTGTTGACAGTGCTAACGCTAACTCACAGAACTTAACTGCTGACTTCAACGCAGCATTGGTTGGTGTATTACAGGACGCTATGAATAGCTCTTTCGAGAACGCTATTTGGAATGGTGTATCTGGTAATGGTAGTACTGAAGTATTACTTTTCAACGGTATTGACGCTCAGATCACAACTCATGCATTAACTGGAAACACTTTCACTAAGTCGAACATCATTGGTGAAGTAGACGCAGCTTTTGCAGCTTTACCTGAAACAGTTCTTGAAGACTTATCACAGGTTAAAGTGTTTATGAATAACAAATCTTTGTTACTTTACAAACAAGCACTTATGTCATTAGGTATTAATACCCCTGCTGACCAAATGCCGGCTACTTATGATGGTATTGAAATATATACTGTTGGTAAAATTGCTGACAATAAACTTTATGTTTTAAATCCTAAAAACATCGCAATCGGTGTTGGTGCAATGGATAATTTCTCCCAAATGCAGATATTGGATATGAGACAAACTACTGGAGACAATTCAATTCGTTTGAAACTTCAGGGTAAAGTTGATGTAAAATTAATTTACGAAGCTGAAGCTGTAAGTCGCGGATAAATAAAATGGGACTCATGAAAATGGGTCCCTTTTAATAACAATAAGAAATAATTAAAAAAATAATAATATGGGATGTGAATTAGTTAGTGGAATAGTTGGCGTTTGTGACTATAGCTCATCTGGAGTTGAAAAACTTTGGTTTGCGAATAAGGCAAGCGTAACCGGCGTTACATATAATGCATCAGGAGAAATTACAGGATTTACTTCTGGAACATTGTTTAGTATCGAACCTGCTCTTGACACTGCAACTTTTAGTGATGATCTCGTTGTAAACGGATCACGCAGAAATTTCTTGCAGACAATAAACTTTGGTATTGGTTCTATCGATGCCACTATCCTTGATACTTTAGAAGATCTCGGACTTTCCAACTTAGTTGCCTTCGTAAAAGGTAGTGATGGTAAAGTTAGAGCTTTCGGTGTTAAAGGTACTGGATTGAGAACAACCGTAATGACAGACACCAGTGGTACTGCAGCTGGAAACGATGGTAACATCGCGATAACTTTAGCAGGATCTTCTTTAGGAAAAGCAAGTTTTGTAAATGCGGCTTTCGCCATTACAAAAGGATTGGTATAATCTTATTCTGTTTTCTGTTTTTTGGTTTTAAATTAGTGTAAACCCAGTTCGTGACGGACTGGGTTTTTCATTTTCATCAAGTTCAGGGTTTTGAGTTATATTAATATACATTAAAATTATGTCTTCAATATTGGGAAATTGTTCTTATTCAAACATCGAGATCGTTAAATTATTCATAACTGAATGGAATTCCTCAATTTATCCTACATATAACTCTGATATGGTTACAATATCTTCCTATAATGGGTTAACCAATGTATGGAGAGAAATTGAAACGGAGTCCGTAAACTTCAGATACTCTCAAAAGTTAATTGATGCTTCCAACGGAAAAACATTTGAAGAAAGTATCTCAATTATCATCCAAAATAACGATATGAATTATTGGAATAATGTTGCGGAAATCCTGACAGGAAAATATGTTGTAATATTTATTGACGCGAATGATAATTATTGGACTCTCGCTTGGAGATACGGAGCAAAAGTAGTGGTATATTCACTAGAAAATAACCAGTTTAGTTTTAATTTCATCAGTAATTTCAGTTCCAATTTACTTACCGGTATTGAAAGTACTTATGTCATCAACAATATAATACGATAATATATGGGAGTAATAGACTTTCTTTTAGTTGCCGGTGGTGGTGCTGGCGGATTTCACAATAACCTTCCTGCAGGTGGTGGTGGAGCGGGTGGATATATCTTCCAAACAGGACTTACAATTAATAATGGTCAATTTAATGTTACGGTTGGTGCTGGTGGAGTATCGACGGGAGTTGAAACAAATGGACAGGACTCAGTATTTTCAGGTTTTACCGCAATTGGTGGTGGACATGGAGATGGATATTTATTATCTGGATCCACTGGTGGATGCGGTGGTGGAGCAGGAACATCTTTGACCGAAATTTTATCAGGTGGAATTGGTCTTCAGGGCTTCAACGGGGAAGGAACTCATTATGTGCTATACGATGGTAACCCATATCATAGGGCTGCTGGTGGAGGTGGTGGAATGGGTGGTCCTGGTAATGGTAATGACGGAGGACCAGGTTATACATTCCCAATATTTGGATCTATAATTGGTAAAATTGGTGGTGGTGGAGCTGCATATGGATCCTACGCTGAAGAACGAGGAACGGCAACTGACGGTGGAGGACAAGTTGTGTCTCCATTTAGTGGGGCAACTCCAAATACTGGTGGTGGTGGATGTGGAAACCAATTAGATATGCCTGCTGTTATTAAATGTAACGGAGCATCCGGTGTATTTTTATTTAGAATAAGAAAATCTGAATTTCCATATTATTCATTAAGAAATGGTACAACAGTTTTTGAGGATGCAACATATACTATTCATAAATTTAATCAGGGTGGAACTTTTAATATCTCTGATGAACCAATAGTACTTCCAACCCCAACTCCGACACCTACTAGAAGTACGACCCCAACTCCGACACCTACGGCAACCAGTATACCAGGTGCAACACCAACTCCTTCAGTTACTCCTTCGGTTACACCGAGTAATTGGAAAGTATTGAGTACCTGTGGGTTCAATTCTGAGAAGATAAGTAAATTATATCTTGGAAATATGGTTACTTCAGGAACTACTATTGAATATCCAATAAATTACAGAGCGTTAAATAAGGATGTTGTAATTGATACATGGGACAAGGTAAATAAAACTATAACAATTGGTGGGCAAATTGTTCAATTGGTTGAGGTATTAAATACCGGGGAAAATATTCTATTCACAGAAAACTTATCAAAGGGTAGTAATGGGTATAATTACGGGAAAAAAATTCAGGTATCTTTATCCGCAATTGACTTAGGACTTATAGTTGATAGTAAAAGTTTCTTGCTTAATAATAATAAGTTCAAACAGGCACCGACAATTGCGTTCATGATAGACGCTGATGAAAACCAAATATGTATTGGATATGATAACCCATTATATCTGGTCACGATGGAAACAAATATTGGAGATGATAATTTACTCAATCTTGTCTGGGAGTCAGTTAGTATGAATAGGATTAGAAATTTTGGAACTACTCCAACACCTAGTCCTCCTGCGCCAACTCCAACACCTAGTGGAACTTCACCCCGTAATACGAATATTACATGGGAATTTAATGGGACTGATAATTCTGAATATCATCACACTAAATTAACAAGTGTTGATCTATTTTATAATGGTGGATATAATTTATCGAATTTAGTGGTATGGGAAACAACTGATGGACCATATATTTCATCAAATACATTTACTCAAATTGATAATACGATATATGGACTTACTGGGTTTACATTGAATTGGTCATATTATGCAAATAATTGTTACGGGACACTAGTTTATGGAACGCTAGAGACTTTTATAAACGGAGTTTCACAAGGAATTATGACTCAAAGTGTTTATCAAGACTTGTATTCTGGAATTTATGGGGCTCCATTTGATGTTGTAACTAGACCGATAAGGTATGGTGATAGTTTAAAGTTCGTACTTAACCATTATATAGTTTAAAAAAAATAAAAAGCGTTATATAATATATATAATTCTCATGGAAAAACTTCTAGATTTGTCAATGTCAGCAGAGTATAACTTAATTGTTGACAAAAACAAAAGTCTAAGTGCATCTGTATCTTGTACATACTTTAGTGGCAATACAGAAAACACATTTGACTTTTTTGTGTATACTGGATCCACACTTACCGTTAAAAATAATTCAGGGACAATTGTTCAAACTTTTTCAACAATTGATGGTTCTATATCACTTCTAGTTGGTGGTGTCTTTAAACTCATTAAAACAGCTGAAGAAATGGATACCGTAAGATCCGGTGAATATAATTATGATATGTATCTTTCAAATACTACATATCCAAAACGAGCATTCCTCAGAGGTAAGATAACTTATATACAAAATACAAGTAACTAAATGAATGTGTACTTTGATGCATCAAGTAGAGAATTAATACTGACGGACAATGAATATTTAACATATTATGATCCTCCAGCACCTCCTGCCGATCCATCATTTATCATGGAGATCACTACAGTCGATCCAAATACCGAATTTTCGGTAATGCAATTTGAAGGAAACATTTTTAATTATGATATTGACTACGGGGATGGAACAATTCTTCATGTAAGTACTTGGGATGACCCAAACTCAATACATATCTATACAGACCCAGGAGTTTATATTGTGAAAATGACCGGAATTTGTGAGTTTTTATTGTTTGGTATCAATGTTCCATTATTGGTAACAAAAATTATCAACTGGGGAACCTTGTCTCCAATTGCAGTAATTTTTGGGATGTGTGAGAACTTAACTGAGATACCAGGTAAACTGGATCCCACTCAATTATCAACGGTAGACTTTTCACAATGTTACTTATTAACATCTCTTCCATCAGACTTATTTGAAGGATGTATTTACATCACAGATTTTAGTACTGTATTTAGAAATTGTATTGGGTTATCAACACTTCCAGCCGATCTATTTAAAGACTGTATAAATGTGACAAGTTTCCAAACAGCATTTATGGAATGCTCAAATCTAACAACACTTCCAGTCGATCTATTTAGGTATAATACATTGGCCACAACTTTTATCACCACATTTACAGCTTGTCCATTAACAAGTATTCCATCAGATTTATTTACATATAATACATTGGCCAATGACTTTAGTAGTTGTTTCCAAGATTGTACAGGACTAACAGGTAATGCGCCGGCTATATGGGAAATCGTTCCTGAACCAATTGGTTTTAACTGTTTTTTAAATGATATAGGGTTGAGTAATTACGCATCTATTCCCGCAGGATGGAAATAAAATATAATAAATGAAATAAAATGGGACTAATATTAAATTCAGATATATCTAAAATAGTTGTTAAGGGTGATCCAATATCTATCGCCTACACTGGTGTAACTTCTGGAACCAGTGGTACATCAGGTGTGAGTGGGTCTAGCGGAACTAGTGGTTCTTCTGGGTCATCTGGAGTTGGAACTTCAGGTACATCTGGTACTAGTGGTGGAACAGGTTCAAGTGGAACAAGTGGGTCTAGTGGAACATCTGGAGATACTGGAACTAATGGTACATCAGGTACAAGTGGAACATCTATAACTGGTGGAACATCCCCAGATCTTATCTTTTCAGGTAATACACTATACGCACCGAATATCGATGTAAGTGGAAACTACTACAAAAATGGAGTAATATTTACTAGTGGAACATCTGGAGTTGGTACGAGCGGAACTAGTGGAACATCCGGTATTGCTGGGTCAAGTGGAACTTCAGGAACATCTGGAAGTAGTGGTTCATCAGGAACCAGTGGAAGTTCAGGGACATCTGGGACATCAGGAAGTAGTGGTTCTAGTGGAAGCAGCGGAACTTCGGGAACTAGTGGGTCTAGTGGAGACAAATATCAAACGACAAGCACATCATTTCTTAATATAAGCGGTGGTACCCACACTTTAACAGTTTCAACTGGGTTATCCTATACACCTGGACAATCTTTGGTTATAGGATTCAACGGTTCCAATTTTATGGAGGGGACTGTTAGTTCATATGTAAGTGGTACTGGAGTAATGGTAGCAACCATAACCCAAACGACTGGGTCTGGCTCTTATTCAGTTTGGAGTGTGAATTTAGGAGGCGCTCAAGGTGCTGATGGAACATCAGGAACAAGTGGTACATCTGGCGCCGCTGGTAGTAGTGGAACATCAGGAACTTCAGGTTCAAGTGGGTCATCAGGTACTAGCGGTACAAGTGGATCATCAGGATCGAGTGGTACATCAGGTAGTAGTGGTACATCTGGAAGTTCAGGTACAAGCGGGTCTTCAGGAACAAGTGGAACATCTGGAAGTTCAGGAACAAGTGGATCTTCAGGCAGCTCTGGCACAAGTGGAAGTTCAGGAACTAGTGGCATATCAGGTAGTTCAGGTACAAGTGGAAGTTCAGGGACTAGCGGATTATCGGGTAGTTCAGGCACAAGTGGGTCGTCTGGTTCTAGTGGAACATCAGGTACAAGTGGAACATCTGTAACTGGGTTTACTGAAACGGATATTATTTACACAGGAAGTACATTGTATGTTCCTAATGTTGATGTTAGTGGAAATTATTATAAAAATGGAGTTATCTTTTCTGGGGGAACGGGTTCTGGGTCTAGTGGAACTTCGGGTACTTCAGGTACATCTGGTGTTGCAGGAAGCTCTGGAACATCTGGAGTTAGTGGTTCTTCGGGTACCAGTGGATCTTCGGGTTCCAGTGGTACATCTGTTTCTGGAATCACATCGGGAGATTTAATTTACACGGGAAACACATTATATGTTCCCAATGTTGATGTTACGGGTAACTATTATAAAAATGGGGTTATCTTTTCTGGGGGAACGGGTTCTGGGTCTAGTGGCACTTCAGGTACATCTGGAATCGCTGGAAGTTCGGGCACAAGTGGAACATCAGGAAGTTCTGGTACATCTGGTACAAGTGGTACTGCGGGACTATATTATAGACAAATATCATTAGTGACTAATTTAGCAAATACTGGAGACACTGGAACAATAAGTCAAACTCTTGTTGGAATCGGATATAGTGGAACTATTGTTGGGTGGTATATGACATGTTACCCATCGTCAAATGTTACTGTCGACATTTGGAAGTCGTCTGGAGCGGTTCCAACGAATGCAAATTCAATTACTGCTGCTGCTCAACCAAGTATCACTGCATCTCAATTAAATTCAAGTTTATCTATACCGTCATGGACAACTAGTGTGGTTGCTGGAGATTATTTCATGTTAAATGTTGACTCAAATTCAGCAGCAACCTATATAAATTTACAATTAATTATCGAAACATAATTTAAATGGATAACATATACTTTAGTCCAACAAATGGTAGATTGTTATTAAGTAATACCTATCAACTCATGAGAAGTGGTTCTCAGGCATTCGGAGTTGCGTCAGTTCAGCAAGTTAACATTACATTGAGTGACACATCTTTATCCGGAACTACATCGTTAACAGGATTCACCGATTTAAGCAGAATGGTAGTGTTTGAATCGCATAGTGTTACAAATACGACGCCAAGTATAATGTATAACGCTTATCATCAGTTGGATGCGTATGTATCTGCAATTAATGAAGTAACCATTTCTAGGGGAGCTACAGTCGCTGGAATATCAATTACCGCAACTCTTTTTGTTGTCCAATTTAGTAGCGGAACAAGTGTATATAAAGGAACATATTCAATGAATACATCAACACTTATTCATGATGTGTCTATCGGATCAGATATTTTAACGGGAAATACATTTTCAAAACATCACATATCATCAACATCCGTTTCCAGGATAAATGACGACGGTGATCCAAACGATAGAACAGTTTCCGTAATTTTTCTTAACTCTACCACTTTGAGATTTCAAAGAACAAACTCAAGTAAAGGTAGTGTTTCGGGACACTGGTTTGTGGTGTCTCACCCTGAATTAGAGGTGACTCATGGAACTTTTTCCACTACGGGCGACGTTGCTTTTGGTATTACTGCAATAGATACAAGTAACACATTTTTACTTGCCTCAGATTATAGTACTATTCAAAACTATAATGGTGAAGCGCTTTGGGCACTTTGGACAGATGGGTTATTCATAAGAACTGATTCTACTTATGAAGGAACGGGAGAGGTTGTTTTTTATCAATTAATCAAACATACAGGTTTGGTAGTTCAACAACCAAGATGGGCGACATCGTTAACAACTAATGACGCATCCATAACCATTTCTTCTGTGGATTTATCAAGAACCATTGCAATCGACACATTAAGAAGTGAATATTGCCAACAAGATGGTTATGCTGAAACTACTCTACATAGAAAATTCTTTAGAAAAACGCTTGATAATAATGTTACTACATCAATGTCCGTTACAGATAGGAATGGAACTAGCGGCGTAAATGTTCCTTGGAACATCATTCAATTTCCTTTAATATCATAACATCATGGGAATATTAGCATATAGAAATAAAATTATAACACTTGATAATCATCCATTTTTTTTTGGGGTAAGTAATGCAGTCCCTCTCATCGGAAAATTTTGGGTTGGGAATAGCGGAAATTGGAACGACACTTCACATTGGAGTGAAACTAATGGAGGACCAGGTGGAGCGTCAGTTCCAACAAGTACTAATAATGCATATTTTACAGCAGATAGTTTTTCTACAACATCTACTGTTACAGTTAATATTGAAGCTTATTGTTTATCATTAAATATGTCAACAGTTGATCAATCTGTTGCATTTACATTACAAAATAATTTTTATTCTTATGGTAATTTTATATTAGGTACGAATGTAACTTTAAGCGGAAACTATGATATTAATGTTGGTCTTAATAATGCTAGTATTAATACATATGGAAACTCAATTCATATGCTTTATTTGATTGGAAATGTATCGGTTTTACCTACCGTAACACTTTTATCAGATTTAACACTTGGAGGAACCGAATCCTATTTATGCATGCAGAACGAAGGTTATTTAATATTTGATGCTAATGACTTTAATATAACTGCTAATGGACATGTTTCTTTTCAAACCACAAACATTACAGTTTATATGGGAAATGGTACTTGGAATTTTGTGGGTGCATTTAATTATGGTGGGTGGATGTTTATTTTAAATGCTGCAATTTATTCTGAAGGTTCAACAGTAATTTTTGATAAAACTGGTATTGATGCAGTTCATTTATATAATATTGTTCCTACAAATGGAATTTCA
>Ga0247840_10004048_pt1 | contig 23776 bp, 22 predicted proteins | sample LaCruzMarch2015__FD_192404 | JGI IMG/M metagenome (GOLD analysis project Ga0247840, IMG submission 192404) | Freshwater microbial communities from meromictic Lake La Cruz, Castile-La Mancha, Spain - LaCruzMarch2015_17m | ecosystem: Environmental > Aquatic > Freshwater > Lake | place: Spain...
GCGCGGGCCAACGCGCGTTCGTGCCCCACGCCACTTACATAAACGATGTCATCTGCAATGGTAAAGGGGCACCGGCGGGCGCTCGTCCGGGCCGCCAGTGGGGGGAAATAGGGGACGTACCACGAAATGCATTTCTGATGGCACTCCCCCAAGAATGCTACCCTGGGTACGCGGGAGGCGTTGCCAGACAAAGAGGTAAACGGCGCCGCTGAGGGTCGGCTATCTCTCGGCCAGTCGAGCGATCTCCGGCCGCGCCCTCTGCCGCGCTTGCCAAACGTCATAGACCATTTGCTGCCCGAGCCAGGGAATTCCGGGGACAGTATACTTAATTCCCGCAATGCCGAGAAGTCGACACGATTCTTGCATCGCCAAGCCTTCATACTACGGGGAAACTAGAGCCGGCCGCCGGGTCGCTGCACTACGCTTCGAGTTCAAGCGCAATCCGCAAGGGCGCTTGCCGCTCGATGAGCCAAAGCAAGACCCGGGACGGTCGCCGTTAGCACTGGACGGCCTCAAGCCCACGCGACCCCGATCGGCCCGATCCAAGCCTACCCCTCAGCCTGCGACCGAGTCCCCGACCTGGACGCCAGTCGCTCCGGATCGCCTGGAGCCACCCAAGTTGCGGCCCCACCGTCAGTCTGGGATGATGTCAAAGCCCGCCTCGGACGGCACAAGGCGCCCAGAGATTCCGGCCATCAGCCGATTTTGGAAAAGACCGGTTTTGTGGTAAAACCCGCGCATGGCAACCGCAAACCCTCTGGTCCTGAGCAAGTTCCGCGCTGCGCTCCAAGCGCTTTATGGCGAACGGATCGAGCGCGTCGTGCTCTACGGTTCACGGGCGCGGGGGGATGCGCGAGCCGATTCGGATTATGACGTAGCGGTGTTTCTGAAAGACCTGGGGGATCGCTGGAACGAGATTGATCGAATCGTCGCCCTCGAAGGGGAGATTCTGGATGAAACAGGAGCGGTGATTAACGCTTTGCCGTTTGGCGCGGGTTCCTACAACGAACGCACTCCCTTGATGCACGAAATTCGACTTGAAGGAATCGATGTGTGACGCCTGAAGCCGCCCGCTATTTGGAAAAGGCGTGTAAATGCCTCTCCCATGCTCGCGCGACGCTCGACATCGGACTGAGCAACGATGCGGGACGCAATGCGTACCTCGCCGCTTTTCATGCCGCCCAAGCCTTCATTTTCGAGCAAACGGGAAAGATCGCCAAGACTCATAGCGGGGTGCGCAGTGAGTTTTCCCGACTCGCGAAAGATGCCCCCCGCCTGGAAAAGAGCTTTTCAACCTTTCTCGCCCATGCCTATACGCTGAAAGCAGTCGCCGATTATGAAACCGGGCCGGGTTCCGATATTCCGCTTGAACGCTCGGCGGCGGCTCTTGAAACTGCCACCCGCTTTGTTGATGGCATCGCCGGAATGCTTGGCGAAGAGTGATAATTTTCCGCAGCGGCGCATCACGCTTTCGTGGTGAGGAATCGGCGCTTGGGGCAGGGGGTTACACGACTGCTGGGTCCACCCCGTGGGGTGTTGGTTGCTTGCAGCAGGTGTAGCCTTTAGTGGCAATTTCGGAAGGACGGCTACAGGCGCTCATCCGATCATCCGCACCCTGTCGTGAGTACCGCCCGAGGGGAAATAGGGGACGTACCACGAAATGCATTTCTGATGGCACTCCCCCAAGAATGCTACCCTGGGTACGCGGGAGGCGCTGCCAGACAAGGAGGTAACCGGCGCCGCTGAGGGTGGCTATCTCTCGGCCAGTCGAGCGATCTCCGGCCGCGCCCTCTGCCGCGCTTGCCAAACGTCATAGACCATTTGCTGTCCGAGCCAGAGTTCCGCGCACCCGCCGCGCTCGGTGCCGAGCCATGCCTCAAGGCGCAGGGCCATGTCCGGAGAGATTGCCGCACGCCCGTTGAGTACGCGGGACAAGGCCGTCCGGGTGACACCAAGATGCCGCGCGGACTCGGTGACGGTGAGCCCGAGCGCGGGCAACACATCGTCCCGCAAGGTCTCTCCGGGATGGGGAGGGTTGTGCATGATGGATTCCTAATGGTAATCCTGGTAATCGACAAGAACCGCGTCTACGCCCTCGAAGACGAAGGTCAAACGCCAGTTGCCGCTGACCCAGACGGCCCAGTGTCCGGCCAGGTCCGCCGAGAGCGGATGCAACTTCCAGCCGGGCAGGTTCATGTCCTGCGGGGACGCGGCAAGGTCCAGGCGCGCCAGTTGCCGCCGAAGTTTCGGCGCGTGGGCGGCCTGGATGCCCGCCTTCGATCCGGTCTCGAAGAAGCGCTGAAGCCCTTTGTGCCCCGAAAACGATCAATCGGTGGCCGAATTTAGGCCCCGGCCCCGAAAGTCCGACAGCCTGCTAGCGCCGGCGTTCGCTCGATGATCGGACATCACGCCGGTTGCGTCCGCACCGTCCGTGCAACAGCGCAGCGCCGCCTTGGCAGCCTGGGAGGTGGCGCAACCGGCCACCAGGCCGCGGCCCCATCGGGGCAGCCGATGGGGCGCGCAGGTCAATGGTTGCGGCCGCTGCCCGCCTCTTCCAGATCGCGCATCACGGCGTCAAGATTGAACGAGGCCGGCTTCTGACGCGGCGGGAACTTCACGAAGTTCTCGATTTGGCTGGCGACCACGGCCTGCATCATGTAGACGACGTAGGTATGAGAAATGAACCAGTCCCAATAGCTGTTCGAGTTCTCGTCGGCACGCTCGAATGGGTCACGGCGCAGATGGAAGAGCTTCGGCGCGCGCAGCTTCACGAAAGGTTCGATCCAGCACGCCAGTTGCTTGGCGCGCTGCTCCATCAGCACCACCTTCCAATCCTGCATCCGAATCGCCAGGATGTCGCCGTCGTCGCTGATGTAGAAGAAGAAATTTCGCGGGCTCTCCTGCACCTCGCCCTTGAGATAGGGCAGCATGTTGAAACCGTCGAGGTGGACCTTGAAGGTCTTCTCGCCGGCGGTGTGGCCGTTGAGCAACTTCTCCTTGATGTCCGGCTCGCCGGCGGCGGCGAGGAAGGTCGCCAGCCAGTCCTGGTGGGTGACGATGCCGTTGAGCACCGTGCCGGCCTTGAACTGGCTGGGCCAGCGTACGAAGCACGGCACCCGCCAGCCGCCCTCCCAGTTGGTGTTCTTCTCGGAGCGGAACGGCGTGATGCCCGCATCCGGCCAGGTGTTGAAGTGTACGCCGTTGTCGGTGGAATACATGACGATGGTGTCCTCGGCAATGCCCAGCGCATCGACCTTGTCCAGCATCATGCCGACGTTCTCGTCGTGCGCCACCATCACGTCGTTGTAGTCGCCCTGGCCGCTCTTGCCCTTGTGCTTTTCGGCGCAGTGCGTGCGGAAGTGCATCGCCGTCGTGTTGTACCAGAGGAAGAAGGGCGTGCCCGCCTGGTGCGCCTCGTCGATGAATTGCAGCGCGCGCTCGGTCACCTCGTCGTCGATGGTCTCCATGCGTTTCTTCGTCAGCGGCCCGGTGTCCACGACCGTCTGCCCGCCCTTGCCGTCGGCCTTGCAGTGCAGCACACCGCGCGGCCCGAATTTCTTCTTGAACTCAGGGTTCTTCGGGTAGTCCGGGTCCTCGGGCTCCTCCTCGGCGTTCAGGTGGTACAGGTTGCCGAAGAATTCGTCGAAGCCGTGCATGGTCGGCAGGTGTTCGTCACGGTCGCCGAAGTGATTCTTGCCGAACTGGCCGGTGGCGTAGCCCAGGGGCTTGAGCAGCTCGGCAATGGTCGGGTCTTCCGCTTGCAGGCCGTTGGTGCCGCCGGGCATGCCCACCTTGGTTAAGCCGGTGCGGATCGGGTTCTGGCCGGTCATGAACGCGGCGCGTCCCGCGGTGCAACTCTGCTGCGCGTAGTAGTCGGTGAAGGCCACGCCTTCGTTGGCCACACGGTCGATGTTGGGCGTACGGTAGCCCATCTGGCCGCGGCTGTTGTAGCTGATGTTCCACCAGCCCACGTCGTCGCCCCAGAGGATCAGGATGTTCGGTTTCTTGGCAGCCATGGTCTCTTCCGGTTAGTGATGACACAAATTCCGGATCGCTTCGCAGCAACCCGGTTCGAAAACACGCGGCCCTCACGGCGTCGTCAGTTCGCGACTCACCCCGCTGAAGGGCGAACCAGGCGTCTTGTCGCCGTGACAGAAGCGAAATTTCTTGCCGCTGCCGCACGGGCAAGGCCGATAAGCGCCTTGCCTTGCATCCTGCTCGGCAACCCACGCCATCACCTCGGCGGGTGGGCGGTTCTGCCGCAGCAGTTGCACCATGACGTTGAAGGTCGGCCCGGTGTGGGTGAAGAAGCGCTCAAGCCCCGGGCACAGGTAGTTCTGGCCAGGTTCCCCGTCGCGGGACAGCGCGAAGCGGTCCTTGGGACAGCCGCCATTGCACCAGTTGCGGACCTTGCAGCCCCGGCACTGTGCCGTCAGCGTATCGCGCTTGTCCTGGCCGAACTTGCGTTGCTCGGGCGAGGCCACCAGGTCGAGGAGGTGCGTCTGGTGGATGTTGCCGAGCTTGTACTTTGGCTCGACGAAGTGATCACATGAATAGAGATCGCCGTTGTGCTCCAGCGCCGGGCCATAGCCGCAGGTGGGCGCGTGGATGCACAGCAGATGGCGGCCGAAGAAGGCCTCCAGCGTGACGTCGAAGAGCTGCACATAGACCTGGCCCACATCATTGCGCACCCACTCCTCGAAGATGTCGATGAGGAATCGGCCGTATTGTTCAGCACCCACCGTACGATCAGTCACCCGATTGCCGGTTTGCGTATAGAGCAGGCGCTTCTTGCCGGCCTGCTCGGTCCAGCCCTGGTTGGCGATACCGATGGTTTGCTCGGTGGCGCGCTCGATGATCGGGATGAACTGCACCCACTTCGCACCCAGCTCGTCGCGGAAGAAGCGATAGACCGTGCGGCCGTGGTGCTGATTGGCGGCGTTCACGGTGCACAGGATGTTGAAGTCGACCTCGTGCTTGCGCAAGTACCGCCAGCCGCGCATCACCAGGTCGAAGGTGCCCTGGCGGCGGCGGTCAACGCGGTAGGTGTCGTGCAGCTCGCGCGGGCCGTCGACGCTTAAGCCCACCAGGAAGTGGTGCTGCTTGAAGAACAGGCACCAGTCGTCGTCGAGCAGCAGGCCGTTGGTCTGGAAGGTGTGCTGCACCGCCTGGCCGGGCCGACGGTACTCTTCGACCAGCTCGACCGCGCGGCGAAAGAAGTCGAGCTTCATCAGCGTCGGCTCGCCGCCCTGCCACGCCACGGTGACCTGCGGCGTGCGGTGCGACTCGAGCAACTGCCGCAGGTAGGCCGCGAGCGTGGCCTCGGACATGCGGTGTTTGTCGTTCGGGTACAGCGATTCCTTGGACAGGAAGAAGCAATAGGTGCAATCGATGTTGCAGATGGAGCCGCTGGGCTTGGCCAACAGGTGAAAGCCCGGCGGGGCGTGCGCGGGCAGCGGCGGGGGCGTCACGCTGGGGGCGTCTACGGCAGGCAAGGTGTTGTTCCCTGTAAATGTTGGGGGTCGCATGCGTGCTAAGTCTTGCCCGGCGCGGAGCCGCTCGGCAACTGGCCCAGCCAGGTGTTGGCCGCTGCCACCGGCGCGGCGACCAAATCGGCCGCGAGATGGCTGCGATCGGGCGTCAGGCGGCGGGCCGCCGCCCGAAGCTGTGCCACGCGCGTCATCTTCGTCATCCGTCCAAATATTTTCGCCGAATCACCGGCTATCGCTTGAAGATCCATCGCCGACCCACCGGCGCGCGATTCGCGTGACCAGGCCGCGCACCACCAGGTAGGGCACAAAGGCGAGCAAGAGCGCAATCATCACCATCTCAGCGGGACGGAAGGTCTCGAATTCGATGAATTGGTAGATCGCGTCCATGGCGAATCCCAGGAGAATGATACGTGCCGTGGCGATCAGTGCCTCATCCAGCCGACCGCCGCGCTGCGCCGGATCGGTGAGGACGGTCCAAAGAAAAGGAGTGCGCCCGGTGCGGGCGTCGTTGACGCCATCGCGCAGCGCGGCAATCGTCGCCATGATGGGCTGGAGGACGAAGCGAAAGACCATCGGCCCACCCGGACGATCGAGCAGGTTCTGCCAGACGCGCGTGCGAACTTCGTCCGAGAAGCCGCACAACGCGAGGCCGACGATGACCGAAGCGATCGACAGCGCGACCACCAGTCGAGCCAGAAAGACCTGTGCATTCGATGGTGTCTTGTTCATTGCCCAAGCCCCCCTCTGTGTTACAGGCTTACGATCGACTCGAAAACAAATGGCCGCCCGTGGGGGCGGATGGGCGGGGTGTCTTTGCTGGTACCGCACGCCAAGCCGCTACTCGGCAACCGTCGGCGAGGCCGCGATCTGTACTGTCCGCTGTGCGGACCAGCGCCCCCGCGGAGCGCGGGGGCCTCGCAACCTGCCGTGGCGTCGTCGCGGCTAACGGCCATGAGGGGTTGTCCGTCACCCCCGAAACATGAAAGCACCCGGCGGGAGCGGCTTTCACGGTAACCCGACTGACGCGATTCTTCTCTGCGTCTCTGCGCCTCTGCGTGAGATTCTTCAAGAGGCCTCACGCAGAGGCGCAGAGACGCAGAGGCGGTAACGCGCGACGCTCGGGTAACCCGCGAGGTCTCGTCGCGGCTAACGGCCATGGCGCCCGCGCCACCCCGAAAGATGAAAGTTGCGGTCGCCATGGCCGCTCCCTCACCCCGCCCTCTCCCAGAGGGAGAGGGAGAATTGGAGCGCGCTCCCGGCGCGACTTTCACGGTAAAGCCGCTCCCACGCACGCCTTTCATCGTTCGCGGTGGCTGCTCTTGCGGCCATGGCCGCTAACGGGCCCCTCCGTCATCCGTACCGGCAGCGTCCGGCTCGGCTTCCAAGGCTTCCGCGGGCTCCTCGCTGATCGCCGGCCCCATCAGGATCGCGAGCGGGCGGGTATGCGGACTCGCATCGAGCGCGATGATCAGTGCCGTGGTCAGGGGTACGGCCAGGAACATGCCGACGGTGCCGAACAGCCAGCCCCAGACCAGCAGCGCGATGAAGACCGCCAGCGTCGAGATGCCGAGCCCCTTACCCATGATCCGCGGCTCGATGACATTGCCGATCGCGGTGTTGATCACCAGGAAACCGGCCGCGACCATCAACGCCGTGCCCAGATCGACCTGCACCAGTGCCAGCAGGACCGGCGGTATCATCATCACGATATTGCCGACCACCGGCAGGAAGTTCAGAAAGAAGGCCAGCACCGCCCACAGGATGGCGAAGTCGATCCCGAACAGCCACAGCAGGAGCCAGACACAGACGGCGGTAGCGAGGCTGGTCAGGGCCTTGATCTGCATGTAGCGATTGATGTTGTCCAGCATCCGCTGCAGGCGCGCCTCGCCGTCCGGCGTGATGTGAAAGGCCGCCCTCAGCTTGGGCGCCATCGTCGGCACTTCGAGCAGGATGAAGATGACGGTGAGCAGCACCAGAAGCCCGGTCGCGAAGACGCTGCCGGCGCTGGACAACATCCGCGGCACCAGGGCCTTAAGCTTGGCCGGGTCCAGGATGTCAGTCGCCGCCGCGGCCGGGTTGTCGACCCCGGTCCCCGCCATCATGCCGCCGAAGTGCTCGGCCAGTGCCGCGAAGCGTTCCTGATAGCCCGGCAGGCTGTCCTTGAAGCCCTCGAGCGACCCGGTCGTCATCAGCGCGAGCAGGCTGCCGACATCGAGCAGCACAAACGCGATCACGAACAGGGCGCCCCACTTCGGCACGCCTTTGCGGCGCATCCAGGCGAGCGCCGGGGTGGCGACGATCGCGATGAAGATCGCGAGCAGGAGCGGCGTCAGCAGCGGCGCCGCGGTCTTCATCAAGGTCACGACGAGCGCGACGGCACCGGCGATGATCAGACCGCGGGCGGGCGCAGAGAAGGTGGCTAAGACATTCATGGTGGCGATGGCTCCTGCGCTGGGTTGAGGATGGGTACGGCCGAGTCTGCGCGCCGCGACTCGGCGGCCAGGCGGCTAGGCGAGCGCCTTTTGCTTGAGCCGGTCGAACTCGCCCTGGCTGATGGTGCCGACATCGAGCAACGCCTTGGCATCGCCGATTTGCTCGGCGGGGGACTTTGCCGCGACCTCCCGAATGTAGGCTTCGGTATCCGACCTGGCCCGTTGCAGCGCCGCCTGTTGACGCTGCGCCATGCCGCGGCCGCGGGCGAGGACGTAGCCGAGTGCCGTCAGGAACGGCAGGAACACGAGGCCGATCAGCCACAGGACCTTGTAGCCCCCGGCCAGCTCGGGGTCGCGAAACAGGTCGAAAACAATATGAAAGAGAATGATCAAATAGGCAACGAACAGGAAGGTCGATGCCATCAGATAGAGAATGTCCCAGAAATTCGTCATTGAAACGGCCCTCATGGATTCAGTTAAGTCAGCGAACCGGCGGCCAGGGGCGCCGCCGGTCCCTGTGAACGCCTGCTTTGACGATGTCCCGGCCGCCGCCGACCGGGGTCGGGGCAGGCCAGGGGCGCCAAGTCAGGTCTAAGCGGCCTTCGGGAACTGGCCGGCCGCCTGGGTGGTCCGGAACATCAGCCAGAGACCCAGGACCAGGGCGATCACCTCGGCGGCGAGCATCTGGACCAGGGCCAACAGGCTCACCAGATCGACCGCGGAGACCCAACTGGAGGACCCGCCGCCCGCCGTCTGGATGGTCGCGATCCCCGCCTGGGGAGCGGCGAGGAAATAAAAGAGGAGTTGTCCGACTTCCAGCAGCATCACCACCATGGAGAACAGGATGCCCAGGCTGCTCGCGACCAGGCCGGTCCACACGGTCGCGAGCACCGCCGACTCGGTGGGACGCGTTTGCGGATCGGCAATCCGCTTGCCCAGACCGGGGTAACGATAGAACCAGACGATCGTAAACAGGAGCACCAGCATATTGGCCAGGCTCAGCAGCCCCACGATCGGCAGGCCGCTGCGCAGGCCTGAGATGCTGCCTGAAAATACAAAGACATAGAACATAACGACCAGGGGGATCGAGCCCAACACCACCTGGAGCCAAAAACCGATCCGCCCCAGGCGGGTGAAGGTCTTGGCCAGACCCTCGATCTTCGCGACGTGTAGACTCTCAACGAATTGCTGCAACAAACTCATGACTGACACCTCGGCCGCGTGGTGCGGTCCGTCTGGGGGAGTGATCGAAGCGGAGCCGGGAGGCCCAACTGCGGATTTATTGCCTTCGCACCTGACATCCGGACAGGCCCCTGGCGTAGGGGCGGGTTTGAAACCCGCCCCTACGTCCGGCTATCACGTCCGAGGGCTATAGCCGACGGCCTCGGGGGAGATTGTGTCAAGAGAAAGGAAAAAAAGCGAACTGCCGGTACCACGCGGCGGAACGCCCGATCCCGGTTCGCCGGCGCTCGGGCAAGCGGAAGGTGATGCTCAAACGGAATCGGCAGCCGCGTTTCGCGGCACCAGTCGCGGCCCGGCCTATCCGCGGCACGCGACGCCAAGGTCGCTTGCGAGATCGCGCCGCACTGGGGTGCGGCGCTCCGAGTGGCCCGGGCGATCATCAGGGCCGTTTTGCTACGCGCGGCGTATCATTAGAAGGCCCTGCTCATGACTCCGGCCATGCGCCCTTGCGGCAACCCGTCGCGGCCTGGGGGCCGCTCCTACGGCGTAGGAGCGGCCCCAGGCCGCGACGGATGTCACCCTCGAGGTGGCCGGAGTGATGACCAAGGCCCAATTAGAGCCCCGGCGCTTGAGTTTGAACGCCAGGGCCTTGCGCATGAGAGGGTCCCGCGTCGTCTGCGCCGGCGCTGCCGTTTCCTGATGCATGCGAGTGACACCGTGAAAGGTCCCATCAAATCCGCCCCCGCGGGGCGAACGCTCGCAGGACTCCTCCTGTGCCTCGTCCTCGCCGCGTGCCAATCCGTGCCGCCGACGAGCGGCCCGACGCTGTGCGCCCGCCTGGATGAGTCAGCGCGGGTGCTCGCCTCGCCGCAGAGCAGCGCGCGGCAGCGCGCCCAGGCGGGCGCCGACTACCGCGCACTGGCGGCGGACCACCTGCCGGAACTGCTGCAGGACGCCGCCCGGCCCGACCCCCTCGGGGGGTTGCTGCGCCAAGACCAGCCCGGCGTCTACGCACCCAATGGCTTCGCCGACATCGAACCCGTGCGGCGTCCCCGCGTAACGCAACCCGGTCTGCACCGCGCCGGGCTGGGGCTCCCGAGCGTCGGCCAGGTCTTTCCCGGTGGCGCCAATGCCCCGTCTGCCGGCTATCAGGTCCCGGTCACCCTGCTGGCCCTGCCGACCGGCGTCGCGCCCGGGTCCTGCGGCGCGGCGCTCGTCGACCCCGAGCGCGTCAGCCGCGTGCCCGGCAAGTACGGTGCGGTGCCGGTCGCCATGGACCTGGAGGCCCCGCTGGACGCCACCCGGGCGATCGGTCGGCGACGCGGTGAGGGTCTGAGCAACCTGCTGCGCTCCGACCGCTTTCGCGGGCGGCCCCGGATCGTCTTCCTGCAGCCCTTCGACCCGGACAAGACCCCGGTGGTGCTGATCCACGGCCTGATGTCGACCCCGCGGATGTGGGCGCCCCTGGTCAAGCCCCTGCTGGCGGACCCGCGCATCCGTGCCCGTTTCCAGTTCTGGTTCTTCTACTACCCCACCAGCCAGCCGGTGCCGCTGTCGGCACTGCAACTGCGCGAGGCACTGGACGACACCACGCGCACGCACGGCCCCCACCGGCCGCTGGTCCTGATCGGCCACAGCATGGGCGGCATCCTCGCCCGCGCCCAGGTGTCGCGGATCGACCTGGCCCAGGCGCAGACCATCAGCCCGCAACTCGCCTCCTTCCCCGCCGACAACCCGGTCCGACGCGCCCTGGTCTTCGCCCCGCGCACCGATGTCAGCCGCACCGTCTTCATGTTCACGCCCCATCGGGGCAGCGCGCTCGCCGTCACCAGCCTGGGCGCCTGGGGCATCCGGCTGATCCGCTTCCCTGAGTGGGTGCTCAGCGAGTTTGCCCACTACACCCACCTGATACCGGACGCCATCGCCGGGCGCCTGCCGACCAGCATCCATGGCCTGTCGCCGCAGTCCCGGTTTCTGCGCCTGCTCGATCAGACCCGGCCGAAGGTCCCGTCCCACTCGATCATCGGCGACCGCGGGCGCGGCCCCCTGGCGACCAGTTCCGACGGCGTGGTCCCCTTCCGCAGCGCGCACCTGGATTTTGCCGAGTCCGAGGTCATAGTCCCCACCGGGCACAGCGGCTTCGACCACCCCTTGGCGGTCGCGGAATTGCGGCGCATCCTGCGTGCCGAGGCCGCAACGCCTTCCAAACCACCCACACAAAAGGCATCGACACCATGACCGACAAAAATACCGACGAAGGCGTGATCACCGTCATGCTCGAGCGGCTGCGCACCCAGCGCCTGCCCCGGGTGCTCGACCTCCAGGCCAAGGTCGAGCGCGGCGAGCGGCTCGACGACTACGACCTGCGCTTCCTCTCCGAAGTCCTGGCCGACGCCGAGCGGGCCAAACCATTGTTCGACCGCAACCCCCAGTTGGCCGAGATCGGCACCAAGATGGTCACACTCTACGGGGCCATCACCTCGCGGGCGCTGGCGAATGAGGGCGGGGACGCGGGTCGGTAGGGCGCCGCACCCGCCGGCGCGCGCCCACTGGGAGCGCCGCACCCCAGTGCGGCGAACCGGCGCGGACGACCGCCGCCTTGCGCGTTGCGGATAGGCCGCGCCGCACTGGGGTGCGGCGCTCCCAGCAAGACTCAGCGTTCTCGTTCCCACGCGCCGCGTGGGTCTCGGACGCTGAGGATCAGAAAGTCGAGAACTTGAAGTCCCGTCGGACTTTCACGGCAGCCTGGCGGCCTCACGCAACAGATTTATCGCTTGACGATATTATCTTTGTACGATACTATTGCTAGGCGATCATAGATTATCGGTCAAGACCGGTGGTCGCCACCGTTAATATTTAGATTGTTATCAAATTGTTACTTGAACCTTCCAAAGGAGACTCTTTCATGCTCATTTCTTTCCATGACACCGCGACCGAGACCATCTGGAACGGTCGATTCACCAAGCATTTACCTACACAAATCCAAGAAGTTGCGCGGCGTAAGCTGCGTATGCTCAACGCCGCCCAGTGCCTGGACGACGTGCGCATCCCACCGGCCAACCACTTGGAGGCGCTCACAGGTACCCGGGCCGGGCAGCACAGCATCCGCATCAATGACCAATGGCGCCTCTGTTTCGTGTGGAACAACAGCAACGCCGAGCGCGTTGAGATATGCGACTATCACTAGAGGAAACCGCATGGACACGATCAAGAATATCCACCCCGGCGAGGTGTTGCGTGAGGAGTTCCTGGTGCCGATGGGGATCAGCCGATACCGCCTGGCGCATCAGATCCACGTCGCGCCGATGCGCATCAGCCAGATCTGCGCCGGCAAGCGCGGTATCACCGCAGACACGGCGCTGCGTCTGTCCCGCGCCTTTGGCACGACACCTGGCTTCTGGCTGGCCTTGCAGGCCGACTATGACACCGAAGAGGTGCTGCTGACACATGGCGAAGACCTGTCGCGGATTCAACCGCTGGCAGCCTAGTGCGTAGGCTGGCTGGAGCGTGGGAGCCAGAAGTTCCGGACGCTGAGCGTCCTGGGATGCAGTCCCACGCGGAGCGTGGGAACGAGCGCGCGCGGGCGCGCGTCGCGGACTCGCTACAGCGTCCCCGCCTCCAGGAAGCTGTAATACCCGGTCCGGTTGAAGATGATGTGGTCCAGCAACTCGATACCGAGGATGGCACCGGCGGCCTTGAGCTGCGCCGTGATGGCGATGTCGCTTGCCGAGGGTTCAAGCCCGCCGCTCGGGTGATTGTGCGCGACGATCACGGTGGACGCGCGGTCGGCGAGCGCATCGGCAAAGACCTCGCGCGGATGCACGGGACTGCGGTCGATCAGCCCGATCGACACCACCCGGATATTCAGGATCTCATTCGCGCCGTTGATGCTCGCACAGAGGAAATGCTCCTGCTTGCGGTCGGCATACTGGTGGATGTGCGGCAACAGATCGGCCGGGGTTTCGATCTTGGAACCCTCCGGTTTGATGCGCCGCCGGGCGAACTCGATGGCCGCGAGGATCAAGGTCGCCTTGGCATCACCCACACCCGCGAACTGCTGCAAGTCCTCTGCCCTTACCTCCAGTCCCTTCTGGTCGATGAGCCGCGCCAGCTTGGCGGCCAGCGCCATCACGTCCAGGCCCGGCGTGCCCTGGCCGAGGAGCACGGTGAGCAACTCCTGGTCACTCAAGGCCCTCGCCCCCTTGCGCAGCAGCTTCTCGCGCGGACGCTCCGCCGGCGGGATCTCGTGGATGGTCTTGCCCATGGCCTCAGGCCGCCAGGGACAACTGGGTCTGAATGACCGTCACTGCCATGATGTCGAAGATACCGCCGGTGTCGGTGTATTTGTGGTCGGTGAGTTCTTCGTAACGTCCGCGGGCGTTGTAGGCCGACTGGATCTCGCCGTTGACCTGACCGCGATAGGCGCCTTCCAGATAGATGACGTTCCCGCGGTGCGCATGGACCGTGCTGCGGATGACCGGGTCGGCGATCTTCTCCTCCGTCACCTGTCTGATATAGAGCGCCTCTTCGTCCGTGATATCGAAGGCCGCCCGGATCTGCGCAATCACGTCCTGCACCGTTACCTTCACCGGCACCGGGCCTGCACCGCCCGCCCCTTTGCCCGCTTTCAGCCTCACCGGGCCGCCGCTGGTCGTCACGCCCTGATACTGCACCGCCGCCTTGGTGACCAGGGTGGCGCGAACCTGTTTCATCAGTTCCGAGACGGCCCCCGCCTTCACGAGTTGCGGGCCGACAGTCTCGGCAAAGGTGGCGAACTCACCCACCGCCGCCGGATAGCTGAAAAAGCAGGTGAGGAAATGGAAGCTCTTCACGAAGCGGGCCAGCAGGGCGACGAACGCCTTGCGCCCCTCCCACTCGGTAAGCCTCGCCTGGAAGCGGGTCCGCAGGGAATTCACCTGAAACTGCACCTGCGCATCGGTCCCCCGCTCCATCAGGCTGAGCAGGTCGCACGCGTCCTTCTGGGTGAAGACCCCCGCCGCGAGGATCTCCCCATGCAGGATCAGGCAGCCGTTCTGATCCGGCTCCTGCGGCGTGAACGGCGTGCCCTGCCGATAACTCGCGAACGCCGTCAAGATCTGCTTGGCGTTATTGGTGAAGTCCACGACCACCACGTCCCGCTTGCCCGGGTGACAGCGGTTCAGTCGCGAGACCGTCTGCACCGCGGTGCGCCCCAGCACCGGCTTGTCGAGGAACATGCCGGCGAGCAGGGGCTGGTCGAAACCGGTCTGAAACTTGCTCGCCACCACCATGAGCCGGTAGTCGTCGCCCTCGAAGCGGTCCTCGATCAGCTCACCCGCCTGCAACGCATTCACCGCGTGCTCACTGATGGCCGCGTTCGTCTCCGGGTGGACGAAGTCCGAGAAGGCATAGAGCACCTGGTAACCGGCCCCGCGCTCCTTGAGCTTCTCTTTGATGATGGTGAAATACCGCAGCCCCGCCACCCGCGACGAAGTGACAATCATCGCCTTGGCGCGTCCGCCGATCAACGGCGCCACGTCCTTCTCGAAGAGGCGCAGCATCACCTCCGCCTTGTATTGGATCAGCCCGTCGTCCTGAAAGGCCAGGTTCTGCAGCGCCTTCAACACCACGCCCTTGGGGTAGAGCCGCTCCTCGTCCAGCGGCGGGACCACGGGGCAATGCAGGTGGTAGAGCGTCTTGTAGGAGATGATGGAGGGCGCCACGTCCACGATATAGCCCTCGGCGATGGCCTCCGCCTCCGTGTAGCTGTCGAAGGGCGTGCCGAACATGGAGACGGTCGCCGGTGCCGGCGTGGCGGTGAAGGCGACGAACAACTGATTGCAGTCGTGCTCGCGGATCACCCGGGCAATCCGCTCCTCGGGGTCCTCCTCGGGCGCCTCGCCGTCGGGGTCCCCCGGCGCACGGAACGGCAGCCGGATGGCCGCGCCCATCTGGTGATCCTGCGAGCGATGGGCCTCGTCGATCAGGAAGGCGACCCGCAGCGTCTTCAATGCCGGGTTGCTCCGCATCTCCTTTAAAACCCAGACGAATTTCTGCTGGGTGGTGACGATGATCGATTTACGCTCCCGCAGGAAGCGCGGCAGGTCATCGGACTTCCTCGCCATGCCCACTACCGCCTGCAGGTGGGTGAATTTTTCGAGGTCCTCGCGGATGTTCGTGTCGAGCGACTTGCGGTCGGTGAGGATGAAGGTGATGTCCACCAACTTCTCGTTGGTGCCGGGGTTGAACAGGCTGTGCAGCCGGTCGGCCAGCCAGCAGATGGAGAGCGTCTTGCCGCTGCCGGCGGAATGCTCGGCCAGATACTTCTTGCCGATATCGCCGGTCGCGGCGAAGTGGGCGCTGATATCCTCCGCCACCCGCCGCACCAGACGGCTTTGGTGATAGCGCGGGAAGATGGTGAAGGCCGGGCGCGCCGGCTTGTCGTCCTCGGCCGCCCGCTCGGGGACGCGGATGAGAAAGAAAGACAGGGCCTCCAGCAAATGCTCCTGCGACAAGACTTCGCGATAGAGATACGCAACCGGATAGGCATCGGCATCCGTCGGCCTATTGGTCAAGCCCATATTGTGCCAGCGGAAGTTCTCTTCCTTACGCGGGTCCGTCGCGGCCATCGCGTCGCTGGTGTCAGCGGCGAGATAGAGGAAGGGATGGCGGAAGATCCGGTGACTGTGGTCGCGCTTAGTGAACTGGGCCACGGCGTCATGCACGTTCTCGTGGGCCTCGTGCTTCAGCTCCAGCGCCACGATGGGCAGGCCGTTGAGGTACAAGACGAAATCGATCTCGTGATTGGCGTCGCCGAAATAGAAATGTGGGCGGAAGCTGATGCGGTTCTTCGCATACTGGTCGGCGGCGGCGCTCGCCGCTGAGCGCGGTTTCGGATAATAGAGGTGGAAATCCAGGCCGCGCACCTTGAGACCCTGGCGGAAGAGCAGCCACAGCGGCCTGTGCTCCAGTTCATTGCGCAGGGCCTTGAAGACCTCCTCCCGTGCGTCCGTGCCGTAATCGTCCTTCAGCTTCTTGATCTGGTCCGCCTGAGTGGCCACGAGGAAGGCCCAGAGCAGGTCTTCAGCGATGAAGTGCTCGGTGTCCGTGATGTCGGACTGTTGCAGCACCGCATACCCGTGCTCGCGGACCAGATAATCCGCGATGTGCTGCTGAAAGGTCAGTTCCGGAGGCTTCTTCTTTCTAGCCATGGGCTGCGACCCGGTTGAGGTCGGCGTCCGTGATCCGCCGTTGGCCGGTGACGCATTCGTGGATCAGGGATTGGCGGTAGGCGGTGAGGGTGGTGATTTGGAATTCGATCGTGGTTACCACGCGCTTCAAGTCTCCCACCTTGTTGGCCAGATACTCACAAATTGCTCGCTGTTCGGTGAGTGGCGGCAGTGGAACCAGCATGCGACCATACCGGGTTGAGTTCAGATTCGATTGCTGCACGGAAGGAACGGCCAGCCTCCGGGCAAAAGCGAGAAAGCCTCCACAATTCACCGCATAGTTCATGAACTCCGGGATAACGCGGTGGTTGAAGCGCAGCCTCACGAGATACGAGGCGAACGTGACGGCATCGTCCTTCGTGCCACGGAACAACGCCGCTTTACCCACCTGATCCGGGCTATTTGTGCGGTTGTAAAGCAGGTCGTTGGTTTGAAGCAGGAGTTCGTCCGAAACCTCATCCACGAACTCGATCTTTGAGAACATGATCTCTCCAGCTTGAATATTTCCCATCTTGAGCACGGGAAACCTCCCTTCTCGTTCGCTACTTACTGAGATCCCGTAGTCCATTCGGGCAGTAACCTGTTTGATACGCGTCCCCGTCCAGTGCCCAGGGAGCGAGCCTATCCAGTCCTGATCAATCAAGCGGAGCTTTGGCTGGGCAGCCATTCCCCTCGTGATCGCCGTCTCGACGATGCTTTCTCGGACCGCGTCGAGGGTTTCGAGTTGGCGGCACTTGGCGGCCACCGCCGCGTCGATGGCCGCGCAGCTCGTATCCAGATAGGCGGCGATGCGCTGTTGCTCTGGCAGCGGCGGAAGCGGTACGCGCGCTTCTTTGAAGACCGCCTGCGAAAGCCCGAATCTGGTGACGCCTACTGCTTGAGCCTCGTAGTGGGAGCGGAACGCTTTGCTGCAATGAAGCCAAGCAAGATACGGCCCATATACTTGATGTACCCTAGGGCGAATCAGCGCCAAATGATAACCACAAAGAACGCCCGGCAAGGTCTCCGCCACCAATGATGGAATCGCAATATCGTCCGGACTCTCGGAGTCCTTGGTTGCCAAGACATCACCTTTCTGAAGCTGGAAGCGCGCAATCTCGCGGGGCTCCGCAGAAGCCTCCATGAATTCAATATCGGACGTGATTCGGTCGTTCTTGTAAACGTCCACATAGTTGCACAGACGGACGGGAATCTCAAAGTCGAAAGTATGCTTATCTACGTTGCTGAAAAGAATGTTGGCAACATTGCCCATGCGGTCGGATCGCCAACCCTTCGGGATGTATTTCAGGAACATGCTCCTGGGGCTCATCGCCCCCCTTCCCCCATTTCCACCCGAACGATATCAGCGAGCTGTTTGGCAGTGGGCAGCTTACCCTTCAATTCGCCCGGCAGCTTCGACTGCAATTCATAGACAGCGACGCCGATGGGATTGCCCTTGGTGCGCAGCGCATACTCGACCTCCACACCGTCCTTCTCCGCGCAGAGAATGATCCCGATCGAGTGCTGGTCCCCGGGGCCGCGCTCCTTGTCGTTGAGCAGGTTGAGGTAGAAATCCATCTTCCCCGCGTGCTCCGGCTCGAAGGCGCCGACCTTGAGGTCGAAGGCGACGAGCGCCTTGAGGAAGCGGTGATAGAAGAGCAGATCGATGAAATATTCCTTTTCGCCCAGCGCCAGCCGGTATTGTCGCCCCACGAAGCAAAAGCCATAGCCGAGTTCGAGCAGAAACGCCTGCACACGGGCAATGAGGCGGTCTTCCAACTCGCGTTCCCTGACCGGACGATGGAGGTCGAGAAACTCCAGATTGTAAGCACTCTTCATCATCTCATCGGCCTGTTCCGCCAGATACTCCGGCAGGGCAAGCTGGAAGTTGCGGGTCTTCCTGTCCGTTACCGCCCGTTCATAGGCGCTGCCCTTGATCTGATTGAGCAGGACATTGCGCGACCAACCGAATTGCGCGGTCGCGCGCAGGTACCAGATACGGGCGGCGGGTGACTTGACTTTCTTCATTATTTCAACATGATGCCCCCAAGGAACTGGGCCAAGCAATGCTGGCACAAGCTGTGCCAGTAATTGGTCCAGGTCGCTGACGACGAGTTGCCCGGCGGTTTCCGCGCCCGTCTGCCCCGGGTTGTCTCTATCAGGGCCTTCGATTTCCGGCACAGCCTGTGCCAGGAGTTCCGGCGACGTATACTCGAGATAGAGTTCCCGCATCCGCCAGAGGTTGAAGGACGAAAAGCCGGTGGTTCCCGGAAATGCCGTCTGGAGATCCTGGGCCACCAACTCAACAACGGATTCGCCCCAGCCCAGCACCTGCTGTTTGTCAACGATCCGGCGCCCGATATCCCAATAAAGCATGATCAGTTCGTGATTGACCTTCCTTGCCGCGGAAATGCGGGCGCTGACGACGCATGCCTTCAGGTCCTCGATGAACCGTCGGTATTCGGGCGAGACCAGAACCGTCGGATTACTCTTCTTCATTTAGCCAATCCCTCCAACATTTTCTCAGCCTCCTTCTCCAGCCGCCAGAACTCGGCCAGCAGGTCCTGCGCGGGCCTGGGCGGCTGGTAGCGGTAGAAATATTTGTTCGGCAGGATCTCGTAGCCGAGGATGGGCTTGCCGTCCTTCTTCGTCTCCTCCCAGCGGATGATCGGCTTGGCGATCTCGCGCGTGAGGAAGGCGGCGATGTCCTCGCCGTGGGGGATGTATTCATCGTCCTGCACATAGTGGCGGTGGGTCCATTCCACGGCCAAGGTCTCGTCGGCGCCGGCCAGGGCCTCCTTGAGTTTCTTGGCCGCGTTATCTTTGGGTGTGACGGTAAAGGCGACGGTCTTCTCCTCGCCTTTCGCCATCAGCCGCACGCGAAAGCTCAGGTCGCTGGCGTGGAACTCCTGTTCCTTCTTGAGGTTGGCGGCACTGAAGGTCTTCAGGTAGGGCTCGGTGACGATGGCGGGCTGGTCCTGCTCATCGGTCTGCCAGAAGACGACACTGACCTTGTGATAGGCGAAGGCCTCGCGCGCGAAGACCTTGACCTGCTCGTCGGCATAGTCGTCGGCCCAGCCGTCGCGGTAGCGCGTCTCGATCCAGGCGCGATGGGCATCCGTGATGCGGTTGCGTTTGTTGCCGAATGACTTGGGCTCCTTCTCGAACTGTCCGCGGGCGTCGATCAGCATCACGCGGCCCTGGTGGCTGGCCGGCTTGTCGTTACGCAGCAGCCAGATGTAGGTGAAGATGCCGGTGTTGTAGAAGAGTTGGTCGGGCAGCATGACGATCGCGTCGAGCCAGTCGTGCTCCAGGATCCAGCGGCGGATCTCACTCTCCCCGCTGCCGCAGTCGCCATTGGACAGCGGCGAGCCATTGAAGATGATGGCGATGCGGCTGCCGCCCTGCGCGACGGGCGCCATCTTGGCCAGCATGGTTTGCAGAAAGAGCAGTGCGCCGTCGTTCACACGCGGCATCCCGGCCTGATAGCGGGTCCGCTCCAACCTGCGGGCCTCCTTCTCATAACCGTCCTTCCCGCCCCAGGTGACGCCGAAGGGCGGATTGCTCAGCATTCGGTGGAAGCGCCACTTGCTCTCCGGCCACTGGTCGCCCGGCTCTTTGCTATAGGGGTCGTCCGGGATGAGCGAGTTGCCGAGATGGACGCTCGCCTGCCGGTCGTTCTTGATGAGCAGGTCGGCCTGGCAGACGGCGTAGTTGGTGGGGGAAAGCTCCTGTCCGTGAACGGTGACCAATTGCTCGACCCGTGCCTTTTCCTCCGGCGTGGCGGCGCGCTCCAGCAGGTGCTCTTTCGCCACGGACAACATGCCGCCGGTACCGCTGGCGGGGTCGTAGATGGAGAGATGCCGCTCCGGGATGGGGATATCGAGCAACTCGACCATCAGGCGGATGACCTCGCGCGGCGTGAAGTGCTCCCCCGCCTCGTCACCGCTCTGCTCCGAGAAGCGCCGCAGCAGTTCCTCGTAGATGTAGCCCATCTCCAGCCCGGAGAGCTCGCCGGGGCCGAGCGCCAGTTCCTTGTACTGATTGAGGATCGGGGCCAGCCGGTTGTTCTTGACCATCAGACCGATGGTGGCGCGATAATTGAAATGCTCGATGATGTCATCGACGTTGCGCGAGAAACCGTTGATGTAGGCCCGGAAGTTGTCCTCCAGCAGGGCCTGGTCCTCCGCGTAGACCGAGCGCAGCGTCCAATCGGTGCGATTGGAGAACGGGCATTGCTGGGGGTTCAGTTCCAGCCCCTTGACCAGCTTGGCGACGTCCTTCTCGCTCAGGGTGGGACGGTTCTTGCGCACCTCGGCGGACTTCTGCGCCCGCCAGTCGATCAGCACGCACTCCAGCCGGCGGATGACGATGATGGGCAGGATGACGCTCTGGTATTCGTAGGACTTGAACTTGCCGCGCAGGCGCTCGGCGGACTTCCAGATGTCGGAGGCGAGATTGTCGAGCTTGGGTTTATTGAGAGAGAGGGTCATGTGGATCGGGAATCAGTAACGGATAACGGAAAGGACATTCAACCAGCCGAGAGGAGCTACGGCCCCCATCTTAGGAACGGTTCACTAATAAGTCAAACAACTCCATTAGGGACTGCCTATAGCGCCATTCTCGTTGTCGTTGTCGTTGTCGTTGTCGTTATCGTAATCGTGGTTATCGTAGTGCCCCGGATTTTCTCGAGCCACAAAGTATATCGCTTTTCCGATTACGACAACGACAACGACAACGATCGGACGTGACTTGTTTTTGGCTCGTTGCTTAGCTGTGAGGACCGACGACCTCGCGGCTGACAGGGTACCCGGGATTATGGTTAAGGCCCGCATTGACCTGCCTGGCACGGCCGTGAGGCAAACAGATTCAGGCCCAGTTGTTCGGATAGGAATTGGGCCGTCAGTTGGCCCTTGACGCTGTTGCCGGCGGGATCGAGCAGGGGTGCGAAGGTCGCCAGGCCGCCCTTGCCGGGGGCGACCGTGATCAATCCGCCGCTCACCCCGCTCTTGCCGGGCAACCCGGTGTCGTAGAGCCAGTCGCCGGAATGCTCATAGAGCCCGGCGGTGACCATGACGGCGAGGATACGGCGGCAGAGGTCGGGCGCGATCACCGGCTCGCCGGTCACCGGGTTCACCCCGCCGTTGGCCAAGGTGGCCGCCATGACGGCCAGATCGCGGGTGGTTACGCGCAGTGAACACTGCCGGGTATAGATGTCCGTGGCCTCGACCGGGTCGGAATAGATCCGGTCGTAGCTCTGCAACAACTTGGCGATGCCCGTGTTACGCTGGTTGGCGGCGGCCTCCGATTGGTAGACCGCGTCATCGATCAGCAGCGCCCGCCCGGCGAAGCGCGACAAGCCGTCCTGAATGAACCGCCACTGGGCCTCGGCGCTCGCGCCGGGCGCCAGGCTGGTGGTCGCGATGGCGCCGGCATTCACCATGGGATTGGTCATCCCGTCGTCGCCGCGCTCCACGGCGATGACCGAGTTGAACGGCAGACCGGTGCTGTTGACACCCAGGCGCTGCCGTGCCTCCTCATCACCGATGGCCTGACAGATCAGGGCGAAGACGAAGGGCTTGGAGATGCTCTGAAGCGTAAACTCACGGTCCGCATCGCCGGCCGTGAAGCAGGTGCCGGAGACCCCCGCCAGACAGATCCCGAAGAGTTGACCCGGGACCTGCGCGAGCGCCGGGATATAGTCGGCGACCCGCCCCTCGTCATTCGACTTGAAGCGGGCCTGGGCCGCGGCTACCAGGCGCGCGACCTCGGCGGGGGCGGCCAGGCGGCCGGTAGAGATACAGTCAGACGTTGGCATAAGGTAACGAGTCGAGAATGGACTGCTGCTAGGACTGGGGATTACCCGGTTCCCAACTGAAGCGCGGGAGCGCGAAGAAGGCTTGGGACAGGCTCTCGTCCCAACTCCGGCTCAGTGCCGCCAGATCCGGCGATCCCGCCGGCAGCTTGAGCAGATGGGAGGGCGCGAGCTGATCGCGCGGACAGATCGCCACCTCGAACGGCGGCCCGACGGACAGATTGGAGCGCGCGGTCCCGACCAATGAGACCAGACAGATGCGCGCCCCATCGGCGAGCGAGAGCCCCGGGTGGACAATGCGATCCAGCGCGGGCTTGCCGTACTTGCTGTCGCCGATTTGCAGATAGGGCGTCTCGGGCGTGGCGGCGATGGCGTTGCCCTGGGGGTAGATCAAGAACAGCCCGTGGGGCTGACCGGCAATCTGGCCGCCCAGGATAAAGCTCGCCTCGGCACTGACGCCCGCCTGACGCAGGGCCGGACCGTGCTCGTTCTGCACCGCCTGACTCACTTGGCCGATGTAGGTCGCCGCCTCGAAGAGATAATTGACGTTGAGGAGCGTCACCTGGGGCGCCTGCTGAAAGGGGCTGGGCCGGGGATTGATGGCCTGATCCAGATCCCGGCCGATGCGGTCCAGGACCTCGCGCGTGGTCGCCAGGCTCCCGGCGGCCATCAGCACGAACAGCCGGTCGGGTGCGGGCTGCAAGACATGCAGCTTGCTGTAGGTCGAGATATAGTCGACGCCCGCGTTGGTGCGGGAATCGGCCGCCATCACCATGCCCTCGTCGAGCAGGAGTCCCACACAATAGGTCATTTCAGACAGGTCCTCTTTAGGTCTTTTGGTTGGTCGTTACCGGCAATCGTCCGGCATGTCCGCCGTCGCAGGTCTTGATCATCGCTCCGGCCAGTGGCGGTCCGTCCACAACCGGAGGTCGAGGCATTACCGCAAAAAGTCCGGAGGGCCCTGTGGGAGCGGCTTTACCATGAAAGTGCGTAGTCAGGCCATCCTGGCCTGACGGTGTCGGGGCTGGAACAGTCAGGGCTGGAAGCCCTGACTACGCCGCCCCGCACGCTGGCCATCGAGCTAGCGGTCGAGAGGACTTTCATGTTCCGGGGTGGCGCCGGTGCCATGACCGTTAGCCGCGACAAGGCCTCACGTCGCGGCCGAAGCCGCTCCCACAGGGTTGCTGCGCGACTTTCACGGTAAAGCCTCAGACTTCCAGTGGCCGGAAGGACGATCAAGGTCCCGTCGTGCAACGGCTGCCGACTCCGGCGCCCACGTAGTATAGCGCCTGGGACCGCGCCCCCGGGCACCCCCTGCCGATCATCCCGCAAACCAGGTATCCTGGCTCCCACGCAGCCCAGGCAACATTGCCGCCATGCCGCCGGGCGCTCGCCGGTTGGACTCCGGCGCCATTCGCCCATCCTCATCAGGAGTTCTCATGGAGTTTCAAGACGGCGTTCTGCGCATCGCATCATTCCTCGCCGTGACCATCGGCATCATTGTGCTGTTCATCGGCAAACGCCTGAACGACAAGGTGGGTATCCTGCGCGAGTTCAGCATCCCGGAACCGGTCACCGGCGGCCTGCTGTTCTCCATCCTGTTCGGAGTCTTCTATTTCGCCTCCGGGGTGGCGGTGACGTTCGACCTGCAGGCGCGCGACATCCTGC
>Ga0247840_10004052_pt1 | contig 23758 bp, 24 predicted proteins | sample LaCruzMarch2015__FD_192404 | JGI IMG/M metagenome (GOLD analysis project Ga0247840, IMG submission 192404) | Freshwater microbial communities from meromictic Lake La Cruz, Castile-La Mancha, Spain - LaCruzMarch2015_17m | ecosystem: Environmental > Aquatic > Freshwater > Lake | place: Spain...
TTCACCGGCATCGAGATCCACCCCGGGGCGGACCTCGGGCGGCGTCTTTTCATCGACCACGGCATGGGCGTGGTGATCGGGGAGACCGCCGTCATCGGCGACGACTGCACCCTCTACCACGGCGTGACCCTGGGCGGCACCAGTTGGCAGAAGGGCAAGCGCCACCCGAGCCTGGGCCGCGACGTGGTGGTGGGGGCCGGGGCCAAGGTGCTGGGCCCGATCGTCATCGGCGACGGGGCGCGGATCGGCTCCAATGCGGTGGTGGTCAAGACCGTGCCCCCGGGGGCCACCGTGGTGGGTGTCCCCGGCCGCGTGATCGAGTGCGAACGCGACGCCGACCGCCGCCGCCGGGCCGACACCGCGGCGCGGATCGGCTTCGACGCCTACGGGGCGACCCTGGACGCCCCCGACCCCGTGGCGAACGCCATCAACCGCATGCTCGACCACATCCACCACATGGATCAGCGCCTGGAGGCCATGTCCCGCGCCTTGGAGGCGCGGGGCATCATGGAGCACTTCGACCACGACGCGGACCTGGATGCGGGCGTGATCGACTCCCCGGCGGCGCTTGGCGGTTCGGACGGCCAGCCGGGCGCCCCCACCCCGCGGGCGTCCAGTCGAACCCCCGAACCCTGAACCCTGAACTCTGAACCCTGAACCCCCGGATCAAGAGCCCGCGGAGTAACTGAGGCATTAATTGATCAACGCGCTTGGGTAAAGTACCATAGTCGCGTAAACCCCTACCCGGGAAGGCGTTGAGCATGAGAGGGTCCACATGAGACTGACCACGAAAGGGCGTTACGCGGTGACCGCGATGCTGGATCTGGCCCTCAACCAGGGCAAGGGACCGACCGCCCTCGCCGACATCGCCCAACGCCAGGGGATCTCGCTGTCCTATCTGGAGCAACTGTTCGCCAAACTGCGCCGCCGCGACCTGGTCACCAGCGTGCGCGGTCCCGGCGGCGGCTACAACCTGGGGCGCCCGGCCGGCGACATCCCGGTGGCCGAGGTCATCGCCGCGGTAGACGAGACCGTGGACACGACACGCTGCGGCGGGGCGGGCGATTGCCTGGCTGGGCGCCCCTGTCTGACCCACGAACTGTGGCGCGACCTGAGCGACCGTATCCAGGACTACTTGCAAAGTGTCACGCTCCAGCAACTCGTCGAGCGGCGCGACAGCGCGGTTTCGCGGGGGGTTGTCGGGTGCAGCGGCGTCGACATCAAGCTGGACCTGGTGCCAGGTGGGGTCCCAAGCGGGGTCCCCAACGGGTCGGCCGCGGCCCGCGCCTGACCCGTCGCCAGGCCAATCCTGATCCCCGTCGCCGCCCCCGACGGCTCTCAGCCCCACCACGGTACCGGCCGCACGGCCAGCGCGTCGGGTGCGGGTCCCAAGCCCCTCTGCCGCTGCCGCGTTGGTGCGGAGTCCCTCATGAAAGTTCCGATTTATATGGATTATTCCGCCACCACCCCGGTCGATCCGCGGGTGGCGGAGCGCCTGTGCGCCTGTCTGACACCCGATGGTATCTTCGGCAACCCGGCGTCGCGCTCCCACGCCTTTGGTTGGGCCGCCGAGGAGGCCGTGGAGGAGGCCCGCCGCCAGGTGGCCGAACTGGTCAACGCGGACCCGCGCGAGATCGCCTGGACCTCCGGTGCCACCGAGTCCGACAATTTGGCGATCAAGGGCGCCGCCCACTTTTACGCGCCGCGCGGTCGGCACCTGGTCACCGTCAAGACCGAACACAAGGCGGTGCTGGATACCTGCCGCCAACTGGAGCGGGAGGGGTTCGAGGTCACCTATCTGGACCCGGAACCGAGCGGCCTGCTCGACCTCAAGCGGCTCGCCGCGGCCCTGAGGCCCGACACCACCCTGGTCTCGGTCATGCATGTGAACAACGAGATCGGCGTCATCCAGGACATCGCCGCCATCGGTGAACTGACCAGGGCGCGCGGTATCCTGTTGCATGTCGACGCCGCCCAGAGCACGGGCAAGGTCCCCATCGATCTCGCGACCATGCCGGTGGACCTGATGTCCTTCTCGGCCCACAAGACCTATGGGCCTAAGGGCATCGGCGCACTCTATGTCCGGCGCAAGCCGCGGGTGCGGATCGAGGCGCAACTGCACGGCGGCGGCCATGAACGGGGGCTGCGCTCCGGCACCCTGCCCACCCACCAGATCGTCGGCATGGGCGAGGCCTTCCGCATCGCCCGTCTGGAAATGGCCCAAGAGCACGCGCGGGTGCTGGCCTTGCGCCAACGCCTCTGGAACGGACTCAAGGACATGGAGCAGGTCTTCCTGAACGGTGACGAGGCGCGGCGGGTGGCCGGCAATCTCAACGTCAGCTTCGCCTATGTGGAGGGCGAGTCACTGATCATGGCCCTGAAGGACCTGGCCGTCTCCTCCGGGTCCGCCTGCACCTCCGCCAGCCTGGAGCCGAGCTATGTCCTGCGGGCCATCGGCCGGGAGGATGAACTGGCCCATAGTTCCATCCGCTTCACCCTGGGGCGCTTCTCCACCGCGCCGGAGATCGACTATGCCATCGACAAGATCCGCACCCAGGTGGAGCGCCTGCGCGCACTCTCGCCCCTGTGGGACATGCACCAGGACGGGGTCGACCTGCGCTCGGTGCAGTGGGTGGGGCATTAGTTCAATTGCTGAGGTAATACGCGATGGCTTACAGTGAGAAGGTTCTGGACCACTATGAGAACCCGCGTAACGTGGGTACCTTCGATAAGGATGACCCGAGCGTCGGCACCGGCATGGTGGGTGCGCCCGCGTGCGGGGACGTGATGCGCCTGCAGATCAGGGTCAACGCGCAGGGGGTGATCGAGGACGCCCGCTTCAAGACCTACGGCTGCGGTTCCGCCATCGCCTCCAGCAGCCTGCTCACCGAGTGGGTCAAGGGCAAGACCTTGGCGCAGGCGCGCCAGATCAAGAATCAGGAGATTGCGGACGAACTCGCCCTGCCGCCGGTCAAGGTCCACTGCTCGGTGCTGGCGGAGGATGCGATCAAGGCCGCGATCAATGACTACGCGGCCAAGCGTAAGCCCGGCTAACGGCCATGAAGGCTTGTCCGGCACCCCGGAATAGGGAAGTTCCTGGTGGCAGCGGCCTGCGGCCGCGATGCGGCGCCGCGGCGAACTCCGACGCCGCGTTCCCCGCTCGGCCCGTCCCGGCTGAAGCCGTTCCCACAGTGTCGCTGCGCGATTTTCACGGTAAACCTGTGCTGCCTTGTGCGGCACTTGACGCGTCGGCCTGGAGTGACGGGTTATTGCCAGCAACTGCCCATTGGGCCTAGGATCGCACCCAACGGGTGTCGCCACCGGCCGCGCCGTCGCCCACCGGATCCCTGACCCCTGGAGGATTCTCCCATGGCCATCTCACTGACACCGGCCGCCGCCGCTCACGTCGCCCGGTTCCTCGCCAACCGGGGCAAGGGCTTGGGCGTGCGCCTGGGGGTGCGCACCTCCGGCTGTTCCGGCATGGCCTATCTGCTTGAGTTTGCAGATACGATGGAGCCTGACGACCAGGTTTTCGAGGACCATGGCGTGACGATCATCGTGGACCCCGAGAGCCTGCTCTATCTGGACGGCACCGAACTCGACTTTGGTCGGGAGGGGCTGAACGAGGGCTTCCGTTTCAACAACCCGAACGCGAGGCACGCCTGTGGTTGCGGTGAGAGCTTCAACGTCTAGTCCCTCGCCTGCCTTGTGAGTGATGAATCCTGCCGTGCTGGACTTCTCCAAGAATTATTTCGAGCTGTTCGACCTGCCACTGGGCTTCACGGTGGACGCCAAGCGCCTGGCGGAGCGTTACCGTGCCCTCCAGGCGGTGACCCATCCCGACCGTTTCGCCGTGGCGGCCGACGATGAGAAGCGCCTGTCGCTTGCGGCCTCGACCCAGGTCAACGAGGCCTATCGAACCCTCAAGGACCCCCTGGCCCGGGCCAAGTACCTGCTGGAGCTGCATACCGGCGACCCCGGGACGGACAGCGAGACCAGCAAGGACGGGGCCTTCCTGATGGAACAGATGGAGTTGCGCGAGACCCTGGCCGAGGCGCAGACCAGCCCCAATCCCCGTGCGGCGGTGGCCACGGTGCTGACCCACCTGGCGGAGCAGAGTGTGGCCCTCGACAAGGAGCTGGCGGGGCTCTTCGCCGCACCCTCTCCCGCCAGCCTGGACGCCGCCCGGGAACTGGTGCGCAAACTCCAGTTCCTCGACAAGTGCCGTCGGGACGCCGAAGAACTGGACGCGGCGATCGAAGGTCACTACTGACAATGTTCCAACCTCAGACCAACCGCGTATCCCCGCACCAGCGTGCGACCGTACTAACGTACTAACGTACTAACGTACTTCCCCCCTTCCGTACTTCCGCCGAGACCCGATGCCCCTGTCACAGATCGCCAGACCCGGTCAGTCGGCCGCCCCCCATCAGCACCGCCTGGCCGCGGGCATCGATCTGGGGACCACCAATTCGCTGGTCGCCGTGGTGCGTAGCGGGCTCGCGCAGACCCTGCCGGACGCGCAGGGCCGACACTTGCTGCCCTCGGTGGTCCGCTTCTGTGCGACGGCCCCGCCGCTCGTGGGCCAGGCGGCCCGAGACGCCGCGGGCGATGACCCGCTCAACACCATTGCCTCGGCCAAGCGACTGATCGGTCGAGGTGTTGCCGATGTGCAGCGATTGGGGGGGCGCCTGCCCTATCGTTTCGTCGACACCGGCACGGCGCTCCTGCGCATCCATACGGCGGGCGGCGACCTGACCCCGGTGGAGGTCTCGGCAGAGATCTTGAAGACCCTGGCCCAACGCGCCGAGGACTGCCTGCGCGGACCCCTGGCCGGGGTCGTGATCACGGTGCCGGCCTATTTCGACGACGCGCAGCGTCAGGCCACCAAGGACGCCGCGACCCTGGCCGGGCTGCCGGTCTTGCGGCTCTTGAGTGAACCCACCGCGGCGGCCCTCGCCTATGGCCTGGACCGGGGGGCCGCCGGGGTGCACGCGGTCTACGACTTGGGGGGTGGTACCTTCGATATCTCCATCCTGCGCCTGACGGGCGGGGTGTTCGAGGTCCTGGCGACGGGAGGGGATTCAGCGCTCGGGGGGGACGACCTCGACCGGGCGGTGGCGAACTGGGTGCTGGCACAGGCGGGGATCGCCGCCGATGCGGTCCCTGGGGCCGACCCGGCACCGGACTCCCGACTGGACACCCGACTGGATCAGCGCATCCTGCGGCGGCTGCTGCAGACTGCCGCCGCCGCCAAGGAGCGGCTTAGCACCGCCCCCAGCGCGGACCTGCGGATCGAGCTGCCGGACGGCCGCCACTGGTCCGGGACCCTGGAGCGCGCGACCTTCGAGGCCCTGGTCGAGCCCCTGATCGCCCGCTCACTCGCCGCCTGCCGCCGGGCGTTGCGCGACGCCCGGGTGACGGCGGCGCAGGTCGACGCGGTGGTCCTGGTGGGCGGCTCCACCCGGGTGCCGCTGGTGCGCGCGCGGGTGGCGGCGCTGTTTGGCCGCGAGCCCTTGAGCGACATCGACCCGGACCGGGTGGTCGCGCTCGGTGCCGCGCTGCAGGCCGAGGCGCTGGTCGGCAACCGCACGGGCGATGACCTGTTGCTCCTGGACGTGATCCCACTCTCGCTGGGGATCGAGACCATGGGCGGTCTCCTGGAGCGCCTGATCCCGCGCAATACCACGATCCCGGTCGCCCGCGCCCAGGACTTCACCACCTTCAAGGACGGTCAGACCGCCATGGCGATCCACGTGCTCCAAGGCGAGCGCGACCTGGTGGCCGACTGTCGATCGCTGGCGCGCTTCGAGTTGCGGGGCATCCCGCCCATGGTGGCCGGGGCGGCGCGCATCCGCGTCACCTTCGAGATCGACGCCGACGGACTCCTGCGGGTCAGTGCCGACGAGTTGACCACCGGGGTCGCCGCCCGGGTGGAGGTCAGGCCGTCCTATGGCCTGAGCGACGCGCAGATCGAGTCGATGCTGCGCGACTCCCGCAGTCATGCGCAGGAGGACCAGATGGCGCGGCGCCTGCGCGAAGAGCGGGTGGCGGGCGAGCGCGTCGCTGAGTCCCTGCGCGCCGCGCTCGCCCGGGACGGGGACGCGCTCCTGGCTGCGGACGAGCGTGCCCGGGTGGACGCGGCCCTGGCCCATCTCCAGGCCACGCTGGGGCGCCCCGATGCCTTCGTCATCCGCCAAGCGGTTCGGGCCCTGGAGCGCACCTGCGCCTGCTATGTGGAGCGGCGCATGAACCGCAGCATCCAGGGCGCCATGGCCGGGTGCCGGCTCGCTGAATTCGACCCCGAGGCGAAGGAAATCTAATGCCGCAACTGACCTTTTTGCCCCATCAAACCCTCTGCCCCCAGGGCGCCTCGATCACGGCGCAGCCCGGGATCAGCATCTGTGACGCCGCGCTGGCCCACGGGATCGAGATCGAACACGCCTGTGACGGCTCCTGCGCCTGCACCACCTGCCATGTGATCCTGCGCGCGGGCGGCGACTCCCTCGCGCCCCCCGACGATCTGGAGGAGGACCTCCTGGACCGGGCCTGGGGACTCACGGCGCAGTCGCGTCTGAGTTGCCAGGCCCTGGTGGGGGAGCGCGATCTCGTGATCGAGATCCCGCGCTACACCATCAACATCTGTTGATCCTGTCTGATTTTCAGCAGTCACGAACGGCCCTGTCGGGAGGCAATCAGGAGAAGACCTATGGCACTGAAGTGGACCGATACCCGGGAGCTCGCCATCGCCCTGGAGGCGACGCACCCGCACCGCGACCCGCGCTATCTCAACTTCGTGGACTTGCGCACCTGGGTCGAGTCGCTCGCCGACTTTGCGGACGCTCGCGAGCGGTGCGGCGAGAAGGTGCTGGAGGCCATCCAACTGGCCTGGATCGAGGAGCGCGAATAGGCCTGACTTGGGCTTGGTGGCGGCCGGGTGCACGGTCCGCACAGCGGACCCTACTTAACCGTAGGGTCCGCTGTGCGGACCAGCGACCCGACCGGGTGCGGGAGCAGGACCGCGGCGGCCGGTCGGGTCAGGGACTCAGCACTGCTCCCAGGGCAGCCCGCGGAAGCGCCAGCCGCCCTTGGTACTACGGTGGTGGTGCTCGTCCAGATCGCCCTCGAAGCCCTCGTCCACATGGTGAACCGCCCGCAGCCCGTCCTTGAGCAGGGCGCGGCCGGCCTCCAGCGAGCGCTTGCCGCTGCGGCAGATCAGGATCACCGGGGCGCAGGGACTGTCGGGCTCGCACACGGCGCCGCCCAAGAGGACCTTGCGGATCTCGGTCGTGAAATGGGGGTTGACGACCCAGTCCGGCTCGTCGATCCAAGGTACGTGTACCGCCCCCTTGGGGTGGCCCACGAACAGAAATTCCATGGAGGAGCGGATGTCCACCAGGACTGCCTGGGGCTGCTCTTGCAGCATCCGGTGGGCCTCATCGGGGGTCAGGGCGCTCGGGTGATCGTCACTCACTTGGGGGTACCTCGATTGGTGGTCGTTATCATGCGTTGCACGCCGCGCCGGCGATCGGCGCGGCGGGATCGACAGTGTAGCAAGTGGGCGCGGCCGCCGGCCGCGCGGCGGCCGAAACCAACCCAGGAGTAACGCCGGTGGCGAAAAAAAAGCTGAGCCGCTGGCGCCGCCTGCGGGTCGCGGCGACCAATCGCATCGCGCGCGCCCTGGTGCAACTGGTCGCACGCCTGCCGCTGCCGGTGCTCCACCGCCTGGGTCACGTCGTCGGCTGGGCCTTCATCCACTGGCCCAACCGCCAACGGCGCAACGCCCTGATCAACCTGCGATTGTGTTTTCCGCACCTGGAGATCCCCGAGCTGATCCGGCTGCGCGACCGCAATCTGGTCGAATTCGGCAAGACCTATCTGGAGATCGGCTACCTGTGGCAGCGCCCGCTCGATCAGGTGCACGCCCTGGTGCGGGAGGTGCGCGGGGCCGAATTCCTGCAACGCCCCCCCGGGCGGGGTCTGATCGTCCTGTCCCCCCACCTGGGGGCCTGGGAACTGGCCGGCTTGCACCTGGCGCGCCAGGGACCCACGGCGATCTTCTACAAGCCCCAGCGTTACCTCGACGACCTGATCCTGGCCGCGCGGCGGCGCTGCGGCGCGCAATTGGCGCCCATCACCGCCCGCGGCATCCGGGTCCTGGTCCAGGCCCTGGAGCGGGGCGACTACGTCGGCGTGTTGCCCGACCAGGAGCCCAAGGAGGACAAGGGGGCCGTCTTCGCCCCCTTGTTCGGAATCCCTGCTTATACTATGCTACTCGTCAGCAGGCTTGCCCGGCGTACCGGCGCACCGGTGATTTTCATGTTTGCGGAGCGGCTGCCGGATGCGGCGGGGTTTCGGATGCACTGCATCCCAGCGCCGGAGGGTATCGACAGCGCGGACGACTTGGTCGCGGCGACTGCCTTGAACCGTGGCATAGCGCAGTGTGTAAGCGTCTGTCCGGAGCAGTATGTGTGGCCCTATAAGCGCTTCCGGCGTCGCCCCAAGGGCTTGCTCGGCGTCTATTCCGGCCCGCTGGCGGATGCTTGCGTCATCGAATTCCTCGAGTCTTTGGCCCCGCGGGTTGGTGCGGCCGGTCCGGACTGTCCACGGGGTTCTGCCAAGACACGCCACTCTGGTATCGTCTAGTACGGTATAAAATAATGAGGAATGGCATGAAAATTGTTGGTCGCTGTAGCGTGTTTCTACTCCTTGGCTTGCTCGCTTCGCAAAGCGCGCAAGCCGTTTGGTCCGCCACCAGCCTTAACGGTTACATCACGGTCAGCGATGGGGTTGGACCGCAATCGTATGAAGCGGGTTTGGGCAAGCTAACGGGGCCTGATCCGTACCCCGCAGCAGGTAGCTACACGAATTACGAGTACGACCCGATGGACCCCGCCAGCGGGATCGGTGTCATTGAGGGCATGATGGTTTCGACGGTATTTGCCCCGGACAATAGCTCGGTGATAGCGCGCAACGGGAATCATGTCACAACGGCCTATATGGCTGTCGACCCCGTAAATCAAAACAAGCCACTGACCCCGATGGCGCAGCCGTCGAGTTATTTCCAGGTTATCAACGTCAGAGGCTTAGGTGGAGTTTTTGAGGGTTGGGACTACACCGTGGGAGGGGTGCTTCCGGGTATTCCGGGTCAGCCGCCTTTCGTTGATGATCAGGGCGATCCAAATCCGATCCCGGTTGGCGCGCTCTCGATGCTTTTTCAACGCGATCAGTATGTGTTGCAATTCGGTCTGAATGGAATTGACGTGTACGATCCTCGGCTTGATCCGGTGACCGGGTGGCCCACAAACCCCACCAGTAATATGTACCTCGATTTTTACGATCGCAACGGCGCCCTCGTGGATCAAGTCATTGTGAATCTGGGGCGTACCACAATAAGCGATCCCGACCGTCTTTTGCTCGCCTTCCAGACGACGCCAAGCGCGCCGCTATTTGCGGGCGTCACGATGACAACCGACGACAAGTTTGGGCTCCGTTATGGAGCCATCTCCTACGGCACTCCTGTTCCGCCAAGCTTGCCGTTGATCCTCACTGGGATGGTGTGGCTACTGCGACCGCGGCGTTGCCAATGAGCCTTCCCAAACCGCTGTCGGCCGACATCGGCAGATGAATCGCCCGCAACGGCCTCCAATCAGCGAGCGCCGACTGCGGGAAGGCGCTGCTATCCCGCGGCCGACCAAGATCAGCTCGGAAATCCTAGCTACCCCCCGAATCCCGGTGCCGGAGGTGACTAGAGGGGCTAGGCAAAGCCAGGTCTGCGGATTTCGTCTGGGCCAGCCGCAAATTTGACCTGGCAGTCGGATTAGGTCGAAGTTGCCATGTGATCAAGCGGGAATACGTCTTGTTTCCCGCTGACACCTGCCCCCTTGGTTAGTTCGGAGAGTGAGCCCAGTGGGCGCAGTTCCGGCCTTTCATAACGCCGGAGTTGCCCGAATTCAGGCGTCTGCAGCGTCGTTGTTTGCGATCGTTCCGACATCAAAACACCTCAATTTGTGGAGGTCTGCTGATTGATCCAGGCCGCCAGGAAGAAGGCGTAGTTGAGGCTGACCATATTACTGGTTGCCAAGTCTAGTGCGGTTTCGCCGGGCATCATCCTAAACACTGCCGAGGACGGTTCCGCCTGGGACCGCGCTTGGGCGATTGCCGGACTCATAGCCACGCGACGCGCGCCCCAGCCCGATCGCCCCACCTCGTCGAAGACCACTTTTTTCGGCGACCAGCATACATCATAGGGCAGAATCCGGGAAAATGCGAACCTCGGAAGAAACTTCCTGAAGCCTCGCCGGAACCACAGGTCCGGCGCAAGCCCCAGGGCGAACTCTAAGAGGCGCCGATCGAGAAAGGGTGTCCTTACGTCGACCGGGCCAGCCGCCGCGTTCAGCCGATAGGCGTCCAAGGCTGCCCACGAGGTACTCCGGCGCAATCTTGAGACGAGCGCTTGTTGGTAGTCGTCCAGGCCCGAAAATCCGCTGTGGTGCCGCATCCGTTCACCCACTGACGCGATCAACGGCCGGTCATGACGCAGCCAAGGCGGAAAACGGTTAGCGACCGCGCGGCGATCCAGCAAAGGGCGCAGGATCCCCGGTGGCATGATTAGGCGTAGGGTCGGCTTGGCGATCTGATGGAGCATGATACTCGGCAGGGAGATACCTCTGGCCCGTGCTGCGGTGAAGGTCTCCCCAATCACGGATAAATCACCACGGCGCAGCCGCTCCATCGTCGCGAAAATCGGGGCGCCCGCAGTCAGTTCATCGCCGCCGTGTCCGGTTAGAATGACCTGACACCCGCGTCCGGCGGCCTCCCTGACGATGCACTGTTGCCCTACGGAGTTCAGCGCGAGAGGCGACTCGGGGCGAATCGGGGACGGGTCCGATGCCGCCGCCATGGCCATTGCGGAACCGTCGAGTTCGATCGATTTGGTGATTCCCAGTTGCTGCCGGATCAGCGTGATGAGTGCGGCTTCGTTGCAGCTGTTGAAACCCGGATACAGGCAAGACAGAGTGATCACCTGCTCGCGATCACCGCCAGTCGCGGCGACGGCCGATGCCGTGATCGTACTCGAATCCATTCCGCCGCTCAGTTCGCAGAGCACCGGGCCGGTCCGCCCGAGCATCCGATCGGCAACCGCGCGCTGCAACAGGGACCGATAATGCTCGGCGTAGTCCTCAAGGCGGTGATAGCGAATCGCCGGGAGCGATTGATAGTCCCACCAGCGAGTGGTTTGACAAACCGCCGCGACTCGCTCCAGGTGCCGGCCGCAAGATAAGACCCGGATCCCTTCAAACAGCGACAATTCGCGATGCAGGGAGCACGCCAGCCAATACGCGAGACCGGTTTCCGACCAGGTTCTGGTCAATTCCGGCACGGCCAGCAGGCAGGCCTCTTCCGACGCCAGCAGGAAGCGGCCGGATGCGAGTTCGCCATAGAATAGACGCCGCGCGCCGACGGCGTCCGCGCAGCCATACAGTTCCTGGGTCTGACGGTCGAAAACAACGAAGGCAAAGTCACCGAGCAAGTGCCGAGCGCAGTCTTTGCCCCATCGCAGATAGGCCGCGAGCAGCAGTTCTTCGTCGCTGACCCTGGCTGCGGCTTCTCGAGTATAGTCAAGCGCCGCACACAAATCGTCATGGGCATCCAAGCGCGCATCCGCGACCAGCGTGAAGCGCCCGCCGATCGCGTGATGCGGATACCCTGTTCGATCGGAAGTCACCGGTTTGGTGTTGTGTAAGCAGCCGATAGCGAGATTGCCACCGGCCCAGGCCCGGCGCCCATGACAACCGAGATAGGCGATCGGCGCGAGCAAAGGGTCCAGTTCGGTCGCGTCGACTTCCCGCCCCGGCGGGTCCAAGATCAGGCAAAATACAGTCATCTTGTCGATACCCTACAGTGCGGTCGCAATCATGTCCACGATCATTCCGCCGACGCCGACGCCGACGCCGACGCCGACCGGGGCCGGCGCTGCCGCCTCGTATTGTTACCAGGTCTTCGGGCTGCACCTGGAATCCGACTGCGCACTCCCCGAACTGGCTCCAGGTACGCCCGCGGCACCTGGGATCACCGTGAGGTCCCTTGCCGCGCAGGAGCAGCCCCGTTTGCCCGCGACCTGGTTTGGACGTTGGCACATGGGGGACGGTCAGCTTCATTTTCTCGGGGGAAGGAACCACGAGGGCTTCGTGCTGTGCTTCCCCGGTGACACGGTGTTCCTGATTTCTCCCGACTGCAAGGAGATCCGCTACCGCCGCGACGGGACCGGCCGTGCCGCGGGTTTTCGTCATTCACTCCTGGATCAGGTGATACCCCGAACCCTGGCCCAGGGAGGTCATTTGGTACTCCACGCGAGTTCCGTAATGACCGAGTCCGGTACGGTCTGCTTCATCGGGCACCCAGGTCGTGGGAAATCGACGCTTGCGGCAGCCTTTCACTCTGAGGGCGCGCGTCTGCTCGCGGACGATGCCGTCAGGATTGACGCGAGCCCGGCGGCAATTTCGTGCGCGCCGGCCTATCCGGGCGTGCGGCTGCGGCATGATGCCGCTGACCGCTTCAGCCCCGCACCGCAGTCGCGCAAGCCGGTGGGCTATCGCCCCGGAAAATTCCGCTGTGATCTTTACGGCGGGGCGCCGCCGTCCCCATACCCCAACGAAATTCCTCTTAGGGCCATTCTGTCGCTCCGCCGCCAGCCAGCGGTCAGCCCCGCAGGCCACGCATTTCTGTCGCGTCTACACGGCGCCGCGGCGGCGGCCGAGTTGATGGCTCACGCCTTCCGACTCCATGTCGGCGACCGGACTCATCTGTCTCAGATATTGAGGCAGGCCGCGTGCGTAGCGGCGCAAATTCCTGTCTATCTTGCGACTTACCCTTCCGACCTCGATTTGCTGCCGCGGGTCTGCGCGGAGATTGCGCGAGCGATCGATCAGGGCTCAGACTAGCGCGGTCGCAAAGGTGAGAGTGCGGCTCAGCCCCGCCGTGGGTTGACCCTCGATTAAGCCACCGCGCTGGAGGACCTGCGGCAGTCGGTACCGCGCAGCGGCCTGAACAGGTCTCGCACATCGGCGGGCTCTCCCAACGCGACTCCATCGAGTTCCACCCATGCGTGCGCTTCGATTCCGTGCTCACGTATTTGGACACCAAAACAAATTCTCGGGTTGAAACCATGCCAAGCCAGCAGCCAAAACAGCGCGCATGACCGCGGCAAACACGTAATAGACTGTGGGGCCAGCCGCATCACGATATGAACAGCCCGTACCAGCGTCGGGGCACCGCCATGATACGATAACCCCGCCGGCATCGCTTGCCGAAGCCGGCACGACGCCTGTATATGTCTCAGTGTTGATCCATAGCCGAAAAGGCGCAACGAGGCGCTGGCGTAAATCAAGGCCAGGGTCGCCTGACAGAGGTGCAGAACATGGTATCTGCGACCGGCAAGCAACCGCCTTATCTTATGCACCGGCATCACTCCGAGGCAACGACCGCCACACCCCTATCCACCAATTGGGTAATCAATGCCCGCAAATCTTCTTGTACTTGTGCGGCTGGTGCATCGAACTCTTGTGCGATTACCTCTGCAATCTGCGCCAGTGTATGATCCTCGGCGAGCAAGTCCCAAATGCGCGAGCCGACCGCGTTGAGACCGTAATATTGCTCCCCGACGAGATCGAGGACCACCGTCTCGTCCCCAACCCGTTGGTGCAGAACTTCCGGCGAGATCCGTACGCGACGATCGAGTGCCACTGCCATCAGCGTAAGACCTCGGGCATTATCGTCGGTCGCGGCGAGCAGAAGACGCGCCCGAGCCCGGTGACGGGCGGCGGCGATCCGGCCATGAACCGCAATCGAGTAACATGGCGTCCAAGGGTGGCCCGCTGCCGGGAAGGAATCATCAGATGACCAGTATCGCTGCTATTTCCGTAATGCGCGCGGCCTTGGCGCCGTTGCGACATGAATCGGAGAGCGTGGGCACGGCACCTGCCACAATGGTCCAGGATGCTGCGCTGGCGTCTGTTCTCAGGGTTCAAGGACTCGGTCCTCTTTGGTCTGATCTGGCGGAATCCAGGCAAGTGTTTGTTTCTGAATCATTACGCCTTGAGTTGATAGCAACCAGGAGGCTGGCGACCGCGCGCTACCTGTTACAGCGTCGAACCGCCGCGCGGGTCTCGGAATGTCTAGGCTCGGCCGGTATTCAACATGCCGTGTTCAAGGGTGCCGCGGTCCGCGAACGGCTGTACGCGGCCCCGGCGCTCCGGCCCGCCAGCGACATCGATGTCTTGGTCAAGCCCGAATCGCGCGACCTGGCGGTCCGGGCGCTCGTCCGGGAGCATTATCGCCTCTTAGGTGCGCGCGCCACCATCAGCCACGAGGCCAACCTCTCCGACAGGTATTCAACCATTGACCTGCACTGGGCACTGTTCCGCCCGGGGCGCGGCCGTTTCGAGTTGACGCCCGTCTTGCTGGAGACGACCCATCCGCTTGGGCCCTTCTGCGTCCTCAGCGAGGACGCCAACCTACTGGTGATGCTGGTCCATCCCGCCTTCGCGAAACACGTCAACGGTCGCTGTGGAAGACTGATCCGTGCGGTGGACCTGGACCGGATGTTGCGCATCGTCCAACCTGATTGGGGCTGGATTCTATCACTGATCGAGGCAGCGGGTCTGAGCACTGCTGCTTGGGCGGTCCTCTACTGGCAGCGGTTGCTCATGGATACGCCGGTCGATCCGGCCGTGCTCCGTCACCTGGAACCCGGCAGACTCAAGCGCCGCTACCTTGCCTACTGGATCGAACACCAATTGCCCGCACGGCTCGCGGCGATCCCGGGCCTGGTCCAAGGGGCCTTCACCCTGGCCCTTCACGAGCGGCCAAGGGACGCGCTAAGCGCCAGCGTCCAACTGTTGAAGGCGCGGCTGGAATCCGGGCGGACCCTCAGGCACCTGCAACGCCTCAGCCAGACCTTGGAGTGACCCCAGGCTCAGGTCGAGTGGGCCTCTCCGAGCCGATCTGCAAGGATAGTCGACAGCCACAGGCTTGCCAACACAAACCCCAGGAACAGATAGAACCCCGGTGCCAGGGCGGTGCCGTTGGTGGTCAGTACCTCGACCGCCGTGCTCGCTTGGCGCAGGTCGCCGAGCTCACTGCCGACCAGGCCGCTGAAGCCGATATAGGCCATGAAGATGGCGACGACCAGCACGTCGGCCATGGACCACTTGCCGGAGCGCAGCGCGAAGAAGCGCACCGCGGGAGCGCGACGCAGGCCCCGGTAGTCGAAGCAATAGAGCCAGGTCGCGAGGACCTTGAGGGCAGGGAAGACAACGCTGAAGACGACGATCAGCACCGCCACCAGGATCAGGTCCGCGGTCCCGGTGCGCATCAGGATGGAGGCCACGTCGAAGATGCTCTTGCTCTGGAAATACAACACCTGATTGGTGAAGGTCACCGGTTCACCCAGGAGTTCGATCGTGAGCCCCGTGATCCGCGCGTCGATCTCGATCATGGGCGTCAGGAGGCCCCCGGCCAGCAGGATGAGCGTCGCGCCGGTGAGCAGGACGAGCCGGAACTGATCGATTGCCGGGGGCGGGGCGCCGGCCGCCGCCCGCGCCCGGGGGGCGAGACAGAGGCCGAAAAGGACCCCGACCAAGGCGAAGACGCCGAGCACCTGTAGCAGGATCGGCCGGCGGGCGATGGCGACCTGGGCCTCAAGGCTCTGATTGCAGGCGGCCAGGTCGGCACAACCATGGGCGGCCATCAGGGCCGCGAGACGGGAGCGGTCGGTCTTGGCGAAGCCGGCGGCGGCCGTGTTCTGCATGAAGGCCAGGAGTTGCGCCTTGATCTCCCGCTTGGCCTCGGGTTTGGCGAGTTCCTCGACGACGCGCTGCGCGTACTCCGGCACCTTGGCGCGCAGGCGGTCGAAGTCGATCAGGAGATCTTGCAGCCCCTGTTGCACCAGCCCCTTGAGTTGGTCGACCACGGACCCGCCGCTGTCGAGGTTGTGGCGGCGCAGGGAGCGCTCCACCTCCAGCAGCAGCGTGTTCAAGACCTGCTCTACCGCCTGTTTGATCTGGGGCCGGTTGCTCTCGGTCAGTTCGAAGCCGTTGATACGCCGCTCGAGCACCGCGGCGATGCGCCCCAGCCATTGATCCGCGTCGAGCAGGCCGTAACGGACATGGTTGATCTCGCCTAAGTCGGTCTTGAGCGCCTTGACCCGATTGAGGTCCAAAATCAGGTGCACCGTCAGCGCCAGGGCCGCGGTGAACAGCAACAGGGCGAGGCCGCGGCGAAGGATCAGTGCGCTGGACATCCTAGGACTGAGATCTATCAGCGTTCAGCATTTCAGCGTTTCGCGGCCCGCCGTAGAGCAAGAGGCCCGCGGCCGTCAGCACCAGGCAAAAGCGGAGCGTGTCGGCGAGAAAATAGGCACGGTGGGCGTCTTGGAAGGCCGCGAGTTGCGGTGGGGGTGGGGTGCGCGGCACAAAGTCCTCGAAACCCGCGAAGTTGTAGGAGACTGCGGCCCCCACGAGCACGGAGCCGCCGAGCCAGATACCGAGGAGAAAGGCTAGCAGGGGATGGTCTTTCATGGTTATTGAAGTTGTCAAACCCTGAAGGGGCGTTGCCGCTTCAGCCCTTACTCTTCGGGTCCTTTGCGACCGGCGTGCCGTTCTGCGTCGGCGTTGGCGCCGATGCCGGTGCCGCCGGGCGCTTGTCGCCGCAGGGCACATAGCCGGAGATCGAGGGGCGTCCGGCGGCCAGGGCGCGCTCCAGTGATTCGCAGATGGTGCGCATCACCTTGACCCGCGCATAGGGCTTGTCGTTACCCTCCACCAGGGTCCAGGGGGCGTGCTGGGTACTGGTGCGTGCCACCATCTCATTGACGGCCTCTTTGTAGGCCGGCCATTTCTCGCGATTGCGCCAGTCGTCCGCGGTGATCTTGTAGCGCTTGTAGGCGGTTTCCTCCCGGTCCTGAAAGCGCTTGAGCTGCTCGTCCTGGTCGATATGGATCCAGAACTTGAGGAGCACGATGCCGCTGCCGACCAGTTGCTCCTCGAAGCGATTGATCTCGGAATAGGCGCGGCGCCATTCGGTATCGTTGGCGTAGCCCTCCACCCGCTCCACCAGGACGCGCCCATACCAGGAGCGGTCATAGATGGTGATGTACCCGGCGCGCGGCACCTGCCGCCAGAAGCGCCAGAGATAGTGATGCGCCTTTTCCTCGTCGGTGGGGGCGGCGACCGGAATGGTGCGGTACAGACGGGCATCGATGGCGCTGGTGATGCGGCGGATGGCACCGCCCTTGCCGCCGGCGTCCACGCCCTCGAACATCAGCACCGTGGAGCGCTTGGCGTTATAGGCGTGCCAGGCCAACTCATTGATTTCCTTTTGGAGTTCTGTCATTCGCGTCTTATACTTGGGCGTCGGCAGGGACTTGGACAGGTCGAGCTTATCCAGCACGGTGATCTGCGCCTGGGCGCCGCTCGGCATGTCCGTATTGGCGGTGCCGGCGCCCTGGTCCGGTACGCCGGGGTTATTCAGGCGGGTGCGGATGGCGTGCAGCAGGGTCTTGCCGACCGTGAGATCCCGGTAGCGCGGGTCCTCTGCCTCGACCAGATGCCAGGGTGAGATGCCCTGGTCGGTGTGCTGTACGACGCGCTCGGCGACCTGCTCGAAGACCCGGTAGTGCTCCGAGAACTTGGCCTTCTGCGGCATCATCTTCCAGCGGCTGCGATCGTCCCGGGACAGGGCATTGAGGCACGCCTTCTGATTCTCCTCGGACATATGGAACCAGAATTTGACGATGAGGGCGCCGTCCTGGATCAGCATCCGCTCGAATTCGACGATCCGGTTCAACTCCGCATCCAGTTCCGCATCGGTGCAGTGACCCTGGAAGCGGTGTTCGATCGGGGCCGCGTACCAGCCGCCGAACAGGATGGTAATGTCACCGCGCGGCGGCAGGGTGCGCCAGAAGCGCCAGTAGCGGGGGCGGGCGCGCTCCTCGTCGGTTTCGTCCCAGAAGGCGAAGGTCTGCACGCCGCGGGTGTCCAGCCACTCGTTGAGCCGGTTGACCACCTCGCCCTTGCCCGCCCCCTCCACCCCGGAGACCAATACGACCACCGGGATATTGGTTTCGCGCAGCTCGCGCTGGGCCTCCAGGAGCAGGGTACGCAACTCCTCCTGTTGCCCCTTGAAGTCCTCTTTGCTGACGGTACGCCCGACTTTGGTCGCTTCGAACATGGGGGCTTGATTCTCATGGTTGAATGGTAGCGATACGCAGGATTCGGACCAGACCGAGCGGACTCGACCGGAAGAGTTTAGCCCACGGCCGAGGGTACGGGGGTTCCAGCGATTGCGGGCGCGTCCGGCGGCCTCGCCGCAATGGCGGGGTGGATCCTGTGCAAGGTCAGGCTCGACCCGTGGGTGAGGATCACGCGCACGGCAATGACTCAGATCCAGTGTGTCGGGCCATCGTCTGCGGCACGGGCACCGCTCAAGCGCCTGACGCTGCCTTGGGCGGATGTTCCTCGGCACCAATCGACCTTTCCAGGGTCCGCGTCGCGGCTGCCGTGGCAGCCTCCCGCAGAACGCGTTTCTTCTCGCAGTCGGCAAACCTTGTCAGGACTTGGCGCATCAGCGTCTGATAGCCCAAGCCGTTCAATTGGGCGATCAGCTTGAAGTCCTCAATCAGCGACTTTTGGAGCCGGATCGAGATCGGTTGCAGCGCCAAGGCGTCATCAATTGCTACTTCGTCTGAGGTATCCAAGAGGGCCGCAAAGTTCGGATCGGAACCAAGTTCACGGTTGTCCCAGGCGTCCTCGGTTCCCGCAATCTTGCCATTGGGATTCATTGGCTTGCCTTGTATGGTGTAGGGTATAGGGTATAAGCCTGCGGCTAACCGTATCGCTGATAGATGCTTCGCTCTACGGGATTGGGGTCGTAGGCCGTTCGGATGATCACGTCTCCATCCTTCGGAATGAAGACCACTTTAAGCAGGCGGCCATAATCTGTCTCGGCCAGGAACCAGCGGGTTGGCGGGTCCGTCCGGTGCTGTTCGCGCTCGTCCAAGAGATACCGCCCGGAGCGGTTGGCGAAGCATTGAAGAATCTCCTCCTCACTGACCGGCGGCGTTTTTCCGGCCAGCTTCTCGCGTACACTTGACGACAATACAAGAGCCATTGGACTGTTTCTCCTCAAGAACTTTTACTTATTTCCATGAGGGGAAATAATGCTCGCATCCCTGCGAACCCCCGGTGCGGCAAGGCATAACAGGCTCGACAGATAAGATTGTATATACAATCCCGGGATGATGTCAAGCCTGGGAATCCGGCAGCAGCCGGGCCGGGCCTCAGACGAGTTGGTTCGTCGGTCGCGGAATGGGTCGCGGCCGCCCCTGCGCATCCACCGCCACGTAGACGAAGACGGCGTGGGCCGCGTGGCGGCGGCTCTTGGGGTCGGGCTCGCCCTGGGCCCAGACATCGACCTCGACGCTGATGGAGGTGTTGCCGATGTGCACCATACGGGCGTGCAGTTCCGTCAGATCACCCACCAACACCGGCGTGACGAAGCGAAATTCCTTGACCGCCACCGTGGCCACCCGTCCTTGGGCCGCCTCGATTGCGATGGTACTGCCGGCCACGTCCGCCTGGGACATGATCCAGCCGCCGAAGATGTCGCCGTAGGCATTGGTGTCGGCCGGCATGGCGACCACGCGGATCGCCAACCGCCAGGCGTCCAGGCGCCGGGGTTGGGGTTGGGTCGGGTCGCTCATGGGCGGATCCCGCGAGGGAGCTCGCCAAGGGGCAGGGGCTTCATGTTCGGCGTCATCAGTCCGTCCTCATTGATCCGGGGCCGCTCGCCGGCCGGTTTCGCGGATCATCGCATATCCGGCGGGGCTGGTCAGCCGCCACGGGCCGCAAGTGCGGACCAACGATTGATCCGGTTTTTCCGGCCCAGCGCCGGGGCAGGATGCCCCGGCTCCCGGGCCGCAAGCGTTGACCGAAGATTGATGCGGCTGCCCATCGACCTTTTACCCTACAATGTGCGCGAGACCGTCGGTGAGCCGTCGCGATCGGGGCCCCGGGTTACCTGGCCGCGGGCGCGGGGTCCCCGGGGTTCGCGTTGGCGCGGCCGTGTCGTCCGAGGGGTCGCTCCGTCTCCTGCTGTCCCGCCCCTGCGGCGGTTGGCGTGCGGGGGCTATAATCATCCGTGAATATGAGGCTAAGTGCGCGTATGTCATCCGAAAAACCGAGGGTCTGGGAGAGCGGGGCGGTGCTGGCGGGGGTGGTTGCCGTGGGCGTTGCCGCCGCCCTGGTCTATATCCTGGTCAACAAGTTTGCGCCGATCGCGGCCCCGGCCGATCCCGCCGCCATGGCGGCGCGGCTCCAGCCGATCGGCAAGCTCAAGCTGGCCCCCCCGCCGGCCCCCGTGGCCCCGGCGGCGCCGGCCGCTGACGCCGCGGCCCCGGCCGCCACTGAGGCCGCCGCGTCGGCGGCCGCCGAGCCACCGGCCCCGGCGGCCGCCGATGAGCCCGCACCGGCCCCTGCCGCAACCGAACCGGCGGCGTCGGACGCTACGTCGGGCGCCGTCGCGGTGCCCCCGACCCTGGAAGAGGCGGCCGTGACCACGGCCCTGGAGACGCCGGTGACGGGGGCCAATCCGCTGTTGCCCGCGCCTGACGCCGCAGACACGCCCGCTACCCCCGTGGCCGCGCCGGTTGTGACCGCCCCGGTCGCGGAACCCGCTGTGGTCGCAGAGCCCGCCCCGGTCGTTGTCGTGCCGACGCCGGTTTCGACACCGGCTGAAACCGCAACCGTCCCCGCGCCCGCCCCGGTCGCCGCCGTGCCGGCCCCGGTCGCCGCCGTGCCGGCCCCGGTCGCCGCCGTGCCGGCCCCGGCCCCAGCCCCGGTCGTCGCGGCGCCCCCGCCGGTCGCGGCCCCCGTGGTCAAGGCCCCCGCCGCCAAGGCTGCGCCGCCCGCGGCACCGCCGGCCGCGACTTGGTCGCCGTCCGCGCTGCTGCCCTGGAATCGCACCCCGGCATCCGGGCGCTGACCGCTCGGCAGCCGTGAAGCCGCCGCTGACGCGGTGGGCTAAGTCGGCGGGGCCAGGATGCCCCGCCGGTGCCTGGCCGGTTCGCTAAGCCCGACTGCGGCCGGAGCCTCGAATTTTATGAGCGGGCTCGGTCGCGCCGTGCGGGCGAACGCTTCACCGGATCCGTATGCCAATGCCGCCGGAGCCCTCGGAACTGCCGAAGGAATCCCAGTCGGTGGACCACGCGCACCCAGTGCCCCAGGGTTGCGGCCGCTGGGCCGGTGCCGGACGGTCGCCATCGCCGCCGACGCCCAGCGCGCGCCGCAGGCGATCGACCACGTCCGCGGCCAGCCTGGGGTTGCCCTTGGCCTCGTAGTAGCAGGCGATCTCCAACAGCTTGGACTTGGCGAGCAGGGTCTGCTCGGTCCCGAAATGCTGTTCCGCGAGCTTGAGATACAGGTCCGCCGCCAGGTGTAGCCGGCCCTCCGCGTGGCGCTGCAAGGCCATGCGCAGCATCAGGTCGCGGGCGGCGCTGTCGGGGTCCCCGGCGTCCGCGCAACGGGCCTCGGTCCCGGCCGGGGCGCGCCGCGGGTGGGGCTCGATCCACTCCTGGGGGACCCAGGCCGGGGCCTGACCGTCGGTGCTCAGAACCTCGGTGATCAGGGAGGCGACGACCTCCAGAAGCGCCAAGTCGCACTGGGCGGGGCGCTTGTGACTGGGGCGGCGCTGCGCCGCCAGCACCCCGATCGGCAGGCAGTCCCGCACGATGGGCACCACGATGAAGGCGATCTGCTCGGGCGGCAGCGCATCCGCGGCCGCGTCGGTCGGTGCGGCGTCGAGGCTGGCGGCCAACACGGGCTCACCGGCCGCGAAGACCCGCCCGCACACCCCTTCGCCGATCACGTAACGGCCCTGTTCGAGCTCGGCCGCGGTCAGGCCGTGGGCGTAACGGATGTAGATCTCGCTCGCGGCCGGGTCCGCGAGCAACACCCGGCCACGCATCAGGCCGCCGCGCTCGTCAAGGTAGCGCAGGATGTCCTGGATGCGCGATTCCGCGTCGTCCCCGCGCGAAACGATGTGGGCAATGTACTGAAGTTCGAGAAGTTCAGTGCCAGGAACATTATTTTGTTTTGCTGTGCTCACGGTCTACTCCAATTAGCCGGTGGACGCTAACATTGAAGTTCGCGGATTCCGAGACGCTCAAGGGCCCGCCAGCGCGGGGCCTCAAGGTCTGGCGCCGATCCGGGCGCATTTCCGCGTGAATTCCCCCGCCGCTACCTACCAAGGCTGCGTCATCCCTCGGTGTCGGCGGGACCTTCACACTAGAGTCTAGGCAAGAACAGGACCGCGTTTTGCGTTGGACTTCAAAGATTTGCTCTCCGGCTTGCAAAATGGGTATCAATTTGCGAAAAACCGAACAATCACAGTCGGTTTACGCCTGGCCGAGCGGGCATGACCGGCCTCCGCCGGTGATCGGACGCGACCTACCGTTCGAGCGGTTGATTCACCTTGTGCGAGGTATTGACCCGGGCCGTCACGAACTGACGGCCCGGGTCACCAACGAACGAGGGCGGACCGGCGACGGACCGGCAACGCGGCCATGAATGAGGCCCGCCAGGGTTTATGCCCGGGGCGATCTAGGCGAGAATGGGTGCCTTGGCACCCTCGGTGCCGGGCGTCGGGGCTCGCCGCCACCGCGCAGGAGTGCTGATCCGCGTCGGCAACGATTTTAGTGTTCTGGAAGTCACGATAGATAAAACAGTAGGATAGCCGCGACATGCTGCTGATGATCGACAACTACGACTCCTTCACCTACAACCTGGTCCAATACCTGGGGGAACTGGGTGCCCAGGTGCGGGTGGTGCGCAACGACGAACTGAGCGTGGCGCAGGTCGCGGCCCTGGCCCCGGAGCGCATCGTGATCTCGCCCGGCCCCTGTACCCCCAACGAGGCGGGGATCTCGGTGCCGCTGATCCAGGCGATGGCCGGGCGGGTGCCGATCCTGGGGGTCTGTCTGGGGCACCAGTCAATCGGCCAGGCCTTCGGCGGGCACATCGTCAAGGCGCGCCGGATCATGCACGGCAAGACCTCGCCGATACACCACGCCGCGCAGGGGGTGTTCAGCGGACTCGCGAGCCCCTTCGAGGCCACCCGCTACCATTCGCTGATCATCGCGCGCGACAGCCTCCCGGACTGCCTGGAGGTCACCGCCTGGACCCTCACCGAGGACGGCCAGCCCGACGAGATCATGGGGGTGCGCCATCGGGAACTCCCGATCGAGGGCGTGCAGTTCCATCCGGAGTCGATCCTGACCCGGTACGGGCATGACCTGCTCAAGAATTTCATCACGGGGTGCTGAGCGCAATGGATATCAAGGCGGCCATCACCTCCTGCGTGGAGGGCAAGGACCTGGATCTGCGCCAGATGACGGCGGTCATGCGCACCATCATGACCGGCGGGGCCACGGCGGCCCAGATCGCCGGCTTCCTGATCGCGCTGCGCATGAAGGGCGAGTCGGTCCCGGAGATTGCGGCGGCGGCGGGGGTGATGCGGGAACTGGCGGCGGGGGTGGACATCGCCGGGCTCGACTATCCGGTGGACATCGTCGGCACCGGGGGGGACGCCAGCGGCACCTTCAACGTGTCCACCACGGCCATGTTCGTCGCCGCGGCGGCCGGCTGCCATGTGGCCAAGCACGGCAACCGCTCGGTGTCGAGCAAGTCCGGCGCGGCGGATG
>Ga0247840_10004053_pt1 | contig 23753 bp, 17 predicted proteins | sample LaCruzMarch2015__FD_192404 | JGI IMG/M metagenome (GOLD analysis project Ga0247840, IMG submission 192404) | Freshwater microbial communities from meromictic Lake La Cruz, Castile-La Mancha, Spain - LaCruzMarch2015_17m | ecosystem: Environmental > Aquatic > Freshwater > Lake | place: Spain...
CGCGTTCGCCTGATTAAGAATTTGAATGCTTGGCATGAGCTTTTGAGGCGTGCAATCAACAAAGTTTATGCCTGTCTTAAGACAACCCATCATCAGCGAAATACAAACATTGTTGCGTCCATCGCCGATATAAACCACTTTAAGGCCGCGCAGTTTATGAAAATACTCGCGAATTGTCATTAAATCGGCCAATGTCTGCGTTGGGTGACTATCGTCTGTCAGTCCGTTCCATACCGGTATGCCGGCATATTGGGCAAATGTCTCAACTGTTTCCTGCCTGAACCCACGAAACATTATGCCGTCAAACATCCTGCCGAGCACGCGCGCCGAATCCTTGATTGATTCCTTTTTACCAAGATGCAGGTCGTGCACATCCAGATATTCAACACTTCCCCCCTCATCCACCGCCGCGACCGTGCAGGCCGCCCTGGTTCTGGTTGAAGGTTTTTCAAAAATCATGGCAATATTCTTGTGAAAAAGACGATTGCTCCGAACATGGCGCTTTTTCATCTCCTTCAGTCGATCGGCCAAATCAATAAGATAAACAAGCTCTTCATCGCTCAAATCCGCGAGTTTTAACAGAGAGCGGCCTTTAAGATTTATTTTCTTTTTGGACTTCATATTTTTTCGTTAAAAAATATCATCTTTTCAGGCCATAAAAGCAAGTAAATATGCGAAACGAGTGATACGCATCGGCTAAGAGGCATGTGATTCCTTGATATCATCAAGTAGGATGCTGACGCGTTCTTTGCCGACCTGCACGAAGCCGGCTCCGGCCTGATAAACAGATTCCTTCCCGTTTCCGGTGAGTTTGAGCTTGCCCGGCGCCAACCGCGCAATCAACGGCGCATGGCCGGCTAAAACACCAAAGTAACCGAGCACCCCCTTCAACATGAGCGCTTCAACTTCCCCTGAGTAGACCGCTTTCTGAGGCGTTAATATTTCAATCCGAAAAGATTTCATGGTTTTAAATTATGAAAAGCACAATTTTACGACATCGTCAAAAGTATCAACGAAATGGATTTTTATTCCCCGCCGGATATGCGCCGGCAATTCTTCGTAATCCTTTCTATTGGCTGATGGTAAAACCAAGTGAACCACTCCCGACCGTTTTGCAGCAATGGTTTTCTCTTTAATTCCGCCCACCGGCATCACGATTCCGGTTAAACTCAATTCGCCGGTCATGGCCCATTTTGGTTTAACGGTCTTATCAAGAGCAAGCGAATAGAGCGCGGAGGCCATGGTAATGCCCGCCGAAGGACCATCCTTGGGCGTGGCACCCGAAGGCACATGTAAATGAACAAAGTGTTTTTTGAACACTTCCGTAGCAATCAGATTTTTATTTAAAAACGCGCGCACCATGGTATAGGCGATTTCCGATGATTCAACCATCACGCTGCCAAGCTGGCCGGTCTGCTTGAAGCCGGGCTTATCCGCCGCCACTTTCGTCGCCTCAATGTAAAGCGTTTCGCCCCCCATATTTGTCCATGCCAGCCCCATGACCACGCCCGGCCGCGGTTTTTTGAAGAGATCTTCATTTAAGAATATCCGCTTGCCGAGCAGTTCAGGTAAATTTTTATTATCAACGGCCAGCTTCGTTGCCTTTCCGGTTGCAATTTTGCGCGCCGACTTTCGGCAAATCCGTTTGATATTATTTTCAACCCCGCGCACTCCGGGCTCGCGCGCATAGCCGTCAATAATCTCGCGCAGGGCTCTGTTTGTTATGGTCAACTGCCGGGGTTTAAGCCCGCCGGCCTTGAGTTGTTTCGGAATGAGGTATTTTCTGGCAATCTGCAGTTTTTCCTCAAGAATATACCCCGATAATTTGATGACTTCCATGCGGTCCAGGAGCGGGCGCGGAATAGTATCCAGGATATTTGCGGTGCAGACAAAAAGAACCCTTGATAAATCAAACCGGACGTCAAGATAATGATCCAAAAAATCCCTATTTTGTTCTGGATCAAGAACTTCCAGCAATGCGGAGGCCGGATCGCCCTGGAAACTGGCGCCGATTTTATCAACTTCATCAAGCATTATCAAGGGATTGGAGCTTTTGCAGAGTTTCATGGCCTGGATAAATTTGCCCGGCATGGCGCCGATGTATGTCCGGCGGTGGCCCTTGATTTCGGCTTCATCCCTCATTCCGCCCAGCGAAAAGCGATAAAACTTGCGACCGATGCTGGCGGCGATTGACTGGCCGACGGACGTCTTGCCGACGCCGGGCGGACCGACGAAACAAATGATAGAACCCGAAACGCTTCCTTTGAGAATGCCGACGGAGAGAAATTCAAGAATGCGTTCCTTGACGTCTTCAAGCCCGTAATGATCGCGGTTTAAAACCGCTTCCGCCATTTTTAAATCGTAATTTTCGGGCATATAAACGCCCCATGGCAGCGACGTCAACCAGTCCAGATAAGTACGCGTTACATTGAACTCCGGCGAAATGGGTTCGAGCATGCTGAGCTTGTTCATTTCCTCTTCAATCCGTTCCTTGGCCTCATCCGTCAGGACGAGCGATTTAAGCCGCGCGCGGAATTGTTCAAGATCGGCTTCCTTGCCTTCCTTGGCAAGGCCAAGCTCCTTTTTAATGGCCTTAAACTGTTCGCGCAGGAAGAAATCCCTTTGTTGCTTGGAAAGTTTTTCCTCTATCTGCTGGTTGATTTTGGCCTGAATTTTGGAGACATCGAGCTCTTTTTTGAGAAGGACAAGCGCTTTTTCAATGCGCTGGCGCACACTTACTGTTTCCAGGATTTCCTGAAGCTCGCCTGCCGAGGCGGTTGTCATGGCCGAAGAAAAATCGGCCAGCCGGCCCGGCTCGTTCAGATTGGCGCGGGTCAGGAAAAGATTCAATTCGTCCTTGAACACCGGGTTTAATTTAATCAGCTCCTTGATGGCGGTAATGATTGATACCGAATAAGCCTTCAATTCCTCGTTAACCGACATTTCGGTTTCAATCAGATATTTTACCTTTGCCTGAATGACCGGCTCTTCGGCAATGATTTTTTCTATAATAAAGCGTTCCAAGGCTCCAAGCATAATCTGAACCGGAGCTTCCGGAGAAGATTGGGTGACGCGGATAATTTCTGCCGCCACTCCCACCGAGTACAAATCAACCGCCTTGACAATTGCCGGCTCCGGCTGACTTGCACGCGGTCTGATCAAAACAATTCCCACATATTTTGAATTGGCCTGCAATACCTCTTGAACCGCCTTTTTACCGTGCGGATCATCAATGACCAGCGGCACGATCATTTTAGGGAAAAGAGGCCTGGTAACAATCGGGATAATAGGCAGATGGTCCGGCAGGATATCCCGCGCAAGGACAAGTCGCTGTTCTGCCGGACGGGAACTGTCGTTCCCCGGTTTAGGACTGGCTCCGCTTTTTTTATTATCGCCGCTCATAAGCGCATCTACAGGATTATGGGGACAAAACGCATTAACGAGACCCCATTCAAAAAGATCCTCAATGCGGTCTAGTTACCTGAGCAGTTATGCCGCAAGATTGGCATAAATCAAACGCCCTGTTATCTGCTTCCCGGCATGCGTGGTCCCGGTCCCATCTGTTGCTCACGAGCCTTGGGCAAGACCGGCATGGTAGTCCAGAGGATATCACGATTAAGACGCATATCGGCCAACTCTTTATCGGCTTCCATGATCTTATTAATCTGGCTTTGCATTTCAATCATCTGCTTGCGGTAAGCCTTTATCTGAGGATTGGATTCATAAAGATAATTTTGTCTTTCGGCAATCTCCTTTTTGCATCCCTCTATGCGGGCGCTTGTTTCCATCACTTTTTTTATGAAATCCGCGCTGATTTCCGCTGAAAAGGGCGACGATTTCGGCTGGCCGGACGGCAGGTTAGTGGAAAACAAAGCTCCTGAAGGAGGCGTAAGCGGCACGGCCCCGTTTTTCTCTTTATTCTTGTCATCCGCCGCCGCACAAAGTGACGCACCCAACACAAGCATGACCATCAACCGCGCTATTTTAAGATTAATCATGGTTATAATCCTTTCATTTTTGTTTTCTTTCGAAAAATAGTATATACAAACAAAAAACACAAGCAAAAAAACCGCAGGAGAACAATTACTTAATCAGATATTCGGCAATCTGAATCGCATTGGTTGCCGCGCCCTTGCGGATATTGTCCCCGCAAACAAACAACGCCAAGCCATTCTTGACGCTTTCATCAAGACGGATTCGGCCGACAAAAACGTTATCCTGGCCGGAAATTTTAACCGGCATCGGGTATTCGTCCGCCTGAAGATTGTCATAAACAACAACACCCGGTGTCTTGGAAAGGATCGCACGGGCCTCATCCACATTCATCGGGCGGTCAAATTCAATATTAATCGCCTCGCCGTGTCCGTTTATTACCGGAACGCGGACACAGGTGGCGCATACCCGGATTTTTTTATCCTCAAGGATTTTACGGGTTTCATTCAGCATTTTGACTTCCTCGCTCGTATAGCCCGGAATATCCGGTTTCGGACTTCCGATTTTTGGGATCAGATTGAAGGCAATCTGATGAGGATAGGCAGAATGCTTTAATTCCTTGCCGGCAACATAATCTTTCACTTGCTGTTCAAGCTCAAGGATAGCCGGACGGCCCGTGCCGGACACGGCCTGATATGTGCTCACTACAAACCGACGGATGCGCGCCACCCGATGCAACGGCCCCAAGGCCATAAGCGCGATGATGGTACTGCAATTTGGATTGGCAATCAATCCTTTATGTTTGGCTAAGGCTTGGGGATTAATTTCAGGGATTACGAGCGGCACGCGCGAATCCATGCGATAATCGTCGCCATTATCAATAACTATCACGCCCTTTTCAGCCGCTTGCCAGCCCAATTGCTGGGATGCGCCCTTCGCGCCCTCGGTGCCGGCAAAAAACGCAAAGTTTAGTCCGTTAAAAGCTTCCGGAGCGGCCGGCATAACATGATACGTTTCGCCGTCAATCACTTCGTCCCGCTCAGAACGCGCCAAAATCCTTATTTCCTCAGCCGGAAAATTACGCTGACGGAGCACGCGAATCATTTCCGCCCCGACTGCGCCGATGCCGACCACGCCTACTCTATATTTTTTCATTTCTTTCCTTCAGAGGTTAGCCGGTAACTTTTTTGGCGACCATATCGCCGACTTCGCTTGTAGAATACCCCATTTTCCCGGCGGCAAGGCTTTTGAGTTTATGAGCCGTAATATCCATAACGGCCGCCTCAATTGCCTGCGCCGCCTTGGTTTCGCCAATCTCGCTTAGCATCATCTGTCCGGCGCAAATAGCCGCCAGGGGATTAATGACATTTTTGCCGGTGTATTTCGGCGTCGATCCGCCGATGGGCTCAAACATGCTAACGCCCTCAGGGTTAAGATTGCCTCCGGCGGCGATCCCCATGCCACCCTGGGTCATCGCGCCAAGATCGGTGATAATGTCGCCGAACAGGTTTTCCGTGACAATCACATCAAACCATTCCGGATTTTTTATCATCCACATGGTCGTGGCATCCACGTGGTAATATTCACGTTTGATATCGGGATAATCCTTCTGGCCGATTTCATGAAAAGCCCGTTCCCAAAGGTCAAAAACGTATGTGAGCACATTGGTCTTGCCGCTCAATGCCAAAGTTTTGCGCTTGTTGCGTTTGCGGGTATATTCAAACGCGTAACGCAGACAGCGCTCAACCTGATAGCGCGAATAGAGCATATTCTGCACCGCCACCTCATGGGGAGTGCCCTTCATCATTATGCCCCCCGTGCCGGTGTACATGCCGCCCGAGTTCTCACGGACAACCACATAATCAATCTGTTCCGGGCCTTTGTTTTTGAGCGGACAATCCACGCCCGGAAACAATTTGACCGGCCGCAGGTTGATATACTGATCCAGCTCAAAACGAATTGTAAGTAAAATCCCCTTTTCCAGAATGCCGGGTTTAACATCGGGGTGGCCGATTGCCCCGAGATAAATTGCGTCAAATGCGCGCAGTTCCTGAATTACTGAAGCCGGACATGTCTCGCCGGTCTTTAAATAACGGTCTCCGCCGATGTCATAATGTGTCAAAGCAAGTTTAAAAGCGAATTTGGAAGCGGCCGCTTCCAAAACCTTAATACCTTCTTGAATAACCTCTGGCCCGGTTCCGTCACCCGGGATTACGGCAATTTTGTACGTTTTCCCCATAAAACTCCTTTCTTTATTCAAAACAAGCCAGTAAATTTAGCAATATTTGCCGTCAACGCAATCTTTTTTTTCGCGTTGTACACGCGCGACAAAAATATTTACATTCATAACATTGACAAACCGGAAGCGCCTGTTAATCTGATGCGGCAAAAAAGAAATATCATTTATCTTCAGCCAAAGTGCAATAATTAACCTCAAAAAAGGAAGGCAAACAATGCAAACATCATGCAGTTCGTGGAGTTATCACAGAACCATAGCGGCCGGGAAAATGGACCAGCTCGGCTGGGTGCGGGAATGCGCCAATCTTGAATTGGACGGAGTTGAGTTACTGGGCGGCCATTTCCCGAAAACTGACCGCGAATACCTGATTGAACTGAAAAAGACCTGCGCCGACAATTATCTCACCATTGCCATGGTTTCGGCCAACGGTCATTTAACGGTCAATGACGATGCCCAGCGGGAAAAGGAAATAGAGGACATAAAAAAATGGCTGGAAGTCGCGGAATTCATGGGCGCGCCCCGCGTCCGGTTCTTCTGCGGCAGTGGTGCGGAACTTGAGGCCGGTGGCCGGGAACTTTATGAAAAAGTTAAAAACGCGATGCAAAAAATAGCCCAGGTAGGCGCTGAACGCGGAATTATCATGGCGCTGGAAAACCACGGCGGTACAACGGCCAAACAACTCCTCTCGTTGATCAAGGATGTGAACAGCCCCTGGCTTAAATTCACGCTTGATACGGGCAATTTCCCGCCCGCCAGCCAGGTCGGACCCGACACTTACAAGAGCATTAAAAAATGCGCCCCCAGCGCCGCAATCGTGCATGCTAAGTTTTTTAACGTGGAACCAGACGGCCGCGACCGTGATTTTGACTGGGCAAGAATCCGACGCATCCTGAAAAAAGCCGGATTTAAGGGGTTTTTGTCGGTAGAGTACGAAGGAGAGGATGCAAACGAAGTTGAGGTCATGCGACGTATCGCCGGCTTCCTGAAAAAACTGAGAAAATAACTATAACATAAAAATCAGTCACAATATAAAATCAATGAACAAAAATAAAGTTAAGGTTGGAATCGTCGGTCTTGGCGCCATAGGATCCATCCACGCGGACGCTTACCATGCCACATCCGGGGCGGAAATTGCGGCTATTTGCGACATTTTCGACGCCAGACTGGCCGAAATCGGGAATAAATATAACATCAAACAGCGTTTCAAGGATTACCGCGATTTGCTGAGGACCGATGTTGATGCCGTCAGCATCTGCGTCGGTAATGTCCTGCACCGCGAAGTTTCGGTCGCCGCGCTCAAGGCCGGCAAGCATATTCTTCTTGAAAAACCGATGGCGATGAACGCCGGCGAAGCCGCCGCGATTGTCAAGGCCGGGAAAATGGCAAAAAAAGTCGTTCAAATCGGCATGGTCAGGCGTCAGTCACAAGAAGTGAAAGTCGTCAGGGATTACGTTCAGAAAGGAATTTTCGGCAATATCTATCATCTTCGCACTGTCTTAATCCGAAGGCGCGGCATTCCCGGCCTCGGCGGTTGGTTCACCACCAAAACCGCCTCGGGCGGAGGCCCGCTTATTGATATCGGCGTGCATTGGTTTGATGCCGCCATGCACATTAGCGGACTCTGGAAACCAACCCATGTCAGCGCCATGAATTATGCCAAATTCGGCAGGGATATGCGCAACTACCGCTACGTCAGCATGTGGGCCGGTCCACCGAAATTTGACGGCGTGTGCGACGTTGAGGATTATTCAACCGGTCTGGTCAGATTCGGTAAAAAAGCATCCATGGTATTTGAAATAGCTTGGGCGGCAAATACGGAAGATATCCAGTTCATTGAAATTCTCGGCGACAAGGGCGGCGCCCGGCTGTTTGACGGCAAACCGCTGGCCATTTACACTGAACATAATGATCTGGTGGCCAATATTTCTCCTCTGATTGGTAATTCCGCAAATAGTTTTCACTGCCAGGCAGACATATTCATTAAAGCCTGCCGGGGAGAATGTCCTCCGGCGGCCACGGCTGAAGAAGGCCTGATGGTCATGAAATTGATTGACGCCGTCTATGCCTCAAGCGCAAGCGGCCGGGAAGTTGCCATTTAGAGCTTGTCCCGCAAAAACACGCGGCGGGCATTGTCGCGTAATATTTTTATCACGTCTTCATCCGGCAATCCGGACGCGAAAACGGGGCCAAGGTTGCAACGCGGATCTATCCAGTCAGCATCGCTGCCGAACATGATCCTTTCCGCGCCCAGACGGGCGGTAAGACAATCAATCATTCCATTGTCAAAATAATCACCGGAAATATCCACCATCGTTTTCGGGAATTCGCGGCAAAGATTTGCCACAGTTTCAATTGTGGAGGGACGCCCGCCCGCATGCCCTAGAACCAGCCTTACCTCTGGATGCGCCGCCAAATGCTTTCGGAATCGGTCGGGATGGGCTAATTGCTGATCGGGGTTATAATCGGATATTTCCCAGCTATGGGTAACGATCGGCTTGCCGGCTTCGATGGCCAGACGATAAGCTTTTTCAAATGAGGGATCCTCAGCTTCAAGCCGGTGGAAGACGGGATGGATTTTGAGACCGACACAGAATGGATCGGTCAGTTCGGCGGCAACCCGGGCGCATTCAGATTCATTCATGGAGGGATGAAATACCGTCAGATACCGGATCCGGTCCGGCGCATACTGCAATAAGGGCGCCACACATTCTTTCGCGCTGATTTTTTTATCCACCATCGCATTACTTGGAATCAGAAATACCCGGTCAATCCCTGTCTCATCCATCCTGGTAATCCAGTCCGGCGGCGAAAAGTCTTCATCCGGAGTCGGAAAACCAAACATGCTTTTACTCCCCGGCAGGACATTATGGGTATGGGCATCAGTGATAAACGGCGGGCCGCATTCCCAGTTTCTTGCGGGAAAATTTTTTGGTGGCAGATGCAGGAGCCGTCTGAGATTGTTGCCGGCCAGAGCGCATTTTTCCTCCCACGCGAAACCACCCATAATGATCGGCCCCATGCCGGCATCCGGGCTGAAACGCGGTGCGTGCGAGCCGAAAAGGATGCGCTTCAACAAACCTTTTGACCGGAACCGTTCTATTCCCAGCCAGTTGCAGAAATTGTAGGTTGACAGATACAGGTTGGAACATTTCAGCATTTTGGCTTCAATATGATGGATATGATAAAGCAATTTACGCGGCCCGGATTCAAGGATAATCGCAAGCTGCGGATGAACGCGCGCAAATGCCCCCAATTCACCAAAAGTCAAATCAGTTTGCCGGACAACCAGGGGTAATTTACATTCGACGAGTTGACCGATGACCGGCTCCAGTCCCGCCAGGGAACCGCTCTCCGATGGAATCCATCGCCAAAGCATGATTCCGGCTTCAGTTCGCTTTCTTTCGAGTTGTCCGGCCAAACCGGTGTGCAAAACGTCACCTTTGACCGTCTCATGCTCTATGGGAAGCGCAAAGCGTCCAAACGCCGGTTCCTCTCCCGGATAATAACTCACATCCAGCCAGGGGAGAGCGGAACGCGCCGCCATGTATTGACCGCGGCAAGAGTGTAAAATGGATTTACTATTCATTTTCCATCACCTCATGTTGCAGCGTCAGATTTCCGACCGCGGTGGCTTCCGCCGGTCCAACAATAATCTCACAACCGATCTTGCCGGCTATCTGCCGGACAAGATATTGATTTTTACTTCCGCCGCCTATCAAAAACAGTTTCCGGCACTGTACTTGCCCGGCTTTTTCAAGCCCGTGGATAGCCTGCTTAAATCCGGCCGCCAGACTGTCAAAAACAAGTTTGGCAACGTCCCCCGGTTCTTTCGGTTCCGCAAGCCCGGATTCTCGGCCGGCGGCCTTGATTTCAACAACCATATCCACCGGCTTGGTAAAACGCGGCGCCTTTAAGTCAATGACACCCTGATAATCCGATTTTCCGGCAAGCTGTGCAAGGCGGTCATAGCCGATTTCCATGCCGCGCTCCTGCCATATTCGTTTGCACTCCTGAATAATCCATGAACCGGCGCAACCGCCGAATAATCCCCATTTACGGTCGGCAATCCCGATTAACGAATTTATTTCAGGATCGGCGCCGGTTGGCCATTGCCCTGAACTTAGGACCACCCCGACCATGGTGTACGAACCAAGACTGATAAAAAAAGTCCCGGGCTCAAGCGGACGAAAAACTATCGTGGCGCAGGAAGTATCATGATGGGCTGTTGAGACAACCGGCATATTATCCAGAGACGGATGCGGGCTTGATGCCGGAGAAATTTTCCCGATCACCGAAGGCTGCATGACCACGGACGGCAAAATGCGGACCGGAACATCCAATCGCCCAAGCAGATCAAAATCCCATTCTTGATTTGCAATATTAAACATCTGGCCGGCCGTGGCCAAAGTCCAGTCCGTCACCGCCTGACCGCCCAAATCGAAATGGACCATGTCCGCCATGTGCAGGATAACTTCCGTTTTCTTGAGCAACTCCGGATAATGATTCCGGATGGCTTTCAACTTGCACAAAGCCGTGATCGGCGAGACAGCACAGCCCACGCGCTTAACAAGGGCGGCCGGTAAAATGACGTCAGCAAAGGCCTGCGGCAAGCCGTGCGTAAATTCATCGCGGTAGCAAATGGGATTTTCCAGTATCCTGCTGGCGGCATCCAGCAGGACAAAATCCTGCGCCCAGCCACTGCACCCCAGAGAAACTATTTTGCCGCGGCCGGCAAGTTCCGCGGCCTTGCATAATCCGGCGCGAATTTCCGAGCGTAGATATAACCAATCCCACCGCCAATGGTTATCCTGAAATATGGGCGCGTTGGCGAAACGGTACGCTTCAACAAGTTCCGGTTCACGGCCGTTGAACCGGCCCAGAAACACGCGTCCGTTGCTGGAGCCCAGGTCAATCGCAATATGCCAGGTCAGTTTCATTTACAGAATGTTCGGCCTCCATCAACGAACAGCGATTGACCGGTGATGTAACCTGCGTAATCCGAAAGCAAAAAGACGACTGCATAAGCAATGTCGTCCGGCTGGCCCAGCCGCCGGAGCGGCACTTCCTGAGCCAGTTGTTTCCGTTTCTCCGGATCAGGATGACGTTGCCTGAGTAAATCCGTGTCAATCAGGGAGGGATGAACTATATTACAGCGGATTCCAAAAGGCGCAAAATCTTTTGTGAGGGCGCGGTTTAAACCTTCCAGCCCGGCTTTGGCCGAGACATAGTCGGTCCGGCCGCCGCTGCCCGCCACGATGGCGGCGGATCCGAGCAGCACGATGGCGCCACCGCCGGCGGCTTTGAAATGCGGGATAATCGCGCGCGTCGCATAAAAGGCGCCATTAAGGTTTATCTCGATCAATTTCCGCCATTCATCGGCGGCGATCTCAAGGAATGGCTTGGGCGTAGTATAACCGGCGCAAAAGACCAAGCCCGAGATGCGGTGCCACTTCCGGACAAACTCTTCACAAAACTGCATTGTGCATTGATCATCAGTGCAGTCAACTGCCTTGGCCGAATGTTTAATATTCAAGCCTTGAAACTCGGCCTGCAATATCTTTGTTCCCTCCCGGTCGGCTTCGTTGTCCAAATGGGTCCAGGCCACGTTGCCCCCGGACCGCGCAATCTGCCGGCAGGTTGCCGCGCCGACGCCGCGCGCGCCGCCCACAACCAGATAAGATTTGCCGGTAAAATCTATGCGCATCTTTTCTTCCTTTCCATTACCATTTTTGACCAAAAAAATAATTAAAAATATTTCTTGCGTTTCGATCGTTAATATATTATAAATGATCAAATCAATCAATAAGAATCTTTGGTTAATTTTTTTATGCGTGTCAGAGATTACAGCAGGCATGCCCGGATTCTCGATCTATTGCGTGAAAAGCGCGGGATAACGGTCGGCGCGATTGCGAAGACATTTAATATTTCCCTGGTCACGGCGCGCCGTGATTTATCAATTCTTGAACATGAGGGCAAGCTTATGCGGACCTTTGGCGGCGCAAAGGCGTGGGCCGAGCCTTCGCTCGTCGTAAAAACATTCGGTGAAAAACAGGCCGCCATGAACGAGGCCAAAATCAGCATGGCCAAGGTGGCGGCCGGCCTAGTCAAGCCGGGCATGACCATTATGCTTGACAGCGGCACAACCACGTGGGCTGTTTCCCGGCAACTCAAGCAGATTTCGCCCTTGACGATCATAACCGCCTCGGTTGCCATTGTTGACGAAATCGGCGCAGCGGAAGGCATCAAGCTTTTTTGTACCGGCGGACAGTTCCGTCCTGCCAATCTGGATTTTTACGGTCTTCAAACCGAGGCTGCTTTGGCCCAGTTTGCAGCCGACATTACTTTTTTGGGCACAGACAAGTTGATTCCCAGCAAGGGTGGATATTCAAATGACCAGGCCAGCGCGGCCATCATCCAAGCCATGTGCCGGCATGCCCGCAAACGGGTAGTTATGGCGGATCACAGCAAGATCAATTCTACCGGCTTTGTGCTGGCAGTGGAGAGCGGCAAGATAGACGTGGTGATCACGGATGCCGGCATCTCCGGCGACCAGCGCCGGCAGCTGGCAAAGGGGCCGTATAAATTGATTGTGGCGGAGTAATTTTTTTATAGGAGCACAACACTCGGAAGAATAACTTTTACTGTTTGTCATTCCCGATCCAATCGGGAATCCAGAGTTTTATAAAGATTGTGAACTGGATTCCCGCTTTCGTGGGAATCACAGGTATAAGAAGTTTTAAAGGAGGGCAAGCTATGGACAAAACTCTGCAGGAAATTTATGCGTTAAATAAGACTCAGATGAAAGAATGTGCCAAACATGTTATGCTCGGAGGCGGCACGCGCGGCGGACCGGTGTTGGCCCGCGGCAAGGGGGTACGGGTATGGGATACCGACGGCAATGATTATATTGACTGCACTTCCCAAAGCTGGGCTTTGTATCTTGGCTATGCCAATGACGAGATTAACCAAGTTATCCGCGAACACATTGAGACGATGACTCATATTCACCAGGGATTCGATACCAAACCCCGGTTTTACCTCGCGCGCAAACTCGCCCAATTGGCGCCAAAGGACCTTAACCGCGTTTCATTCACGGTCGGCGGCGGTCCGGCCATTGAGGCAGCCATGAAAATCTGCATCAAGAATGTCGCCCCGTCCCGGGATTTCGTGTGCCTCTATGATAGCTACCATGGAACCACGCTTGGTACCATGGGGGCATCTTGGATATCCACCCGGAGTGGCGGCAAATACATCGGCGGCAGCCGCTTTCTGCCGCTGACGCGGCCCTTTATCCGGATTCCCAATGCCTATACCTATCGCAATCCGTTCGGTGTGGAAGCCGAGACATATATTGACATGTGCCTCACCATGGCGCGCGAAACGTTTGAACGTGGCATTGCCGGAAAACCGGCGGGAGTTATTGTGGAATGCATTCAGGCCAGTGCCGGCCAGATTATCATGCCCAAACGCTACCTGCAGGGACTACGCAAGCTTTGCGATGAATACGAAACCCTGCTCGTTTTCGACGAGATTCAGACGTTCGGCCGGATCGGTGAAATGTTTGCGGCCGACTACTTCGACGTAACGCCGGATATCATTGTGCTGGGCAAAGGACTTGGCGCCGGCCTGCCGCTGGCTTGTATTATTATATCAGATAAACTCAAGGGCTTTGATCCCGACACCGAGGAACTGCATACGTTTGCCAATCCGACGCTATCCATGGTAACGGCTGCCAAACAACTTGCCATGCTGGAGGCCGGCGTTCTGGAAAACTGCCGAAAAATGGGTGAATACCTCGGCGATCATCTCAAGGCCATGATGAAAAAGTATCCCGAAATAGGCGAGGTGCGCCAGGCCGGTCTTCATATCGGGGTGGAATTTGTCAAGGACCCAAAGAGCAAGAAACCGCTTGATAAGGAAACCGTGGCCATGCGGGATGCCGGATTGAAAAACGGCGTTATTTTCGGCCTAGGCGGCGTGCGCAAAAACGTTTTAAAAGTCAAGCCACCGCTGATTGTCAATCAAAAAGAATGCGACGAAATCCTGGAAAAATTTGAAAAAGCCATGCGCGATGTTCTCCGAAAGTAATAATCAAACTGAAGGAGGTGCCGGATGAGAAAGGAAGTTAAAAGACCGATTGTTCAAGCATTGGGCTTGAGTCTTGGATATTACCGCGAAGCAATCCCCGGCTATATGCAGCGGCTGGAAGATCAATTTCAGCGATTTCTGGCTGAAATCAAACCTTGCGCCGATATCCGCGGCATAAGCCTTTGCTGTTCCCAGCAGGAAGTTGAAGCCGCGATTAAACAAGCCGTTCAAAACAATGCGGACGCATTGCTCCTGATTCCGCTGAGTTATACCACCAGCCTCATGACTTTTCGTCCGATCATTCAGAGTTCATTGCCGGTGATTATCTGGAACACGCAAGAAGCCAAAACGATTACGCAGGATTACAGCTTTGACGATCTGCTTATGAATCATGTTACTCAAGGCACTCAGGACATAACCAATGTGCTGACCAGAAGCGGCAGAGCTTTCGGCATGGAGTCTGGACATTACCGGGATCAGGCGGCCCTGGCAAAACTGGCTGAATGGTTGAATGCCGCCAAAGCCGTGCAATTTGCAAAAAAAATGCGTGTTGGACTTTTGGGCAGTCCGTTTCAGGACATGGGCGATTTCGGTGTGGATGAAACAGCGATGATTTTCCGCTGGGGTCCGTCTGTGGCGCGGTTGAGCATACCCCGTTTTATCCGGCTGATTGAGGATGTTGACGGCAATTTATTAAAGGAAAACATGGCTGATGACCGTAAACATTTTGACGTGGCGCCGGAAGTCACGCCGGAAATTCATGCTTTATCGCTTCGCCTTGAAATGGCCCTGCGCAAGATGGTCGAGGAAGAAAACCTGGATGCGTTCACCATGAATTTCCGCGACCTGATCGCTGATGGACGGATCCCTACGCTGCCGTTTCTGGGCATCAATAAACTGCTGGCCGAGGGTTTGGGTTATGCCGGCGAGGGAAACGTCACCATCGCCGCGCTCATGGCCCAGTTGCGTCAATTATGCGGGATTTCAAATTTCACTGAAATATACACCGTGGATTACGAGCGCAACCTGATGGTAATGACGCATATGCAGGAATGCAATCCGGCCTTGGCGCGCAAGGATCGTAAAATCAGCTTGGTTCGCAAGGAATTCTGGGCACCGGGCATAAAACCTTATGTTGGCATGCATTTTACCTTGGAGTCAGGACCGGTTACCCTATGCAACCTGACCACGGACCAACAGGGTAATTTTTATACAATCGTTGCCGAGGCTGAGATCATGGATATGCCTCCCTTCAAAAATTTTGATATCCCGCATTGGGTTGTCAAATTGCAGGAACCGGTCGGTGATTTTCTCACCCGTTACAGCATGGCTGGTGGCACGCATCATCTGGCAATGGTCCCTGGCAGGAATGCATCGGCAGTACATAAAATGGCCATTTTGCAGAAATGGAAATGCCAATTGATAAAGGCAGAATGAAGAATGCAGAATGTAGAATGAAGAAAACAACAAAACATAATCATTTCATCCTTCTCGCCGGTTTAAGCATCAGGCTCTGTGTGCTCAGCGTCTCTGCGATAATATGGGTTATATATTGATGACATCAAAAGAACGGATCGTAACCACATTTGAATTGGAGGAGCCGGACAAGGTTCCTGTCTGTCCGCGCCTGGATTCTCTTTGGCTTCGCAACGCCGGCGAGGACCTGTCCCGGCAAATAATCCGCACTACCGATATTGCCTTTTACGTCAATTTACTGCCGGATTACGTTCTGTATCTGGGAGAAGAAGCGCGCGGGCGCTGTCAGACAAGAACTGAAGGCCGTCGGCGCTATGAAATCCTTGAGACGCCCCAAGGAGCTTTGACCAGCAAGATTCATGTTGAACAGAACATGATGGACTGGGCGGAAAAACATTTCTTCGAGACACCGGAAGATATTGATAAAGCGCTCTCCATTCCCTATAAGGCGCCCCGGCTTGATCTCGCCGAATATCGTGCTTGGGAAAAAAAAATCGATAACGAGGGGATTGTAATGGCGCACGTGGGCAATGCTTTGTGTTGTCCGGGCCTCTGGTTCAGTCCGGAGGAATATATTATCCAGGCTTGCCACGAGAATACCGATCTGGTTTGCCGTCTTCTGGAGCGGGTGAACCGGTCAATCATGGACGTTACCAAACAATGCCTTGATGCCGGCATCAGGTTTTTCATGATGTCCGGTCCGGAACTGGCCTCGCAGACTATCATCGGGCCGGAATGGTTTCCGCGCTTTGTTTCGCCCTATGACAGCCGGGTGGCGCAGATGATCCGCCAGAACGGAGGATATACCTGGTGCCATTGCCACGGCAAGATCGCAAAAATCCACCGGAATTTCGCCGATTTGGGCATTCATGTCCTTTCACCATGCGAAAAGCCGCCGCAAGGAGACATTGGATTGATCGCGCTCAAGGCAAGCATCGGAGAGCGTATCTGCCTGGCCGGTAACCTTGATGATTTAAGTCTTATTTCCACGGGCAACCGCGACCTTATCCGGGACGAGACCTTAACGTGTCTCAAGGCCGGAATGCCCGGCGGCGGGTATATTTTGGGCGGAACAGAAGGCTGTGTCTTTTCCAGAAAAAACGCCGAAGGATACCTATACATGTGCGAACTGCGGGATCAATTCGGCATCTATACAGGAAAAAGAATATGAAAAACATAACCAGATGGTCGAAACTGAACATTCGTTCATTGTGCGGGAAAATGGAACAGGGTTTTCATAACCCGCCGGATGAATTTCGCCCCGTCCCCTGGCTATGTTACACCGGTTCCCTGGAGAAAAAACGCATTCACCGTGCCATTGATCAGATGCATAAAAAGGGGATCTGGTCGTTTTTCAACAGCCACTTTAGGCTTGACAGAAACGCACCACAATTGTTTTTTTTTACAAATTCTCCGGCTTGGGGTGACGGAGTGCTGGAACGCGCTACGGCGTTTGCGTTGGCCTTTGTTCTCTGTCCGTTGGCTCTCGCGCAGACCGTATGGGACGGTTATGATCCCGAGAAGCTGCCGCTCGATGTCGAGGTCATACGCACACACAAGGTAGGCGACGTCGAGGTACAGGTTTTGCGGTACACCTCGGAGATTTGGGAAGGCAAGCCAATCCGAGCGCTGGGGATGTATGGCCGACCCAAAGGCAAGGGCAAATTCCCCGCCATCCTCCACTTCCACGGAGGCGGGCAGACCGCCTCGCCACGCGACATAGCTGAATGTGTGAGTCGAGGTTACGCCTGCTTCTCGTTCGATTGGACCGGGCCAACGAAGAATTGCACAGAGGTCACCGAGTGGCCGAAGGAAATCAACAACCATTATGTGCCCGACAAGTCGAATAAGCTCTACCACGCTGTCGTGGCCGGCCGACGCGGAATCACATTCCTCACCAAGCAGCCGGAGGTGGACGCGGATCGCATCGGCGAATATGGCATCTCCTGGGGCGGATATTGCACATGGCTATTGAACGGCACCGACGCGCGGCTCAAGGCATGTGTGCCCGTCTATGGATGCGGTGGGAACATCACGGAAGGCCGCGGCGAGATTGTCTATGTCGAACGGCTCGGAGACAGATTGGAAGAGTGGAAAAAAAACTTTGAGCCACAACGATACGGTCCGATGCAACATGCGCCGGTGCTCTACGTGGATGGCGCGAACGATTTTTTCGGGTGGCCGCCGGCCGGGAGGGAAATCCTGCTCTCGTGCAAGGTTACGACTCGACAAGTCTTCACCCCCGGCATTAACCACGGTGTCGGGCCCGAGGCGGCAGCAGCGGCCTACGCATGGCTCGGCCATTACCTTAAGGGCGAACCCACTCTGCCCAGATCGCCGCAACTTGAGATCAAGTTGGACAAGGAAGGCGTCCCGCAGGCCATCGTGAAGGTGGACCGGGAGGCCGAAGCGGAATCTGTTCGGGTGGACTACAGCATCGGAAACTCGTATCCTCCTGGCCGGTGCTGGCGCGCGGTGGAGGCCAAGAAGGAAGGCGCGGCGCGGACTGCATCGCTTCCGATCTTCGACGCTGGCCAACAGCTCCATGCCATTGCCCAGGTAAAATACAAGCAAGGCTATCGGCTCAGCGGCGTGCCAGTCATCGTCATTCCGAAGAACGTCGGAAACGCGGTCGCAACGCTCAATCCGACGAAACTTGTTTCTGATTTTTACGACGGTATTGGCGGATGGTCGCCTGTGTTCAACTCGACGCAACTGTATGGGGCAATGCAGGACGTCGCGCTCGATCCGCAAAGCTTCAATGGTAAGCCGTGTCTGAAGGTTATGCCATTGATCCAGCCATTCAAGCATTTCACAATAAGATGTTGGCGGCCGGGCGATCCGCAATGGAATGGAGGCGCCGCGGTGGCCTTATCCCTGTGGATCAAAGGAGCGGAGAAGGCCATCGCCCTCATGGCGACCGAACACCACGGGCAGATCAAAGAAAAGAACTACAGTGTGTTCGTCCCGTTGAAACCTGAAAAAGGCTGGCAGCAGGTGATTGTCCGACGCGATCAATTCAAGTTCAAGCCGCCCCAGTCCAAGAAGGATGAGACGCCTCAAGAGCAGCCTTTACCTTCGTGGCGCGATGTGCAGGTCGTCGAGATCAACGGCCCCGTGGCTCAGGGCGAGACGGTTATGATTGGCCCGACGGAGTGGGTGCCGTAAGCGGACGTTGGATTTTAGATTTTGGATTTGACACACTAATCATGGAATTACTAAATGAATTCTCTTGAGTGGGTGCGGATGGTTTTGGAGCGCAAAATCCCGGATTCTGTTCTGCGGGCTCTCATAGACGCTTATAACCAATCAACCTTGGATTTATTTGCGCAAAAATTGCGGAAACATCCGCGCGACGCGTTTCGCCAGCGAAGACCCGCGAAAAACTGGTTGTGAGAAGATATAATTAGAACGAAAACAAAAAATAGGAGAAAGAATATGACCAGATGGTCGGAATTGAATGTTCGTTTATTGCGCGGGAAAATGGAAAAGGGTTTTCATAACCCGCCGGATGAATTTCGCCCCGTCCCCTGGCTATGTTATACCGGTTCTCTGGAGAAAAAACGCATTCACCGCGCCATTGATCAGATGTATGAAAAAGGAATCAGGTCGTTTTTCATTTTTCCTATCTATGGGATGGAGGTCCCCTATCTTTCCGAGGAATGGTTCGCGATAGTCAAAGATACCTGTGAATACTGCCGGGCAAAAAAAATGACCGTGTGGATTTATGACGACTATGATTGGCCGAGCGGAAGCTGTGCAGGAATGCTATTAGCCAGGCATCCGGAGCATAACATTCACCGGTTGACCGCTTGTTGTTCAGAGGCAGTTTCTTCAGGGAAAACAATCAAGCTTTCCTACCAGGGTGATATTTGGCGATCCTATGCGTACAGCCGCAGTGGTAAATACAGGCCGGTTCAGTTTCAAATTGAGTCAGCCGATCATCCGGAAACCAAGGGAGAAAGACGTGCGGTCTGGTTGAATGACGGCAAAGAAAGAGCGTCCCTTTGCATTATTGTATGCAAGGCATCCACAATGGATAATGAGGCCAATCGCGGTTCACTCTGGCTGATGGATGCGGGCAAAGGATACACCGATCTCTTGAATTCGCGCGCCGCGCAAGAATTTATCCACATGACCCATGAAGAGTATTACCGGCACCTTAAACAATATTTTGGAAATGTCATGGTCGGTTTTTTCTGTGATGAACCGCAAATACAAGGCATTTATAATAATTCTGAAATGTTTGAGGAATTCAGGAACTGCTATGGGTATGATATCGGCGACCATATAGCGGAACTGTTTTTACCGGAGCATCCGAATCGTTATCGCATACGGGCTGACTTCCAAAGATTGGCAGGCAAAAGATTTGGACGGGAATTCATCGGCCGGATCAACGACTGGTGCCGGGAACATTCCGTGGACAGCACGGGCCACTTCCTCGGCGAAGAGTCTCCACAAAACGAAGTTGTTTGCCAAGGAGACGCCTGGCCGGTCAGGAAAGAAATGTCCATTCCGGGTTTGGATCTTCTCTGGTGTAAGACGAATTATGAGCCGGCACCGGGGTGCAAGATTCAGACGCGCCACAACTTGTGGTGTCCAAATTCCGGTCTTGTACTCGCTGTAAAACTTGCCTCGGCCGCCGCCAGATACTCGGGCGTGCCCAGGGTTATGGCGGAAGCTTACGGGTGTATGTCTTATTCGGTCGCGCCGGTTGACCTGACGATTGCCACGCATTGGCTTACCGCCTTGGGGACAAATTTTATTAACGACAACACGTTAACACTTTCTTTTGAAGGATTCCGCAAACGCGCTTTAGGAGGAAGGCATTTCACGACTCCCTGGTGGAAATTTTATAAAGATTTCGCCGAATTTACCGGACGATGCAGCGTAATGAGCACGGTCGGAGCGCTTGACGCAAAGATTGCCGTCCTCTACCCTATCCTTACTGCCCAGTGCCTGCACACTGTCGGACCGGCCAACCCGAAGGATGCCGAGCTTTTGCGCCAGACCAACCGCGCTCTCCAGCAAACGGCCGAGGCGCTCCTGCGCGCTCACTGGGACTGGGAAATTATCTTTGAGCAGGTCCTTGAACAAGGAAGGGGCGCTAACGGACAGATAAAAGTTCCGAACGCGGCATTTTCGGTCGTTATTGTTCCCGCCGCCCACGTATTGTCAAAAAAAGTCATTGAAAAACTGGAAGAATTTGCGCAATCCGGCGGGGTAGTTATCTTTGTCGGGCCAATTCCTTCGATAAGCATTGAAAAGGATTTAAAAATCAAAAAACGCATGGCAAATCTTCTCTCAAAGAAGACGGTTTATCTTGTTCAATCAGGAAATGAAGCGACCTGGATCAGGTTAAAACCCGAACTGGATGCAATCCTGAAGAAATATCTATCGGCGCCGTTTGTTCTCTATGGAAACGGGCATGAGGAAATTTTGACTGCCCATCGCCGGGCGGAGAAGAAGGAGATATTTCATCTTGTTAATATGAGCGGCCGACACCTAAGTATTGAAGGGGATTTTACCTGTGAAGATATTCTGGAGATGTGGCATCCGGATGACGGGAAACGCTATTCTGTTGATGCTGAACGGAAAGGAATTCTCCAGTCAATCCGGCTTGAATTCGCCCCCTGGGAAGGTTTTTATTTAGTCTCCGCTCCCATTAAAAAAACGCCGGCTTTGAATAAAATGCATCCGAGATTGTTGTTTGATAATCCCGGATATAAATCCGTTGGGTTCCCTGATTTTGAATGGGAGATGAAGCGCCATTGCCCCAACATGGCCCCCATGAAAAAGTGGGCGCGCCTGGATCCGGAAGACAAGGGCATTGATAAACAATGGCATACCGGCGCGCCTGATCGGAACTGGATGCCCACGGCGCAGGATCGTCTTCCTTTTGAGATGCATCCGGAAGATTCGAAATATGTCTGGATAAAAACAGTTTTTAAGGCGGAATTCCTTCCCCCGAATCTGGCGGTGGTGGTTGATGACCGGAATTTTTCCGAGGCTTATTTGAACGGCAAAAGATTGGCGGCGCCCCGGCCCTATACATTATGGGATGAATCCAATCTTAAGTTTAATCTCGCAGACCGAGCAAAGCCGGGATGGAATGTTCTGGCTTTTAAGGCTCAGGTGAGTCCCTATTACCATCGTAAAATTTCCCTGCCGTACTTTGGACAGAATGTGGTTGAGCCGGTCGTCTTGACCGGCGATTTCTATGGAATTACGGATTTGGAAGGCCGGATCATTATCAGGCCGGAGAACGAAGTTTTGCATCTTGGCCCCTGGGCGGCGCAAGGGCTTTCCGGATATGCCGGTGCAATAACTTATCGCCAGAGCCTGAAACTCGCGAATCGGCCGGCAAAAGCATGGCTTGATCTGGGAGACGTACGGGTAGCGGCCGAACTCACGATCAATAAAAAATCCGCGGGGAGAAGATGCTGGCCGCCTTATTTATTCCAAATCGGCCCTTATCTGAAACGGGGAGAAAATCTGTTTGAAATTAAAGTCACAAGCAGTCTTGGCGGGCTTCTCGGAGTTCCCGGATGGGGCAATGTCATTCCAGGGATAGAACCAGAATCAGGTTTGCTCGGCCCGGTGCGTCTTTATATCACTTAGAAAGCTTGTTGTGTCACATTGTTTGCCCAAAATGGGATACATCCAGACATAGGAGGAGGAGCTGATAAATGAATTCTTTGGAGCGGGTGCGCATGGTCTTGGAGCACAAAATCCCGGATTCTGTTCCGCGGGCCCTTTATGATGTGGCCATAGATACTTACAACCAGTCAACTTTGGATTTATTTGCGCAAAAACTTGGGAAACATCCGCGCGACGCGTTTCGTCAGGACCTGCGCGGGCTGGTATTACCATCCACCGAGGAAGGCGAAGAATGGCACCGTGTTATCAGCGCCATTCGGAATATTGACGACGTTCACCGAATTATGAAGGACTGGTCCAGCCCGGCGCTTGACATGGAATGGCTTAAAAATAAAGTGCGGCAGATTCATCAGGCCGGTTATCCGGTAATCGCGGCCAGCAAAGTCAGCGACTTTGAAACGCCTTTTTCCCTGCGCGGCCGGGAGCAGTTTTTTCTGGACTTGGGATATGAGGAGGCATGGCTGGAAGTTTTCCTGGATTATATCACGGAAGCGGTCTGCGCCTACGGCCGGGCGGCCGCCTCGGCGGGAGCGGATATATTTGGAATTGGCGACGACCTGGGATCGCAGCGGGATCTTTTAATCTCGCCCGTTCAGTGGCGGAGGTTATTCAAGCCGCGGTTAAAACGCATTATTGAGGCGGTAAAGAAAACTAATCCCGGCACCGCTTTTTTCCTGCACACGGACGGCAATGTCAGCAAACTGCTTCCGGATTTTATTGAAATCGGCGTGGATATCCTGAATCCGATTCAACCGGAGGTTATGAATCCGGCGGAAGTAAAAAAACTTTATGGAAAAGATTTAATCTTTTTCGGCGCGATCAGCGTTCAGCACACGCTTCCCCTGGGCACGCCGCAAGACGTGTATAACGAGGTAAAACTCCGTATGGCAACGATTGGCGCGGGCGGCGGCTATCTCATGACCCCCTCGCACATGATTAATGCCGATATTCCATGGGAAAATATTGTGGCTTTTTTTGAAGCGGCCGAACGGTTCGGAACGTATACAGTTAACCGATGAATCATTTTTCGGTGGATATTGCAAATCTAATAAGAAAAGGAGGGCTGACATGCAAAGATTAATTCGTTTCAATTTCCTGTTAATTACGGCTTTATTTCTGGGAAGCACGGTCATTTCCGCTGAAAAATACGCGCCCGGAACGGAAAAGGAGATTTTACCCAATGCGTTTTTCAAGGAATCACCGGCCGGCAGTTTTCCCGTCTCATGGCTCAGCCAGTACAATGAAAAAGCAGGTTACCGGCTGATAAAGGACCCGACCTTCAAGGAGAACTTCAATGTCCTTGAAATAACAAATCCTGAAGCCGAAAAAGGCGCATCCATAAGGACAATAGATTTTC
>Ga0247840_10004054_pt1 | contig 23749 bp, 17 predicted proteins | sample LaCruzMarch2015__FD_192404 | JGI IMG/M metagenome (GOLD analysis project Ga0247840, IMG submission 192404) | Freshwater microbial communities from meromictic Lake La Cruz, Castile-La Mancha, Spain - LaCruzMarch2015_17m | ecosystem: Environmental > Aquatic > Freshwater > Lake | place: Spain...
GGATGCGGTGCGAGCGCGGGTCCGGGTAGGGGATGTAGGCCCCGCCGCTGCGGCTGAACTCGCTGTAGAGTTCGATGCTGCGCCCCACGTCGACCACCACGACGAAGGGCGGGCGGCCCTCGGGCGGCGGCAGGGCGCGCACATACTGCACCGCCTGGCCATGGGCGCGCAGCATGGCCTTGTCCCAGCCGCCGGTGTCGAGTGTCAGGCCGGTCTGTTTGCACTCCAGCACATAGCAGGCGCGGCGATACAGGTCGATGAAGCCTTGGCTGGCGGTGCCGTCGCCGTGCTGGAAGATGACGCGGTGCTCGAAGCAGTAGGCGTTCTCCTGGGTGTCGCCGCGCGCCGGGTCCGGCTGGGGCAGCCCGAGCAGGGTGCACAGTTCGGTCAGGAAGAGCTGGTAGTTGGCCCGCTCGGTGCCGGTGGCGGCGGACCAGCGGGCGATGAAGGCGTCGATGAGGGCGGGGGCGAGGCCGTCGTCGGGGGGCGGGGCGTCCGGCGACAAGGGTAAGGGGATGTCGTCCATGGGGAGGGACTCTCTGAGGGCGCGCGCGGGACGGGATTGGTCGGTGGATACTAACCGGGGTGCCGCGTATCCACCAACTCCCTCGTGCTCGCTCAGGGGCCTTGCGCCCGACCGGAGGTCGACGCTTTAGCGGGAGGCCCGCCCGCTGAAGCGTCGACCTCCAGTTGTGCGGGGCGACCGCGCTTGGGGCAGATACTTGTCCGCTGCGGACCGATCATCTTTGTCGCAATGGTCTTGATCATCATTCCGGCCACTGGGAGCGCCGCACCCCAGTGCGGCGCGGCCTCGCAAGCGACCGCAGCGTTGCGTTCTGCGGATAGGCCGCGCCGCACTGGGGTGCGGCGCTCCCATCGCCCGAGCGGACTTACGCGCGTGCGCTCGTCGGTGCGGCTTGGCCGGAGTGATGATCAAGGCCCGGAATCGCTCCGTAGGGCGGTCCTTTACGGCCGGACCCGCTTGGCAACGGGGCGAAGTTGGGTCAGACTTCACGCGCGGATACGCGTGTCAGACCGACCGACCAACAGCCGACCGGATGATCATGAATTGTGGTCAAATAGAGGCCCATGCACACCCCAATCCATCCCCTGCGCAGACCCTGGGCGCGCCTGTTGGCGGCCCTGCTGATCGCCATCGCGGGCTCGGCGCCCCTCGCCGCCCCGGGGTCGGCCCCGGCGCTCGGACCGGCATTCGCAAAGACGAACGTCGGCGAGCAGGACAAGGACCCCGCTTTCGACCTCGCGCTGCGCGCCCGCGCCCCGAACCAACTCGTGGCCGCCGCCGCCCGCTATGAAAACGGCGACGGGGTCGCCCAGAACACCCGCAAGGCCGTGCAGCTCTATTGCAAGGCGGCGGCCAAGGGGGAGACGCAGGCGGCGGTACGGCTCGGTCAGATCTACGCCTTCGGGCGCGGCATCTACCGTGATCAGGACCTGGCGGCCGCCTGGTTCCAGGCGGCGGCGGGCAAGCGCGACCTGATCGCGCTGCGCCTGCTCAAGGTCCTGAAGGTGGAGGGCAAGACCAAGCGCGAGCCCGAATGTCTGCTCGACCCGCCCCTGCCCCCGGCCACGCGCTTCGCCTCCCGTCCCCATCCGGCCAAGGGCCAGGTGGCCTCACTGGTGCGCAAGCTGGCCCCCCAGTACCAATTGGACCCGGAGCTGGTCTTGGCCCTGATCGAGGCGGAATCCAATTTCAACCCGCGCGCCCTGTCGCCCAAGAATGCCCAGGGGCTGATGCAGCTCATCCCCGCGACCGCGGAGCGCTTCGGGGTCCGGGACGCCTGGGACCCGGAGCAGAACCTGCGCGGGGGCATGGCCTATCTGCGCTGGCTGCTGGCCCGCTTCAAGGGTGATGTGCAACTCGCCCTGGCCGGTTACAACGCCGGCGAGGGGGCCGTGGAGCGCCACGGCGGCATCCCGCCCTACGCCGAGACCCGCGCCTATGTGAGCCACATCATCGCGCGGATCAACTAGCACGGAAAGAGTATTCGTCCGCAAATAAACGCAAATGAACGCAAATAAAACAGGAGCTTGATGCCGCTGCAATCGTCACCCCCGGGTCCGCGGGGCCTGTATCCTGAGTCGCTGACTCGTCGTGGCATGGTCTACGCATCCCTCTCGGCGCCCCAGGTGCCACGCGCCTAATCTCCATGCGGATCTCTTATTTGCGTTCATTTGCGTTCATTTGCGGACAGATCTCTTTCTTTGACTCACAGATAATCCGCCTTCGTGAAGTCGAAGCTCAGCTCGGTGCTCGGCATCTGCAGATAATTGCCCTGCAGGAAGTCGGGCCGGCAGTTCCACACCCGCCCGACGGTCTCCGGGTCCTCGATGCCGGCGGCGATCACCGCGATGCCCTGATCGCGCAAGCCGCGCACGATCCCGCTCAATTCGCCCTGTTCGGTATTGGTCAGGGTGTGGAAGGAGAGCTTGGCGAGGTTCACCGCCAGCTCCGCCAGCAGTTGCACCTCGGCCGGGGTGCCGGCGCAATTGGCGATGCAGACCTGGATGCCGTACTTGCGCAGATTGACCATCAGCGCCTTGGACAGCTCCACGTCATGGCAGACATCGGCGATCTGAAACTCCAGCAAGGGCCGCAGCCGCACCAGATTGCGCTGGACGATCTGGTCACGGAACCACGGGAGCCAATGGGGCGCGGCGACCGAGGCCACCGCCTGGTGGACCAGCAGGCGCAACCGCGGGTGGACCACCCGCTGGATGTCCATCACGTCCAAGGCCTGCTGGATCACCCACCGGTCGATGGCCGGCATGAGCCCGCAGCGCTCCGCCACCGGCAGGAAGTCATTGGGCGGTATGTGCTCGCCGTCCGGGGCGCGCAGGCGCAACTGCGCCTCGTAGAGTTCCCCGGCCTCCTGACCCAGACAGACGATGGGCTGGAACAGGAGCATCAGCCCCTGGTGGGGAATCGCGTCCTCCAGCAGGACGCGGATCTGGGCATCCTCATCGAGCTTTGGTCCGGTCGCCACGGCCGGCGCCCAGCGGCGCGACCGGTTACCCCCGTCCAGGCGCGCCGCCATGGCCGCCTTCTGGCCGCGGGAGATCATGGTGACGGCATCGTCCGCCGGGGGCGCAAAGAGTCCGATCCCGATGCTGAGGGTGGTCCCGGCGCCGACCCCGGCCGCCGCCTGGCCCTGGGGTTCGCCCTGGGGTTCGCCCGGCGCCCCCGGATCGATGAGCGAGCCGCGCAGCCGTTCCGCCAACTCGCTGAGCGCCCGGGTGTCCTCGCGCCGGGCGAGCAAGGCGTAGCTGAAATCCCCGAGGCGGGTGGCACTCTCCTCCGAGGTCATGTGCTTGCACAGGCGCAGTTCCAATTGGCGCAGCAGCCGCTCGGTCCCCTCGACCCCCAGCCGATCCAGGGTCTCCTGGGGTGAGTCGATCTCGATCTGCAACAGACCGCAGCCGTCCCCCGGCGGACTGGGGCTGCGCACACAGCGGTCCAGTTGGCGCAGAAAGAGGTCCTTCTGGAGCAGGCCGGTGGCCGCATCGCGCCGATTGACCGCCTGGCGGCGCTCGCGCAGCCAGCGGCTCATGCGGATGCGGTGGTCGATGGACTCGATCAGGAGCTTGCGCTGCACCGGCTTGGCGATGAAGCTGTCTCCCCCCAGGCGCAAGGCGTCCATCTGCTTGTCGAGATCGCGCTCGGAGGAGAGAAAGATGATGGGCAGGTCGAAAAACTCGTCCTGGTCACGGATGATCGCGGTGAGTTCATCCCCGTTGGCACCGGGCATATAGAGATCCATCAGCACCAGGTCCGGGCGGAAGTCGCGGATGGCCTCCAGGACCTTGAGCGGCTCCCCCAACACGCGCGGCTCCAGGCCCGAGTTGCGCAGCAACAGGGCGACATATTTCGCCTGGGCGGGATCATCCTCCACCACCAGTACCCGGTAGCGCTCGGCACTGCCGATACCGCTGATCTGAATCACCTTCTGGGCCAGGTCCGCGGCCGTGACCGGGGCCATGTAGAGGCCCTGGGCGCCCGCACGCCGGGCCTGCAGGCGGGTCTCGATGTCGTCCGCCGCGGCGATGCACAGGAGTTCCGGACGGGGCTCGGTCTCCCGCATCAGGGCCTGGATGAAGGACTCCAGCGCAGTGCCGGGCGGCAGCCGCCCCAGTTCCAGGATCAGGACCGCGGGGGAGGCCTGCCGGGCCGCGCCGACGAGGGCGTCCGGTGACTCGAAGGTCTGGAGCTTCAGGCCCTTCTGGTTGAGGATCGAGCCCAGGTCCAGGCCCAGGACCGAATCGGCGCCCAGGTAGTAGACCCGGTTGTTCGGCGCCGCGTGGGTTGACGGATTGAACATCTGGCGAATCTCTAGTTATTTGGCTGACCGATTGCCCGCGGGCCGACCCGGCACGGGCGGTCACGGGTCGACGGGGGCGGCCCGCGGGAAACTGCTTGCGTCCACAATTGTGTAAGGTAGCGCGAATCCGGGCCCCTTGCTCGTCCGCCGGTCACATCCGCAAGCCCCGGGGCGGGACACCGCAGTTGAAATCCGCCGGGCATTTGGTTAGGTTCGTCGCGCCGAACCTGCTGGGGAGGTCCGAGCGAGGTCGGACTGAGAGAGTCCCTTGTGAACCTGACCCGGATCATGCCGGCGCAGGAAGGCAGGCGAACCCCGCCGGATCACCCGCAGTGCCTGCGGCCCCGCGGTGCGTTCGTCACTGCCTTCCGGCCCGCCACCCGCGACCAAGCGCCGCCCCGGCAGCGGCTTCGATGATACACAGAACCGGCGCCGGCACGCGCCCGCTTGCCCCTCGAGGACACCCATGAGTGCTATTGCGAACGAATTCATCCAGCAGACGACCCGGCTGTCGAACGAGGTTACCCAGCCCTTCCCCAACTCCCGCAAGGTCTATGTCCAGGGGTCGCGGCCCGACGTGCAGGTACCCATGCGCGAGGTCACCCTGACCGCCACCCACGGCACCCAGGCGGACGAGGAGAACCCGCCGGTCTTCCTCTACGACACCTCCGGACCCTATACCGACCCCGGGGTGTCGATCGACCTGCTGGCCGGTCTGCCGGCCCTGCGCACCCCCTGGATCACGGAGCGCGGCGACACCGAGCAACTCGCCGCGCCCAGTTCACACTTCGGCCGCCGCCGCCAGGACGACCCCGCGCTCAACCACCTGCGCTTCGAGCACCTGCGCGTTCCGCGCCGCGCCGCCGCGGGCCGCAACGTCACCCAATTGCACTATGCCCGCGCCGGGATCGTCACCCCCGAGATGGAGTATTGCGCCATCCGCGAGAATCTGCGCCTGGACGAACTGCGCCGCGACCCCCGCTACGCCCGGCTCCTGCGCCAACACCGCGGTCAGTCATTCGGTGCCGCCCTGCCGGAAACGATCACGCCCGCCTTCGTGCGCGACGAGGTCGCCCGCGGCCGGGCCATCATCCCGGCCAATATCAATCACCCGGAACTGGAGCCCATGATCATCGGGCGCAATTTCCGGGTGAAGATCAATACCAACATCGGCAACTCGGCGGTCACCTCATCCATCGCCGACGAGGTGGAGAAGATGGTCTGGTCGGCCCGCTGGGGCGGCGATACCCTGATGGATCTCTCCACCGGCAAGAACATCCACGAGACCCGCGAGTGGATCCTGCGCAATGCCCCGATGCCCATCGGCACCGTGCCCATTTATCAGGCCCTGGAGAAGGTCGAGGGCCGCCCGGAGGAACTCACCTGGGAGCTCTTCCGCGATACGCTGATCGAGCAGGCCGAGCAGGGGGTGGACTACTTCACCATTCATGCCGGGGTCCTGCTGCGCTATGTCCCGCTCACCGCCGATCGCCTGACCGGCATCGTCTCGCGCGGCGGCTCCATCATGGCCAAGTGGTGCCTGGCCCATCACCAGGAGAACTTCCTCTATACCCATTTCGAGGAGACCTGCGAGATCCTCAAGGCCTATGACGTCGCCTTCAGCCTGGGCGACGGACTGCGCCCCGGTTCCATCGCCGACGCCAACGACGCGGCCCAGTTCGCGGAATTGGAGACCCTGGGCGATCTGACCCGGATTGCCTGGCAGCACGATGTGCAGGTCATGATCGAGGGCCCCGGCCATGTCCCCTTGCAGATGATCAAAGAGAACATGGACAAGGAGTTGGCCGACTGCTTCGAGGCCCCCTTCTATACCCTGGGGCCGCTCATCACCGACATCGCCCCCGCCTATGACCATATCACCTCCGGTATCGGCGCCGCCAACATCGGCTGGTACGGCACCGCCATGCTCTGCTATGTGACGCCCAAGGAGCATCTGGGACTGCCGACCAAAGAGGACGTGCGCGACGGCATCGTCACCTACAAGATCGCCGCCCACGCGGCGGATCTCGCCAAGGGCCTGCCCGGCGCCCAGGTGCGCGACAATGCACTGTCCAAGGCGCGCTTTGAATTTCGCTGGGACGACCAGTTCAATCTCTCGCTCGACCCCGAGCGGGCGCGCGAATTCCACGACCAGACCATGCCCCACGAGTCGCACAAGGTCGCCCACTTCTGCAGCATGTGCGGCCCCCACTTCTGCGCCATGCGTATCACCCAGGATGTGCGCGACTATGCCCAGGCACATCGCCTCGACGACCTGGAGGTTGCCATTGCCGAGGGGATGAAGGAGAAGGCGCAGGAGTTCGTGCAGGAGGGGGTCAGGATCTACCAGGAGGTCTGATTTTACCACCCGCGTGACAGCGCTCCAGAGACCCGCCGGGTCATCCTGTAGGATGGGTAGAGCGCAGCGAAACCCATCGTAGGCGCTGCGCCACAAGCATCGCCATATGGGCCTCGACCATCATTCCGGCCATTTTGGTCACGACGAGGTCGCTGGTCCGCACAGCGGACCCTACGGGCGCGGCGCCATCCCGTAGGGTCCGCTGTGCGGACCGCGCGTGCAGGCCGCAACGATGATCCAGGCCGCCGCGTGAGGCGACAAGCAAAGGCTGAGGTATCGAGCAATGACCAGCACCGCCGCGAACCTGACCCCCATTCGCCGCCACCGCTACACGGTCGCGGATTACTACCGCATGGCCGAGGTCGGCATCCTCGCGCCCGACGCAAGAGTCGAACTGATCGACGGGGAGGTGATCGAAATGCCGCCGATTGGGGCACCCCATGCGAGTACCGTGACCGAGGTCCAGCGAACGCTGGAGCGTGCGGTAGGCGACGCGGCGATCGTACGCGTGCAGAACCCGATCCACCTGGGCCGCCACGACGAGCCGCAGCCGGACCTGGCGCTCGTCACCCCGCCCGCATCCAAATATCGCCTGCGCCATCCCCGGCCAGGGGACGTCCTGCTGCTGATCGAGGTCGCCGACACCACGCTGCGCTTCGACCGGGACGTCAAACTCGGCCGCTATGCCCGGGTCGGCATCCCCGAGGTCTGGTTGCTGGATGTGAAGGCCCGCACGCTCCAACGCTTCCGCGAGTCGAGCCCGACGGGCTACGGCGATTCGGACCAGATCGGCGACCTAACCGCGCTGCCGATTCCCGGTCTGGACTGCGTTCGGGTGGACCTCTCCAACCTGTGGCAACGATAGGTTCAGGGGATGGGATACGAACACCCAACCTCGTAGACAAGGAAGCAACAGCGGATTAGTCTTCCCGAACCGAAGCCCGATCGGACCTGTCCGACGCGACACCAAGGCAAACCGATCCGCCGCCGCCTATCGAGCCGGACCCTAGGCAATTGATGGACTCAAGAGCGATCCCAAACCTGCATGGCTACCTGGAAACAGCGTCGGCGTCGACCGATCCCGAAGAGCATGCCTGCGCCCAGAATTTCCTGCTCGACGAACGCCCTCCCCAGGCCGCGTCCGAGCTTTATCACCCCTACTTGGCCGCCGGCCCGGTCTCAGACCTGGACGACTGGTACGGACGCCACCGCGGCTACGCAACCGAGCACCTGTTCATTGATCGAGACGAGCCGCTGATCCCCTACACTTTCCGCGACATCAACGTCCGCAACCGACTGACTCAGATCGACCTGCGCCTGAATCTGATCCGTGTCGAGCACGCCGGCTGGCCCTGCTCCCTGCGCGGACACTCCTTCAAGGAGATCAGGGTACGGTGAACCTAACCCCGGTGGACACCGAGAGCGACTACGCGATGGGCTGCGAGTTACTGCACCCGCGCATCGCCTACCGCCCCGAGCACTTCTACCGGGCCGGCATCATTGCGGAGCCGGTGACCATGCCGCTCGCCCGGGCGCGCGGCTTTCACCTCCCCTGGGTCCGGCTCTATGCCGAGCGCGACGACTTCGGGGCGGACCTGTTCGCCCGGGGTAGCCCTTGAAAGCCCAGGGCATTAGCCCCGCGGTCGAGCGCTGGAGCGCCCGCCTCGCCGCCGAACCCGTCCAAGCGATCGGCGACCTCTTGGCCGGGCGCACCTTCCTCGGTCCCTTCGCCCGCGCCCGTCCTTCCGAGGCACTGGTCCAGATCCTCACCCCTGAGCAGATTCCGCACGCCGATCAGGCGATGCGCGACTGGCTGGGTCAGGTGATCGGCGCCCCGGCGCGACCGGACCTGCCGGGCAAGCGTTTCGCCGATGCACTGAGCGAGGCCTTCCGTTCCATCCTGCTGGTGCCCCTCCCCGAATCGCGCGCCTGGTGCGCCGAGCATCAAGGCCGACTGCGCTCCTGGCTGCGCGGCTTCTATTTTGGGCGCTCCCGCGACCCGGAGGCCGCCCTGCTGGTCGCACTGACGCAGGGCCAGCCGGACCGGCGCCTGCTCGGGCTCTGGCTCGGGCTCGCCCGGCTCTCCGGCGGCGTGTCGGAGGACCTCGCACGGGTCGCTATCACCGGCCTGCGCCTGATGCCGACGGACGACGCGGGCCAGACGGAACGCTCGGTGCCGACCGCCATGCTGCGCGGGGTGCTGGATTATGGCGAGGCACTGGCGCGGCGTGGTGATGTCAAGGGCAAGTCCTGGCTCGCCGAATTGGACTATCTGGCCGCCGTCTATCCGATGAGCCTGGAACAGTGGGGCCGGCGCTTCCGCGATCTGGTGCAGGCGCGGGATGTTTCGGCGCCGGTGCGCAAGTGGTTGGACCAACGCTATCCAGCGGGTACGCGCAGTGTAGTCAGGGAGGGAACACGAATTCAGATGGAGCCGCCGACACTCGACGAAACAAGGAAACTGAAACGACTCGTTGAAAACGACCTGAATCGAGCCAAGCCGCTGCTGCATGAGTTTATCAACAAGCACCGGCAGTATTGTCGTGCAAGTGGGGACAGCTATGCCCTTGTGCGCGCATTCGGCAACGTTGGACACAGTCTACTTGTCGTCGATCCTGTATGGGCGCGAGAGTTGGCTCATGAAGCGGCCCTGTGGGAACCAAGCAATCCGATTACCTGGTCTCTACTCGGTCGCGCACTGGAAGCAGAAGGCGACTGGCTCCGCGCCCAAGCAGTCTACTGGCATGCGCGGCGGCGTTTTCCGCACAATGTTCAGAGTCACAGTCAGCTCGCTCATGCGTTGGTGTTACACGGTGATCCGAATTTAGGTGAAGCTGTCTACCGATCAGCAATCAGTTTATTCCCAGATAATTCTTATTGCCGTAACGATCTCGCTCATACCCTACGCATCACTGGCCGCAGAGAACGGGCGGTGGATGTTTACCGGGAGACCCAGCAACACTTTCCGCACAATCAGGTGACCATGACAGGGCTTGCCGACACACTTATCGAGCTGACGCGTCTCGCGGAGGCCGAGGCAGTGTTGGACTGGGCAGAGCAACTCGATATGGATGAAGAGAACGCTGCTGCGCACGCTCAGAGCCGTCGCCGCCTGCAGAAGGCAATCAACGGTCAGCGTGTGCAACTCGCGCATCCCATGCCTGAGAAGAACGGTCCAGCCGGCGATCTGAACGCGCTGGGCGACATCACCGGCGAGGACTTGCATCAAGAACCCGCTCTTGGCCGCGCGATCCTGCTGCGCCGAGTCTGCAGCGCCGACCTGGAACGCGCCAGGACGGAGATCGAGACGCTGCCCGCCGGCACCACCCAACTCGTCGAGACCGGCCTCTGGCGCGCCCAGGCCCAAGGCTGGCGAGCCGCATCGGACTGGTTCGACGAGACCTGGGAGCGCTTTGGCGGTGATGGCGTGCTGCGCGTGCACCGCAACCGCGCCCACGCCCGCGCCGGCGACACCGTGGATTGGTCCCTGGAGCGGGAGCGCTACCCTTATCTAGCAACCGTAATCGAGACGGAGATCAACGGCGAAGCCCCCCCCCGCATCCGCCATATCGATCCCGGCGACAATAACCTCACTCAGGAGCAGCGCCAGGACGCCTGGTTCCTGGGGCTGGCGGACAAGCGTGACCCCGTATTGCTCGACACCGCAGAAGAGGACCTGCTCTCCTCACGGCACCTGCTGGGCTGACTGACTCAAGCCATTGGCACCCACGCCGGGCAGCACCGCATTCAGCAAGTGGAGACGCTATTCGCTATGCCATTGAGATCCTTGGATTCGTCCGTGCTGAAATGGCCGAACCGCGCGGCGGTTGACGCCGCGGCACGCCGTTGGGCGGAAACGCAGCGGGCACTGCACCCTGAGCTTAAAAAGCTGGGGTATTTCGGTTCCTATGCGCGGGGCAATTGGGGTGTGGGCAGTGACCTGGACCTGATTGCACTGGTGCCCCATGGCGAGCGTCCATTCGGGCAAAGGGCCATGGATTGGGACCTCGACGACCTGCCGGTTCCGGCAGAGATTCTTGTCTATACCGAAGGTGAATGGGCACGCCTTGAGCGGGAGGGTGGGCGCTTCTTCCTTACCGTTGCGGCGGAAGCGATCTGGCTCTGAAGGACCTTGATCATAAACCCGGCCACGCCGCTGACCGCAACGTGAATGGTCCGCACAGCGGACCCTACGGGCACGATGCCGTAGGGTCCGCTGTGCGGACCGACCACCGCCGCTGCTCACTCCGACGGCCCGGGAGCAAACCGGAGGTCGAGGCTTTAGCCGGCCGCGGTCCGCCCATGAGTCAAACGGCACCGCTCGAACGCCGCACCGGCTAAAGCCTCGACCCCCGGTTGGGTCTCTCAGCCTCCGACCCGGTCCAAGACCGCCGGCAGCGCCGCGGTCGTACCCCGCAGCACCTGGTCCAATCCATATTCGCGGAAGATGTCGGTGGCACGCTCGGCCTGCTCCCGGGTGGGGGTGGGCGTGTCCTTGAGCGTATAGGTCATGCCCATGTCGTCCCATTTGTGCTCGCCCATCTTGTGGAACGGCAGCACCTCCACCCGCTCGACATTGGAGAGACCGGCGACGATCTTCGCGACGGCGCGGATGTTGTCCTCGCCGTCGGTTAGCCCCGGGACCAGCACGAAGCGCACCCAGACGGGCAGCCGCCGCGCCTCCAGGCGGCGGGCGAAGTCGAGTGTGGGTTGCAGGCCGGCGCCGGTGACGCGCTGATAGAGGGCGGGCAGCCCGGACTTGATGTCGAGCAGGACCAGGTTCGTATGGTCCAGCAGTGAATCCGGCGCGCGCATGCCGCCGTAGCCGCTGGTGTCGATCGCCGTGTGCAGTCCCAGTTTCTTGCAGCCCTTGAGCAGCGCCTCGGTGAAGGCTGGCTGCACCAGCGGCTCACCGCCGCTGATGGTCACACCGCCGCGGGTGTGAACGAGATAGGGTTTGTATTGCGCGATCTCCGCCAACAGTGCCGCGCTGGAGGTCAGCTTGCCATTGCTGAGCTTGGTGGCGTCCGGGTTATGGCAATAGGAGCAGGTCAGCCGACAGCCGGCCACGAACACCACAAAGCGCACGCCGGGACCATCCAGGGTCCCGGCGGTCTCCACGGAGTGGACGTAACCGTCCACCGCGCTCGGATCAGGCACAGCAGCCATGGAAGGTGCGGTTGATGACGTCGAGCTGTTGCTCGCGCGTCAGCCTGACGAAGTTAACCGCGTATCCCGACACCCGGATGGTGAGTTGGGGATACTTCTCCGGGTGCTCCATGGCATCCAGGAGTGCCTCGCGCTCCAGCACGTTGACATTGATGTGCTGGGCGCCGTTGCTGTGCGGGTTCAGGCCGAAATAGGTATCCAGGAGGCCGGTCAGGTTGGCCACCCGGTCGCCTTCCGTGCGCCCGAGTGCACTGGGGATGATCGAGAAGGTGTAGGAGATGCCGTCCTGGGCATGGCGGTAGTCGAGCTTGGCCACCGAGGACATGGAGGCCAGGGCGCCCTTCATGTCGCGCCCGCTCATCGGGTTGGCGCCCGGTGCAAAGGGCTCACCCTTCTTGCGCCCGTCCGGCGTCGCCCCGGTCTTCTTGCCATACACCACATTGGAGGTGATGGTCAGGATCGACTGGGTATGCATGGCGTTGCGGTAGGCCGGGATCTTCTTGAGCTTCTCCATGAAGGCCTCGGTCAACCACCGGGCGATCGAGTCCACCCGCTCGTCATTGTTGCCGAAGCGCGGCGGATCACCCTCGATGATGAAGTCCTGGGCCAGACCGTTCTCGTCGCGCACCGCCGTTACCTTGGCGTATTTGATCGCCGCCAGTGAGTCGGCCACCACGGACAGGCCCGCCATCCCGCAGGCCAGCGTGCGCAATACCTCCTTGTCGTGCAGCGCCATCTCCAGGCGCTCGTAGGAATACTTGTCATGCATATAATGGATGACGTTGAGCGCGCCGACATAGGTGCGGGCCAGCCAGTCCATCATCGGCAGGAAGTGGGAGATCACCTCGTCGTAGTCCAGTACGTTGGAGGAGATCGGCTCCAGGGCGGGGCCGATCTGTTCGCCGGACAATTCGTCGCGCCCGCCGTTCAGGGCATAGAGCATGCACTTGGCGAGGTTGGCGCGGGCGCCGAAGAACTGCATCTGCTTGCCGATGCGCATGGGCGACACACAGCAGGCGATGCCGTAGTCATCACCCCAGAAGCCGCGCATGAGGTCGTCGTTCTCGTACTGGATGGACGAGGTGCGGATGGAGGTCAGGGCGCAGAAGTCCTTGAAGCCCTGCGGCAGGGCATGGGACCAGAGCACGGTCAGATTCGGCTCCGGCGCGGCGCCCAGGGTATCGAGCGTGTGCAGGAAGCGGAAGGACGACTTGGTCACCAGGGTGCGGCCGTCCGCGCACATGCCGCCGATGGACTCGGTGACCCAGGTCGGGTCGCCGGAGAACAGTGCGTCATAGTCCGGGGTGCGGAGGAACTTCACCAGCCGCAGCTTGATCACGAACTGATCGAACAGGGCCTGGGCCTCGGCCTCGGTGATGCGATGCGCCGCCAGATCCCGCTCGACATAGATGTCGAGGAAGGTCGAGGTGCGCCCCAGCGACATGGCCGCACCATTCTGCTCCTTGATCGCCCCGAGATAGCCGAAATACAGCCACTGGATGGCCTCTTGGGCGGTATTGGCCGGCCCGGAAATGTCGTAGCCGTATTTGGCCGCCATTCCCTTCAGGTCTTTCAGAGCCCGGATCTGGTCGCTCAGTTCCTCACGCTCGCGGATCACCTCTTCGGCCATGCGGGCCTTGTCCGAGGTGTCCTTCTGCTCCTCGCGCTCGGCGATCAGACGGTCCACACCGTACAGGGCGACACGGCGGTAATCGCCGATGATCCGGCCGCGGCCATAGGCGTCCGGCAGACCGGTGATGATGCCGGACTTGCGCACCGCGCGCATCTCGGAGGTATAGGCGTCGAACACCCCTTGATTATGGGACTTGCGGTAGCGCCCGAAGATCTCCTGGATCGATGGGTCGATCTTGTAGCCGTAGGCCTTGAGGCCGTCGACCACCATCTTGACCCCACCGACCGGCATGATGGCCCGCTTGAGCGGCTTGTCGGTCTGCAGGCCGACGATGGACTCGAGCGCGGAGTCGATATAGCCCGCGTCATGCGACATCAGGTCGGACGGGACCTTGGTGTCGGCATCGAGCACCCCGCCCTTCTCGAATTCCGCCTTGCGCAGTTCCATGACCCGCGCCCACAGGGCCTTGGTCGCCTTGGAGGCGCTGGCGAGAAAGGCGTGGTCGCCGGTGTAGGGCGTGACGTTGCGGATGATGAAGTCGCGCACATCGATCTCGTGCTGCCAGGGTCCGGCGGTAAAACCGTCCCAGGACTCCTCGGGCGTGTTGCCTTGGCCCCAGGTCTGATCGCCGCGGGCAAGGGCGGCATTTTGGAAATCACGGGTGGTCATCGGTGGTTCCTCTTCTCTCTTTGTTGTTGGATCGCGAGGCCGCGGGACAAGCAGACCATCGGCGGGGCAACAGCGCCCGGCGCACTGGGAACAGCCTTACCCGAGCCTGGGTAATCGATTACTGTCCGGTGCCTGGTTGGCATTCTCAGGACCGGCGTGTGGCAGAAAATACTCTATAGCGGATCAGATATGGGATCGCGGAACTGGGTTCAAGGCTATACCCAGGCAACACCAGGGTAGCGCGTGAATATAAGCCTCCGCTTACACGCAGTGAGGGCTTATCGGGCCTTGATCATAAGGCCGGCCGTCGCTGCCGTTGGCTGACTGCGCTGCGCTTGTCCACCCTACGATGCCGCAGAGGCGCGCCTTTGTTCAGGACCGCCCTCCCGCATTACGGCAAGTTAACGGGGGCGCAACAGCGATAACGGTTACTGCGTCGTTTCGTCCGGCTAGATGGTAATAGTATCAGACATGCAGAAGTTGTGCCAGCCCCATCGCAGCAAGCATTGACTGATTGGAATCAACAACACCGTCTCGGTGCAAATCAAACCAGGGTGGCGCCTGTCGCATACCCGACAAGGTGCCTTGGCTTGTCGGGTATCCAACAGAAACGGATCGGAGACAATCACCACGAAGGCGCAGTCGGACGGGCAGCGGCGCGGCGCACGCATTGTCCGGTTGAATGATGGTGGCACTAAACGATGACTGATTTGTTACGCGCCGCCGGCCTTCGTCATTCTATCGGCCAAGTTGCCGACGGCGACGCTGCTGGTCCGCGCAGCGGACCCTACGGGCTGGTGGGTGATATCCGTCGCGGCCGGGCCTACCCTCACATCTCGCCGGGGACTTCCAACTCCACCAGCCCCTTGATGGACTCCACCATGCGTTCGGCGCCCTCCTGCACCGCGGTGCGGATCAGCGTCTCGAAGGGCCGCATGAGCAGACTCAGGCGCTTGAGCTCGAGGCTTAAGATCAGACGCGTGTGCGCGGGCGCTGCGGCCCCGCCCGCCTCGAGCGGCACCGGCTCCAGCGCGTAGCGGATGCGGTAGCGCTCGCCGAGTTCGAGGAACTCCAGACATTGGAGCGGCTCCAGGGTAACGATCCTGAAGGTGGTGTCGGTGCGCCGACCCTGGTCCACGCGCACCTGGCGCCCGGTGCTGCCGACGCCGACGGGCCCCGGCGAGAGCAGCTCCAGGCACTCGACCTCCGGCGACCAGCGTTGGTAGTTCTTGAAGAAATCCAAGACGACGAAACTGAAGACCGGCTCGGCAGGCCTCTCGATCAGGATGTCGGCGCAGGCGCTGATCACGATGGGGGTGCGGCTCGCGGTGGATGGCGGGGGCGGGAGATTAACAGGCTTGTGACCGGGGCGGAAGTCCTATCGTCAACCTGCCGCGGGCGCGGCGGTTGACAATGGCCCCGGGCCCGCTAGCATGGCAGGCCCTTGACCCCTTGGCGGCGACCGCCGCCGTGGGGCCTGCTGCTTGCGGTGTCCCCGGCTCACCCGCCCACCCCCGCACCCGCCGCCCGTCCGGACCCAGCCATGCCCGAGAGCCATCCCCCACCGCGCCACGACTGGACCATCGAGGAGGTCGAGCGCCTCCTCTCCCAGCCCTTCAATGACCTGTTACTCCAGGCCCAGACGACCCACCGCGCCCGCTTCGCACCCAACCGGGTCCAGGTCAGCACGCTCTTGAGCATCAAGACCGGGGCCTGTCCGGAGGACTGCGCCTACTGCGCCCAGAGCGCGGGGCATGACACCGGCCTGCCGCGGGAGTCCCTGTTGCCCGTCGCGGCGGTGGTCGCCGCCGCCGCGACCGCCAAGGCGCAGGGGGCCACCCGCTTCTGCATGGGGGCGGCCTGGCGCAACCCGACGGACCGCAACCTGGAGCAGGTGATCGACATGGTCGCGGCCGTCCACGACCTGGGCCTTCAGACCTGCGTGACCCTGGGGATGCTGACCGCCGAACAGGCCGTACGGCTCAAATCGGCGGGGCTCGACTACTACAACCACAACCTCGACACCTCCCCCGAGTTCTACGGCCAGGTCATCAGCACCCGGACCTATCAGGACCGCCTGGCGACCCTGGGCCATGTGCGCGCGGCCGGGCTCAAGACCTGCAGCGGCGGCATCCTGGGGATGGGCGAGTCGCGCCGCGACCGCGCCTCGCTCCTGTGCCAGCTCGCCAACCTGCCGGCCCATCCGGAGTCGGTGCCCATCAACCTGCTGGTCCAGGTCGAGGGCACCCCGCTCTTCGGCACCGCCCCGCTGGACCCGCTGGAGTTCGTACGCACCGTCGCCGCCGCCCGCTGTCTGATGCCCGCCTCCCATGTGCGACTCTCCGCCGGCCGCGCCCAGATGAGCGACGAACTCCAGGCCCTGTGCTACTTCGCCGGGGCCAACTCGGTCTTCTATGGCGAGCAACTGCTAACCACCCCCAATGCGGGTGCCGACCGCGACCGGACGCTGTTCGAGCGTCTGGGGCTCGCCTTCGAGGAACTGGCGCCGGAGCGCGACGAACCGGGGGCCTGTCAGCGGATCGACCGGGCCCCGGATGCGGCCTTAGTCACGCAACATAGGGTTTGATCCTAAGATCCACAGATGGACACAGATGAACACAGATTTTCTTCACATTGTCATGAACTCCTTGCTATTGCCAAGATCACCGACAAGCTGAGTCCCCGGCCAAGCGTAAGTCAATGAATAATCTGTGATCATCTGTGTTCATCTGTGGATAACTGCTCTTTCTAGGCTGATCGAAACCTGATGGCAGCGCCCGACCTGACCGCCGAACTGGACCGCCTGCGCACCGCCGGTCTCTACCGGCGCCGCCGCCTCCAGGACGGCCCCCAGCGGCCCCATGGCCGCACCGACGGGCGGTCCCTGGTCAACTTTTGCAGCAACGATTACCTGGGGCTCGCCAACCACCCGGAGGTGATCGCCGCCCTGCAACAGGGGGCCGCGCGCTGGGGGGTCGGCAGCGGCTCCGCCCACCTGGTGAACGGTCACAGCGCCGCCCATCAGGCACTGGAGGAGGACCTGGCCGAGTTCACCGGACGGCCCCGGGCACTGCTCTTCTCCACCGGCTATATGGCCAACCTGGGCGTGATCGCGGCGCTGAGCGGGCGCGGCGATACGGTCTTCGAGGACCGGCTCAACCACGCCTCGCTCCTGGACGGCGCCCTGCTCGCCCGCGCGCGGCTGCGCCGCTACCCCCACGCCGACGCCGCTGAACTGGCCCGCCTGGCACAGCGCACCGCGCCCCGCCTGATCGCCACCGACGGCGTCTTCAGCATGGACGGGGACCTGGCCCCCCTGCCCGCCCTGGCCCAGGTCGCGCGCCGGACCGACGCCTGGCTGCTGGTGGACGATGCCCACGGGCTGGGCGTGCTGGGTCGGGAGGGGCGCGGCAGCCTGGACCACTGCGGCCTCGACGCCGCCGCGGTGCCGATCCTGATGGGCACCCTGGGCAAGGCCTTCGGGACCTTCGGGGCCTTCGTCGCGGGCAGCGAGGCACTGATCGAGACCCTGATCCAGCGCGCCCGCCCCTATATCTACACCACCGCCACCCCGCCGGCCCTGGCCGCGGCGACCCGCGTGAGTCTGGCCCTGGCACGCCGGGAGGAGTGGCGGCGCGAGCGCCTGGCCACCCTCATCGGGCGCCTGCGCGCGGGCGCCGCCCAACTCGGACTGCCGCTCGCGGACTCGCCGACCCCCATCCAACCGCTGTCGGCCGGCAGCGCCGAGCGGGCGCTGGCCTGGAGTGCCGCCCTGGAATCCGCTGGCCTCCTGGTCACCGCCATCCGCCCGCCCACGGTCCCGGCCGGCACGGCGCGGCTGCGCATCACCCTGAGCGCGGCACATACCGGCACCGACCTGGAGCGCCTGCTCGAGGCCTTGGCCGTATTGCCCGGGGTCAGGGACGGATCACGACTGCCGCGCAGCGCAGCCCCCGATACTAGTCGAGAGTCGATGTGAGCTTGAGTATATGGACAGGATTAACAGGATTTCTCAGGATTCACAGGATTCACAGGATTTTTTTCTGTACGTCGTTCGCGATTAACCTGGAAAGAAGAGTGATCCACAGATGAACACAGATGAACACAGATTATTCATTGGCTTACGCTTGGTTGGGGGCTCATTTTGCGAGTGTTTGTGACAGTAGCGATAAGCACATGATACTTTGAAGAAAATCCGTGTTCATCTGTGGATCTTTAGGATTATTTCTGCAAAATCCTGCTAATCCTGAGAAATCCTCCTAATCCTGAGAAATCCTGCTAATCCTGAGAAATCCTGTTAATCCTGTCTAATTTCTTGGCTCTTGCGCTATCGCCGGACTGGAATCGAGTATTAGGCTTCGCGGCACCAGGCCGCAACGCAACGCAAACAAGACGCTCAATCGCTATGACACTGCACACCCTGGCCGACCTGCTCGGCACCGACGAGACCCCCGGCAACGACCTGGTCCTGCTCCACGGCTGGGGCATGAACGCCACCGTCTGGGACGGCCTGCCCGCGGACCTGAGCCCGGGTCTCACCCAGCACCGCATCGAACTGCCCGGTCACGGCGACAGCCCCTTCCCGCCCCAGTTGGGACCCGGCACCGGCGCCCTGTGGCGCTGGGCGGACGCCTGCCTGGCCGCCGCCCCGGCGCGGGCGGTTTGGCTCGGCTGGTCCCTGGGTGGGCTGGTGGCCCTGGCCGCCGCCCTGCGGGCGCCCAAACGGGTCCGCGCCCTGATCCTGATCACCGCCACCCCGCGCTTCCTGCGCGCCGTCGACTGGACCCCGGCGGTGCCGGAGGCGACCCTGGACCAGTTCCAGGCCGGGCTGCTGGCCGACCCGGCCGGCACCCTGAGCCGCTTCCTGGCCCTCCAGGTACGCGGCAGCGACCAGGCCCAGGAGGTCCTGCGCACCCTGCGCCGGGAGTTGGCCCAGCGGCCCGCCGCCGACCCGGCCGCCCTGGCCCTGGGGCTGGAACTGCTGCGCGATGAAGACCTGCGCGGCCCCCTCCCCGACATCCGCTGCCCGTCCCTGTGGCTCTTCGGCGACCATGACACCCTGGTCCCCCCGGGGGTCGGCGAGCGGGTCGAATGCCTGATGTCGGCGGCCCAGACCCGCGTCATCGCGGGCGCCGCCCACGCGCCCTTCCTGTCCCATCCGCGGGAGTGCGCGGACGCCATCGCCTCCTTCCTCGCGCGGCTGGATCCGTAAACCCAGAAAGAGTATTTATCCACAGATGAACACAGATGAACACAGATTATTCATTCACTTACGCTTGACCGGGGACTCACCCTGCCGGTGATTGCGACACTTGCGATAAGCGCATGACAATTCAAAGAACATCTGTGTTCATCTGTGTTCATCTGTGGATTTCAGGATGCCCCGGGAAAGTGCCATGAGCCAAACCCCCATCGACAAGCCCCGCGCCCGCCGCGCCTTCGAGCGCGCCGCCGCCGGCTACGACGCTGCGGCCGTGCTGCAACGCGAGATCGCCGACCGGCTCCTGGAGCGGCTCGACTATGTGCGGCTGGACCCGCGGCGCATCCTGGACCTGGGGAGCGGCACCGGCTACGCGCTCGGCCCCCTGCAGCGGCGCTACCGCAAGGCGCGGGTGATCGCGCTCGACGTCGCCCACCCGATGTTGCTCCAGGCGCGCCGCCGCGGCAGTTGGCTGCGCCGCCCCCTGTGCCTGTGCGCCGACGCCGAGCGCCTGCCGCTGGCCGACGGGGCCGCCGACCTGATCCTCTCCAACAGCACCCTCCAATGGTGCAACGATCCCGCCGCCGTCTTCGCCGAATGCCTGCGGGTCCTGAGCCCCGGGGGACTCCTGATGTTCACCACCTTCGGCCCGGACACCCTCAGAGAACTGCGCGCGGCCTGGTCCGGCGTGGACGGCCACACCCACGTCAGCCCCTTCCCGGACATGCACGACCTGGGCGACGCCCTGGTCCAGGCGCGCTTCGCCGACCCGGTAATGGACACCGAGCGCCTGACCGTCACCTATGCGCGCTTGCCTGACCTGATGGCCGACCTGAAGGGCATCGGCGCCCACAACGCCACCGCCGCGCGTCCCCGCGGGCTCACCGGCCCGCGCCGCCTCGCCGCCGTCACCGCCGCCTACGAGCGCGAGCGCCAGGACGACGGACGCCTGCCCGCCACCTACGAGGTCGTCTACGGACACGCCTGGGCCCCGCTGCAAAAGCCCATGGACGGCGGCATCGGCGTCCCCCTGAGCAGCATCGGCCGGCGCTACGGACAGGGCCCCGGGGCATGAGCGGGGTCTTCATCACCGGCACCGACACCGACTGCGGCAAGACCGAGATCGCCCTGGGCCTGATGGCCGCCTGGCAGGCGCAAGGACACCGGGTGCTCGGCATGAAACCAGTCGCCACCGGCTGCGACCCCAGCCCCGCCGGTCTGCGCAACGGCGACGCCCTGCGGCTCCAGGCCCAGGGCAGCAGCGCCGCCCCCTACGACCTGATCAACCCCTATGCCTTCGCGCCGCCCATCGCCCCCCACCTCGCCGCCGGGCAGGCCGGGATCGAGATCGCCGCCGACCCCATCCTCGCTGCCTACCGCGCCCTGGCCGCCGCCGCCGAGCGGGTGGTGGTGGAGGGCGTCGGCGGCTGGCGCGTACCGCTCGGCACCCGCCTGTCGGTCAGCGATCTTCCCAGGGTGCTGGACCTGCCGGTGGTCCTGGTGGTCGGCCTCAAGCTCGGGTGCCTCAATCATGCCCTGCTCACCGCCGAATCCATCCGCGCCCAGGGCGCCACCCTCGCCGGCTGGGTCGGCAACGGGATCGACCGCCGGATGCAGGCGGCCGATGACAACATCGCGACCCTCACCGCCCGGCTCGCGGCCCCCTGCCTGGGCGTCATCCCCTGGCTGGACCGGCCCGCGCCCGATACCCTGGCCGGGCTGCTCCGCTTGGACCTGTTGGCTACCCGCGAGGTCCCCCGATGCCCGTCTTGAACGCCGCGCAGCGCCGCCGTGGGAGCGGCTTCAGTCGCGACGGAACTCTCAGACCGCCACCTCGATCATAACTCCGGCCACGCCCCCTTGCGGTAACCCGTCGCGGCCCGGGGGCCGCTCCTACGGCGTAGGAGCGGCCCCCAGGCCGCGACGGATGTCACCCTCGAGGCGGCCGGAGTTATGATCGAGGCCCAGACCGCCGCAGCCTTGCAGGTGACCGCAACGTCGCATCGCGGCGGCAAGCCGCTCCGGCGGGCTGGTATGTGCTACCCCGCTTGGGGGCCAATCCTCCCGCCCGAACGCCTTAGGTCTCACACGAGGTTACCTGCCATCGCCCGTCAGCCCCGCAGGGGCGTGATATACCAGCCCAGGGCAACGCCCTGGGTGGTCTGTTGTTGAGAATCCCAGCCCTGAAGGGGCGTCACATACCAGCCCAGGGCAACGCCCTGGGTGATCTGTCGTTGAGGATCCCAGCCCTGAAAGGGCGTGACATCCGCAAAGCGCTGCCGGATTCAGGGTTACCGCAAGCCTAAGCCGCCGCCCGCACCCCCACGCCCACCCCGCCCCCAAGCAACGCATCCACCGGGCTCTGCACCGCCGACCCGCCCCGCTGGAGCACATGGGTGTAGATCTGAGTCGTCGTCACGTCCCGGTGCCCCATCAACTCCTGTACCGTGCGAATGTCATACCCCGCCTCCAGCAGATGGGTCGCAAAGCAATGACGCAGCGTATGCGGCGTCGCCCGCTTCATAATCCCCGCGCGCTGCACCGCGGTACGCATCGCCTTCTGAAGCCCCGTCGGGTCGATGTGATGCCGCTTGATCCGCCCGGTGATCGGATCGCGTGAGCGGTCGACCGACGCAAAGACATACCACCACTTGATCTCGAAGGGCGCCCGCGGATACTTGCGCACCAGCGACTCCGGCATCGAAACCTCCCCGAATCCCGCCGCCAGGTCGCCCGCCAGCAACCGCTCCGACGCCCGGATCTGCTCCTGCAACCCCGGGATCAGGGCCGACGGCAGCGGCAGGAAGCGGTCCTTGCCCCCCTTGCCGTGATGAACCGTGATCTGCCGATACCCGAAGTCGATGTCCTGGATGCGCAACTGCACACACTCCGTGCCTGATTCTGTGTCGAGGCCGAGACCCCGCGCTGGGTCGCCAGACTCGACAGAAAGGCCTCCACCTCCGCCTCCCCCATCTCGCGCGGATGCCGCTTGCCGTGAAACCAGATATAGCGCTTGATCCAGCCCACATAGGCCTCCTCGGTCCGCGGGCTGTAGTGCAGCTTACGGAGCTTGTCCCGGACCTGATCCAGCAGGCGCATGGGCTTGGGGGCGTTCTCGGTCTCGGGGGGCGACATGGGGATCTCCTGAGGGTCAGTTCGGACACTTGTATAAATAGACAGCTTCGGCTGAAAAAGCAAGCCCGGCGACGAAGATCAGCCGCGGGCGGCGGACGAACGGCCGCTCCCGCGGACGGACGGCGCGCGCGATCCCGATGCCGCGTAAACCGGGGCCTCGCGACTTGAGATAGCGATAACCGACGGTTTTTAGACGTTTCTCCGCGGAAACGGAGCAACTGGACGTGACGGTTTAAGCGGCACCAGCCCTCGGCAAGAGGTTTTTACGCGGCAAAGTTGCCGCATAACGCACGAACGGTGCAGCGAGAGCATCCCTCCAACCCATTGAAGAACCGCGGATACTTTTCCCGAGAACCCCAGCAACGCCGGCTTATGCGGCAGTTCGTCCGCCGAATCGCGGTTAAGGCGGCAAAGTTGCCGCATAACGCCCGGCCGGCGCCGCGCGTCGTCGCGCCAGCACATTGCTTTACGGCGTAATTTTCCCTGAACAGCCATGGAAGCGCCGGCTTATGCGGAACGCTCTTTGCCCCGCCGCGTGGCTTATGCGGCGAGATTGCCGCATAAGCCACTAACGGTGCAGCGCGCGGGCGCGCCCAGGGTCTTGACAGTCGGACGGATTTTTGATCCACTAGCGGCGACCCGGCGGGATATTGGATTCCGCTCAGGCACTAGCTAAACGTACCAAGACCATGAGGGCAGGCAATGGGTTGCTTTTGACCCAGTGGCCGATACCGAGTCGAACGGGCTTGATAGCTGCTATCGGAAACAACGATTTGCTACTGATCCAATCGGTTTTCAGACGGACGTAGTCGCGCCCCCGCAGGCGTCCGACCCAACGCCAACCAAGGGCCTCCACAGCACGAAAAATGGGCACCTTGAAGCCAGCATCGGCAATGATGATGGGCGCTGCGCCAGGCGGCAACAGGCGTAACCGTTTAGCCCCCCCTGTTCTTAGCCCCCTCGCGGACGCCCTTGACGTAGCTCCGGCCAGCGACGTCCGGTCCGCACCGCGGACCCTACGGGAAGGCTCCGTGCCCGTAGGGTCCGCGGTGCGGACCAGCGACCTCGCGGCTGGCGGGATGGCCGGGATTATGATCAATGCCTCCGTGACGATCATCAGCAATTCCCGCCGAAAAAATTTTCTCTTATACAACAGATAGTTGGAGCCGCTCAAAAAAAGTTGTTCGTAAACTTTCGTCTGCGAATCAGTATACTGTCACGCACACCTCAGGTTGCGAGGCAGG
>Ga0247840_10004055_pt1 | contig 23749 bp, 18 predicted proteins | sample LaCruzMarch2015__FD_192404 | JGI IMG/M metagenome (GOLD analysis project Ga0247840, IMG submission 192404) | Freshwater microbial communities from meromictic Lake La Cruz, Castile-La Mancha, Spain - LaCruzMarch2015_17m | ecosystem: Environmental > Aquatic > Freshwater > Lake | place: Spain...
CAGGGTGCCGAAGCACCAGACCCCCAGCCGGACCACCGTGGACTGGAACTCGGCGTTCGCCGTCAGGTCCTTCGGCAGTCCCGCAAACCCCCGCTTGGATGTCATCGTTGCCCCCGCTTTGCCGTCATCGAAGAAGAAGACCACGGGCGCTCCCGAAGCCGCCCAGCCGGGCCAATCTCCGCTGGCACCCCGTCCCGCGACCCATGGTATATTAGCCAATCATGAAGCGCTTGTGCGTGCCGCCCATGGCCTCCACCCCGGAAGCCGGCCGCGCCGGGCCCCTGGGCGCTGCGAAGTGCCGGACCGCAGAGAGAGAGAAGAGGGGAGACCGCAATGTCAAGAAAGCACCCGATCGTCGCCGTTACCGGGTCCTCCGGGGCCGGCACCACCACCGTCAAGCGCGCCTTCGAGCACATTTTCTACCGCGACGGCATCAGCGCCGCCGTCGTCGAGGGTGACAGCTTCCACCGCTACGACCGTGTGGCCATGAAGGCGGCGATGGCCACGTTCGCGGCGGAGGGCCGCAACCTCAGCCACTTCGGGCCCGACGCCAATCACTTCGAGCTGTTGGCGGAACTGTTCCACGCCTACGGTGAGACCGGCACCGGCAAGAAACGCTACTACATCCACAGCGATGAGGAGGCGGCGGAGCAGAACGCCCGGCTTGGCACGACGCTGAAGGCCGGTCAGTTCACCCCCTGGGAGGGCCTGTCCGAGGGCACCGACCTCCTGTTCTACGAGGGTCTGCACGGACTGGTCGTCACCGACGAGGATAACGTCGCCCAGCATGTGGACCTGGGTGTCGGCGTGGTGCCGATCGTCAACCTGGAGTGGATCCAGAAGATCCACCGGGACAACCTGGAGCGCGGCTACTCGGCCGAGGCCATCGTCGACACCATCATGCGGCGGATGCCGGACTACATCCTGCACATCACGCCCCAGTTCTCGCTGACCGACATCAACTTCCAGCGGGTGCCCACGGTGGACACCTCCAACCCCTTCATCGCCCGGGACATCCCCACCCCGGACGAGAGCTTTGTCATCATCCGCTTCCGCGAGCCCGACAAGCTTGAAATCGATTTCCCCTACCTGCTTTCCATGATCAAGGACTCCTTCATGTCCCGGCGCAACAGTATGGTAGTGCCCGGCGGCAAGATGGGGATGGCGATGGAGATCATCCTCCAGCCCATCATCGAGCGGATGATGGCCGCGCGGCGGGTCTGAGAGGAGCGGGGGCGTCCCGCCCCCGCTGGTGACTCCCGGGGCGCCCCGACGCCGCTGCCGCCCCGGCCACGCCCGATCCACCCAGCCGGCGCGGCAGCCGGCCGCACGCGTCGGTTCCGCCCGGATCAGCTCGGCCAGGGGCGAGTGGTGCGTGATTGCCCCCTCTGGCATTTCGCAATAATAACTTGGACAGTTCTAGTCTGCGAAGTCTGTCGATGGGCGCCCTGCCAACGAGCGGGTGCCGGTGATGGCCCTTGGTGCTCGATATGCGGCGGCGCCGGCACCCGTGCAAGACCGGGACGGGCGGGCACCGCATCCCTGGCGCTCGGATGCGCACTTGGCGTGCGCAATGGGGGCATTTTCAACACTGGGAGCGTGCCGCGACCCGGACCGCGGTGCACACGCCTGCCGGGACGCAGGCGCGCGTCGCCCCCCTGCTCACCGGGTGCTGGGGGTGACTTGATGCGCACAATAAGTGATTATCGGTTGTCCGCGACCATCTACGAGAGTCACACCTCGCTCGTCTTCCGCGGCCAACGGATTACCGACGGCAAGCCGGTCGTACTCAAGATGCTCAAGGGAACGCATCCCAGTTCCGCGGAGCTATCCCGCTACCGGCACGAGTACCGCCTGCTGCGCTCGATCAGTATCGCTACCGTCATCGGTATCGTGGGACTGGATGAATACGAGAACACGCCGTTCCTGATTCTCGAGGACTTCGGCGGCGAATCCCTGAAGAATCTGGTTGCCGTGAAGCCTTTGGCATTGGATGAGATCATCGAGATCACTGTTTCCGTTGCCCTCACCTTGAGCAAACTGCACGATCGGCATATCATCCACAAGGATATCAATCCCTCGAATATCGTCTACAACCCTGCCACGAAGGTCTGTAAGCTGATCGACTTTGGTATTGCCGCCCTTGTCTCGCCAAACAGTCCGAGCGAGAATCAACGCAACACCCTCGAAGGTACGCTTGCCTACATCTCGCCGGAACAGACCGGCCGATTGAATCGCAACCTCGACTACCGCTCGGATCTCTATTCCCTGGGGGTAACCCTGTATGAACTCCTGACGGGGGGCCTGCCGTTTGAGCGGCGGGATCCCGTCGAGATGGTCCATGCCCACATCGCCGTCACCGCGCCGCAGGCCCACGAATCCAATTGCGCAGTGCCGCGGGTGTTGTCAGACATCGTCTCGCGATTGATGGCCAAGGCGCCGGAGCAGCGCTACCAGAGTGCAGCGGGCCTTGCATCAGATATGAAGACCTGCCTCGGGCAGTTGCGTGCGACGGGGGAGATAGCTCCGTTTGAACTCAGCAGTGAGAAAGAACACGGCATCTTCTGTCTCCCCCAGAAGCTCTATGGGCGTGAGAATGACATCGCCTTACTACTCTCGGTTTTCTACAATCGGGTGCTGGGTCAGCGACAGATGGCATGCATGCTGGTGTCCGGCTACTCGGGTTCCGGCAAGACCTCCCTCGTAAAGGAGATCCACAAACCGGTGAGCGACGCCAATGGTTATTATGTCGAAGGGAAATTCGATCAATACCAGCGTGTGATTCCCTACTACGCTTTCAAACAGGCATTGACAACTCTGATCGATACCTGGCTTGCCGAAACTGAAATGCGGCTCGCGGAAATTGCTGCCGCGCTCCGGGGTGCGCTGGGAGAAGTGGGGCAGGTGCTGGTCGAAGTCATTCCAACCTTGGAGCTCGTGATCGGTCCTCAGCCGGCTGTTCCGGAACTAGCGGGTGTCGAGGCCCAAAATCGCTTTAATTATGTCGCCCGCAGCTTTTTTCGATGTCTCGCCTCAGCCGCGCACCCGCTGGTCATCTTCATCGATGACTTGCAGTGGGCGGATCTGGCATCGCTGAATCTCATTTCACTTTTGCTTTCCGATCCGCGGATCACTCATCTTCTTCTCATCGGCGCCTACCGCGATAATGAGACCTCTCCGACTCATCCCCTCATGGTGATGCTGGAATCGCTCGCAAAGAAAGGCATTACCGTCGAGTCGGTGCACTTGGGCAATCTCAGCGAAGACGATCTGGAGTCCTTGTGCGTCGATGTACTTCGCAGTAATGACGATGAGGTCCGCGCACTTGCCCGCCTGATCCATAACAAGACCTTGGGCAATCCTTTCTTTGCCTCGCAATTCCTGAAGGTACTCCACGCCGACCGACTCATTTCTTATGAACCCGACCGGAGAGGGTGGCACTTCGACCTCGAGGATATCAAACGACGCAATATTCCCGACGATGTGGTGGAACTCATGGCAACCAAGATCATGAGTCTCGATCTCATCTCGCAACGGCTTCTGAAACTCGCCTCATGCATTGGCAATGCCTTCACTCTCGAGGTGCTGAGCCTGATCTACGAAAAGGATGAGCGCCAGACCGCAGAGGACCTGAACGAGGCGGTGCGCGAGGGCTTGATCATTGCGCACGCTGCGAAGAATTTCCGTTTTTCACACGACCGCATTCAGCAGGCGTCGTATTCACTGATGGAGGATGCCGAACGGGTGCACCTGCTCATCGGCCGGTTGCTTTTGGGGAATGCCGCTGAAGCGATTGCAGGGGAACGGGTTTTTGCAATCGCGAATCACCTGAATGCCGCGCGCCGGCTGATTACGGACGATGCGGAACGGCTCCAGCTCGTCCAGATCAATCGCGGTGCCGCTGCCAAGGCCAGGAGTGCGGCGGCCTATACCTCGGCCCTGCGGTACCTCACCATTGCCGTGGAGTTGCTGCCTGAAGACCCGTGGAACCGGAATTACGACCTGGCTTTCGGCATTCATACCGAGACGGCCTGGTGTCTGTTCTACGCCGGAGAAACGGAATCGCTCGAGGACCTGTTCAGGAAATTGTTATCAGCGGCACGCGACCTCCATGACAAGATCAAAGTGCATATGATCCGCATGGAGTATCATCACCTGCAAGGAAGATATGCCGAAGCGGTGATGATCCAGGTCGAGGCCCTCAAGCTACTTGGCGTCGAGATTGAAACCGAGGGGCGCGCGACGCTTGTGTCACGCGAAATCGAAACTGTCGCGAGGCTTCTTGGTGATCGCACCATTGAGGAATTGGAGAATGCCCCCCTGATGGAGTCCCCTCACCAGCAGGCGATCATGGATATTCTGAAAGGACTGTGGACCAGCGCTTATCTCGACTCCCAGGTTGAACTCGTCGCATGGTCTTCGTGCAAAATGACGAATATCTCTCTCCAGTACGGAAGCAGTCCTCTGACTTCCTATGGCTACATGAATTACGCATACGTCTGCGTTGCCATTCTTGGACAATACGAAACAGGGCACCGTTTCGGTCAGGTGGCGATTCGGCTGGCGGAACGATTCGACGACATGCTTATCCGCGGAAAGGTTTATCTGTTGTTCGCGGTATTTGTCAATCACTGGCGGGCCCCACTGTGCACATCAACGGAATACAGCCTCAAGGCATTTCCGTTGCTGGTCGAAAACGGCGATTGGACCTATGCGGGATACTGCGCTGAATTCATTATCTCCGATCCCACGATCTGCGGCGTTTCGTGCGCGGATCTGTATGAGCAGGCCCTGCGGTACATCCCCTTCCTTCAAGACAATACTCCGGTCGTGCTGCAGGAATTCTTCAGGCCGGCCTGCCTGAATCCGCTGTTACACCTCCTTGGCCGCACCAAGAGCAACAGTACCTTCGACGACGATCACTTCCGCGAAGAGCAGTTCCTGGACGAATACAAGAATAACCCGCTCGCATTGTCGTATTTTTATACGGTGAAACTGCGTGGTCTCTATTTGTTGGGCCATCTCGACGCGGCGCTCGAGATGGTCGATAAGGCGGACTTTGTCGCGCAGGTCGCGCTGGCCCAGGCAAAAGTTCCCGAGATCTACTTTTTCGCTTCCCTTACGGTACTCGCATCCTTTGCGAGGCTGACACCGTCGCAGCGCGAGACCTATGGTAACCGAATCGCAGCATATCAGGAGAAGATGAACGTCTGGGCGACGCACAGCCCCGCAAATTTTCGGCATAAATTCCTGTTAGTCGAAGCGGAAAGGGCGCGCTGCGGGGCGCGGGACTGGGAGGCCCTGGAACTGTATGAGGAAGCCGCAAGAGAAGCGAAAGAAAGCGGGTATCTCTATAATGAAGGGTTGGCGCAGGAATGTACCGCCCGTTTTCTGCTTCAGCGCAAGTTGCCCCGCATTGCAGCCCACTTCATGAATGAAGCGCGATACACTTACCAGAAATGGGGAGCGACGGCGAAGGTCGAGCAGATCAGCCGGGACCATGGTGATCTACTGGCGATATTGGGGCCGGACGCAACTCCCGGACGTTCATCCCTGGCCCACACCACGACACGCACGGCGGACGAGGTCAGCACCACGACCGATTCCCTGGACCTCTTTTCCATCGTGGAGGCTTTACAGAGTATCGCCAGGGAGATCAAGCTTGACCGGCTCCTCACCACGCTGATGCGGATCGTAACGGCGAATGCCGGAGCCGATCGCTCCATCCTGCTCACCAGGCAGGGCGGTACCTGGACGATTCGGGCGGAAACCAGGTCGGACTGGAGCGAAGTTGCGATTGCTCCCGAGGTCGTTGTGGACTCGGGACTGGACGCCTGTCTCCCCTTGAGCATCCTCAACTACTGTACCCGCAAGAGGGAGAGGGTCGTTCTGAGCGACGCTTCGGCGACCGGACTCTTCGTCACGGACCCCTATTTTGTTTCAAGGTCAATCAAGTCCGTTCTCTGTATGCCGCTGCTGCGCTCCGGGGTAATCACGGGGATGCTGTATCTCGAAAACAGCCTGGTCGAGGGGGTGTTTTCCCCCGAGTATCTCAAGGTCATCGAGATCCTTTCCTCGCAGATTGCCATTTCCGTCGAGAACGCGGAATTTTACCGCGGGCTCGAGCAATCGGTTAAGCAGCGAACGATGGAACTGGCCAAGGTGAACGCCGAACTTGTCGAAGCGAACGGGAAGCTTGAGGATCTGTCGCGGATTGACGGTCTGACCCAGATCGCCAACCGGCGTGCGTTCGATCAGTTTGTTGCGAGGGAGTGGACGCGCCATCAGAGAATGCAGTACGAGTTCTCGCTTGTCATTTGTGACATCGACCATTTCAAGAGTTTTAACGACACCTACGGTCACGTCTTGGGAGATGAATGCCTCCGGCTCGTGGCCCAGGCGATGAGCCAAGTCGTAAGGCGACCCGGTGATATTGTCGCCCGCTACGGGGGGGAGGAGTTTGTTATCGTCTTGTCCGAAACGAATCTGGAGGGTGTGCGGAAGGTGGTTCATATGGTTCAGGAAAACATCAGAATGTTGAGAGTTCCAACCGGTAACCCGAACAGTTCCCCCCAGGTGACGCTGAGTTTTGGTGTGCTGCATACGATTCCCCAACAGGGGCAGCAAGCCAGGGACGCCGTGCGCGCCGCCGATCACGCGCTTTATCAAGCAAAAGCCCAGGGTCGCAACTGCCTGGTGGTCACCGAAGAAGTGTATTCCCGCAGTTGACGCTTGACGGCGGCGAGGCTCGGCGCCTGATGGATCGGGCACGGACGGACTCCTCTCCTCCAGTTCTTCCTGGGCGGACTCGATCTTGCTCAGCGTCTCGGCGAGCTCCGGCAGCAGCACGTCTTCCATTGGGCGGCCGCGATCGGCCGTGCGGGGAATCCTGGGCGTTCCGCCCGAGCCCCGGCAGGGACCAGGAGCGCGCGCTGCCCGGCACCGCGGGTCCGGCGGGTCCCTTGCCGACGCCCCCTGCCTTGGCTACACTTATGCGTATGAATCGCCCCTGCGAGCCGATTTTCCATCGTGTCATGGCGCTCCCCCTATGAATACCCATTGCGTCGCTGCCCGGCATTTTCTCTGTCTGTCCGTACTACTCGCCGTCGCCGGCGCCAGCCCCGCCGGCGCCGAGAACTCCGACCGAGTCGAGGATGACACGGTCGCGTTCTATCAAACGAAGGGTTTCGTCGTGGTCAGCACGACTGAGGTCGAAGTGGCTGAAGGCTACGATTTTATCTTGTTTGAGGGCTGTGAAACCGGAAAGGAGATCCCGCTCGCTAACGGCCAGACCTTTGTCTGCGAGGACGAAGGCTCGGTTTCGGGCGAGTTCATGGCGGACGTGTCGATCCTCAAGCACCCGACCACGGGCGAAACCAAGGTCGTGATTGCCAACCGCACCTTCAAGGGAACATTGAAAGGCACCGCTGACCCGGCATCGCTCGTCGCGGCCTTACCCGTCTCAGCGCCGCCGGCCCCTCAGCCTTCGCCACCCGTTGCCGAGCCACGGCCTGTTGCGCCGCCGCCCGTCCCGCCGCTCGGTCCGCAGCCCCCCGCATTCGGCGACCTGAGGCCCGTGCCACCGCCGGCTCCCGCGCCCGGCCCCAGGCCGTTGCCGCCGACCTTCGCCACTCCAGCCCCCGCGCCGGGGGTCGGACCGCCATCGCCCCAGCCACCGTCGGCAACGCTGATCGCGCCGGTCGTCGGCACCTGGCAGACCAGCCTGGTCCTGGGTGGCGCCCGGGTCGAGGGCATCGCGATCCTCGAGGCCAACGGGAACTTCAACCGATTCGAGCGCTGGGACTTCGGTTTGACCGTGCAGGTGTGGGGTACTTATACCGTCTCGCCCATCTCCTCGACGCTGTTTCAACTCAGCCAGAAGCCGACCGGGTGGGAGCCCCAGGAGTGGTGCGTCCGCGACAACGTGTGCACGCAGCTGAATTATCCCGCCGCCGCGACCCAGTTCACCTTTCTCGACGCCGATCGGCTCCGCGACGAGCAGACGAAGGCAGTCTACAAGAGGCAATAGCGCAATGAACGTCCGTCATTACGTCGCAGTTGTCATTCTGATCAATTTGCTTGCGTGCGGTGCTGAGGTCGCGCTTGCCCAGCCGCCGGCCGCGACGCCGACCGACGCGGGGCCTTCAGTGCATTGGCGGTTCTTGCGCCACGACCCCGACAGCCTTGCGCGGCTTGGCGGTGGCGACATGGTCGCGGGGATGAACAAGCTCGGCGAGGTGGGATTTGAGCTGTTCATCGTCACCACGGCGAACGATCAAGGTGCTGCCGGTTGGCTGTATTTCAGGCAGTCGCCATGGCGCCGGCCGCTGCCGCAGCCGCCGATTGAATACAAACTGATCGACGATCAGGGCATTACTGATCTGGGCCTCAACAGCTTCGCCGACGGTCTGATCAAGTTGGAGAACGACGGCTGGCAACTGGCTGCGATCACAACAAGAAATGGCGGCGCGGGTTGGCACTTTTTTTTCCGCAATAAAGTGGCGATGATTCCGGATAGCAGAGCGGGCGCGCCAGCCGCGGCGTCGAGCAGCCCCGGCGCAGCGCCGGCCGCGGGCAATTTCTCGACCCCCGGGGCCGCGGTGCAAACTTTGATCGCCGCCGCGACCGCGCGCAATGGTGAACTGCTGAGCCACTGTTTCGCCGACAGCGCGGCGGAGGAATTCACGTCGCTGCGAACCCAGACCGCGTCACAGAAAGATCTGGACGACCTGGCAACCCTGTTCCAGGGCGCGACTGTCACCGATGAGCAAATCAAGGACGATCGGCACGCTACCGTTGCCGTCAAACTGTTTACCCGGAACGAAAAAATCGCGTTGACCAAGACCGCGGACGGGTGGCAGGTGGTTGATTTCTGATCGAGCCGCGGCCCCGGCCGCGGCCCCTGGGGCCTGCGTTGGCGCTCCGATCTAGCGACCGGGGCCGGCCCGGTCGACCCAGCCGCCGCGGCAGCCGGCCGTGCGCGTCGGTGCCGCCCGGATCAGCTCGGCCAGGGGCGACTGGTCCGTGATCGCCCCCTTAAGCCCAATGCGCAACTCCGTGATCACGCCGTCCTGGTCGCACTCCAGCCGCACCCGCTCCCCGCTGCCCGGCCCGAAGGTGTGCGCGACGGCGGCCCGTACCTCCTCCGCGCGCAGCCGTTTGCCGATGTTGGACTCAAACAGCCGCTGCACCTGCGAGTCGTTGAGTTGCGCGAGCAGCGCCAGCGCGTGCCGGAAGTAGGTCTCCGCATCCGTGCCGTAACAGCTCCCGTGCTTGGCCCACTCGTGGCGCTCCAGGTTCCCGGCCGTCCCGGGCATCTGCTGCTCGAGCTGCGCGCGGGTGGCCGTGCTTAGATCCGGCCGCGGCAGGCGCCTCCAGTCACCCGACTCCGCGGCGGTGCGGTCCGGCTGCGCGATTCCGCAATAGGCGCGCCCGAGCGGTTGCGGCCAGAGCCCGTGGAGCGAGAACCGGCGGGCGGCGGCCCGCTCCGGGGTCAGACCCTGGCATTCCGGGCGATGCGGGCGCGGCTCGCAGAAGGCCGGCTGCCAAGTGGCGGCGAGGACGTACTGGGCGTCCATGCCGCCCGGCGCGGCGGCAGCAGGGGCCGTGGTCGGGGTTGCCGCCCGGGTTACCGCGGGTGGCGCCGACGGCTGGCCCGGCGCCTGGGGTGCGGCCGCCAGGGGCGCAGCGAACCGGCCGCAGGAGGCCTCCACCCACCGGTCCTTGGGCTCTGCGGACTCGATGCGCACTTGGTAATGCGTCGGCTGCGGCCGGTTGCGGGCGACAACCATATAGCTCTGCCCCGGCACCAGGCGGATCTGGCCCGGATTCCCCTGATGCTTGGTCGAGCTGCCCGCCGGACAGTCCTTCTCCGCGATCAGGCTGCCCGCGAAGGGCTCCGCCGCCGCGGCCAGCGGCCAGAGACACAGGAGCAGTGGGAGCAGTGGGCGCGACGGGTGCATCCGGCGGTTCTCGGTGTTGGCTCATTCGGGTCGGAGCGGTGATCCATCTCCCCAGTTTACCTCGTTACGGCCGGTAGCGGTCCGTCCGCAACCGCGGTCGAGGCTTCAGCTGGTCCCGCACCCGCCCGCGGGGCCTCGCCGCGGCGACGATTTGCACGCTCCGGCAGCGTGGGAATGCGGGCCGGCGGACCCATATGGCGTCTGTCTTGCGAACACTTTCAACCAACACTCAAGGTGACACGATGGAACAAAACGAACGCCAACTGATCGACGGGCTCTTCGCCAAGCTCAAGCAGGCGCAGCAGCAGTCCGGTCCCCGCGATCCCGGCGCGGAGCAAGTGATCGCGGAGGCCCTGCGGGCCCAGCCGGCGGCACCCTATTACATGGCGCAGGTGATCCTCGTCCAGGATCACGCGATGCAGGCGCAGTACCAACGCATTCAGGAGCTGGAGCAGGAACTGGCCGAGCGCCCGGCGCCGGCGGCCGGCGGCGGCAGCTTCCTGGGCGGGCTCTTCGGGGGCGGTTCGGGTCAGTCGGTCGGCACGGTGCTGCCGGGGGCGGAGCGCACGCCGGTCATGGCGCCCGGCACTCCTTACGGGACCCAGCCCACCCAGAGTCGGGGCTGGGGCAATCCGACGGCGCCGCCAGCCGCCGGCCGCGGCCTCTTCGGGCAGGGCCAGCCGGGCGGCGGCGGCTTCATGTCCTCGGCCCTGACGACCGCGGCCGGGGTGGCGGGCGGTGTCATGCTCGCCAGCGCCTTGGGCGGTCTCTTCGGCGGCCAGGAGGCGAAGGCCGCCGAGCCGCCGGCGAACGAGCCGGAGCCGGCCGCGCCCGCTCAGGCGGACCCGCAGGACGACACGCTGCTCGACGACGGCGGGGACTTCGCTACCTTCGGGGACTTCTGAGGCTTGCCGCGCGGCAGCGGCTGGGGCCGCAGCCCGTGGATGGGCTCGACGAGTCGGCCGCGACCGCCTCATCGAGGCCCACAGGGACGTTGCGCCGCGGATAGGGCAGGGGTCCCTCGGCCCTGGTGGCCAACTCTTCACCGGTCAGTCGCGCGTGCATGGGCTCAGGGCTCGATCCCCAGTGCGCGCAGCCGCTCGGCCAGCCGCTCGGCGCGCGCGTGCTCCTCCTGTGCACGTAGGCCCTCGCGCGCGGCGCGTTCGCGCTCCTGTTGCGCTTGCGCGGCCGCGTGCTCGGCCCGGGCGGCCTCATGCTCCGCCCGCGCGGCCTCGCACTGCGCCCGCTCATCCGCACGCTGGAGGCGCTCGGCCAGTGCTACGGAAGTCAGAAAAGGCTGGCCCGCGGGGTCGAAGATTTCCAGCGTCGCCCCGCCCACGGCGAAGCGGATACCCAACCGCGGGCTGGTCCAGCCCTTCAGATGCGACATCCGGTGCAGCCGCCCCTGTTGGCGCAGCCACACCTCGAGCCGGTTGGCCGCGGGGTCGTAGACGTAGTATTCCTCCACCCCGAAGCTGTCATAGAAGGAGCGTTTGTCGGCCATCTCCTTGAGACTGTTGGCCGGTGACAGGATCTCGAAGACAACCTGCGGGGCTATGCCGCCCTCTTCCCACTGCTTGTAGCAGCCGCGGCGGCCCTTGGGTCGGCCGATGGCGACCATCACGTCCGGGGCCACGGGGCCGGCGATCTGCCGATCCTTGGTCGGATACCAGAAGAGATCGCCGGCAACGAAGACATCGGGGTTGCGGGCAAACAGGATCTCCAGGTTCTCCTTGATCTTGACCAGCCATTCATACTGCTCGGTGTTCTCCGCCATGGGCTGACCGTCGCTCTCCGGGTAGGGGTCGTCGGGGTCGTAGTGCGGCAGTGGATTCATCGCCTCAGGTCCTCCTGCGGGGTGGTGCAGGCGTGCAGCATAACCAACCGCAGGGCAGCAGGGTAGGGTCGGCTGCGCGGACCGGCCGCCGTCGCTCTAACGTGACGGTCAGGCCACGAGCCGGTGGCAGCGGCTGCAAGTCGCGACGCGACCGCGCAAGCCGCCGGCCGTGGCCTGGTCGCGGCTGAAGCCGCTCCCACGCACGCTTTTCAGATGACAGCGACGAAGCGGCAGCGCAGGCAGGGCGCCGGCCAGACGCCGCTCGTTGGCGGTCAGTTCCCGCTCTAAAGTGGCAAAGCCGTCCCACGGTCGAGCGCGGTGCGGGCCTCGATCGCGATGACCCCGGTCGCGGCCAGGGCGGGACGGTGCGCACGCTCTCGGTCCTGGGGCTCGAGACCTCGAACCAGCGGGTCGCAGCGCAGCATGACGAAGGCCAACGGCAAACAAGGCGGCGGCGAAGACCGGGAGGTCTTCGCCGCCGGGGTCGGATGCGCCACGGGGCTGGTTGACGCGCCGCTGCGCGTGAGGGTGCGCAGTTGCCCCCTGTCGGCGCTAGTTTCTCGTCACGATGTAGGCCCCGGTCGCGCCGGGACTATAGGTCGTCGCGTGGATCGTCAGGGTCCCGGAGGTCGTGGCTCTGTAGACGATCCGGGAGTTGAGCCCATTGTAGTCATCGTTGGACGCCAGCACGCCCCCGGCGCTGTTGAGCAGGAACAGATAGGCGTCGAAGGCCGCTGAGCTCAACGTGATCGTATAGATCCTGCCCGCTGTCGCGGTGAAAGTAAAGTTGTCGTAGAAGCTGCCCGCGCGCACCGTGGAGTGACAGTCGGTCGTCGCCAAGGTCCCGCTCGCACTGCTCCCCGCGCTGATCGCCTTCGTCGCGGACGTGCAGCCCGCCGCGGGCGTCGAGGCAGACACCTCGTTTGAGTAGGCCGAGTTGCCGCGTGCGCTGTAAGCCCGCACCCGATAGTAATAGGTGGTCGCCGCGGTCAGCCCGGTGTTGCTATAGCTGCGCGCATTGGCGGCGGTCGTGGCTATTTCCGCATAGGTCCCGGACGCACCCGTCTTGCGCTCGATCCGGAACCCCGTTTCATTGCTGCTGTTGTCCGTCCAGGTCAGGTTGATCTGTGAGGCGGACGCCGCCGTCCATGTGAGGTTCGATGGCGCGGTAGGCGACGAGGCTGTCGCCAGGGATACGGTGTAGGCGCCCGTCGCGCCGGCAGCGTAGGACGTCGCATGGATCGTCAGCGTCCCCGAGGCCGTCGCGGTGTAGACGACCTTGGAGTTGTTTGCCCCATTGCTGTCGTCGTCGTAAGCCAGCACGGTGGCACCGTTGAGCAGGTACAGGTAGGCGTCGAAGCCCGTCGAGTTCAGCGTGATCGTGTAGGTCGTGCCGGCCGTTGCCAGGAAGGTGAAGTTGTCGTAGAAGCTGTTGGAGCGCACCGTCGACCGACAGTCGGTCGTCGCCAGGGTCCCGCTCAAGGAACCTCCCACGCTGAGTGCCGTTGTCGAGGAAGTGCAGGCCGCCGTCAATGTCGTGGCGGGCACCTCGTTCGAGTAGGCCGAGTTCCCGTTGGCGTTGTAGGCCCGCACCCGATAGTAATAGGTGGTACCCGCGGTCAGCCCGGTGTTGCTGAAGCTGGTGGCATTGGCGGCCGGCGTGGCGATATCTGCATAGGTCCCGGACACCCCCGTCTTGCGCTCGATCCTGAATCCGGTCTCGTTGCTGCTGGTGTCGGTCCATCTCAGGTTGATCTGTGAGGTTGACGATGCCGTTGCAGCCAGCGCCGTGGGCGCCGTGGGCGCGGGAACCGCAGTCGCGGGGCGAATGTTGAAGACGGCCGCCTGGCTGCTATTGAAGTTGTAGCCGCCCGGGTTCAGGTTGCTGATCAGGAAGTACCCGTCGTATGCACCATTCCAGCCCCAATTGAAGTGGAAATAGTTGGAGTCGTTGTAGCCGTCCAGCACGAAGGCATGACCCCCGGAGCCATAACCGACATAAAAAACCGGCCGCCTCGCATCGAGGTCCGCCTTGATCTTCGCGATCCACGCGGCGTCGCTGAAGCCTGAGCGATTGACGATGTTGTCTGCCAGATAGCGGAAGTAATTCCTGAATGCCGGTGCGATGGCTGACGGGTAGCAGCCGGAACCGCTTGGCCCATAATTCATATCGAGCGCGATCCCGGCATGGCTCAACACCGTCGCCGCGGCGCTGTTGTAGGTCGACAGTCTGCCCGCCGTCGGGATGGCCGCCCAATTGTATGTGGTGGCCCCGAAGTTTGCCGACAGGGTGCCGTAGGTTGCGTGAGTATAGGTGTGTGAGCCATTGCCGGTCGCCGGGTGGCTGTGATATCTCAGGATCTGCCCGAAGGCCGTCGCGCAGCACCCGACCAGTGCGTGGCGGTCCGGCCCCGCGTTATCGGCGGGACAAAACTGGTTGTAGTAGGCACCCTGTGACCAGGTGGTGGCCAGGAGCGGCGCCACCGCCGAGAGTACCGTGCTGCCCAGGGCATTGCCGGTGCGCAGTTGCGGCTGGAAATTCACTTCATCCAGGTAGCTCCAGGCAGTGGCGATCAGCGTGGTCGCGGGGTCCGACGACGGGGTGCCTGACACTGACCGGCGGGCGCCGGCTCGCGCCGCCGCACGGATACTATCATTGACTTTGCTCATCCATGCGACGTAAGCTGGCGGCGCGTCGTCGCGCTGCGCCGCGCCGTTTAGCGAGTACGCAATGATCGGATAAGCGGTATCGTCTGCCGCGACGATCACCCAGCCCCCCGGATTCATGTCGACTACATAGTAGGCCGGGGCCTGACGCGCGGCGGCGACCGCGACGCTGCGCTCAACATCCGGCAGTGCGTCATGCGCGATGCCGGTTCGATCCAACATCCAATTGGCGGCCACGGCCTGCGCACGCTCTGGTGCGACCGGTGCGGCCAGGGTACTGACGGCAGGCAATTGCAGGCAGGAAATGACAGCGAGACCTGCGACAATCCGTGATCGAATATTGATACGCGGCTTCATTGCGCTTCTCCATACGGTAAATAACTCAAGGACGATGCCGCTGCCCGACTGACCTGATCGGTTCGCTCCGGGCAGCCGGGAGCGACCTATCCCCGGCTAATCAGTAGCGACGGCGGTTGCACCTCCTTGCCCGATGACGAGCGAATCGATCTGCGACAGCACGAGGACCAGCGCGCGACGACAGCCGGTCATGATCGGCAGGTCAATGCCGACGAGCGTACCGCTGAGGGTGACCGTGCCATCCCAATCCGCGCTCTGGGCGGCCAGCGCGTCGAGGATGCGCGGGGCCGCGGCGGACCCGACACGTACCTCGAGGTTGAGTGTTTGCGCGGCGTTGTAAAGCAGGAATTTGCTTTCCGGCAGCCACGGGTGCAGCCGCTGATCCCAGATGTTGATACGGCTGACCACTCCCTGAATGCGATACCGTGTCTGCTCGCACGGCAGGGCTGTCGAGCAGTCGCCGGGCACCCCGCACTGCGCATAAATCTCATCGATTGTCATGGCCTTGCCTTGCCCGCTGGGCGTCACCGGCGACGCGGCCTGCGGCGGTGCGGCGCAGGGGGCGACCAACAGGACGAGGAGGGCCGTTGATAACAGGCCGTGAAAAAGTGGCGCGAGCGCGGCGCATGCGTGCGGCATGGCAGTGTGTAATCCCGGGGTGCCTTGGTGTTTGAGCGTCGGTCCGCACGCTGTTTCTTCAGATGACAAGTCTGGTTGTTGATGGGTTTCGGCACGCGGGTGCCCGCTGGTCCTGTTGTCCGGCGATGCTGAAACGCAACCCCTAACCTGTCCCGAGTGAGGTTGCGCCGCAACCCTTCACTGCAAAGAGAGTGTAGCTAGCGAGTCCGGTTGGAATGTGATCCAGATCGAATATTCTGCCGTACGTACTCATAATCAGAAAATGCTACCGGCACCTCAGGTGCCCGCAGTCCCCGCGGATACCAACCGTGACAGGAGCAGAAACAGGGCGCGGCGCAGCAATTCGGCCCGTAGCCGCTCCAAGTCCAAGAGGACCAGGATCAGGTAGACGAAGACCGCGACCGGGGCGAGCAGGTGGCGTCGGCCGGCGGGCTCATCAGGGCGGGAGCTTGACCCCGGCCTCCTCAAGCAGGGTGCGTACATGATCCACCGGGATCGCGTAGGTGATGCCGCTCGGGTTGGTCAGGGCGACTTCCTTGGTACCCTTGACGAAGACGCTGTTGATCACCCCCAGTACCCGGGCGCTGCCGACCGCGTAGAGGGGGCTGCCGGAATTGCCCGGGTAGGCGGTCGCGTCCAACTGGAAGATGTCGAAGGGCTGGTCCAGGCGCTTCAAGACTTCGGTGGTCAGGTCCCGGCCTGAGCCCACCGGGATGACCACTGGAGTAATGGCGGAAATGATGCCCTGATGGGTCGCGGGGAAAAGCCCCAAGGCATTGAGGATCGGGTACCCGGTGAAGGCGATCGGCTCCCCCTCGCGCGCCTCGGTGCTCTTGCCCAGGCGCAGCGCCGGCAGGGGGGCGCCGCTGAAGCGCAGCAGGGCCAGGTCGTGGGCGCCGTCGCTGCGCACCAGGGTGGCCTCGCGCACCTCGGCCCGGTCGCGACCGGCCGGGATGAAGATGGCATAGGACTCGCGCCGGTCCGCATCGAGCTTGGCCGACACCACATGGGCGTTGGTCACGATGTGGTTGCCGGCCACCGCAAAGCCGGTCCCACGCAATTCATGCTGTTGGGCGCGGACCGCCTGAAAGGTCCCGACCGCGACCACGCTGCGTTTGACGGCGGCCGCCGTCTCCGGCAGGCCCGCCGACGCGGCCGACAGCGAGAGGATCAGCAGGGCGACGGCGCTCAGGCACCGTCGGGGTCGGGATCGGGCAGAGGCAAGGCCGTGCGGGTTCATGGTAGGGGTCCGGGTCCGAAGGTTTGCAGAAGCCGATCCGATTATAGCGAGGCTTCGCCTCAAACCGACGAATCAAGCGCCGCAAGCCAGGCATTAAAATCCGTAACGGACGGTAGCAAATAGACAGGATTAACAGGATTTCTCAGGATTAACAGGATGAAAACGAGATGCTTCCAGTCATCAGTAATCCTGTAAATCCTGCAAAATCCTGTTAATCCTGTCTAATTTCTTCGGTTTACTCGATCACCAGACTGGCATCGGGAATTCCGCTTCACGGTACTGGCGCAAGACGTTCTGACCCGGGCTCAGGGCGGGTTTTGACCTCCCCCCGCAGGCCAGCGGGGCCAGGCGGTCAGGATCGCTTGGACCAGGGTCGCGAGCGGGATGGCGAAGAACACGCCCCAAAATCCCCAGAGGCCGCCGAAGACCAGAATGGCGACGATGATCGCCACCGGATGCAGGTCGACCACCTCCGAAAACAGCAGGGGTACCAGGATATTGGCGTCAAGGGCCTGGACCACGGTGTAGACCGCGCCGAACCAGATGAACTCCCCGGACCAGCCCCACTGGAACCAGGCGATCAGGACGACCGGGACCGTGACCACCACGGCCCCGACATAGGGCACGATGACCGAAAGCCCCACCAGGAGCGCCAGCAGCATCGCATAGTCCAGACCAAAGACCAGAAAGGTGATGTAGTTGGCCGCCCAGACGATCAGAATCTCCCAGAACTTGCCGCGGATATAGTTGGAGATCTGGCGGTCCACCTGCGCCCAAACGGAGTCCGCGATGCGCCGGTATTCGGGCAGGTATTGCCTGAACCAGCCCAGGATCAGGTCTCTGTCTTTGAGAAAGAAGAACACCAGGAGCGGCATCAGGACCAGATAGACCAGGACGGTGATGAACCCGACCACGCCGGCCAAAGACCAGGACAGTACCCGCTGACCGAAGGCCACGGCCTCGGTGCGCAGGGCCCCGATCACCTCGTCGATCTGTTCGGCGGTCACCAGGTCCGGGTGACGCCCCGGCAGTTCCGCCAAGGCCCGGGTCCCCTCGTTGATCATGGTCGGGAGTTGTTGGATCAGGTCGGTCACCTGCCGCGACAGGAGCGGCAAGACGCCGAACAGAAACAGGGCGACGAACAGCAGGAAGCCCACATAGACCACCAGTACGCTGGCCGTGCGCCCGAGGCCCCGGCGCTCGCAGAAGCCGACCGGACCTTCCAGCAGGTAGGCGATGACCATGCTCGCCAGCACCGGGGCCAGCATGTTGCCCATGGTCAGGACCACCGCGAACAGGGTCAGCAGGAGCAGCGTCAGGAAGACCAGTTGGGGGTCGGAGAGGTAGCGGCGGAACCAGTCGGTGACGATGCCCATGACGGTCGGTCAGTCGCCCCCCGGCGCGTCGGTTTCCAAGTCCCCCGGCGCGCGGCCCTGGTGCGTGCGATAGTCCTGGTAGCGGCGCCGGAACAGGACCTCCAGGTCGTCGATGACCGCCGCCGCCGTCCGGCCATGCAGGACATGGCCGGACATCAGGGCGGCGGTCTCGTGGAGCATCGGCTCGCGATCGAGCATCGCGTAGGTCAGGCCAAGGCGGCGGATGGCGGCGATGACCGTCTCTTGCTCCGGGCGGGGCAGCGGGGTTGGTTCCTGGATTTGGGTCTGGGACTGGGCGTGAGTTGGGACCTGATCAGGAACGGGGGCGGGGCGCGCCGCGGGGACCTGGGCCGGCGCCCCGCCCGCGGCAAGGAACTCGGCAAAGGCGAGCAGGGTGCACTGCTGCGCGGTGGCGAGTTGGGCAAAGATCTGCGTCAGGCGTTGCTCGGGCGCGGGGTTGGAGGTGGGCATGGTCCCGTTCGCGGGTTTCCGACAATAGGCCGACTATCATAGCACAACAAAACCTGATCAAGAACGTGTGTTACTGTGATATCAAGGGCCTTTTCGTGATTCGCGATGGTTCCGACCCCCGGGATTGCTGTCGTGTTTTTACTACTGACATCTGATCGCAACAAGGTGGTGGAAATCCCCCGTCGCTTCGCCTACAGTTCGGAATCGTGGCCGGTCGTCTTAAATATACGGATTGACTAAGGATTCCAGGCTGCGGCCCGGGTCCGGCAGGGGCTTCGTCGGGACCTCTCTCAGTGTCTGCGGCGAGCAACTTGCAGTGCGAGCCCGGGCTCACACGGACTGGCGGCTACGACGAACGCTGCATAGCGGCAACAGACATCGACATCTTTATGGGGGGACCTGCAATGTACTCAAGAATCGCCCGCTCGGTGGCCGCGGCCCTAGCCGTCGGTGCCATCGGCACCCTTGCCACTGTCGGCAGCGCGCGCGCCGCCGGGTTCTCACTGCCCGAGGCTTCGACCGCGGGCATCGGTACGGCCAATGCCATGGTCGCCAACCCCAGGGACCTCGGCGCCATTCCCTATAACGCGGCGGCCATGGGGTTCCACGACAAGTCCAGTGTCGCCCTGGGCGCGCTCATGATCGGACCCTCGTTCTCGGTCACCACGGCGAGCGGCAGCCACGACAGCAACGGGGCGGATTGGGTCGGCGTACCCATGATCCAGGCGGCGATCAAGGTCGCCGATCGCTGGCGGGTGGGGCTCGGGCTGACCGCGCCCTTCGGTCTGGAGACCCGCTGGCCCTATGGCAGCTTCCCGGCACTGAGTCAGAGTGCGACCGTGCGGCTGCCGGCCCCGGTTGGGCGTGTCAGCATCCCCACCGCCAGTCACCCGACCAACAGCAAGCTCGAGATCCTGGACCTGGCACCGTCCGTGGCCTTTCGGGTCAACGAGGATCTGAGCCTGGCGGCGGGACTGGACATCTATTGGGCCAAGTCCGCCGAACTGAACTCCAACCTGGGCTCCATGAGCGGGGACGGGACCGGGGTCGGCTTCAATCTTGGCCTGCTGTATCGCGTCGGGGCCTTAGGCCTGGGTGCCAGCTTCCATTCGGCCTCGACGCTGGGTCTGAGCGGCAATTTCACCCCGTCCAACACGACCCTGGTGGCGCTCGGGCGCTTGCCGCAAGGCCAATCGGCCAGCCTGGATCTGGACCTGCCCTGGCGCCTGCAACTCGGCGCCCGTTATGAATTCACCAAGGAACTGGCGGCCGAATTCGATTGGAGCTACACCGGCTGGAGCAAATTCCAGCAGTTGGTCGTGACCGGTGATCGCACCGGCGCCCGGATCTCGACCGAGACCAACGCCTGGAAGAACTCCGGTGCCTATCGCCTGGGCCTGACCTGGCAGGTGCGCCCGACGACCCAGTTGCGCCTGGGCTATGCCTACGACGAGACCGGCCAGGGCGACAATAACTTCAGCGCCCGGGTGCCGGATAACAACCGTCAGACCTTCGGGATCGGCGTCGCCCAGGATCTGGGCCGCGGCTTCTCGGTTGAGGCCGGCTACATGTATGTCATGGGCGAGAAGCGCAATGTCCGCAGCGCCGTGCCCTACACCAGCACCAGCGGCGTCAACGGCACCGATGCGCTCAACGGCCAATATGAGATGAGCGCCAACCTGATCGGCATCGAACTGGTGATGACGTTCTGATAAGGAACGGTTCACTGATAAGTTAAACGAGTCAATTGGGGAATGCCGTTGGCGTCGTTGTCGTTGTCGTTGTCGTAATCGAGGTTATCATAGCGCTCCGGATTCTCTCGCACTCCAAAGTGCATCGCTTCTCCGATTACGACAACGACAACGATTGTGTTTGACTTGGTTCTTGACTCGTTACTAAAGCCGCCCGCCGGTGCGTGCACCGCGGGCGGCCTCAGTTTATCCGCCGCCCGGCGTTCAGATATACAGACAGATGTCGCTGGTGCCGGCGAACTCAAAGAAGGCGGCGGCGCCCGCGAACTCCACCCCGGGAATGAAGGCGGCGGGGTCCATATCGAACAGGTCGACGGTCATCTGGCAGGCGATTAGCTTGACCTCGGCCTCTTGGCACAGCTCGCGCAATTCCTCGATGCTGGCCACGCCCTTTTTCTTCATCTTGGCCTTCATCATGACGGTCATGATGCGCTGCATGAAGGGCAGAGTGGTGAGCAGCACCGGCATGAAGCGTTCCATGCCGCCGGGCATCGGCATGCCGGGGTTGCCCAGCGGGGTGACCTTCAGATCCGGGTTTTTCTTCAGGAGCTGCAGCCCGTAGAAGGTGAAGAAGATCTGGACTTCGTAGCCGAGCGCGGCCGCGGTCGAGGCGAGGATAAAGGGCGGATAGGCCCAATCCAGTGAGCCCTTGGTAGCGATGATGGCAAGCTTTTTCTGGGCCATCGGGTCCTCCGGCGTGTCTGTGGTTCAAACGATGATGGGGGCGGCGGGGTGAGTCGCCGGGTTCAGCCTTTCGTGATCAGAAAATGGAACTTGCCGCCTTCCTCCCGCGACTCGGTCAGCTCGTTGCCGGTCTGCTTGGCGAAGGCGTCGAAGTCCCGGACCGAGCCCGGATCGGTGGCGATGACGTGCAGCACCTGCCCGGCCGTCATCGCGTTCAGGGTCTTCTTGGCACGCAGGATCGGCAGGGGACAGTTCAGGCCGCTCGCGTCGAGTTCTTGGTCATGGGCCATGGGGTACCTCCGGAGTTTCGCTGTTTTAGAATATGTGAAAATACGCGAGTAGCTATTTTTAGGCCAAATCCGCTAAAAAAGCAAGGCAGGAAAGGCTGTGACCAGGCCTGGCCCCGGACTTTCGCGTCAGTGTCCCGGGAAGCTGATCGCGTAACCGTGTCTGGCCCAGGCGATGATCCCGCCGCGCAGGTTCAAGGCCCGCTCAAAACCCTGCTGCATCAGGTAGGCGCAGGCCTGGTAGGAGCGGGCGCCGCTGCGACAGTAGAGCACCAGGTCCTGGTCCCTGGGCAGTTCGTCCAGACGCAGCGGCAGCAGGTGCATGGGCAGGACCAGGGCCCCGGGCAGCGCCCCCCCGGCGATCTCCCCCGCGGTGCGGATATCCACTAACAGAAGGTCCTCGCCGGCCGTCAGCCGCCCATGCAGGGACTCCGAATCGATCTCGTTGACCACGCTGTCCGCCTTCCAAACGCTTTAGTAATTAAGTATATTAAGATGTTTCTCATCTTAACTCAACGCCCGATCCACCCCGACGCCTATGGAATTTTTACCGATCTTTCAATCCGTCCGGGGCCGGCCCTGCCTGGTGGTCGGCGGCGGCACCACGGCCCGCCGCAAGATCGGCAGCCTGTTGCGCGCCGGTGCGGCGGTGACCCTGGTCGCTCCCCGGCTCATGGAGGACCTGGCCCGGATGGCGGCGGCGGGTGAATTCTGCTACCTGGCCCGCGGCTTCGAGCCGGCCGACCTCACCGGCATGAAGCTGGTGATCGCCTCCACCGACGACCGGCTGGTGAACCGGCGGGTCGCGGCCTTGGCGGGTGCCGCGGATATCCCGGTCAATGTCGTCGATGATCCGGACGCCTGCACCTTCCTCCTGCCGTCCATCATCGACCGCGACCCGGTGGTGGTGGCCATCTCCACCGGCCGCGCATCGCCGGTGCTGGCGCGCCTGCTGCGCACCCGGCTCGAGTCGCTGATCCCCGCGGGTTACGGGCGCCTGGCGGCCCTGTGTGCCCGCTACCGCGACCGGGTCAAGGAACGCTTCAGCGACCAACGCGACCGCCGCCGCTTCTGGGACCGGGTCCTGCAAGGGGCCGTCGCCGAGCGCATCTTCGCGGGCCAACTCGACGAGGCGCAGGCGGCCATCGAGCGCGAACTGGCCCCGGGGGCCCTGGACCGCGACTTGGGCGAGGTCTATCTGGTCGGTGCCGGGCCCGGCGACCCGGATCTGCTGACCTTCCGGGCGCTGCGCCTGATGCAGCAGGCGGACGTGGTGGTCTATGACCGGCTGGTGGCCGAGCCGATCCTGAACATGACCCGGCGCGACGCCCGCCGCATCTACGTCGGTAAGGAGCGCAACCACCATACCGTGCGCCAGGAGGAGATCAACCGCCTGCTCGCGGACCTGGCCCGCGACGGGCACCGGGTGCTGCGGCTCAAGGGCGGGGACCCCTTCATCTTCGGGCGCGGCGGCGAGGAGATCGACACCCTGGCGGCGCAAGGCATCCCCTTCCAGGTCATCCCCGGGATCACCGCCGCCTCCGGGTGCGCCGCTTATGCGGGCATTCCGCTGACCCATCGCGACTATGCCCAGTCCGTCACCTTCGTCACCGGTCACCTCAAGGACGGCACCATCAACCTCAACTGGCCCCAGCTCGCCTACCCCGGTCAAACCCTTGTTTTTTACATGGGCTTGCTCGGCCTGCCGATCATCGTGCGGGAGTTGATCGGCCACGGGGTCCCGGTGACGCGCCCGGTGGCCCTGATCCAGCAAGGCACCACGCACATGCAGCGGGTCCTGGTCGGCACCCTGGCGACCATCCTGGACCTCATCGCGGCCGACCCGCCCCAGCCGCCGACGCTCGTCATCGTCGGCGAGGTCGTGCGCCTGCGTGACAAGCTCTCCTGGTTCCGCACCTTCACGGACCCGCACCAGGGGGCAACGACGCCGATCCTGCCCGAGAACTGAGCGATGATGGAACCAAACGGGAAACGCGACCCACATGACGGCGCCGGCTAGTCCGCTGCCGTCTGGGGTCCGCGGCGTTTCCCGAGGCTGCCGCGGCGCCCGATGCGCAGGGTCATCCGAGCGGGCTGGCGCTGCGCGTGTCACGCTCGGTTTCGTCTCCCTCCAGGATCTCGACCGGGGTCCCCACCGGGGTGAGGTCGAACAGTTCCACCAGGTCCGCGTTGCGCATCCGCACACAGCCGTGGGAGCGGGGTTCGCCCAGGGGCGCGTGGTCCGGGCAGCCGTGGATGTAGATGAAGCGGCGCAGGGTGTCGCGCGGGCCGCCGCGGTTGCGGCCAGGCTCGCAGCCGGTGAGCCAGAGGATGCGGGTCAGGACCCAGTCCCGGTCCGGGTAGGCGGCGGCCAGTTCCGGGCCGTAGACCTCGCCGGTCGGGCGCCGGGCGCGAAACACGGTGTTGGCCGGGCAGCCGGCACCGATGCGCAGGCGCACCCGGTGCTGCCCGCGGGGG
>Ga0247840_10004059_pt1 | contig 23736 bp, 24 predicted proteins | sample LaCruzMarch2015__FD_192404 | JGI IMG/M metagenome (GOLD analysis project Ga0247840, IMG submission 192404) | Freshwater microbial communities from meromictic Lake La Cruz, Castile-La Mancha, Spain - LaCruzMarch2015_17m | ecosystem: Environmental > Aquatic > Freshwater > Lake | place: Spain...
AGGTGAAGCTTTATGGCAAGCATTACAGAAGTGCCCAAATCTAATTCTGGTCAAGCCTAATTTTTCTCAGTATCTCCGTTTCTCAAGAATGGTTAGGGCGATTTATGCGGATTATAGCGATAAGATCGAATCTTTTGGGATCGATGAAGTATGGATCGACGTTACCGAAAGCATTCATCTTTTCGGAACCCCTAAAGCATTGGCGGATGCCATTCGTGAACGGGTAAAGCTTGAATTGGGCGTCACCATCTCTGTCGGTGTCAGTTTCAACAAGGTCTTTGCGAAACTGGGCTCTGATTATAAGAAACCAGATGCAACTACCGAAATCACTCGTGAGAATATGAAAGATATCGTTTGGCCACTCCCCATAGAAGACCTCCTCTATGTCGGTAGAGCCACCACTCAGAAGTTACATCTATTAGGTATCTATACCATTGGTGATTGTGCCACGACAGAAGTCGCTGTATTGAAACGTCGATTAGGTAAATGGGGTGAGTATTTATGGCGTTTCGCCAATGGCGAAGATAACAGTGTTGTTTCTATCCAAAACTATGAACCATTGGTTAAATCCATTGGGAATTCCACCACCTGTCCTCGTGATCTTCGTACGCTTCAAGATGTCAAGATCGTAACCTACATCTTAGCGGAAAGTGTCGCTGCTCGTTTAAAAGAAGCCCATTTGATGGCCAGCGTGATCAGTATTGGGGTCAGAGATATCCATCTTAAAGGCTTTACACGTCAAATCAAGCTGTCTCAGCCAACCCATTTAAGCGATGATATTGCTCAAGCGGCCATGGGACTATTCGATAAGAATGTTGATTTTACGACCCCTTTACGCAGTATAGGTGTCAAAGCAAGCGATCTTAGCGTAATCGAGATTCCAGTTCAACTCGATCTATTCACTGATCAAGTAGCCCATCAAAGAGCACTTAATCTCGAAAACACCATCGATGTGATTCGTGAACGTTATGGGTTCAATAGTGTTCAACGCTTGATGATGAAAGAAGATCCCCTGCTCTCTCAATTCAATCCGAAACATGATCATGTCATCTTTCCAGAATCTTACTTTAAAGGATAACCCCTATGGCAAAAAAAATATATGTAGACGTCATCTTACAACACAGTAAAGAAGGTCAGATCAGACCATTGGCCATCGTATGGGCGAATGGTGTAAAATATACGATAGATAAGATCACTCAGATCACACGCGCTGCTTCTACGATCGCAGGAGGAACAGGAATTCGTTATACCTGTTATATCCAAGGGCAAGCACGCTATCTTTTCTTAGAAGAAGACCGTTGGTTTATTGAAAGCAAAGGACAAGGAGCTTGATATGTGTGGAAGATACCTATTTAAACAAAACGACGATGAAGAACTACATGATTGGATCCAACAGCTTAATCTAAGTGAAACCCATGATCTTTCCTTAGGAGAGGTCTTTCCTTCTCAAAAAACAATCGTATTCAGTGCACCAAACACCCCGATGATCATGCGTTGGGGACTTAAAAAATGGGACGATAAAGGATTGATCATCAACGCAAGAAGTGAAAGCGTCAAAGATTCTCCTTTTTTCAAAGACCATCTTACGTATCGACGTTGCATAATTAAAGCAGATGCATTCTTTGAATGGGATAAGAATAAACAAAAAAATATCGTAACTGATCCTAAACAAAAACCACTCTTTATGGCTGGTCTTTATGATGACAGCACTGAAGTTCCTACCTTTGCGATCTTAACGGATGAAGCTGAAGGCGACTTTAGAAAACTACACACAAGAGTTCCTTTGTTTATACCAGAAGCCTATCTTCAAAAATACATCGATGATGGGGCCAGCTTATTGGAAGATTTTCGAAATTTGAAACAACTTGATTTGATTTATGAAAGTCAAGCTGCTCAAATTTCCTTGTTTTAATGAAAATCACCTTGATTTTTATGCTTGTGGTAAAATAATAATGATGAAGAACAATAAACCCCTTAGTAAGATCGTATTTAAACTCAGCATGATTGCTGTTTTAACTGTTTCACTTTTAAGTTTAGGTTTTTATGTGAGAGGCTTGATAGAGAACATCAAGACGGATCCAGATCCAGAACCTGAGCAAACCTATACTGTTACACTAAATGATTATAAGGTGTATCAGTTTATGGATGTCCAATATGATTTCATCATGGCCAATGTCACCATTACAAGTAATAAAACTCTAAATCTTTCCAGCAATCCTTATACGAGTTCAGAAAACATCAATCTCGCAAATACATCTGAATATACAAACTATCTACAAAGCCAAGGCTATGACCTAAAATGTCCATTACCTGAATCATCTACTGCGTTGACCCAGACGGCTTGTCTATTTATCCCTGTAATTAACAGATCTTTAAATGAGTTGATCCTAAAAGTATCGATTGATCGCATCTATAATCTTTCTTTCAATATGAATGAAATATCGCATGCGGGGACTAGAGAAATGTTAGGTGTTGAGGAACCAAAGCCTGATTACACAGCGACCATCATCGATAAGAGTTTGATCAGTGTCCATTCTTTCTATACCTTAAAAGAAAATGGTGATCACGAAGAAGTGGTTTTTAGTTCTCAAACTCAAATATTCGCTTTCCAAGTCACATTAGAAAACAATACCACTACCCCACTAAGCGTAGAAAGCACATACATCATCATCGACGGGAAAGGAACTTTCCAATCTGTAGATCCAAGTTATTTGAATGATGAAATGATACCGTTGATCGGTCTTGAATTTACTGGGATGAAGACAGCTTATCTATTTATGGATATTACAGATGAATCGATAGATCTGTATAGTCTTCAAAATGATTCGATCCATGTACTCATCAAATTGGTCAATAAATCGACCTATATTGAAATTCCGTTTATGGGAACCACTCAATGAGAAAAGCATTTGTTTCCTTTGTATTAACATTGACCTTGATTTCAGGCTTACCAATCCAAAAGGTCAGCGCAATACAATGTACTGGTGATCGATACAGTGTCGATAGAATCATAACTGCAACGGAACTAGAACCTTTAGGTTGTTTTTCCTTGTCTGAATATGACTCTGCAGCTGCCTTGTTTGATCAAAAAACAAAAGTAGATGGGCTAAAGAATGTTACCATTACTTATTTTGGAGACAATCCTGCAACTACCAGTGTAGTTGAAACTGATTTCATCAAAATCGTAGCTGCTGATCGTGCACTAGCATATTCACAGAATTCGGTGTACACCAATAGTGCCACCATGAATATTTATGCTAACTCAACTTTATCTTCAATTTATACCTACATCAACGAGAGAAACCAACTCTTCTATTACTCAACCGTAAGATATAACGGATCTGGCAATATTACACCTTCAAATTTGTCCGCACTAGTTTCAGTCAATGGCGCTAAAGGATACACTAAGGTGAATCAAATCCAGATCATTCCATTGATCTATCTTGATAATAACTGGCCTTATGATATCGATATTTCAACCGGTGTAAAAACCATCGTGCCTAGACAAGCCTATTATTCAGTATCAAACGATGTTAAACCGACCGTAAATGGATCACAGACATTCAAACAACTCAAAATTGTTTTGAATTACATTTCATCATCCAACAGCACCAATGAAATTTCTTTAGCTCCAGATTGGTTACCTGTGGGATCTTACTATAGTCCAGATGGAGTCGTATTTTATTATGATGTTGATTTAACTCAACCTGTCTATAATGGAACCACCATCGGTAGGTTCTATAACTATTACTCATATACCAATCTTAGATCAAATAGTAATTATACAGGTACTGAACTTAATACCTATCTTACCTATTATCAAGACTATTATAATCAAAACCCAGCTTCAAGTACGATGACAAATGCTGGAGATTATTTTATCAATGCTCAAAATACCTACGGATTGAATGCTTTGATGATTTATGGTATGGCTGCTTTAGAAAGTGGATTTGGACGAAGTACTTATGCTCAAAATCCAGCCAACCTAAATGGTCTGATCGTAAAAGACAGCAGTACCTTGGCCTTGCTACCATATACTGTCGCTACATATTGTGCTAATTTTCCAAGTGGAAAATACGCTGATGAAAATAATGTCATTCATTATTGTTTAGGTCGATACAATCTTTTTGGTTGGGGAGCCGTGGACAGTAATCCAGATAATGCTGCTGCATTCTCATCGATCGAAGCATGTGTAAATGAACATATGGGAATCAATTTACGACGCACTTATATGAGTTATAACAGTTCTGTATTCTACGCAAGCAATATTGGAAATAAAGGTGCTGGGCTAAATACCAAGTATGCTTCTGATCCTTGGTGGAGTACAGGCATAACTGGAATTGCATATCGGATGGATAGATATCTTGGATTTAAGGACCTAAATAGTGTTCAACTAGGTATTCTAGATTCAAGCGTAACTAGAAATGTATACAAAGACCCTCAACTCAGTTCCATTTTCTATAATGTTTACTCGCGTGCTACAAATTATCCTGTCGTCATCCTAGAAGGATTGATGGTGAATGGAAACCTCGTTTATAAGATCCAAACTACCAATCCTATCAACGAAGATGGAACCATTAATAATGTTCAAGACCCTATTCTTATTGCCTATGATAAAGAGAGATCTATTGGATACATAGATGCTGATCTTGTAACGGATTACCTTTCAAAGTTTGTAACGGGAGTTGTTCATCATGGTTTATATAATACCGACAAACAAATTTATTTCACATCAGGAACTGCGACCTTAGATGGTTCAACGATCGTATCAGGAGCTACAGTGAGCGATGAAGGTACTTATAATTTAGTAGCGACTAGTTCAAGCGGTGTAGTACAATCGCTTCAGTTCACTATCGATAAAACAGCACCAGTCATAACTGTAAATAACTATTCGACCCAACCCACCAATCAAAACATCACAGTAACTGCCAATGTCAATGAAGGACAATTGGAAACAAACTCCACTACTTTTACTGAGAATGGATCCTTTGTATTCAAAGCCACAGATGCTGCAGGAAATGTATCAGAGAAAACAGTTACAATCACCAACATTGATTTAGTTGCACCCGTAATAACCATCGATGCATATGATGATGTTAATATCAGTGCTAGCGATATCATTGTTACTGCTCAAACTAATGAAGGTACACTCACTGAAGATTCTTATACCTTTATGAGAAATGGATCTTATACCTTTATTGCCACTGATCTGGCTGGAAATATAGGCACCCACACTGTAACCGTTGATAATATTTCAAAACCTGTTTTATTGAATTATGACAGCGAACTTATCGGTGGTGTCCTAGAAGCCAATATTAATTCTGTTCCAGTAGTATCAGGATCAACTGTCTATTCTACGAATCAGATCTCATTCAACATCAGCCTTTATCCTAAATACCATGTCTATCAGTGGTTGATCAATTCAGAAGCCTTATCTTCACGACTTACAACATTATCCTTAGATTATCCTTACCTAGATACTACCGTTGGGATCGAGTTCTATATTGAAGCTGATCTTAATGATGACGGGAAAATCTCAACAACCGACTTGGTTCAACTAAGACGCTATATCGCCGGTTTAGATAGCACCAATGAAAAAGCCGTACTGGCTGCCGATGTAAATGGTGATGGCAAAGTCAGTACGACCGATTTAGTTAAAATAAGAAGAATGTTGGCTGGTTTAGAGTAGTTTACCTAAATCTTGCCATGTCGCTAGCACCATCAATAGAATCATAAGTAATGCACTTCCGTACATTAAAGCCAATTCAAATTTCTTATTGATTGGTTTTTTTATGATCATCTCAATCGCGATGAGGAATACTCTACCACCATCTAATATAGGCAGAGGCAATAAATTAAATACCCCAACATTTAGAGATAAGATCGCGGTTAAGTAAATCATATTAAGTAAACCATAACTTGCTTGGGTCTGAGTGACCTCTATGATCCCTAAGGGGCCGCTTACCGATTGTAAACCTACTCCTGTTAATAACTTACCTATCAATAGAAACATGCCGTAGATCGTACTTATCATCGTATTGAAGGCATATCCAATACCTTCAAATAAATTTATAGTTACCTTTTCAGATGGAGGAAGGATTACCCCTAAGAAATATCTTTGATTTTCTTCATTAAAAACAGGTGTTACTGAGATAGTGAGTTCAGTAGCTCCTCTTAATAAAGTAAACGTGATCTCATTATGATACAGCTGAGTATAAGTGATTACATCCTCAAAATTCTTAGGTACGATTGAAGACCCATCAACGAAAGTCATTTTCAGTATCTTATCATCTGTTTGTAAACCAGCGGTTTGAGCTGGTGAATTCTCAACGATACCAGCGATGACAGCTTTTGGAGATTGGTAAATATATCCTAAATTCCAATTGATCCCAACAAAGAGAACAAAAGCTAGAATAAAGTTCATAAAAATTCCTGATAGCATAATGATGATACGTTGATATTTCTTGATACCTAATAAAGTTCTTTCAAAAGGTACTTCAATATCAAGCATAGCTTCCCCTGCCATATTGACATATCCACCAAAAGGAAACAATCGAAGACTATATGAGGTTTCTTTTCCTTTAAATCCCCATATTTTAGGACCCATACCTAAAGCAAATTCCTGGCAATATACTTTAAAAAACTTAGCACTTGCGAGGTGTCCAAGTTCATGAACCATAATGATGATGCTCAAAATAATCAATGTGTATAGAATAGACATCATTTACTCCTTAGTTTCTTTATGAATACATATAATACATCACTTAGGTTTAAGTTGACATTAAGATGAACTCTATAAAAGAGATTTAGAAAACTTGGTATAGTAAGGTGACAAAGATATAGAAGAACATCAGATTGAATACTAAGCTATCGATGCGATCCAATACACCACCATGAGCTGGAAAGATACTTCCAAAATCCTTTATTTTAAAATGTCTCTTTATATCACTAAAGGCTAAATCACCGATCTGTCCAATGATTGGGAATACTATAGACATAAGTATAAGGATCCCTAAATCAAAACCCTTTAGCATTAAGAAAGCAAAGATAAAGCCTCCTACTGAACCAATCAACCATCCACCAATAGATCCTTCTACGGTTTTCTTAGGTGATATACGTTCATTTAGTTTCGTCTTACCAAAATAGAATCCAGAGAAATACGCACCAGTATCAGTAAGGTAGGTACATACCAATAAGAAAATCATCATATTGATACCGAATTGCTCAAAAACCAATAGAATTGATTTTAAGGTTCCTGTGAAAATCAAGATCATCGTGATGATGTATCCTAAATCTGTCGGAGAAAACCAAGGATTAAGAATAGAAATCAGATAGAAAAACATGATCAATCCTAGCAAACTAATAAAGAGAAATTGATCTTGAACTTGAGATAAACCCAATACAAAACCAATTAAAAGAATAAATAACCACTTTGGCCATTCTTTCTCTTTTATGGCATAAGTCTCATATACTCCTACTAAAATAAAAGCAGATATGACAAGGTATCTTAATAAACCTCCGTAAATAAAGGTGGCTAAAACCACAAATGCAATCAATAATCCAGTAATGATCCTTTGTTTCATACCAAACCTCCAAAACGTCTTTCTCTACTAAGACCTACTTTCAATAGATCTTTGAATTCCTCAACACTAAGTTCTGGCCATGCTGTCATCGTAAAAACCAACTCAGAATACGCCAATTGCCATAGCAGGAAATTAGATAAACGCTGCTCACCTGAAGTACGAATACACAAATCTACAGGTGGATAATCTTTGGTCATAAGAAACTGTTCGAATTTAGTTTCAGTTAATACTTCTTTCATAGAGCCATTTACAACAGCATTATGATAGTTCTTAGCTGCTTCTACGATCTCAGTTCTTCCACCATAATTCATAGCAAATACAAGTATCATACCTGCATTATGCGAAGTTTCATTGATCGCATTCAAAAGAACTTTCTTAGTATTATCTGGAAACGGAGCTAAATCTCCTATGGTTTCAATTCTAATGTTTTTTTCCATCAGTTCTTTAAGATACTTACTAAAAAACATCGCAGGTAATTGCATTAGATAGTCTACTTCTTGTAGAGGTCTTTTCCAGTTTTCAGTAGAAAAAGCATACAAGGTTAATACTTTGATCCCTTCATCATTAGCGGCCATCGAAATCTCACGGACTTTTTCAACACCATGAAAATGCCCAAAGGTTCTTTCTTGGTTCTGTTTTTTAGCCCAACGGCCATTACCATCCATGATGATGGCAACATGATTCAATGAAGGGGTCATATTTCTCCTTATGAAAGAAGCTCACTTTTGGTGAGCTAAACAGTCATTATGTCTTTTTCTTTATCTTTGACGATGGTTTCGATTCTCTTAATATGTTCATCAGTTAGTTTCTGAACTTTTTCTAATGCTTCTTTTTCACGATCTTCAGTCAATGTATCGTCTTTCTTAATAGCATCATTGACGTCACGACGTACATTACGAATGGATACTTTCGCTTCTTCAGCGTGTTTTTCTACGACTTTGGTGATTTCTTTACGTGTCTGTTCAGTAAGAGCAGGAACGTTAATACGAACAACTGTGCCATCATTCATAGGGTTCATCCCGATATTTGCGGCTTGTATGGCATGTTCGATGCCTTTGAGTAAACTTGGATCATAAGGTTTAATGACCAACTGTTTACCTTCAACGACTTGAATACTTCCCACTTGGCTAAGTGGCGTTGGAGCTCCATAATAATCAACGTGAATATCTTCGAGTTGTTTAGGGTTCGCACGTCCTGTACGTACTGTACTAAGATGATGTTCGAATTTCTCGATGACCTTCTTCATTTCTAAAGTTGCTTTGTCTAAATGTTGTTTCATACATTTTCCTCCTTGCAGACGATGGTACCGACATGTTCGCCGAGTACTGCTTTCTTGATGTTACCCTTCTCATTCATAGAGAAGACAATCAAATCCAATCCATTATCTTTACACATTGCGATGGCTGTTTGATCCATAACATTCAAGTTATTTCTTATAATATCATTATAACCCAAACGGTCATATTTAACGGCATTTTTATTCTTATTTGGATCATCATTATAGACCCCATCCGTTCCATTCTTAGCCATTAATATAACATCGGCTTTGATTTCGGAAGCACGGAGTGCGGCAGTAGTGTCGGTAGAAAAATATGGACTTCCAGTTCCAGCTGCGAAAATTACGACACGACCCTTTTCTAGATGTCGAATGGCTCTTCTAACGATGAAAGGTTCTGCGATCTTACTCATTTCAATGGCGGTCTGGATTCTTGTTTCGATGCCATGCTTTTCAAAGACACCTTGAATGGCAATCGCATTGATCACTGTCCCCAACATCCCCATATAATCAGCTTGAATGCGATCAATCCCCATTTGTTCAGCGAATTTACCACGAATAAAGTTTCCGCCTCCTACAACAATGGCTACTTGAACACCTAAAGCTGTAACCTCTTTGACTTCTTCAGCAATCCCAACTAAAACAGCAGGGTTTAAACCATTCTGTTGTCCAGCGAGAGCTTCTCCGCTCAATTTAAGTAAAACTCTTTTATACATGGTGTTCTCCTTATAAAAGGACACAAAATGTGCCCTTTAGTTTTTATTTACCAAACGTCTGATTCATAACTTCTTCAGCAAAATTATCTTCTCTTTTTTCAATGCCTTCTCCGACTTGATAACGAACAAAATTCAATACATCAGTTTTTGCAGCGTCGAGTACTTTTTGTACTTTGATGTCTTGGTCTTTGAAGAACAATTGATCAACTAAACTGGTTTCTTGTAACACTTTGCTCAATCTACCTTCTAAGATGCCGTTGAGGACATTCTCAGGTTTTGTAGACATTGCAGGATCATTCTTAATGATTTCTTTTTGAATGTTACGTTCGTGATCTACGAATTCAACAGGCATATGTTTGCGTGAAATATAACCAGGATTCATGGATGCAACTTGCATTGCCATGTCTTTGCCGATTTCAGCATTTTCAGTCGCTTTCAATTTGACGATGACTGAAATCTTACCACCCATATGGATGTAAGATCCGAAAATTTCATCATCAGTTTTTGATAAGACTTCGAAACGTCTAAGATTGATCTTTTCACCGATTGTGAAGGTGGCTTCTGCGATATGATTAGCAACGGTTTTACCATCGATGACTAAGGCAAGAGCTTCTTCCAATGATTTAACATTAGCATCTACCAAAGTGTTCGCTAAGTTATTCAATAAGGCTAAGAATTGTTCATTCTTCGCAACAAAGTCTGTTTCTGAATTGAGTTCAATAACAACCGCATGGTTTCCCTTGACGACAGCTTTGGTCAATCCTTCAGCAGCAATACGATCTGCTTTTTTAGCAGCTTTAGCAATGCCCTTTTCTCTCAACCAATCGACAGCTTTATTCAAATCACCGTTGGTTTCTTCTAGGGCTTTCTTGCAATCCATCATCCCTGCGCCTGTTTTATCGCGCAATTCTTTAACTTGACTTGCTGTAATCATAGCTTATTCTCCATCCTTCACTTCAGCTTTTTTAGCTCTAGGTTTTTTAGCAACTGCTTCTTGAGCAGCTTCAGGAGCTGCAGTTTCGACTGCTTTCACAGGCTTGACTGCTTCTACTGGTTTTGGTGCTTCAACAACTTTAGCTGCTTCTACTGGTTTTGGTGTTTCAATGATCTTAGCAGGTTCTGTTCTTGTGAAAGGTTTAGATTCTGAAGAACGACCTTGGTAAGTATCATTTGTACGAGGACGACGATCGAAAGGTCTGTGTGTAGAGCGTTCTTCGCGTTGTCTTCTTTCTTCCATTTTTGCTTTTCTTCTGCGTTCGTTTTCTTCATTGACTTGATCGACATTGATGATAACATCGCTCATAGAAATGTCTTTAACAAGATCTTGTTCTTGGAAAGCATAAGATAAAATGCCACTCTTAGCTTCGACGATAGCATCGGCCATAACACTAACGATCAATTTGATTGAACGAATAGCATCATCATTGGCTGGGATACCAAAATCTACAGCTTCAGGGTCACAGTTTGTATCGGTAAAACCGAAAACTGGGATTCCTAATTTTTTAGCTTCTGCTACTGCATTGTAATCTTCAGTCGGATCAACCACGAAAATGGCATCCGGTACTTTTTTCATTTCTTTAATTCCACCGAAGAAATTTTCCAAACGAGCCGCTTCTTTGCGGATATTGGCTACTTCCTTCTTAGGATAGACATTAATGGTTCCACTTGCTTCCATATCTTCAATTTCTTGCAAGCGTTTGATACGTTTCTGCATTGTTCTGAAATTGGTCAAGAGTCCACCCAACCATCTTTGGTTGATGTAGAATGAGCCACTTCTTAAAGCTTCTTCCATGACGATGGCTTGAGCTTGTTTCTTGGTTCCAACAAACAAAATCTTACCGTTCTTCTCTGCTAATGCTTTCATAGCAGCATAAGCATCATCCAACTTAACGAGAGTTTTCTCTAAATTGATAATGTATACACCGTTCTTCGCCGCGTAAATAAACGGCTTCATTTTTGGATTCCATTTCTTGGTCTGATGACCGTAATGGGATCCATGTTCTAATAACTTCTTCATCGATACGACAGACATGGTATTCCTCGCTTTCCGTTTGTCCTCCATCAGTTCTGCTCGCGATTACTCATTGCTGAGACGGAATCGCGAATCCCTGATGTGTGATGTGCATCCCTAAGATGCCATTAAATAGTATACCAAAGGCTTAACCCTGTTTCAAGTTGTTTTTACAGGGAGTTTTGCCCTAGGATGAGATTTAAGATACGTAGCTTTGAGACGATCCAAGGTTACATGAGTGTAGATTTGAGTCGTAGAGATGTTTTCATGACCAAGTAATTCTTGAACCAGTCTAAGATCAGCCCCATTATCAAGTAGATGGGTCGCAAATGAATGACGCAACATATGAGGATGAACTGTTCGAGTAATCCCAGCTTTCTTCGCACATTGATCCAAAAGATATTCAATACCTCGTGAACTAAAGCCTTCACCTTGTTGATTTATAAACACTCGATGATGAAGTTTACCTTTCATTAGAATCGGTCTTGATTCATTGAGATATTGTTTTAACACATCAGCACAATCTGAATAAAACGGAACCATTCTTTCTTTAGATCCTTTTCCGATAAATCGTAAAGTTCGTTGATCTAAATCGATGTCTTGTAGGGTTAATAGAGCTGCTTCGCTTACACGTAGACCACTGGCATAGATCAATTCAAACATGGCTCTGTTTCTTAGTTGAATAGGATCGCTTAAGTCAAAAGACTCTAAAAGCATATTCAATTCCTCAAATAAAAGGAAATCAGGTAACTTCTTTAGTTTACTTGGGTTATGGATCGATTTTAAAGGATTATGAGTGACTTTGTTTTGTTGAGCGAGATAATTAAAGAAAGAACGTAAACTGGAGATCTTTCTAGATATCGTACTATTTTGAAGGCCACCTTTACCATTTTTATTGAGATGTTCAATAAATCGCATGATGGTCTTAGAGTCGACACCTTGCCAAAAAGTAACGCCTTGATTAATCAAGAAGAAATGAAATTCTTCTAGATCACGACGATAAGCATCCCGTGTATGAACGGATTTTGTATTGACAGTATCGATATAGTTCAGAAAATCTAAGATGTCCTGTGTCATAGTGTTGTTTTAAAGCGTTTTATTTGTTCTAATGCTTCTAAAGCGATTCTTTCTTTACGATCTTTAAGTCTCGTACTTAGATCTGAATGAATCAAACCAAAGTTAGCATTCATAGGTTGAAAGGAATCTGGATCAGCATGGGTGATGTAATGCGCCATAGAACCCAATACAGTTTCAGTTGGGCATTCTATAAGGGCTTCACCTAAAGCCAGTCTTGCAGCATTGACTCCAGCCAAATAACCACTCGAAGTTGATTCAACATATCCTTCTACTCCAGTCATTTGACCAGCGAAGAACCAATCCATATTCACTCTACATTGATAGGTAGGATATAGAAGTTTAGGAGATTTGATGTAGGTATTGCGATGCATTACCCCATAACGAGCGATCTCCGCGTTTTGTAGACCTGGTATAAGTCTTATAATGCGTTTTTGTTCAGGCCAAGTCAAATGTGTTTGAAATCCAACGATGTTATATAAACTATCCGCTGCGTTATCTCTTCTTAATTGTACTACTGCAGCAGATCTTTTGTGTTCTTTTGATATTTCTAGTCCTACAGGTTTCATAGGTCCAAACTGCAAGGTCTTTTTACCTCTTTTAGCCATGACTTCAAAAGGCATACAACCTTCAAAATAGATCTCTTTTTCAAATGCTTTGGGAACTACGACTTCTGCACTGATCAAGGCATCATAAAAGACATCGAATTCTTCAGTGGTCATAGGACAATTGATATAGTCCTTCCCATCCCCTTTATCATATCTCGATTTATAATAGGCAATCGAAAAATCAATTGTATCTTTAATGATGATGGGGGCAGCTGCATCATAGAAATAAAGCGAATCTTCGTTGAATACCGATTTAAAGTATTCTGCTAAACTTGAGTCAGTCAATGGACCGGTTGCGAAAACATTGATGCCCTCTTTTGGTGTGCTTACGATTTCATCATGGATCTCGATGAGAGGATGAGATTTAATCCGTTCGGTGATGATTCTAGAGAAACTTTCGCGATCAACAGCCAAAGCACCACCAGCAGGTACACTGGTTAGATCCGCAATCTCCATAATCAAAGAATCAAGGATCCTTAACTCTTCTTTCAGTACTCCAACCGCATTGCTTAATCCATTGCTTCTTAATGAGTTAGAACAAACCAACTCAGCATAATCATCATTATGATGGGCTTCTGATTTCTTGATTGGTTTCATCTCAAAAAGATGAACTTTAACGCCTCTTTGAGCAATTTGCCAAGCTGCTTCGCAACCAGCTAACCCTGCCCCTATGACATTAACTTCCACTTTCATCATTGGCCTTTACTGATGCTTCTTTTTTCTCTCTTGGTTTGATGTATTTACATTTTGGATAATTTCCACATGATACAAAAGGTCCAAATCTTCCTTTACGTGTGACTAGATCACCACCACACACAGGACACTTCTCTCCAGTAGGTTCTGGTGCTGCCTTAGGTTTATTGTCTTTGAGGATGTATTTACAGGTTGGATAATCACTACAAGATACAAAAGGTCCAAATCTACCACTGCGTTTTACCAAGGGTTTACCACAAGTAGGACAATCATCCCCTGTTAGTTCAGGTTCTGGTCTATCGTTTTCTGATTTTTCAATGTATTTACAGGTAGGATAATCACTGCATGCTGTGAAGTCTCCAAATCTACCTTTTCGAATAACCAATTCATGTCCACATTGTGGACATTCTTTACCGGTTTTAATCGGTTGAATCTTTTCCATATTTTCATTGGCATGCTTCATTAAATCTTCGAATGTGGTATAGAAAGAACTCAATGCATCCAGTTGATTTAATTTTCCTTCTGCGATCTGATCGAGTTGTTCTTCCATCTTAGCTGTATATTCGACATTGATAAGATCAGAGAAATGCTCTCCTAATTTTGAGTCAGTCAATAGACCTTGTTCAGTAGGAAAGAAGTATTTAACTTTTGATGTTTCAGTTTTATCTAAAGTGACATAGGCTCTTTCAACGATCGTATCGACAATGGTCGCATAAGTCGAAGGTCTACCTATCCCGTTTTCTTCCATAACTTCGATCAGTTTGGCTTCAGTGTATCTAGATGGAGGATTCGTAAATGATTGCTTGCCTTCAGTGGTCAAACTCATGAGTTTCTCATCTAAAGATAACTTAGGCAACATCTTGTCTTGTCTTTGTTCATATTTCCCAAGGACTTTATAAAAGCCATCGAAATCAACTTTGGATCCTTTAGCACTAAAATCGTATCCACTTTGACTTAATAAGACCGTCATATTTTTGATTTTAGGGGCGCTCATCAAAGAAGCCAAAGCTCTTGCGTAAATCAACGCATACAACTTATAGGCATCATCAGGTAAAGAATCTTTCAAGGATTCAGGGGTCAAATGAATATGGGTAGGACGAATTGCTTCATGGGCATCTTGAGAATTGTCTTCATTTTTAACTTTATAAGAACCCACATATGCTTTTCCATAGGTAGTTTCGATATGAGTCAATGTTTCTTGAATAAATTGATCACTTAAACGTGTAGAATCGGTTCTCATATAGGTGATCAGACCTTCTTGACCATCTTTTTGAGCACTACCATCATAAAGCTTTTGAGCTACATTCATTGTTTTCTTAGCACTAAAGAAAAGCTTGTTTGCGGCATCTTGTTGAAGCGTAGAAGTAATATACGGATATCGGCGTTCTGCTTTTCCGTCTTTTTCTTCAATCGAAGTTACTGTAAATTCAGGAGTCAGTTTAGAAAGAACTTCATCTGTTTCTTCTTTTGTGGTGACTTTAAATGATTTTCCGTTGAATTTAGAAAGCTCACCATCGAATTCGATCCCATCTTTTATAAACTTAGCTAAAATAGCCCATTTTTCAACAGGAACAAATTTATTGATTTCATTTTCTCTTTCAACGATCAACTTCAAAGCAACAGATTGAACTCGACCTGCTGAACGACTCTTGATTTTAGCCTGTAGGAGTTTTGATAGTTTAAAACCTAAGATTCGATCTAAAATACGTCTTGCTTCTTGAGATCTAACCATGTCCATATCGACATGACGAGGATGATTAAAAGCTTCTAAGATGGCAGTCTTCGTAATTTCATTAAAAACTACACGTTGTGTCTTGTCTAGATCCAAACCTAATTCATCGGCTAAGTGCCAAGAAATGGCTTCACCTTCACGATCAGGGTCAGTTGCTAGATATATCGTCGTTGCAGTCTTAACTTTGCTTTTAAGTGATTTAACGACATCGGATTTATCTTCACTGACCACATAAGTAGGTTTAAACCCAGCTGCGATGTCTACACCGAGACCACCTTTACCACTTGTAGCCAAATCACGTATGTGTCCTTTTGATGAGACCACATCAAAGTCTGGTCCCAGATATTTCATAATCGTTTTTGATTTCGATGGGGATTCTACAATAACCAAATTTTTCATAAAAACTCCTTTTCCTATTTACAATGAGACAAAACATGTCACTTGTCAAATGTTTATATACCTAAAATATCATCTTCGTCTAGAATCATATTCGCACCACTTTGAATTAAGAGGTTACATCCCTGTCCTTCTAAGCATGTCAAATCATAGGGAATCGTATAGACATCTTTGCCTAAATTGAGGGCTTCATTGACAGTAATCATAGAGCCGCTTTTTAAATCTGCTTGCATCACCACCACTGCTTTTCCTAAAGCAGCGACGATTCGATTTCGATGAGGAAAGTGATGTTTCATTGCTTGAGTATCTCTTGGATATTCAGATAGGATCAATCCTTTTTCTTCGATGCTTTGATAAAGATCACTATTCTCTAAAGGATATACACGATCTATTCCACAGCCCAATACCGCAATCGTTGTACTCTCTTTGAGTGCTTCTTGATGAGATATCGCATCAATACCTTTAGCTAATCCACTTACGATGATATAGCTTTTCGATAAAAGATGAACGATCCTTTTGGTTTGATCAATCGCATACGAAATGGGTTGTCTACTCCCTACGACGGAGACAGCTTCTCTTCTAAGTAAACTAAGATCTCCTTTATAGTAGAGCACATAAGGGGGTTCAGCGAGCGATCTTAAAGTATCAGGATAAGCTTCATCTAGAATGGATATCACCATAGGCAAGTCTAAAATAGGCTCATAGGGCTCATTATAAGCCAAAGCTTTTCTTATATCTTGGGTCTCCCCTTTGTATTTTAAACTATAGGCCACCAGTTGATCTTTGGTCATACTGATGTATATGCGACAATTTATAGAATTCCGTTAAATAAGTTAGGTTTGATCACATTCGCTACAGGACCATAACTCAATCGATGGATAGGACAGATCCCATAGGTATTCAAAGCTTCGATATGAGCTTTCGTTGGATAACCTTTGTGTTGTTTAAATCCATAATTAGGATAAAGAGCATCATAGTAGATCATAATGGCATCTCTTGATACTTTAGCGATGATACTGGCCGCAGCGATAGAGATGCTTCTTGAGTCTCCTTTAATGAAATCATACACAGGAATCTTCTGATTTTGAATGGGCATCGCATCCGTTAAACAAAGATCAGCATGAGCCAATTCTATCAAATGGATATTGGCATCCTTAGTGGCTTGATAGATGTTTCTTCGATCGATGGTTTCAGGCATCACTTCTACGACACCTACCCACAAGGCATGAAGTACGATATCTTTAAAACAAAGGTCTCTTTGTTTAGCTGTTAATTGTTTTGAATCATTGATCAAAGGATGACTAAATCCTTTAGGCAAGATAACTCCTGCGACGATACAAGGACCCGCTAAAGGACCCCTACCGGCTTCATCAATCCCTAAAATACGATGATATTCAGAATACTCCTCTTCAAGCCAAGCCATTATTCCATACTCATCGGTCCAAGATCACCTTGTCTAAGTTCTCTTAAAAAGGTCACCATGGATTCATTCAATTTATATTCTCCGTTTTGTATATAGCCTCTTTTTTTAGCGATGATCGTTAAGAATTCAGTGAGATCAGATCCTTCATATCCATAACGTTCGATAAAAGCCAAAGGATAATATTTAAGAATAAACTTAAAGCCTTCATCACAGAGTTCTTCAATAGGAAGTACCTTTTCAGCGATAGATCCACTCAAAGCCAACTTAATGGCGACCTCATGGTCTTCAAAACGGCCCCATAATAAACCAGGTGTATCTAAGATATCCAGTTTAGGATGAACGTTGGCCCATTTTAAAGCCATCGTCACCCCAGGTTTATTGGCGACAGTCATCAACTTCTTTTTCGCCAATTGATTGATCAAGGTTGATTTACCTACATTAGGAATTCCTAAAACCATGGCTTTGACAGCCCTTGGTTGTATACCACGCGATTTCCAGCGTGCAAATTTAGGCTCCATTACTTTTAGGACCCCATCGACGATCAACTTACGCGTATCATCTTTCAAAAGATTCAATGCGATGACTTCTATATTGTCTTCTTTTAGTTTTTTGACCCATTCTAATGTCTTGACTGGATCAGACATGTCTTTTTTCGTTAAAACGATGAGTCTTGGTTTATCTTTACCTAACTCATCGATCAAAGGATTACGTGATGAAAGCGGTAGACGACTGTCTCTTAACTCAATGATACAATCGACCATACTCAAACGAGCTTCTATTTCTCGTTTGGCTTTGGTCATATGACCAGGAAACCAATGAATACTCATTATTGTCCACTCAGCCATCTAAAATGACTTAAAGGCCAAAAGATATAGACATCCTTACTGCGGATATTATCGATTGGTAAACATCCAAAAACACGCGAATCCGTAGATCCACCTACACGACGATTATCACCCATCACGAAGACTTCATTCGCTTTGACCAAGACAGGTCCAAAGTTCGCTGTATAAGGTTCACCCGTTGCGACCCATTGATCACGATAAGTAGAATCTAGAAAAGGTTGATCCGTTACTGCCCCATTGATATAGAGGATGTCATTTTTAACTTCCACTGTATCTCCAGGTAAACCAATGACTCGCTTGATCAAATATTCATCGATCGGTTCATAATAAATAATAACGACATCAAAACGTTCTAAGCCTTCACTTCGATAGGTCAATAGATTAGAAAAACCATAATCGAGATCATGTAGAGTAGGATACATACTGCTTCCATCCACATGGATAGGATAAACAATAAAACTGGTCAAAAGTAAAACCAGTATGTAGCTTATGATGATACTCGTAATGAAATCATAGGCCATCCCATATCTATCTTTTAAAGCTTTAAATTTTTGTAAAACATTTTTAAAGGTGTTCATAGTTGCTTCCCTTTCTCATTATAGAATAAAAGTCGGAAAACTCCGACTTTTTATTACTGAATGATTAACGAATTTCTTTAAGACGTGATGCTTTGCCAGAACGACCGCGCATATAGAAGAGTTTACTTCTTCTTACTTTTCCGCGTTTGAGGACTGTGATCTTGTCTAAGATTGGGGAATGAACCGGGAAGGTTCTTTCAACACCGATCGAATTAGAGATCTTTCTGACAATAAATGTTTCTGAGATACCACTGCCGCTTCTGGCAATGACAACCCCTTCGTAAGACTGAATTCTGGTCTTGTCGCCTTCTTGGATACGTACGTCAACTTTGACAGTACATCCGGCTCCAAAATCAGGGAGATCAGTACGAAGTTGGGACTTGGTGATTTCATCCACTAAGTTCAATTTCATGGTTTCGTGCTCCTTTTTGAATCTCAGTTCATGTTTATAAACAGCGGAACTGCTTAATTAAAATACCATAATCCAGACAATAAATCAATCTTTTTTTATAGACTCAAAGAGGACTTCGGATAAGAGTTGGGCCTCTTCTTTAGATAAGGGACGATCTTTAAATAGATCAGGACGTTTAAGCCAGGTTTTACGTAAGGATTCTTTTAAACGATACTTACGGATATGTTCATGATTGCCACTCATCAAGACCTTAGGGACATCCCCTTCTAGAAGTTGTTCAGGACGAGTAAACTGAGGATATTCTAATAGACCATCTTCATATGATTCATCTCGATGAGATGCTTCTTTGATGACACCTTCTTTTAAACGAATGATCGCATCACTGATGACCATAGACGGTAACTCCCCGCCTGTAAGCACATAATCACCGATGGAGACCTCTTCATCACAGAGTTGAACCAAACGTTCATCAAAGCCTTCATAATGACCGCATAGAATGATCAAATGATCATGAGATGATAAAGAACGTGCTTTGGCTTGATTAAACGATGAACCAGCAGCTGAAGTCATGATCACATAAGCATCCTTACGATCTATAGAGTTCAACGCATCTTTTACAGGTTGGACAGCCATCACCAAGCCTTGACCACCTCCAAAAGGATAATCATCAACACGATGAGTCTTTGAGGTAGAGAAAGGACGAATATCGATCAATTCTACTTCTACGAGCTCTTTTAAAATAGCTTTCTTAATGATGGAAGTATTTAAGAAACCTTCATACATTTCAGGAAACAGAGTCAAGATGGTGATTTTCATAGACCTTCCATCCATTTGATCGTAATTTTCTTAAGATCAGTATCTACTGCTTTTATAAATACAGGTACATAAGGAATCAAAATATCTCGTTCTTTCGTTTTTACACGTAAGATCAATTGAGTATTTTCTATGACCTCAGTTACAGGTCCAATCAATTGGTCCTGTTCATCATAAACACTGCATTCTTTTAACTGATAGACATAGATTCCTTTTGGTAGAGCATCTGAGCTAATATAGAGCTTTCCTTTGATCAAGGGCTCAATTGAAGTAAGATCAGGATATCCTACAAATCTAATCAAAGCAGCGTCTTGATGAAAACGAACAGATTCTATGGTAAGTTCCATTTCAATACCTTCGTTTTCATACATCAAAACAGCTTTCTTTTTAAAGCGTTTCTCAGGATCTGCACTAAAAATGCGAATTTTAGCTTCGCCTTTTAATCCAAATCCTTTTGTGATTTCACCGATCAGTAATTTTTTCATAGAGAAATAAAAGGATGCCAAGGCATCCTAATAGGATTCAAACTTAATCGAGATGCGTTTGTTCTCAAGACGTGAAGCAACAGACATCATGTTTCTAACGGCAGTCGCCATAGAACCTTGTTTACCAATAAGTCGTGCTACGTCTTCGCTTTTGGCATATACGTGAAGCAGGATTTCGCCATCATCCAGACTATCCATCTGTTTGACGCTTAAACTGTTCTTATCGTCCACCAAAGGCGTAATAAGATCTGTTAAAGCCTGTTCTAAGCTTAGCATGATTATTTAGCGTTCTTTTCTTGATGAAACTTGGTCATGATCCCAGCTTGGGAAAGCAAATTTCTGACAGTGTCAGAAGGTTGCGCACCATTGTTTAACCATTTGAGAGCCAATTCTTCATTGATTTTGATCGCAACTGGATTAGCGGTTGGATCATAATAGCCTAGGGCTTCAATGAAACGACCATCTCTTGGGAAGCGTGAATCTGCGGCTACAATACGATAGAACGGATCCTTCTTAGCACCCATTCTTTTTAAACGAAGTTTTACTGCCATGTGTTAAATCCTCCTTAAATCGAATTAAGTATATCATAAGAAATAAGCCTGTCAAGGCTTTTCACTTGACACTACTTAAATCCTTTATTATTTTTAGCCATACGAGCCATCAATCTCATCTGATCCTTTGCTTTTTCATACTGTGAAATCAAACGAGAGACATCCTGAACGGAGGTTCCACTCCCCTTTGCGATGCGAGCTTTACGAGATGCCCTAAGTAAGGAAGCATCTTCTCTTTCTTCTTCTGTCATCGATAAAATGATGGCTTTATTTCTAGACATCATTTGATTGGCTTCTTTATCATTGACCTGTTGAGCCAATTGCCCCATCCCAGGCAACATACCCAAGATGGCTTTCATAGAGCCCATTTTAGCCATTTGATTGAATTGATCAAGAAGATCATTGAAGGTAAATTGTCCATCCATTAAACGACTGGCACTACGTTCTAACGAGGCTGAATCAAGCTTTGTTTCAGCTGTTTCAACAAGGCTCATCAAATCACCCATCCCAATCAAACGAGTCGCCATACGATCAGGATAGAAGAGTTCATACTCATCTGCGCGTTCACCAGTACCTACCATCTTGACATTGACATGGGTGACTGTTTTCGCTGATAAGACCGCCCCACCTTTTGAATCCCCATCAAATTTAGTCACGATCAGACCACTGATTGATAGTGTTTGATTAAAAGACGTTGCGACATTGAGGGCATCTTGTCCACTCAAGGCATCTACAGTCAACAAGATCTCAGTTGGTTTAACAAAAGATTTGATCTCTTTAAGTTCATTCATCAATAAATCGTCGATGTGTAAACGACCTGCTGTATCGATGATGATGGTATCTACGTTTTCATTTTTAGCTGCTTTTAAACCATCTTTTACGACCTGTAGGGCATTTTTTGAGTTTCGATCCGTATATACTTTCACATTAAGTGAGGTCCCTAAGATCTCAAGTTGATCAATGGCCGCAGGACGTTGAAGGTCGGCAGCGATTAAATAAGGTTTACGACCTTTAGACTTGAAAAAATGAGCTAATTTAGCTGCTGAAGTGGTTTTACCCGATCCCTGTAGACCCACCAACATGAGTGTGACTTGCTGAGACGCAGGATAAACGAAATTTTCTTGGGTCGATCCTAAAAGCTCAACCAATTGATCATAAACCAACTTCATCAAAGCTTCATTAGGTTTAAGTGATCCTAAGATTTTTTGACCAATGGCTTCTGTTTTGATGTGATTCAAGAATTCATCAACGGCTAAAGTATGGACATCCGCTTCTAAAAGCGCGATTTTAACTTCTTTGAGTAAGCCATCAAGATGGCCTTCATTGATTTTATCGTTTTTAGTTAGTTTTTTAAATGCTTCAGTGAGTGCGTTGGATAAACGTTCTAGTGCCATGTTTCCTCCTAGAGATATGATTCTGATTTTTGTTCAGTGATGATCAAGGTTTGTGTTTCTGTGAGTGCTTGTTGATAAAGTGAACTGAAATCACATTTAGCTTCTTCTCGCAATACATCAGGTAATCTTGGTTTAGTGATGGGATTTGTTACCGTAAAGATCGTACAACAATCTTCATAAGGCAAGATTGAAATTGGAAAGGTCTTGATTCTTTCTGCGATCTCAATGATTTCAAGTTTATCATAGGTTACCAAAGGTCGCAAAATATTCATATGAGCGACTTCTGAAATGACACCCATAGATTCCATCGTCTGAGAAGCTACTTGACCTAAAGATTCTCCTGTAACCAAAGCCAAAGCTTTACGTTGAATCGCTAGATCTTGAGCTAAACGGACCATCTGTCTTCTCATCAAAGTGATCGCATACGCAGGATTCGCTTTCTGATAGATCTCAAGTTGAATCTGAGTAAACGGAACCACATGTAGTTTAATGGTTGGTTGATAAGCACAAAGCACACTTAAGAGGCTTTTGACTTTCTCTAAAGCTTGGGCAGATGTATAAGGTGGAGCCGCAAAATGAACAGCTTCGATCTCAACACCTCGTTTTAATGTCAAATAAGACGCTACAGGTGAATCGATACCTCCAGAAATCAATACCATCGCTTTACTTTGAACCCCAACAGGAAAACCTTGAAGTCCTTTAAAGATCTTAACGGAAACATAGGCTTGTTGAGAATCAACTTCGATACGAACTTTCTTTTGAGGTGTTTTGATGTCGACTTTATGTGTTGTATTCTCTAGAATATGATGACCTACTGTTGCATTGAGTTCCATTGAATCATAAGGTAAATGCTTGTCTTTACGATGCGTTTCGACTTTAAATGTACAGGATACTTCGCCTCTCATAAGATCGACTGCAGTATCGATGATGTCTTGCATTTGATTTGAACATTTATGAGCCAATGAAAAAGATGCGATCCCAAATACCTGAGATAATGCCTGTGTTACTGGTTCATCTGGAGTGTTGTTGAGTTGTATGACCAAATGATCAAATTTAGAATAAATTCGAATAAGAGGATAATCTTTCAGTTTTGCTTTGATGTTGTTTTGTAATTGCCTTACGAAATAACGTCGATTATGTCCCTTA